>AP72_2010_repI_A10DRAFT_1000147_pt1 | contig 11839 bp, 13 predicted proteins | sample AmaPasreplicIA10_FD_9194 | JGI IMG/M metagenome (IMG submission 9194) | reverse complement strand
GAGCACGAGCCTATGGGCGAAGTCACCGTCGAAGAGATCGAATACGCGCGACAGGATGGGCGCTGCACGGTAGATGCGCTCAATGCGTTGAAACAGGAATTCGATAAACATCCAATCGGTTTGAAACCGTGCCACGCGTATTCCCCGGCCAGCGTTGCCAAGAGTTACCTCGATGCGATGGGAATCTTTCGACCAGCCGAGAAATTCAAAACCGCACAGAAATACATCGGCATTGCGATGCAGAGCTATTACGGCGGGCGTTCGGAAACTCGCATACGTTGCAGCGAGGTTCCCGTTGTTCCAGTCGACTTCACCAGCGAATATCCAACTTGCTGTGTGTTGCTTGGCCTCTTCGGCATTCTCATCGCAGAAAACATTACGTTTGAGGACGACACAAAGAAAATTCGCAAGCTGATCAAGAAGATTTCTTTAGATCGGTGTTTCGATCCAGAGACATGGAAACAGTTCAACTTCTTCGCACTCGTTGAACCCGATGACGATATTCTTCCCGTTCGCACGGTTTACGACGGCGTAACGCACAACATTGGCAACAATTACCTGACCTCCAACACTGCGCTCTGGTTCGCGGGACCTGACGTAATTGCATCCGCGATCCGAACTGGGAAACCGCCGCGCATCCTGCGCGCAATTCGTATGGTGCCACATGGCAAACAAGCTGGCATGAACTCCGTGAATCTACGTGGGAGCATGGTCGAAATCAATCCGGACAAGGACGATCTCTTCCGCAAAGTAATCGAACAACGAAAGCTGAACAAGGCTGATAAAAAGCTCTACTACTGGCTGAAGATCCTCGCGAATTCAATTTATGGATTCTTCGTTGAACTAATTCCGGAATTGCGGAACGAAAACGTTCAACTCGAAGTCTATTCCGGAGAAAAGAATTTTCCGGATCGTTCAGACGTAATCGAAAAAGAAGGAAAATGGTTTTTTTCTCCATTGGCTTCGCTCATCACTTCTGCGGGACGTTTATTGCTGGCAATGACAGAGGCGTGCGTTTCGGAGGAAAGGGGAACGTATCTATTCTGCGATACCGATTCTCTAGCAATCGTAAGCTCGGAAAAAGGTGGGAAACTCGACATTCCCGGAAGTAAAGGTCTGAGAATTCTCAACTGGAAAGAAACGAGGAAGATTGCGAAAAGATTCTCTTCTTTGAATCCGTACGACCGAAAAGCAGTAAACGGTTCGATTTTGAATTTCGTGGACGCAAACTTTATTGATTCCGATCCCACGAAACCGCAGCGTCAGCTCTACGGCTACAGCATCGCGGCAAAGCGGTATGCACTGTACGAAAAGACGGGGAAATGAACATTACAATCGTTGATCCGAAAGCACACGGAATCGGTTTTCTTTATGCGCCAAGAAACTCTACGAAAAACTGGAAAAGCGACGTGCCGATGTGGATTCACGAGCTTTGGGATTACATCGTGCGCGGTGCGCTGCATTTACCGAGAAAATCACCGCCTTGGCTCGAAGTGCCACAGATGATGCGGTTAACAATCACGACATGCAACGTTCTGGAAATGCTCGGAGATTGGGCAATTGCGCGACCGTACAACTTTCTCTTGTTGCCCATGGTAGATCCCTTGTACGGATTTGCATTCCATCGTCAGTCGAACGAGAAAGTTCTCCTCGTATGCCCATTCTCATCCAACCAAGACGAATGGTACGACCTGGAATGCATCAACGTGCACGACGGCAAGAAATACATGATGCTGAATTGCAAGAAAACGAACGGAGGTGTGCCGTACAACGTTGTCTTTCCGTTGCAATTCGCGCACCTCGTCATTCAATATCAACGGCATCCGGAGGCAAAGAGCCTAGCGCCAGATGGAACACAATGCACAGCAGAGACGCAGGGACTACTGCAACGTGCACACGTTCTCGCGGGCGAGATTCGTTACATCGGCAAGGAAACTGATCGGAAATGGGAAGAGGGCGACGAGTTCAGCGTTTTGGAGTTTGGAGCAACCGAATACGGGCGGAATGGAAGAGTCGTCGCGAGTGAAGAAGTCAAAGCTGCAATTCAGAGAATCGGAATTAACAGGTGCGCCCGGGAAAGTGGATTTCACCGTGCGAACGTAATCCGAAAACTAGTTCGCGGATTACCAATAAAGCGGATCTCATATACGGAATTCGTCGCTTGGCTCAGACGTTACGAGGCCACCCTTGCAGCCTGAATGTTCGGCTTCGACTCGAAATCAGCGGATCCTTTGTATGGGTTGGCATTCCATCGCCAGTCGAACGAGAAAGTCCTCCTGGTATGCCCTTTCTCATCCAACCAACGCGAGTGGTACGACCAGGATTGCATCAACGTGCACGACGGCAAGAGGTACAGGATGCTGAATTGCGCGAAACGAAATGGAATCCACCAATCAAGCAGACTGCTTAGGTGGCCAGCTTATTCCAGGTTCGAGAGCAAAATCTGTTGTCCTCTGGAAATCGACACCTTAGTTCTGTGCCCAACTACCTGAGAAGTCTTTCGAGGCATGTCTTTTGTAATAGCACTGACTGAAAGGGAGGTAATTGTGATGTCCCGTTCCGTTATTTGCTTTCCTGCGACGACGTCCGTTGCCGCAATCACGACATCGACTCGCTCATCGGTTTTGAGCAGAAGGCATGATGCAGAGGCAAATGCCAGCATCAGCGTCAGAGCGGTCAGCGCTGTTCGCGTGTTTGGCTTCACAGTCATGGCGGACTAGTTGGTTTTGAACAACGGGTGAGGAACGAACACTTCCGGAACCTGAACCTCGTCTCGCATGATTTCTTTCTGTTTGTACGAATATTCCTCGCCACACCTTTCGCAGCGCACTTCAATCTTGTCGGGCAGCATTGGCAGTGATGAATATGCGTCAGCTTCCCCGAGCAGGATCTTGTGCTCGTATCCCGTATTCTCTTTGTGGTGAAAACGACGATTCTTGCAGACAACAACCCAGAAGTAGTCGGTTACATATTTCACAGGCTCGGCCCTCCAAGTTCCCCACGACTCAGAGTGTGGTGTTGCGCAATAGGGTAGGGCCGTCCGGGATCAGTGCGTGTAAAAACAATGCAAAAGGACACTCGGAAGTAACTCGGCGAACACCATTTGGCTATTCAACGTCGGTTAGCCCAGCGTATCAGCCAGACCAAGGCCACAAACCCAATTCCGAGAATTAGCAGATTGGCCCAAATGCTCATTGAATGGAACTCCGGATTTTCCTCCGGAAAACTAGTAGCCGCATCTGGAAACAGCTATTAGCGGTCAGCTCAAATGAAGACCCCGGTCTTCCCGGAGTTCCAAGATCGATTATGGGCTGTGGAGCGAAGAGTGGGCCAGTTACGCGAGTAATTCCAATTGAAAAGGGCCTCCTGCTAGGATTAGTTGGCCCCCCAGAGCCCAGTCATTCGGCACCTTCCGCATTACCGCAGTCATGAACGAACACATTCTGCTTGTCGAAGACGAAGAAGCCCTGCGCATGACGTTGAGCGACCGTCTGCATAGTGAAGGCTACGTTGTGGACGTTGCCGTGGACGGAAATGAAGGGTTGAACAAGGCGACCAGCCGGCCCTTTGAATTGATCATTCTCGACATCATGCTTCCCAAACGCAGCGGACTCGATGTATGCCGTGACATTCGCAAAGCCGGGTTAACGATACCGATCCTGCTGCTAACGGCGCGCGATCAGATTACCGACAAAGTCGTAGGCCTGAGAATCGGTGCCGACGATTATATGACCAAACCATTTCACACACTGGAATTGATGGCGCGTATCGCGGCTCTGCTGCGACGTGCGCAGTCACGGCCAGCCCATTCCATAATCCAGCATGGTCCTTTGCGGATGGATGTGCGGGGAACGGAAGTAACTCTGAATTGTAAGGAGGTGGAGCTCTCTGCGCGTGAATTTCACCTGTTGAGGCACCTCATGGAGCATCCGAATGAGACCTTTTCCCGCAACGATCTACTACAAGAAGTTTGGGGATACGAGGAAGGTACCCTGTCGCGCACGGTCGACGTCCATATTGGCAACCTCCGCCAAAAGGTCGAGGAAGATCCAAAGCATCCGAAAATAATTCTGACCGTGCTAGGCAGCGGCTATAAATTCAAAGCACAAGAGATCTAAACGGGATCAGACTCGGAATTCGCCGGATTCGGAGCGATTCAAAAAGCAAGCGCGGCCCTTTGCTGTTCGCGGATCATGTGATTCTTTTCAGGGCACGCCACACGATGGTAGTTGGATCTGGCCCTTTTCGGGGCTTTATCAGACCGCGCTGCTCCAGTGCCATGATCGTTTTCCGGTTGACAGACAATGGACGGATAACCTCGTCAGTCTTCGAGAGGCGGAGTACTGGTTTGGCCCTCAACGAGTTAGTCTCGAGCTGGTAACCGCGCTGCATGTCGGCGAGCAGGCGGATTTCGGGCGCTGTCAACTTGGGCGGAATGTCGGTTCGCATGATCAAAGAGTCTCAAAATACCACATGGTAACCAGACCAGTGTGACTAATGTACAGTTGCGATTGCTGTCCCTTCGCTCTAACCTCTCCGGATCAGGATCAGAAGATAGTAACGCCACTTCGGAGGAGAACACCGAATATCGATGCACACAATCTTAGCGACCACTCGCACACAGATTGCAAAACGTAGGAGCACTCGAATGGCTTTAAGCGCGCCTGTCGGATTGTCGGGAGAAGACAATCAAAAGGTCCCCTTCTCAATGCCCGCAAAAGCCACAAATCTGAACAGGTATGGAGCGGCGATCAATATATCTCGACAATTGTTGGTTGGCTCGACCGTAAATGTGCGCAATGCACGTGGAACTCAAGTATTGGCTCGTGTGGTCTCGCAGCTGGCTGGGTCCCAGGGAGTTTCTGTTTACGGAATCGAGTTTGTAGAGGCCGATCGTGCAAATGGCTTTTGGGGAATATGCTTTCCACCACTCGAGAACAGAGGTGCCACGCAGATTGCTGATCAAGCTGGCATCGCGCGACGGAGGCCTAGCATTTCGAATATTACAGCCCGAGTTCTGTAGCTCGACGTAGGTGGACTATTTTCGCGGTTTTAGTCCTTCAAGCTGCGCCAAGGTGCGCCACAGCACGAAGCAAGCCATCGTCCAATATTCTAATGGAATCGAAAATGCAATCGCGAAGGCCATGGAGGAATACCATGCCTAAAAAGCGCAGGCAACTAAGCGGCACAGTGGAAAGGGTGATCAAGTCCAACCATTCAACCGAAAAGGCGCAAATATCCATTCACGAAGCGGAAGACCTCTATCGTGAAATCCGCGTCGAAAACGAACTAACGGATGGTGACGGCACCAAAGTGAGCCTCAAGGAGGGCGCGAAGGTGGATGTAATCGTGGAAGCGGATTCCGATGCCACTGTGATAAAGCCAGCAAAAACAGATGAGAGCAGCATCGAAAAAAGATAGAGACGATTGTCTATCAACCGAAAAACGCTCCTTTTCCCTCAAATTCGTATCTCCAGAGACCTCGTAGGGACGAGCGCACCCCTCATCCTACAATCCAAAGCGCAACCTGCGCGGGACTGCGACGCGAAAGTTTGTTGTCCTGCACTTCCGGCACACACTTGAACGTCGAACAAGTCTCCTTCGCATTCGCCGCACCTTCATTCCAGAACGTGCCACAGTTCTAACCTCGCGAGATTGGCGAGAATTCCTGATTTTACTCATTGCCGTGCACACCTCAGGGTCTTCATCAAGGTTGTGATTCTTCGATCCCGCTCGCCATACTTTTCGATCTCTTCAATTGTCATTCCGACAACCATCGCACTTCTCAGCGATTCAAATTGATGATTCACGAGACTATTAAGTTCCCGATGAAGACCATCTCTACTGTTCACTTTCGGCTCAAGAGCTCGCCTTCTTTTGTAGTCGCGTACTGTCATAACGTTTCAATTTACGAAGGGAACCATTTACGAAGGGAGCGTTATTAGGGATGCATTTGCGATCCATCGTGTGCAAGATTTTTTGTTTGTACACCTACAGAATTGTCCTTACAAACTGCACCGGATTGCCCCGCCATCGATTGAGCATCTCGATGCGACAGCGAGTGCCCAGAGCACGAGTTTGGCATTGAACGTAAAATACAGTTTGTAAGGTATCGAACGATTCGACTGCTCACGGGGATTTTTCAAGAGTTATAGAATGGAACCATGGGCACAACGCCGTTTTCTCGTGGGAAGCTATGACTGAAGAGAAAGAAAAAAACCAAGATCAACAGGCTGAGCGCGTGCCCGACGTGATCAAAGCGAACAAAGATCACGTTATCAGCGAGTGGCTTCAACGTGTGAAGATGAACCCGGAATTGAGCGCCACGAGTTTATCCGACGCTGAGCGAAGGGATCACGTGCCCGATTTGCTTGATGTGGCCATAGCCCAGGCCTGCGGTGATCCGATTTCAGAGGAGGAGCGTCTGAAGGCGGCAGAACATCATGGCACGCTTCGGTATCACCAGCACTACTCCGTAGCGATGCTTATCTTAGAGGCGCAACTGCTTCAAGATGTCATCGCCGAATGTATACGAGACCACGTCGACGCTCTCGACCTCAGTCATCTCATTCCTGACATTGCGATGATATCGGATGCCATTTCAGCGGAACTACGAGAGTCTTCCCGAACGTTTATGAAGCAGTACGAATGGGACTTGTCCAAGCTTGGCAGACGAACTGGATAAGAGGCGACCATCAAGTCAGGCAGTCTCCTGTACCTCAACAGCCGCGCGGGAAACGGAATCAACGGTCGGAAGAAAAAGCGAAATCCCCTAGGGCAAAAAAGCCGTGGGGGGTCGTGTCGAAGAGTGTTTTTTGACCTCTAAGTAGAGAACCGGCGTCGGGCGAAAGCGGCTAAGCCGATTAGCCCCGTGCCCAACTGGCTGATAAAATTGCGGAAGGTAACCTTCCGACGAGCATGACCTCCGAGTCTTCCGCAGCCGAATCCGCTGTTCAGTCTCTTCGTAAAGAGCTTGAGAGGCTCAAAAAAGAACAAGACGCGGCACTCTCAAAGGCGACCTATCTTGGTCTGAGCCCTTCGGAGGCCACAGAATTAGACCAGCGTCGCAGGCGGATTTACGAGATATATGAATCTCTCCTGGCTCTGGAGCGTGGAGCAAAGCGGTCCTAGGAAATCGGTCGCCCACCCCAGCTCTCTTCCCGCAACAAATCCAGTCCAACTGCTTCAGCTTACTTTGCGTTCACGCTCTGGAACTCGCTCGCCTGGCACTTCCGGGTTCCACTGCTCGATTTGACGGTAGGCTTCTTCCTTTGATATGCCGTACCGCTCCTGGATCTTGCCCACGAGCTGGTCCCGCTTGCCTGCGACGAAATCCAAGTCGTCGTCAGTAAGCTTGCCCCACTTTTGTTTCGCGGCTCCCTTGAACTGCTTCCACTTCCCTTCAATCTGTTCCCAATTCATGTTCTACCCTTTCGGAGATAAGTCTGCCTTGTTCTGATGTGAGGACTGCAGGCAAGGTTGTCGTTAGGAATTGTGGATCATTGGCGGCGGTGCTGAAACTAAAATACCCTCCTATGGAGGGAAGATCGATCTGCAGAGGGTGCGAGGTTGGGCTTCACTTGCTGTTCTCCGCTGGTCACAAAATTCGCACCATACGAGCGGTTGTTGCTGGAGAATTGATTGCCCCACGCTCGCTCGCACGAGCCCCCGCGCACGGGCAGGCCCCGTCCAAAGGTCAAAATCGGTTGATTCCTGCGTCAGAAGTTGGGGGAGGGTCCATTTTGCCGTCTGTATACACCTACCCTTCTGTCGTTTGACCTCCTTCTTGGTCTGTCTTTACACTCAATCATTAACGGCGTGTTAATACAGGGTCGAAGTCTTCGAAATTCGGCTCTGGAATTCCAGACATGAGGTGCGCCGGCGAAGGAAATTGTGAGTCCTACAGAAACTGTTGACGCCAAGAATTCCGGGGTGAAGCGCGAGATTTCGGTGGAGGTCCCTGCCGAGGAGGTCACCCGCGAAACCGAAACTTTGATTGCGAAGTATCAGAAGGTGGCGCGGCTCCCCGGGTTCCGGACGGGGCATGTGCCGGCCACGATCATCCGGCAACGCTTTAAAGAAGATTTGAAGAGCGACGTGGTCGATGCGCTCGTGCCTAAGTACTTCCGCAAGGAAGCGGAGAAACTCGGGCTGATCCCGGTATCACAACCGCGCGTGACCGATCTGCACATTCACGACGGCGAACCTCTGCGCTTCAAGGCGAGCTTCGAGATCATGCCGGAGATCAAGGTCGAGGGATATAAAGAGCTGCGCGCCGACCATCCGCAGATCGAGGTGAAGGACGAGGATGTCGAAGAAGCGCTGAACAATGTCCGCGAGCAACATGCGACGTTTACGACGATCGAGGGCTCGCCGCTGGGAGAAGGCGACTTCGCGCAGGCTTCGATGGACGGGCGTCCGAAGGATGCCGATGACAAGACCAAGCCGGTCCACATGGATGAGGTATTGATCGAGATCGGCGGGAAGAACACTGTGCCGGAATTCTCTGCGAATCTTCGCGGCGCCAGTGCAGGTGACAGTCGCGAGTTTGAAGTTGTGTATCCCGAGGATACGAACGATAAACGGCTTGCGGGAAAGACCTTCATCTATACCGTGAAAGTACACGCGGTGAAGCAGAAGAACTTGCCCGAACTCAACGACGAGTTCGCTAAGGAACTGGGAGAATTCACCAGTCTGGACCAGGTACGCAAGCAGATTCGCGAGAACATGATTGCCGAGCGCAAGCATACGGCGGAGCATGAGGCGAAAGACAAGCTGGTGGCAGAGCTTGTGAGGCGGAATGATTTTGAAGTGCCCGAATCGCTGGTCGACCGGCAGATTGACCTCCGGCTGGAGCGCGGACTGCGAGCCCTGGCCGCACAGGGCATGAAGATGGAAGACATGAAGAAGATGGACCTGCCGCGGCTGCGGGCGGGCCAGAGAGATCAGGCGGTACAGGATGTGAAGTCGTCGCTGTTACTGGATCGCATTGCGGAGATGGAGAAGATTGACGTCAGCGAAGAGGAGTTGAGCAAGGAAGTTGACGCGCTGGCGCGACAATCGAAGCAGTCTGCGGAAGCGGTCCGCACTCGTTTGACACAGGATGGGGGCCTCGATAGAATCCGGAACAGAATCCGCAGCGAAAAGACCCTCGAATTTCTGTATCATCAGTCTGCGTAGTCCCGAAAAAGACGCAGGCCTTATCGAATCCTCCAATTCCAGCGAGATGGCAGGTTGGGACGGAGTGTGGAAGGTAAACGTGAAACCTAACGATCCTCACATGATGCTGGTTCCGATGGTCATTGAGCAGACCGGGCGAGGCGAACGCGCCTATGACATCTATTCCCGACTGCTGCGCGACAACATTATCTTCATTGGCACGCCGATTGACGACAACATCGCCAACCTGGTGATCGCCCAGATGTTGTTTCTGGCTCAGGAAGATCCGGAGAAAGACATCCAGCTTTACATCAACTCTCCAGGCGGGTCGATCACGGCCGGCATGGCGATCTACGACACCATGCAGTACGTGAAAAACGATGTCATGACGCTATGCGTTGGCCAGGCGGCATCTATGGCCGCGTTACTTTTGGCATCAGGTGAACCCAAAAAGAGATTGGCACTGCCGAATTCACGGATTCTAATACATCAGCCGAGTATGGGCGGCCTGTCGGGCCAAGCTACTGATATTGATATCCATGCGCGCGAGATTTTGCGTATGCGTGAGATTACAAATCAGCTGCTCTCGAAACATAGTGGCCAGAAACTCGACAAGGTTGAGAAAGATGTCGAGCGCGACTTCATCATGAACGCGCAACAGGCTAAGGAATACGGAATCATAGACGATATCATCTACAAGACCGTCAAAGCTGTATGATCGGCCTTCGGTCAGGGGACAGGGACTAGGGATTAGGGGTCAGAGAGGCACCTTAACTAGTCCGCAAGCTGGGCCCTCCCGAAGCTGGTATAAGCTGCCGGCGAGAAGTTCAAGGAGTGAAGCCGAGTGAAAAATAAGTCGGGAACCGACGAGATTCTACGTTGTTCGTTCTGCCATAAATCGCAGGATGCAGTGGCAAAACTGATCTCTTCGCCCAGCGATTACCCCCGCGCCTACATCTGTGACGAGTGCGTAGCGGTTTGCAACTCGATTCTGGAAGACGACCGCAGTGCCACCCCGCCCTCGAGCACTCCCAACCAACTGCCGAAGCCACAGGAAGTGAAAGCGTTCCTGGACGAGTATGTCATCGGGCAGGAGCAGACGAAGAAGAAGCTTGCCGTCGCGGTATACAACCACTACAAGCGCATCTTCATGAATCGCCAGAAGACCGGCGATGGGATTGAGCTTTCGAAGTCGAACATCATGCTGATCGGACCGACGGGCACCGGCAAAACTTTGTTGGCGCAGACTTTGGCCCGCATGCTGGATGTGCCGTTTGCGATTGTCGATGCTACGACTCTGACCGAGGCGGGATATGTCGGCGAGGATGTCGAGAACATTATCCTGAAGCTGCTGCAGGCGGCGGATGGCGATGTAAGCCGGACACAGACCGGCATCATCTACATTGACGAAGTCGACAAGATCGGGCGCAAGGACGAGAATCCGTCGATTACTCGCGATGTTTCGGGCGAAGGCGTGCAGCAGGCACTTTTGAAGATTCTGGAAGGCACCATCGCGAACGTTCCTCCGCAGGGCGGGCGGAAGCATCCGCACCAAGAATTCACCCCGGTCGATACTACGAATATTCTCTTCATCTGCGGCGGGGCGTTCGTCGGTCTCGACAAGATCATTTCGCGCAGAATCGGCAAGAAGTCGCTCGGATTCCGTAGCGGCGAAGATGCCGAGAAGGAAGATTCCTTTAGCAAGAAGAAGTCGCAGGAACTGCTGCAGGATGTTCAGCCGGAAGACCTTATCAAGTTTGGATTGATCCCTGAATTTGTGGGCCGGCTGCCTGTGGTGGGCATGCTGGAGGATCTGGACGAGTTCGCGCTGATTGAAATTTTGACGCGGCCCAAGAACGCCATCGTCAAGCAGTACCAGCGGCTGTTTGAGTTCGAGAATGTTCGCCTGAAGTTCGCCGATGAGGCCTTGCGTGCGATTGCCCGGCAGGCCATGTCGCGAAAGGTTGGGGCGCGCGGACTGCGGATGATACTGGAAGAGCTCATGCTCGACTTGATGTTTAACCTCCCAAGCCAGAAGAAGTTAAAGGAATTCGAAGTCACCCGCGAGATGGTAGAGAAGCGCAGTGCATCGTTCGCGACGGTGATGGAAAAGGCAGGATAGCAAACCCGTCGTGCGTCGTTGGCCGTTGGTCGTTCGCCCTTAGAGTTTAGCGAACGACGAACCGCCAACGACCACCGACGAATTCAGGACCGCCGGACCCTCCCAGTACAACTAATTGCCATTTCCCGCAAGCCTCCGCTCAATGTAAAATTCAGGTAGATCGTTCGTTTGGCTGGCACCCCAGGAGAATCAGTGACTACATCGAAGGAAAAATACGAATCAAAAAAACTGCCCATGATGCCCATCCGGGACGTGGTCATTTTTCCGTTTATGATGACCCCGTTTGTAGTGGGCCGCGAGTCGAGCGTGAGGGCTCTGGAAGAGGCATTGGCAGCGGACAAGAAGATTTTCCTGGCAACCCAGCATGACGCGTCGATTGATGAGCCCAAAGCGAACGAGATCTATCAGGTTGGCACCATCGTCAACATCGTACAGAGCCTGAAGCTGCCCGATGGCAACATCAAAGTGTTGGTCGAGGGAATTGAACGAGGCAAGATCCTGCAGGTTGCGGATACCGAAGGCTACATGCAGGCGACGGTTCGTGTTGCGCGCTTCACA
>AP72_2010_repI_A10DRAFT_1000146_pt1 | contig 11866 bp, 12 predicted proteins | sample AmaPasreplicIA10_FD_9194 | JGI IMG/M metagenome (IMG submission 9194) | reverse complement strand
CCGTGGATGTCGTAGTCGAATCCGAGGAGCGCCATGATGCCGCGCAGTCGCTGATGGCCGATCCGGCCATTGATCGTCGATTCAGCGACCTGCCGTTTGCATGGCCGGACCTTGCCTTCATATTCATCGGCGGCGAGTCCGGCATCACCGGGGAACACGAAGGCGTCTGGATGCGGATTGGCCGGCTGGATCGACCGCAGCAGGCTGATCGCCTCATCGCAGAGCGGGATGGTGCGCAGGGTGCGTTCGTCGCGGCCGTTGCGCTTCGTCTTCGTGTTGGCCGGCGGGACGATGATGGTGCCGGTTTCCAGATCGACCATGCCCCACTTCAATTTGTAGATTTCGGCAGCACGCGGGGCGCAGGTCAAGATGAGCAGGATGAGGGCGGACACGGCCATGTCGGTTTGGTCTGCGGCGAGCAGCGCGTCGAACAGCGGGCGTACCTCGCGCCAGCCGATCGCCACCATGTGCTGGGTGGGCTGCTTGTAGCCGGCCTTCATATGCGCCTCGACGCCTTTCGCCGGATTCTGGAACCCCTTGAACCGCGCCGGGTCGATGTGCATCGCGTGATCGATGACGGCGTTCAGCCGCATGATGATAATCTGCGCGGTGGCGTTGGCGGTTTTCCAGACGGGATCGAGTACCCCGGCGATCTGCTTGGCGGTGAGCGTGTTAGTGTCCACGCAACCGAGGTGCGGCAGGATATGGTTCTCGAATGACCGCAGCCAGTTGAAGGCGTGGTTGTCGGACCAGCCATCGAATGCGGCATTATGGCCATCGGCCACATGGGCCTGATGGTAGGCGCGGACATCATCCGCCAGGGTGACGCCGCCCCGCACGTGCGGGATGATGCGCAGCGGCTGTGGCTTGTCGCCGTCGATCAACCGCGCATTATTGAGCTTGACCCGCTCTTGCGCCGCCTCCAGGTCAAACTTGCTCAGTGGACCGAGCGTGAGAAAGGTATCTTTTCGGTTGTCGGTGTAGCGATGCAACCACGAGGCGGCTTTGCCTTCATTCCGGATCAGCAGGTAGAGGCCGTGGCAGCCGAGGTCATGCCAGCGACCATCGGCCTTTTCGGCGATCAGCCGCGCCACCACGGCGTCGGTGAGCTTGATCGCCTTCTTGTCCGGCAGGGGTTGGGTCTTCCTGGGCACGTCGGTATCTCCGATGATGACGCCAAGGAGATAGCGGGTCGGGGCGTTGGCTGCCAGATGTCAGTTGCGTCAATGTATCCAGGATGTACCCGAAGAATCCCTTGACGGGGCCATGCGGAGGTTGACGGAATTGAGCGAATGTCTGGGAAGAAGTAGCGGGGAATCAGGGATTTATGGGCTGTCTGTTACGCGATTGGACGATGATGGGAAGCTGGTGTCATAGTGCTCCTCGCCAAGACGTGATGCTGGGTTTCTTCAAGGAATCCAAGGAGTTAGTTGTCGCAGCCGGATGCGATGTACCCGGCTTTGTACACATCGTTGTGAGGCGCTTGTCTCTCTTGTCGCTTGTCGCAGCCGGTAGTCTTTATCGCAGCCGGTAGTCCGGCTCAACCCTGCGGGTGATTTGTTGGCGTAGTTTCCGGCTGTTGCGCACCCTGGCTGCACCACTTCAAACAAGCGCTGATGTTGTCTAGCCGGCGGGGCCGGCTGCACCAAAACCGTAGTACTCATGCGCGGGGGTGTTGTCGTAGCCGAGTTTCCGGCTTGGCAGTCGCCGGCTGCACCGACACATCATGGCGCAGTATCTTCCAGTTGTCATAGCCGGCTGGCCGGCTCGGAGTTCTTCCCTCCACCGGGAGGGCTTTCTTTTTGTCATAGCCGGCCATTTCCAGGCCGGCTCTGTCGTTTGGCACTCTGGCGTGGGCTGTAGTTGTCGCAGCCGGCGGGGCCGGCTGGGATGGGATGGCTTGGAGGACTCCTCGATGCTGTTGGCGTAGCCGTCCATTTTCAGGTCGGCTGAACCCATGGTTATCGTCTCCCGTTGGCGTTGTCGTAGCCGGCGGGGCCGGCTCATGTCGGACATCCTCTTGTCACGGCCTCTTCTCGGCCCCCTCGATTGTGACGCTTGCTTGGCAAGCGTCACGGCTGTCGCGGGTTCCCGCCTGAGGCGGAATCCGCGACGACTTCGATCTCCGCCACCTTGCCGCCCTCCATATGGAAGGTGATGGTGGCGTCCTTATCGGGATCAACCCGCAGGGTGGTCAGCATCAGTTGCTGCCATTCGGCGATGAGCTTGGGATCGCGCATTCGGCGGATGCGCAGGCCGTCTTTGATGATCAGCGTGGGTGAAGGTTTGGCCATTTTTGTCACAGCCTCCTTGGCTCCGGGACGCGATGCGCCACGGGTGTGTCCGGTACTTGCCCTGTCAGAAGATCGCCAGGGTACCCAATGTCGCCCATCGCAGTCAATAGCAGTCAGTGGGCAGAAAATGCCGCCCATCTTGTGTAGGGGGATTGGGGGATGATCGATAATTTCTGTTATAATACATCCAATGAGCACGTATTCGCTGCCGTGGGTGCTGGAATTGATTGCCACATTGCGATCGGCAGCCGAGGACACCATCCACCAGGGCCATCGCAATCGGCTATTGCGCCTTGCCGATCAGCTTGAGGCGATGCGAGATGATCTGGAATTCGGGCCGAAGAAGGAAAGAAGGCTGAAGGTGCGGTACGACTGATTCGATATCGCATCGACTTATGGGACGGCACCGTGGTGTTGTTGACTGATCGAACCGAAATCGCGCGAGTGGAGACGGGCGGGAAGATTCCGTTTGCAGAACCATCGGCTGGCGCCTATATGGATGGCATGATTCTCGTTTGGGCCTTCTTCTCCTGGTTCGTCCTGCTGGACCTGGACAAAATCCAGACCAATCTGGGCGCCATCGCGAGAAACACCTCTCCGCCTTCGGCTCCGCCCGAGGCTGTTGCCCCTGCCGGCGCTACGTCGATGCCGGTTCCTTGGCTGAAGGGGGTGAAGCCCTGGCGGCCTTCCTGGGCATTCCACGCCGGACGGTGGCTGCGGACGAAGGTGAGCGGATAGCCAGTTACGGCGCAGGTGAATTTGGCAAGGTGTTGCTGCCGGCCGCCCCGATAGGCCCAGGTGCCTGCTGAGCCACTGAGCTACCCCCTTGGATGATCTTTTGTATCACAGGGATGATGAGGTACCGTGCCTTATCCACCCCATAGCTTGCAGCCATGAACTCGAACACGTTGTTGATCAAGCCCAAATGCGCAGCAAGAGACGGGCCGCCCAGATCGATCGCGGCGCGGGTCACTTTGTTGTCCAGGTTGCCGCCGAGAAACTTTGTAAATTCAGCAACGGGACCGACGGCGGCCCCGATAGCGGCTCCGACGGCAGGGTTGCCGCCGGTCAGTGCGGCTCCCGCTGCCCCCTGAACGGCATTAGACCCGAGAATAGCTGCCCGTGCCGCCCAGGGCATCGCTGGTAGCTGAGAGATCGCACCTGTGACGGGCATCTGCGCTGGAATACCCATTAGTGGATTGGCGGCCTTGAGAGCGGTGGGAGCGGCAGCGACAAGCTGTTCACCACGCAGTCCTGCTGCCAATCCCAGACCCCCACGCATGATCGGGTTGGTCTCTGCGGCGATGGCAAGACCTTGGCCCGTCAAATTGCCGGCACGGGCGTAGGTCGAATCACCATATTGCTTATCATAAGCCTGCTGCGCAGCTAAATCCGCCGCTGTGACCTCCTGGCTCGATGGCATCCCAACCGCACGGGTAAGTGCATTATCCCCAAGATGGCGTGCTAACCATTCAGCCTGGGGATCGATGATCTGCTTTGCACCCTGCGCCAGCCCAACGCCGAATTTGTATAACCCACCGGGAATGCCGGCGATCGTGCGATCCAGGAAGCTGGCCGGCGGCGTGTTCTGCGACGTGTCGGAGCCGGCATCTGATGTTGTAGCCGTCGTGCCGCGCTGTTTCAGAAGCTCATCAACCGACGGTGCGGATGAGTCGTTCGTGGTCGTGCTCTGATCCGTTGACTGTGGAGCGCCGGCCTTCCGCGCAGCTAGAAGATCATCGACCGAGGGTGCGTTGGGCATATAACCAGCTTTCTGTAGGACGCGGATTTTATCTCCGACTTGGACGGCATAGGCGGGGTTAACGGTGTTGTAGCCGGCCTGCTGCAAGGCAAACACCTGGGCATCCGATCCTTTTGCGCCGGATACCCCCTTGTAGCGCGGCTGCTGCATGAGACCGACATAGGCTTGGCCAGCCGCTTCGATATTCGGATAGCCCGCCACCTTGCCGCCGGGACTGATGCCAAAGACATTGTTTCCGGCGACATGCGTGCCATAGCTGGTCTCTTGTGCGATCAGCCCTAAGACTGTCGCAGGGTCTTGTCCGGTCTGCTTTGCGATCTGCTCGGCGAACGGCCCATACGTGGCGATGAAATCCTCGTACATGCCTACTGGACCACAGGATATGAATTTCGAAGTTCGATCGAGTCATGCAGCCGCTTGCGTGCCGCCGGATTGTTGGCGAGCGAGCGTGCGTATTGCTCGAACTGGGCATCGTCGGGCAGCCATGCATGATAGTCCAGATTTGACAGCTTCTCTTGAATGTGCCGAGCAATCCCCTGGCTGTCGCCGTATTGCGGATGATCGTGTTGGTAGTCCGAGAAGATTGCCTGCTGCATCTGTCGGAAGGCCATGGCTGTCCCGAGCATCTTCTGTGCAGCCGCATTCGAAATCGCCGTGCTAGGATTGGACACTTGCGAAAGCGCCAGCCGCATGTCGGTGCCAGCCGCTCCTGGCGTGGATTGCGCCAGGGCCGTCAGATATTTCTTCGCTTCGTCGAAGTACTCCACCTCGCTCGCGTTTACGCCTAACCGCTTGGCGGCTTCCGGCGAGATGGCCTGCAAGAACGACTGCCAGTGATTGATCGTCTCCGTCCCTGGCCCGGTACGCACATTCTTCAATGCGGTCAGTGCAGAGCCGTATTGCTGATTTTCTTGCTGGAATCGCTGCGAAGCACCCCACTCTCTGTCATAGGCAGCGGTATCCAGCGCTCGCTCAGCCCCGGTGTTCGGCGGCGCACCGGTGACGACCCCACCTCCAGGCAGGACGTTCGATGTCCGAGGTGTTCCAGGGGTCGGAGGCAAAGTTCCGGCTGGATTGGTTGGCCCGACTGGCTGTCCATTGGCACCCAGCGGCGGCACAGTACGCTGCGGCACGGCGCTCGTGGGTGCCGGTGCTGAACCACCACCGAGCGGGGCGACAGTTCCGCCACTCAACGGGGCCGGTGCCACCAGTCCGCCATGCTGCTGTTGGATCAATCGATCGTACATCGCGCCATTGATTTTCTGTCCGATCTGCGGGGGTACAAGGCCCGCTGCCTTGGCGGCATCAACGTCGGCCTGGGTGGCTTCGCGCTCTTGCTGCGTCGCCAGTTCGGAAGGCGATAGGCCCTTCTGAATGATCTGCCCGGTCGGCACAACCAGACCGGTGCCAGGGCCGGCGACGGTAAGGGAGCCGGTTTCCGAGTACGGCCCGTGGTCCACCGTGACCGGCTGGCCGTATAGGTAGCGCATCTTTTCCATGCCGGTCAGCAATTGCTGCTGGTGCTGCAACAACCAGTTGTCCAGCGTCGCACCCCCCGCACTGATCGCCCGCTGTGCGTCTGCCCGACCGGCCGGCGTTGTCATACCTTGGGCAGTTTCCGCATCGAGTGCTTGCTGTGCCGCCGCCTGTCGCTGCTCGGGTGGCAATTTCTGGATGCCTGATAGAACGTCGATGATGCGATTCGAGTGTGCGATGCCGAGGTCCAACTGTCGCTTTTGCGCTTCAAGCTGCTGGTTGACGGTTGACGACTCGGTCTGTGCCTGAGACGACTGCGCGGACGATAGGTCTTGCCACTTCTTCAGAATGTCGAGTGCGCTGGGTGTTGGTCCGAGATCACCTGCTGCTAGTGGGATCGATGATACGTCTGCCATCTTACTGCCTTATGAATTGTTCGGGTCGACATAGCCGCCACTACCGCCCATCTGTTGTAGTCTGGCGAGATTAAGCTGACGCACAGAATTGAGGTAATCGTTACTCGCGATCGCGTTCTCCGCCCCCAAATAGCTGGCTGGAGCACTGGCAAGTGAATCGACGGCACCACCCAAGGCTTTCGCCTGTCCGGCGATACCGCCGGCGGCTGCTGTCCCATAGTTCGTGAATTGCTGACCGATGTCGCTGTAAATCTTCTGGCCGATACCCCCCAATGTGCCGGCCGCCGTTGCCCCCAGACTCGCAATGCCTTGGAGTTGGTTGCCGCCCAGATTCCGCATGTTGTAGGTATTGGTGAACAAATTGCCGGCATCGTTGAACTGCCCAGTGCGTGCGGCCAACAGGTCTTTCCAATAGGTGTCCGCTAAACCAGTCGCGTAGTTGGCCGCCCCCTTCATCGCGGTGCCACTGACCCCCAGACCGCGTGCTGCCGCCGAGTTCTGCGTGGCCTTGAGGCCCTGACTCAGTAAAAAATCGTAGCCGGGCATGTTTTTGACATCGGCTTCGGTGGGAATCTGTGGAAAATAACTCTTTTGAAAATCCAACGCCGACTGAAGTGCAGCCGGTGTCCCGCTCGCATACGCAGTGAGTTGCGGTAGAATGTTGGTGCCGGCATTGATATATGGCTCGAAGTACGGAATCAGTCCGCCATAAAACTTCTGTTCGGTGAGCGCAGCATTTTGCGCCTGGGCTTCTTGCGCCTTGGCGGCTGCTGATGCAGCGCCGCTACCGATAATGCCCTTGGCGATGCCCCCGGCGGCCGATGCGCCAGCTATGGCTAATGCAACCATCTATTCGTCCTTCAATATCTTAGTGAATACCATCTCGGTCGGCCGCCAGCCCAATCGCTCAAACAACCGCGACATATCCAAATGCGTCTTGGTGGCGGTGAACACTTTGACCACGCCACGCTTGGCCAACGCCTTTTCCGCCTCTATGAACAGTTCAACCCCGATCCGGCCTTTGCGATGGTCTTTGGCGACGAAATAGATGTCCACGAAGCCGTGCAAGGTTGACTTGTAGTGCAGATGCGGACGCACCAGAGTAAAATGATAGCCGATCACCCGGCCATCTTTTCGGCAGGTCAGTATCTGGAGTTCACCGGTGGCATCCAATCGCGCATACTCATCCACATCCGGATCGAGCGGAATTAGATCGTGGTCTCGGGCGACCTCCAGCCAGTGATCGTGCCACATCGCCGAGACCTCGGCGTGACAATCACTCCATCGCTCCACTTGGTAACTTATCATGCGGATATTTACCGCTCAGGTCGCCCCACAACGTCATGTCGGCGAGCATATGGATGCGATCATCCGTGCTGTTGTTGAAGCAACAATGTTCAATATCAGGGCGAAAGGCCCAAACCTCGCCAGTCTTCATACACACGGTCTCATCGCCACAATGGAACAGCGAGCCGGGCAGGCCCTGCAACACGATGTGATACCGCATGATATTCGACTGATGGACATATTCGCCCTCATTGTCGGCATGCGGCAGGATTTGCCCACCGGGTGGCATCCGGGTGATCACCAAGCGATCCAACTGGTAGGCACCAACCCGAGCCATCAAGGCCAACACGATCGGTCGCACCTCGGACAATTTCGCCACCGCGTCGGGATACCACACCGGCGCTGTGTTGTCGTACATCTGCTCCCGTTTCGTCGTCTGTGGTGGCGCAAACCGCAGCAGGATGTCGGAGACATCGACGTGCGGTGTGCCCTCGAAGGAAGTGCGCATCTTGTGCTGATCCCACAGGTCATCGTGCAGGAAAAGCTGTTGCAGCACAGGCAGTGGATCGACCTGGGCCGCGATCTGAATGAAATTTCGCATGCAAATATTTAAGCTACACAAAACCCCGCACGCTGATCGCGACATTGTGGCCGTCGGACACCGGCGCATCGATCTGCAAGGTATCGCCCAGTTGCAAGGCGACGGTCGCCGCCGCAGACAAGGTGGCAGCGGCATAGCTGCCAGCCGTCAGGGTGATGTTGCCGATAATGGTGACGGCGCCGGAGCCGGCGGCGATCTTCTTCAGGGTGAAAGTGGCATCGCTGCTCGGCGGCGTGCCGCAATAGGTCTCGGTGCGGGTCAATCCGCTGGGTATCCCCACCGGATCAGAGATCGGCTGATAGATCGTCTGCCCGGTCAAACTGGGGAAGAAGAAGACGAATCGCACACCGGCCAGTCCCAGATTGCCGCGTGCGGTCTGTGGATTGGTCAGATCGCCAAGATTTTGGGTTTTCTGGAGCGAGCCATACGCCAGCGGGGACATGGCATCGATCTCTTGCTGCGCCGTGGCGGCGGCATTGGCGGCCAGGGTGGCGGTGGTCTGCGCGGCATGCGCTTCGGCTCGCGCTAAAGTCGCCAGGGCGAATGCCTCGTTGGCTTTGGCCAGCGCGGCGTTGGCAATCCCGGTCGCGTCATCGACGATACCCATCGGGCCGCCGGTGCGTGACCAGAGGGCAAGAAAGAAATAGTAGTATTCTGGCGTCGCAATGCCATTGGCATCGACCAGGGGGGCGGAGCCGGCGGGCAGCGCGGCGTATTGTTTGTTGATCGGATTGGCCATTAGCTCTGGCTCTCGCTTGTGTCGATGAACACGCCGGCCAATGCAGTGATGGTCGGGCAACTCCATTCGAGTTGGAACACCCGATCGCGCCCCAGGCCGAGGCGGTGCACCATGATCGAGGTGAGATATTCGCCGCCCTTGCCGATGCTGCGCTCGATCGGATTGCCCCAGGTGGCGCCCTTGTCATTGCTCCAGACAATCGACACCGAGTGATCTTCGGGCGGCAGGTTATCCATGGTGACTTGCAGATCGGTCATGTGAAAGCCGGTGGCCGACACCAAGCTGCGCGGGCTGTGGGCACTGGTACTCAGTCCGGCGCCGTGCAGGGCGATCTCACTCCTTTTCACCAGTGGTGAAACGCGGCTGCTGATCTGTGCGCCGGTGAGGGAAACTCGGGTGCTGGTCTTGGCGGTGATGTGACCGGCCGAGGTGACTACCCGACGGGATAGAAAGGTGATCCGGCGGTCGTTGCCGTACTGGAGTTCGCCCTTGAATGCCGATACCTGGGCACCGAGCAGGGGCTTGCGGATCGTGCGATTGATAGCACCCGATTGGCTCGTGATCTGGGCGCCGATCAACGTTGCGGATTTCGAGGTGTGCGGCCCGAGAGTGCCAACGGCACCGCTGCTTTGCACCCCCAAGATCGCCCCAGCGCCCTTCGTGGTGATCGTTCCAGCCGAGGCACCGATCTGGGCGCCCGTCAGATTGGCGGTAAAGGGCGTCGCAGCCGGCCAACCGACATAGCCGCTCGGAATTGCCCCGACGAATGTATTTTGGCCAAAGTTCGCGGTGATCGCGTCGCCAGTTTGATATTCCGAGGTGGCCGGGTAATATGGCGGTGTCAATGCCGACAGCGAAATGCCGCCAGTTCCAGTCGCGGGATCGTTGGCGGTGCCAGAGGTGGCATTCCATGAGCCGGATGCCCCCAAGCGGAACCAAATTAGTTTCGCGTCAATATTGACTGCGACGGCAACGACATCACCCTGCGCAACAATGCCGATCGAGGTGCCCTGGGAACTCCCGTTCAACCAAACCGGGAATCCCTTGTAAATCATGCAGGCGCCAGTGGCGTTGGCCGCCAAAGAACTCAGTGGGGCTGTACTGGTGGCAATGCCGACGCCAGTGTTGTTATTGCCCGCAGTGCTGAAGACTCCTTCCCAATAATATTTGCCGCTCGACTGACCTTGAATAGCACGACCGGCACCACCGGTCGCAGTCGCCGTGGCTTTCAGCTTGGGGGTGTCAAGCGAACTATTGATTATGTCAGTCGCCGACCATGTTGTATAGCCGGTCATTGCGCGTTGCCGCTGGCGACCATAAAAAAATACCCTCGGGTCTATCCGAGGGTATTTACTGGGAAACGGCCTATCTTATGGTGTGGCCGGCAGCGGGTTGATCTGCGGAACGATCTCGCGTGGAGCCCCAATGCTGACGTTAGCGGTCACCGCTTCATTTGCGACGATCTCGAAATCAGCGAGCGACACGAGCGACCGCACGCCCTGGCCCATGTCCGCGTCGGCGGAGATGCTCAACTGGCTGACGCCAACCACCCCCTTGCTCGACACCACGCCACTCATGCCATCGTCAGCGACGGTCAATGCGAGCACGCTGTCGTCCGAGACGGACCACACTGGGATTCCGTCTACTTGGGCAGGCTGATTATTGGCATCATAGTAGGCTACACTTACGTCACACTCCTGTGTGACCGTCATAATTTGCGTCACTTTACTAATCCTTGCAAGAGATTTTTGTCGAAACGGGCCGATACGGAGCACCGCCGTCTTGGCAGGTTTTCCTTTTATCAGATACTTGATCAAGTTGCAGATGAGCCCCATCGGTGATGTATTTACGAAATCCCGTACAACGCGACTTTGCTGCCCACGGCGAATTGGCCGAGGCCAAGAGCTAGGCTGATTGACGTGATCGCAGCGGTGCCCAGCCAGTAGGCATACGCCTCTGTGCCGCCACTGTTGCCGGGGACGCAACCTTGTAAGTTGAACGCATGATTTGTCGCATCGGCATAGTAACCTATGTCGAGGACCGAGATACCCCAGCGTCCAGCCGGATCGGTTGTAATTGCGGCGATATTTCCCAAGATAGCCCCGACCCCGGTGGTTCCCGCGTTATCTGTGCCGTTGACGGTGCTGTGGTAATTAGCGACCGTGAGATCGCCGTTGACATTCACGCCGACTTGCACACCAGAATTGGTAATACGCAGCGACATGACGAGGCGCAGGTGGCGATAGCTCTGCGATATGCTGCTGATTGTGATGGTGCTCGCCGCTGTCGAGACCGTGGTCTCGGAGATCAGCGTCGTTGCACCACCGGCTGCCACGCCATCTGATTTGTCGGTGCGGATGCACAGCGAACTGCCATTTCTGTATAGCTGATTCAAGGCGACTCCGCCGGTGGCCGCTGCCGAGTCGGAGGCATAGCTGGTGGCAGCGGGTAGCCAATCGAGGTACAGCGACGGCGTCGCGGTATTGATCGCCGTGGCGCGGATCAGATTGGTCGCGTGATTGCCGATTCTCAAAGTATTGGATTCGGCGGCGGTGGCTGCATCGATCGCATTGCTACAGCCGATGTAGATATTGGATGCGCCAGATGCGAGGGTAACCGATCCGACATTCCCGCCGAGAATCAGATTGTTTCCGGTACCACTGCTGATTTTGCCGCCCGCACCCGTTCCAACGCAGACGTTGTTGTTTCCACTGCCGCCCGCGTTGGTGCCAATGGAAACATTATTCTGGCCGGTCGATATGTATGCGCCGGAACCACTACCAATGAGCGTATTGGATTGCCCGCTGGTAATCCACTGTGCAGCTTGATTTCCTATTATGGTATTAGATGAACCCTGGGTGGTATTCAACGCGCATTGCCACCCGACGATGACATTATTGTTCAAAACTCCCGTGGGGGCTTTTGCCGCCTGTTGCCCGATGATAACGTTATAGGACGGGGTTGTCGACGTTCCAGCGGAAAGGGTCTGATACCCGATGATGACGTTTCCGCTTGCGTTTTTCAGTGCCGCACCGGCCTGCTGGCCAATAGCGACGTTATTGGCGGCAGTCAGGCCGCCGCCTAGTGCTTGATAGCCGATGCCGATATTGGAATTGGCGGCAGCACTTGCGCTGAGCCCGGCACTCTGGCCGATGAATACGCATGGACCGGTCGGCCCAGTGGGTTGATCCGTTTGGGGCAAGACAAATCCAGCAGCAGCACCGGTTGGCCCGGTGGCACCCTGGGGTCCAGTTGGCCCAGTTGGTCCCGGTACAGTGGAATCGGCTCCCG
>AP72_2010_repI_A10DRAFT_1000145_pt1 | contig 11903 bp, 13 predicted proteins | sample AmaPasreplicIA10_FD_9194 | JGI IMG/M metagenome (IMG submission 9194) | reverse complement strand
CTGCCCGGACGCGACGCCATCCACAAGCGGCTCACCGATCTTCTTTCGATCGGCAGCATCACTCCGCCGATGCTCGCTGGCAAGTACTACTTCTACACCAAGCGCGAGGGCATGCAGAACCAGCCGGTCCTTTATGTGCGGGACAGCCTCGACGGCCCTGACCGCGTTCTCGTCGACGCCAACCAGCTCGCCGCCGACGGCACCATCGCCCTCGACTGGTTCCAGCCGTCCGACAACGGCAAGTACGTCGCATACGGAACATCGCAGAGTGGCTCNGAGATGTCGACGCTGCATATCATCGAAACCAAAACCGGAACGATCCTCACGGACGTCATCGAGCGCACTCGTGCCGCGTCGATCGCTTGGCTGCACGACAACTCCGGGTTCTATTACACGCGATATCCCAAGAAGGGTGACGTCCCCGCCGGACAGGAGATGTACAACCGCCACGTCTTTTTCCACGAACTTGGCGCCGATCCCGATACAGAAGACAGCCCCATCTTCGGCGAAGGCCGCGATCCCGAAGACTGGCCGAGCGTTTTCCTTTCCAATGACGGCCGGTGGCTGTTGATTCACGTTTCGCAAGGATGGACGAAGTCGGAACTCTTCCTGATGGACACGCATGGAAAGAATCCTCCATCGCGCCTAACCACCGGGAAGAATTTTAATTACGGAGCTGAGGTCTTCGACGGCAAGGTCTACATCACGACGAATGAAGACGCCCCGCGCTACCGCGTGTTCGTCACGGATGCAGGCAACTTCGATCGCGAAGCGTGGAAAGAAATCATTCCACAGAGCGATGCGGTGCTGCAGAACGTTTCGGTCTACGGAGGCAAGCTCTTCGCGCAGTACGAACAGAATGCAACGTCACAGTTGTGGGTGCTCGATCTCGGCGGGAAGAAGATCAGTGACGTCCCCCTTCCTGCGATTGCCACCGTCTTCGGACACGGCGGTCGTTGGAATCGCGATGAAGTATTCATTGGATTCCATTCCTTCACTGTGCCTCCGAGTATTTACCTGCTCGATCTCAGGAAACTCAACCTTTCGAATCCACTGGAAACAGCCCAGAGCATCGCGATTAGCACTCTCTGGTCCGCAGTCTCCGCCCCCTCCATCGACCCTTCCGCCTACGAAGTCGCGCAGGAGTGGTACAAGTCGAAAGACGGAACTCGTGTCCCCATGTTCGTCGTGCATAAAAAAGGACTGGAGAAGACCGGCCGCAATCCCACTCTCCTCACCGCCTACGGAGGCTTTAACGTCAGCCTGACTCCCACCTTCAGCCGCACCGCGTATCTCTGGATGGAGCACGGAGGCGTCTTCGCCGTGGCCAACCTGCGCGGTGGGGCAGAGTTCGGCGAAGACTGGCACCGCGCCGGCATGCTCGACAAAAAACAGAACGTCTTCGACGACATGATCGCCGCCGGCGAGCACCTCATCTCCGAAAAATATACGGACAAGAATCATCTCGCTATCCAGGGCGGATCGAACGGCGGCCTCCTCATGGGCGCCATGATGACGCAGCGCCCTGACCTTTTCCGCGCCGTAGTCTGCCAAGTCCCACTGCTCGACATGCTGCGATACCAGAATTTCCAGATCGCCAAGCTCTGGATCCCCGAATACGGCACCGCGGAAAACCCTGAGCAGTTCAAATGGCTCTACGCCTACAGCCCATATCAACACGTGAAGTCAGGCACGGAGTATCCTGCGATCCTATTTATGACCGGAGATTTCGATACCCGCGTCGATCCCATGCACGCGAAAAAGATGGCTGCAGCGATGCAGGCGCAAGCAAAAAATGGCCAGAGCAAAACGCGTCCGATCCTGCTGCGCATTGAAACAAAAGCGGGACATGGAGCTGGTAAGCCCGTAACGAAGCAGATCGAAGAGTTCACGGATGTGTATTCGTTCTTGTTCTGGCAGTTGGGGATGAAGGAGTAGTGGTCAGTGGTCAGTCAACCCTAGAGTTGTCATCCTGAGCAACCGCGGTCGAAGGGTTCCTACCGTCTTTCAAGCACCCAGGACTCTTCGAGGAATTCTTAAGACGGCTCTCCAGTAGGATTGGCCAATGGACCAATTCACAATCACGGCGCTGTCAAACGCCAAAAGCCGATAAGCCCGTGAGGACGCACTTTCTCCAACTTCATGAAACTCCAAAGCATTCCCGCGCCATCCGGTAAGCGGCTTCGGGCATCTCAAGTGCGCACGGCCGGAGGTTTTTCATGAAGAAGCTAGTCGTAGCAAGCCTGTTTTCGTCGTTGCTCCTGGTGTCAGCGATCGCTTGGGCACAAAATAAATCCAAGCCCGAGCGCATCACCAATGGCCCCATCGTTAAAGAAGAGACCAGAAATTCGGCAGAAATCGCCTGGTCGACGGACGAGCCGGGAAGCAGCGTCGTCAAGTACGGCACCAATCCCCATGACCTGAACGAAACCGCAGAGAAACCGTGGGGCGGCACGCGAGAGCCCAACGGCGACTACAACCACACCGTCTGGGTGAAGAACCTGAAACCGAATACGACTTATTATTTCAGGGTTGAGACCGGCCAAGGACTCGGAACCGGCACCGAAGCCAACAGCCGCGAAGGCCAGTTCCATACAAAATAGGCAGCCAGGCGTCGGGCTTCAGGCGTCAGCTATGCCGAAGAGTATTTGCGTCCGTGGTGCCCCACCACGCGGGCAGGGATCCTTCCACTGCGGTTGGTCTTTGCGCCTAGGGCGCAAAGACCAACCCTCGCTCTGGATGAACAATTCGCTAGGGGGCGAAATCACGACCGAGCATTTCCCAGCTTCCTCTTACATCCTCAGCATCACTCCGGGATCGTTCTTCTGCGACAGGTCGGCCCAGTTCAGGAAATACTTTCGCTTGAGGTCGCCGGAGGGTACCACCTGATTGAGCTGAACTTCTTTGTACACCTCATTGAACAGACCCGTGAAGTACGTCGCGACCGTGGCGAATCGTAAAGACTCGCTCACGACTGCGGCGGCGATTACGATGAGCTTGCCATCGAGCGCATTGCCAGATCGGAAGTTTGCCAACGATGCCAGGTTTGCGACCGAGCCGACGGTGATCTGTCCTACGTCGGGCAGAACATTGTAGTTACTGCCCAGCCCGCATTTCTTTCCCCAACCATCTTCTTCGTCATCGAAGTGATACCAGCCATCCTGTCCCCTGAAGCCGATGATGTAGGCATCCGAGCACCTCAATTGCAGATGCACTGGCGTATTCACATACGGAAGCTTCAGTTCGACCTCGAGGTATCCTACGCGCTGGCCTTCAATCTGATTGCGAAGGGCGTTCAATGTCCCTTGGTACTCATGGCGTCGCAAAGACACGACAACTGGGGGCATTCCGGACCTCCTTAGGGATGGCAGTGGACGCTGCCTCGATTGTGAGGAGTATATATCCAAACGACGGCTGGTCCTCCAGCCGTTTCTCAAAGCCGACCATTTCGTTCTTGTGAATTGTTTACAGGTCTCGATCCGCTCACTTTTGAAATCCTACCCCCACTTCGACAGTTCCCCGGCTTCGGGCACCCAAATACGTCGAGTGCGGAACTAGCAGTTTTGTCAGTTCTCGTCCACATAGGGCAGATTGTTCAATAGAGGTGCGTGATGATTTGTGCCCATGCGAAGTACTCAACGACAAGCCACTTTCACGCTCTTCGCCTCACTCCTGATCCAACTCGCCCTTATTGGTTTATCCAGAGCACAGTCAGCTAGTGCGGCTGACATCGGCCCTACTTCCACGGAGCCGGCAACCGGTTCGGTGGTCACCCATGGATCTCAGACCCAGGAAGCTCTTCTGCGCAATACAGATTCCAAATCTCCGAGTCACGAGCCGGCCGGCTACATCAGTGGAACCGTTCTGGATCAGACGGGCGCCATCAGCGTGGGCGCCGATGTACGTCTTTCTTCCGACAGCGGCAAGCCTCCTCAGGAAACGCGATCCGGTCACAACGGACAATTCCTGTTTGCCGAAGTTGCGCCCGGCCCCTTTCGCCTGACTGTGACTGCACCGGGATTCTCGACACTCGAATACTCGGCAGAGCTGCGCCCGGGAGAAGCTTTTCTGGTCCCGCCAATCACGCTGTCGGTGGCAACAGCTTTTGCGGAAGTGCATGTCAAAGAATCTCCGCTTACGCCTTCTCAGTTGGCAGATATCCAACTCAGCGAACAAACCAAGCAGCGGGTGCTAGGCTTTATCCCGAATTTCTATGTCAGTTACGACCGTGATGCGGTTGCGCTGACTGCGAAGCAGAAGTTCAGGCTTGCAAGGAAAACAGCCTCAGACCCCTTCACTTTCGTGGGAGTTGCCGCGATTGCTGGAGTCGAGCAAGCTACGGACACGTTTGAGGGATATGGGCAGGGAGCCCAGGGTTATTTCAAACGTTTCAGCGCTACTTACACCGACGCTATCACCGCCACCTACATTGGAAGCGCCATTCTGCCCTCAATCCTGAAACAGGATCCGCGTTACTTCTACAAAGGAACAGGCAGTACGGGATCTCGAATTCTATACGCGGTCGCCAGTCCTTTCTTCTGCAAGGGCGACAATATGCGCTGGCAACCAAATTATTCCAATATAGGCGGCACGTTCGCGTCGGCGGGGATTTCCTATCTGTACTACCCAGAAAGCGATCGTAACGGGGCGGGATTAGTCATACAAAACTCCTTAATCCGCCTGGGTGAGATGTCATTTGAAGGTGTGCTTCAGGAGTTTGTGATTCGGAAGCTGACGCCTCGTCTTAAGAAGCGCGCATCTGATCAGCGCTAGAGCGACTCGCATGGGGCGATCTTTCATTCAACTCCGTGGCCGATATGGCCGCACTCTTCCCCGTGTAACGGCGTTCCGACTCCTGCCATACGTGATTGTCCTGCTCGCGCTGACCGCCTGCGCTGAAACAAGTATCGCGCAGGATCAGGCGTCTTTCAGTTCGGACGGCAGTGCTACGAAAGTCACGGATCCGTGCTCCGATCCATCCGTACACGCCGCCATCAAAGAAGCGTTTCACCTGGTGTGCGCAAAAGAAAAGGTACCTGCAGCTGATGAAGGGACTCAGGAAGCGATCGTGATCGGATTCGTTGGGGGCTTTGTCAGGCGAAACGACGTGAAGCATCCTGAAGTCCTGTTTGCGAATTACCTTCGAAGCCGCTATGGCTCGATCGTTCATGCAGCAGTATTCGGAAATCGCGAAACCAAGCAAGCCTTGGAACTTATCCACGAGAGTATAGGTACAAACAAGAACGCTTCTCAGGCATCAAGCGAACACAAGCCGGTGAAGATCATTCTTTATGGGCACAGCTGGGGCGCGTCGCAGGTACTTGAGTTCGCCAGAGAGTTGGAGCGGCAGAAGATTCCCGTGAGTCTCACCATTCAGGTCGACAGCGTTCGCAAGATGGGACAGGACGATCGATCCGTACCTGCCAACGTGGAAAGAGCGGTCAATTTCTACCAGAGCAAAGGTCTCACTCCGGGACGGCCGGTGATCGTCGCCGCGAATGCGGACCGAACAAAGATCGTGGGCAACTTTCACATGACGTACAAACATGACGACATCAATTGCGGGAACTATCGTTGGCTGTCCCGGACTCTTAATAAAGCTCACCACCAGATCGAGAACGACCCGTACGTCTGGGACCAGATTGTGAAGCTTATCGATTCTGAACTCTCGGGCAAGAGTCGCGTCGAAGCGACGCAATCGGCGGCGCGCACATCCGAATACTAGCTCCGCAGAATTCTCATACTTGCGACTGGTGCCCCACTCAGGCGAGCGCGATATTTAGCACCGCCAACAGAACTACAGTTCATAGGCTCGCTGGGCGGCGGACTCTCCTGTCCAGTTCCGGGGGAAAGTTCTTGAGTCCCGATTGTATCTGCCACTTCAGAGTGAAAATCGCGAAGCGAAGCTCGGCGACAATCGTATGGAACTCGTGGCTATCTTCCTCGGCCTGCAATAGGCTTCGACAAAGATTTCGAATGCGGTCTTCAATGCGGCGCGACGGTGGCACGGTGATGCGAATCTACCGTGTGTCGACGGCGTTATGAATACCACTACCGGGGACGGAGGCAACCCGAAAATGCTTCGGCAATTTGCCTTAGGCAAGGAGGACTAGCACCTGCGGGTAGGTTGCCATCCTTTAGAGGCGCGTCGAAAGAAGACGCGCGTTGAAAAAGCCAATGACAACGCTCCGGAAAAAGCTTCGGGGTTGTACATTGGGTGGGTCAAAAGTACGCCATGAATCTCGCTCTCAGCGGCGCGCATCGGGCGTACGCGGGTTGCGACGAAAATTTTTATGAGTGATCCGACGAAGTCCATCACGGGTACGGTTTCGAATTCGGGGAACGGTGGCGGCTCGGAAGCTTCGATCACGGCGACTGCGCGGCGTTCGCTTGCTACGGGATATGAGGGACTCCGGCTTCCTGCTGCCGTTTTGCTCGAGAATGTGCGCAGCATGTACAACGTCGGAGCGTTCTTTCGCACCGCAGATGGAGTCAACCTGGAGAAGCTCTGTCTCTGCGGGATCACTGCTCATCCGCCCAAAAAAGCGATATCGAAAACCGCCCTGGGCGCCGAGGAAGTCGTCGCATGGGAGCACGACTGGGACGCGCTCCACATGGCCGAGAAGATTCGGAGCGCCGGATTTGAATTGGCCGCGATCGAGACAAGCCCGCACGCTGTGGATCTGTTCGAATGGCAACCGAGGTTTCCTGTGTGCGTGGCATTCGGCCATGAGGTGGACGGCCTGCACCCGGAACTGCTGGCCATGGCCGACGCCCACGTTCGCATCCCCATGCTGGGGAAAAAGACATCTCTGAATGTCGCCACAGCCGCGGGTATCGTGATGTACGAATTACTGCGGAAGTACCGTGCTCTGACGGGTAAAAACGAGATTTGATTTTGCTCTGAACGTCTAGCAATTTCCGGCCCATAAGACTTCCGACCGTAGAGCTACGGTCTTCGCTGTAGGTTTGCATACCAGTGAGTTCCGGAGTTGTGGCATACTTTGGCGCTTTACACGTTCGTCCTGCTATGGTTCTTGTCGCTAATCTGTGTTGCCCGAATGCTGTGAATTTTGCACCGACTCAGCCTCAGTTTCAGGTTTCCAGCGTATGGAACAATCGATCAGGCGAGTCAAATATGTCGGCAGACGAAGGTGATGCGATGAAATACACAGTCTTGATCGCGGATGATAATGCCTTTGTGCGCACTGCGCTTTATGAAATTTTCGAGCGCGAGCCGGATTTGCACGTGTGTGCACTCGCTGAAAACGGCCGCGAGGCGATCGAAGAAGCGCTCCGGCTCCAGCCTGACTTGATTGTGCTGGATCTCGCGATGCCAATCATGAATGGTCTGGAAGCGGCGCGTGTGCTCCGACGGATGTTGCCCAATGCGCTGCTGATCATTTACAGCGGCAGCCCCAACGAGGTTTCCCGTGAGACTGCGACTTCAATCGGCATATCGGGACTCGTTTCGAAAACGGATCGCGTATCCGTGCTTATGGAAACGGTGAGAGGCGCACTTTATCGCAAGGCGGCCTGAGAAACGAGCGCGTTACCGTCGTAGAAGAGGATTTTATGGCAGACCACAATACTGAGCAGTTGCGGATTGAATTGAATACGTTGCTTCAGAAGCAGCATGAAGTCCTGGAATCGCGGATGCTGGGTACGGCGAGCGAAGACGACCTTCTCGAATACGAGATCAGGCAGGAAATCATTCACGAGCTCTGCAATATTCTCTCGCACTCGGCAGCGGCGTAGAACAGCGGGCGTCAGGCTTCCGGCTTCCAGCGCCAGGTTTCGGGGCTTTTGACGCTGCACTCAATCGCGAAATGCCAGCTACGGCTTCCTCCAAACCAACCCTGCCTTTAGAGCTGGAAAAGTCTAGAAATCCGTTATTCATTGGGTGCGAGTCCAACTACTTCATGCGCCAAAATGCGCCAATTTGTCGTCTCTCATTGAAAATACGAAGGCTGTGGCCCTATATTGAGCCGTCCCGCGGTCTTTCGCTCCCTTGTGTGTCAGCGGGAAGAAAACCCGATGTCCCAGCCTAAGAAAACGGAAAATTCGCCTGAATCTTCGAAAGCCGACGACTGGCGCGATCTCGCCGAGAAGGCGTCGCACGAGATGAGTCCGAGAAAGCTGATCCATCTAGTGCAGCGTCTGTGCGACGAACTCGATAAGGAAACCTCCGCGAGAAATGGAAACGGCAACAAGCCCTGAATATCGGGCACCCGTCGAATCCGCAGGTCCCTGCCATCAACCGGTACCTCGCAAGAAATACGGCCGCTCCTCAGCTTCAGCTGACGCCACAGAGAGGCGTATGATTCCGCCTGCCTGGAGGAATTGTGAGCCATTCATTGCGAAGCTGCTTCATGGTCATTGCATGTTTCGGCTGGATCCTGAGTGTCACGTCGACTGCTCAATCCACTCCAACCGTTGACTGGCGTGCTCGCGTTCAACAAGAACTACCACTCCTCGGCCATCGTAACTGGATCGCGGTCGTCGACTCGGCATATCCGCTGCAGACCAGTTCCGGGATAGAGACGATCGAGACGAACAGCGAGCAACTGGATGTCGTCAGAGCGGTCCTCGATGAACTGGCGAAGGCCAAACATGTTCGCCCGGTGATCTTCACCGATGCCGAATTGGCTGCCCTCGGGGAGAGTGAAGCCACAGGCGTGACTGCCTATCGCGAGGCACTGCGCCACATCCTGGGATCAAAGGATACACAATCTCTGCCACACGAGCAGATCATTGCCAAGCTCGACGACGCCGGCAAGACCTTCCATGTGCTGGTGCTTAAGACCAATCTGACGATTCCCTACACTTCGGTGTTCTTGCGCCTGGATTGCGGGTACTGGAGCGATGAACAGGAGAAACGGCTACGGGCGAAAATGGCGGGACAGTGAGAAGTTTCTTGGTGGAGAAGGGCTAGACTCTCAGCTCAAGCGATCAGTAGCGCCAGACTTCATCGTGCGTCATGGTTGGAAGGCTTCCTGTGATGCGCATCGGCGCAGCTCTTCGAAGTTCCGGCAGCGGTTCGCGGCCTGATTCATTTCGTAACAACGGACGCACGAACACTTCGTGTGGGTATCACCAGGGGTAGCGATGTGGCCGCAACCGAGGCACACAAAGGAACTCTCCGACCTTTGCAACATAGGCCGGAAACTACCGCCCAGGACACAGTAGGGGCAGCGTACGATCTCGGGCAACATTCTTTGCAGTTCTCCTTACGTTTCACCGCGGAAACCGGGCAAGAGGCTGTCCGCAATGGGGTTGCAGGGGCTGGCAGCAGAACTGTCGTCTACCGCATTCTGGTTACTGTAGAGGTATTACGACCACAGAAGGAATGGCCCGGTCGTTTAGGAGTATGGCCCGAAGGTAATAGGGCTTCTCATCGGGGGTGTTTTATGGCCAGAAAGCGCCCTGGGGCTAAAGCGCCACATCTTTCATCCCAAGCCTGGTGGCCCGGCTAAAGGCCGTGCCCTTCCCAAAAAACATACCCGTTGGCACGGATTAGAAACACTTTCACTGCGGCACCGGGGGCCAGAGCCGCACGCCCCGCGCCAAAGGCTTGCGCTTGGGGCGCCCCGGACGAAGGCGTTCGGGGCTACACAACCTCGTGCGGTTTTGCGTCATACCTATTCGGCCTGGATGCATCTGATTTTCTGAAACATTTGTGAGGGCCCTATGAAGATTCGCGCTTCGCTTATCGCCTTTATTGCTGGCATGCTACTGGTTCCTGCGATCTATGCCGGGAATCAGGTGATGGGAGAGATCGAGTTCCTGGCAAAGTCAAAGGTGGAGAAAAGTTCCGGCGTCTGGGTCGACGGGCAATATGTCGGATATCTCAAAGAGTTGAAGGGTTCGAAGAAGGTGTTGCTGCTCCCTGGCGACCATGTGATCACCGTGCGGCAGAATGGCTATCAGGACTTCGAACAGCATGTGCAAATACGCCCGGGGGAGAAAAAACGTGTGTTCGTCTCGATGCAGCGGGGCCCGACCGGGGCTATGCCTGCTGTCACAGCGGAGGTGAAGCTCTCGGTGAATCCGACGCGTGCTGCGGTTTTTGTAGATGGGCTATTCGTGGGACATGTCGCAGAGTTTCAGGGACTGGGACGCGGATTGCTGGTTGCCCCTGGTCCACACGCCATGAAAATCGCGCTGCCCGGATACCAGACTTTTGAGACGCAGATCAGTCCGGCGGCCCGTCAAAAGGTTGAAGTCAAAACAAATTTGCTGAAGAGCGCTGGGAATTCGCATGAGCCACTGACCACCGGTGATGGGAACGAAAATAATCCACCACCGCCTCCGCCGGATAGGGCTATACCACCACCGCCGCCACCACAGTAGTATTGGCGAAAGCGGCGCAATGCCAGCCGCATGGATCCAGACTGCTCGTGAGTCACTTGCTCGTAGTTTGGAGAGTCATACATTCCAAAGCTCCGTATAATCGTCTCTCCAACTTCTGATCCGAAGGAGCGACCATGTCAGTATCGACTGAATCGCAAGGACGCTTTCATTCCCGGCGTGGCTTCTTCCGATGGGCAAGTTCCTTGGCCGCCGTGCTCGGCGCGGCTCCTCTTGTTTCCTCGGCGAAGGCGCTTTCATCGACGCCGATAACGCCAGAGCCCGAAGGCGAGGATTACTATGCGAAGCTTGGGGTCACGCCGATTATCAACGCGGCTGGTACCTACACCACGCTAACGGCTGCCNGCATGCCTCCCGAGGTTCTGGCGGCGGTGCAGAAGTCTGCTCTTCATCCGGTGCGATTGCATGAACTGCAGCAGAAGGCAGGAGAGTACATCGCGCGTCGGCTCAAGTGCGAGGGAGCGGTCGTGACTTCGGGTGCTTCTGGAGCCATCACGCTGGCCACCGCCGCTTGCCTGCAACATGCCAACAACATCAAGATCACGGATATGCCACAGGCGCTCGACGGTATGAAGAATCAGGTCATCGTGCAGCGTGCTCACCGCTATGAGTATGACCGCGCAATATATCTCTGTGGGGCGCGGGTGACCGAGGTGGTCACGCTGGACGACTACAAACGAGCATGCGGCGCGGGCAATGCGGTGATGACGAATTTTTTCAATGCTGCGGAGGACGAGGATGGGATCGCAGCCAGCGCACAGATTGGCCGCGAAGAGTGGTTGCGGCTGGCGCACGAGTACAACATTCCCTGCCATCTGGATGCAGCTGCCGACATGCCACCGATCTCGAATCTATGGAAATACGCCGGCATGGGTTTCGATCTTGTCGCTTTTTCCGGAGGCAAGGGAATACGCGGTCCGCAAAACGCCGGTCTTCTGTTGGGCCGAAAGGTCCTGACAGACCTGGCCCATGCTAACAACAATCCGGGCGACGGGATCGGCCGGGGCATGAAGGTAGCCAAGGAGCAAATTGTGGGTATGGTTGCGGCGGTCGACTGGGTTCTCACACATACAGAAGAATCGATGCAAGGTGACTACCAGAAGAGGGCCGATCTCATCGCCAGTGCCGTCAAGGGAATTCCATCGGTCAGGACGGAAACGGTGGTTCCGAAGATCGCCAACCATGTTCCTCATCTGCTGATACGTTTCGACCCGGCGGTCACCGGCGTTACAACGGCCCAGGTCGTCGACGCATTGCGAAAGGGGACGCCTTCGATTGAACTGAACCCGAACACCGGCCAGAAGCCCAACCAGGGCATTCCGGCGGATGCAAACACGCTGGTGGTTGGAGTCTGGATGCTGCAGCCTGGCGAAGACGCGATCGTGGGGCGGGAAATTCGCGCGGCGCTTACGAAGACGGCCTGACAGTCAGACGCTCTGGAGATCGAGGACTTCGAGACCCCGGTAGGGATATCACTCGCGTGATATCACCGGGTGGCCGGGGCGGTTACCCGTCCCCGGCTCCCACAGAAC
>AP72_2010_repI_A10DRAFT_1000144_pt1 | contig 11935 bp, 9 predicted proteins | sample AmaPasreplicIA10_FD_9194 | JGI IMG/M metagenome (IMG submission 9194) | reverse complement strand
ATGCGGCGGGTGGCGCGACCAGCGTCTCGATCTATCCGCCACTGATACCGCCCGCAGCGGGGCCAACACCAGTGCAGTATCAGACGGTGGCCAAGGCAGTAACCGGAAGTCCTGCGCTTGCGTCGCCGATCAAGGCCAGTGAAGTGTATCGCAAGAATATGATTTTCTTGCCCGACGCCTTCCAGCTTGCCACGGCCGATCTCGATCTCCCCACCGGTGCGGTGGTGGATTGCAGCCGACAGGTGTTCGATGGGGTGTCGTTCCGGGTCATTCGTGACTATATCACAACGACAGACCAATGGCTTACCCGTTCGGATTTGCTCTACGGATATGCGGCTCCCCGTCCAGAATGGGCGGTGATAATCGCAGACGCTGTCTGAAAACTGGCGGAAATCCGCCATTTTCTGAGCAGAGGGCACCAGAAATGGTGCCCTTTGTATTTATGGGTATTTGCTTCCGCCATTCAGACAATGATACGGGCGCACCTCCGACTAAATACGACTGGTTGTCGATCAGCAGCCATATGAATGAAAGCCAGAAGCCCGGTTGCGCCCCAGCAACCGGGTTTCGTTTATTGGCGTCATCTAAATACTGCTATGGCCACAACAACAAAGAAAACCCCCGCTCCGATTGACCGCGAGCACTGGGACAAGACCCTCAGACAATCTGTCCATCCGGAAGATTGGAAGAAGCATCAAACCCCACCGGCCTTCCCCGAGCCAGTGGTCGAGGAAACTATTGATGACAGCCCTGGATTTCATCCGCCTCAGTCTTAAACTCTGCGCGGCCACTGGTATCGGTCAGAGTCCAGACGCCGAAGATGTGAGTGATTCATTCACCATCTTCAAAGCCATGTTGGCGCAGTGGAACAGGAAACGCTGGCTGATCCCGAACGAGGTGGATAGCAGCATCGTCTCGACCGGCGCCCCGAGCTATACGATCGGCCCGACCGGCGACATCGACATCCGCCGGCCCGACCACATTATGAGTGCCTACGTCCGGCTGTTGCCGAGCTTGCCGCATAACACGGTCGATGTGCCGCTCGGGATCATCACCGCACCCGAGGAATACGCCTCGATCGTGGCGAAGAACATCGTCGGATTCCCATCCGTAGTGCATCTGGAGGCGACCTATCCGCTGGCCAAGCTGCACCTCTACCCGGTGGCATCGAGCGGGATGTTCGAGATTCACGTCTTGACCAAGGGTGTCGTTCAGGTGCCCACCACGCTGACCGAAGAGATGGTGGTCCCCGAGGAATATGTGGACCCGATCCTGTGGAATACCGCAGCCCGGCTAAGACCTTTATTCGGTGCTGGACCGGACGCGACGATCATCCAGCTTGCGAAAATGGGGCTGAACACCATCCGCGCTGCCAATGTGGCGGTGCCGCATATGAACATGCCCCCTGGCATCGGCCGCTGGAGTTCGTCGCGCTACGCCGGCCATGGTCTGCCAAATTGGGCCTCGCTCGGCTGATGTATGTCCAACTCGAATCGGGCGCCTATCAGAGCCGGACCTTAGTCAGCGCAGCGCAGCGGTCACTCAATCTGTACCTCGAAAAGGCGCCAGACTCTACTGGCGAGCCATCGCCCGTTGCGCACAATGTGACCCCTGGTCTGGTCCGATTGAGCGTCGCGCCGCAACAGCGCATCCGTGGGCTCTATCGATCGACCCAGGCCAAACTTTATGGCGTCGCCGGGCAAGACCTCTACTACATCAGCCCGGATTGGGCATGGAACCACATCGGCCACATCCAGCCATCCTCGCCGACCGACGCGGTCGCCAGAACCACGCCGGTCAGCATGATCGATAATGGCGCCGACGCGATCCTGGTGGATGGCACCCTGGATGGCTACAAGTGGAACCCGCAGACCAACGACGGCTTCACGCGGATCACCGATGACGGGTTCTATGGCAGCATTCGGGCGGACTACATCGACACGTTCTACGTGCTGGCGAAACCCGGCACACCGGTGTGGTACTGCTCGGGCTCCATGGCCGCGACGTTCGACAGCCTCGACTTCGCCAGCAAGAGCGCGATGGCCGACAACTGTGTCGCCGTGGTGCCGCTGCACCGCTCGCTGTTCGCGATCGGGGTCACCTCCACAGAGTTGTGGTACAACTCAGGCGGTGGCGGCAGTGGCTCGCTGACGAATAACACATTTCCATTTGAAATTCTGCCGCAGTTCCACGAGGTGGGCTGTGCGGCGCCCTATTCGATTGCCAAGGTGTCGGACTCTCTGCTGTTTCTCGGCCAAGATGTCGCCGGCAACTGCATGGTGATGATGGGCAGCGGCTACGAGATCAAGCGGATATCCACCCACGCGATCGAGACCGAACTCTCCAAATACAGCCGCATCGATGACGCGACCGGCTTCACCTATCAGATGCAGGGTCATGTCGTCTATCAGTTGAATTTCACCGAAGCCGACAAGACGTGGTGTTTCGACCTGACCACCGGCCAATGGTTCGAAAAATGCTGGCTGGATACCAACGGCATCGAGCACCGGCATCGCGCCAACTGCGCAGCATTCTGCTATAACACCAATACAGTGGGCGATTGGGAAACTGGCGACCTCTACAAGTTTGACAATACCGCGTTCACCGATGCCACACCCCAGGGTGTCGGCAGTGGGCCGATCAAGCGACTGCGGTCTTTCCCGCACCTGATCGACACCCAGTTGAACCGCCGCATTTTTTACAAGACCCTGATCGCCAACATGGCGGTGGGCACCAGCCAGAATGCCGCCTCAACTGAGACCATCGTCGAGACCTCGTTCGATGCCACCGACGGCACCTTGCTGGAGGACTACGTCAACACCTCGGATGTCAACGGGAAGTTCGTCAAGGTGTCGGATGATGAGGGGCAGGTGGTGAACGATGCGTTTGTCGCGGTGGATAGCAGCGCGAGTGTGGCGTATCGCACGGCGACGGCGCCGATCTCCACCAGCTACGCGGTGAGTTTTGTGGCGGCGACCACGGTAGCCGGCATTGCCCCGACCGCCGGCAGTTCGTTGTGGGTGATGGCGCGAGCGATGACGGTGGACAATGGCTATCGGGCAGCGATCGTCAGCGATGGCACGAATCTTTCGGTGAAATTGACGGCCACGCCGATCCATCCGCTGTTGGCGGCGGTGGCGATTGGTGCCCCGAGTGGCAGCTATCGGGTGACGTTGGATGTCAATGGCGATGCGATCACGGTGGCGGTGCAGCGCGACAGTGACAACACATGGCTCAATCCGCAAGGCATTTGGGTGCCATTGAAGACCCCGGCGATCTCGGTGCTGGATGAGAGTTTCCCGGCACCGGGTCAGATATTCTTCGGCGGCGATTGGACCTAACCAGTAAATACCTCCGAGAGATCGGAGGTATTTGTTTATGGCGGTGATCTTCGCGGACGGCTTCGATCCGTATGCTTCGACTGGAGATATGACATCTAGCCAATGGGTCAGCAGTGCCCCTGGTAGCCTGTTCGGTGGTGCCAGCACGCCATTCAATGTTGGTCAAACTTATCGTCTCAACACAACTGCGACTACAGCGACCTTTTCGACCGCGAGTAATGAAACAACGGTGTTTGGCTCGCTGCGGGTGAACGCCAACGGTACATTGGCCGCGAATTACAGCGCCCTGACCTTCACCGATGGTGGCACGGCGCAATGCACAATCCGATGGAATTGCGATGGCAGTATCAGTCTTTATACCGGTGGTCCGACTGGCACATTGATTCAGACTTACACATCTATATTCCCTACCACCAGTAGCTGGAATTCATATCAGATCAAGGTAGTGATCAACAACAGCACTGGCTCGATTGAAATCCGGGTGAATGGCGCCACGTCCAATACGATCACCAAGACGGGTATAAACACCAGGGGCGGGACGACCAATGCGTATGTGAACGGTATCTCTCTGATCTCTCAAAGCACGCTCGGATATATTGACGATCTGTTACTGAACAACGCCAGTGGAAATGCACCGACCAGTTGGCCGGGCGATATGCGGGCGGTGCAGCAAATTCCGATATCGACTACACAGAGCAATTTCTCGGTCACACCAGCGAGTCAGGTGCTTTCTACCGCCGCATCAAGCGGAACGGTCAATGCCAATACCGTGTCTTACATCGCTTTCACTTCGACGGTGACGGGAGCGGTGGGCTCGATTGTGTTTCAGTTGAACACCGCTCTGACCGGCAACATCAAACTGGCAATCTATGATAGCACCGGATCAGGCACAGGACCGGGTGCTGTATTGGCGACATCCAGCGCTTTCAACAATCCCACCACCGGTGGCACCTGGACATTGACGACGCCGCTGTCGGTACGGGCTGGCACAAAGTACTACGTCGCCTTCGATCAAGACACCAATACCAGCTATAAACTTTCCACGGTATCAGGTAGCTATACCGGCACCACCACCTATGCCAGTTTCCCAGCCGCTAATCCGGGGTCATTGACCGGACCGACTTCACAGACTATGCCGGCCACAACGGTAAATTTCACCGACAACGTAATCGGCATCAACGAACTGATTCAAGACTCCGACACGACGTACGTCTATACGTCATCGATCGGCGAGGACAAGTACAGCATGTCCGCAATTCCGACGACATATAGTGTCACTGCCGTTCAGTACTACACCTGTTGGAAACGCTCGGATGTTGGTGCCCGCACCGCACAGCTATCCGTCGCCGCCAATGGCTCAGCCGACACGGCATTGATCACCAACAATGCGTTGCCGAATTCCTATACCTTTCAGTTTAAGACCTTGGAGGTCGATCCGACCAGTGTTGGATGGACGCCGACCACGGTGAATGGTCAGGTGATCGGTTTGGCGGTGACGGCATAAGGAAATCACGATGGCAAATGACTGGTATTGTTCATCCGCAGCTTACTCATCAGTCGCGGCGTTCGTCGCGAGCCACGCCTATAGCATCGGAGATTTTGTAAAACCGACAGCACCTTCGCTGAAAGCGCAATGGGTATTTCGCTGCACAACCGCTGGCACGAGTTCAACCGAGCCTTCCTGGAACACCGCCAATAATGGTACGAGCACCAGCGGTGGTGCAACCTTCACCAACGTCACTGGTCAAAGCACCTATTTCTGGGCGGCAGCAGCAGGTGATCTTGCAACCATTATGACAACCAACAATCGGTTGTCGGGCGGCGACCGTATCTTCATATCATCGGATCACACTGAGACCCAGACTGCCGCGACAAACTATGGTAGCGGAACGAGTGGACCAGTTGGCTACAACGTCATTCAGTACATCTCGGTTAATCGTGGCGGTTCGACCCCGCCAGTAGCTGCTGATGTGACTAGTGGCGCGACGATCATTTGCAGCGGCACCAGTCTCACATTCTTTGCCGAATCTCCGTGTTTCTATAACGGCATCACTTGGCAGTATACAGGCACCACAACTGGCTTTAACGTCAATGTGTCCTCAAGCTCCAAAACGCAATATTTCAGCAATTGCGTCATGTGGCTTAATACAGCGAGCACTGTGGTCATGTTTCAGCCCAACAGTCCATACAAAGTGACGTTGGAGAACACGTCGCTCAAGTTTGGTTCGGCTAATCAGCGAATTTTTACGAATGCTGCTACCATATGGCAGGCCGACATCGCGTGGTATGGCGGTTCTGTTCAAGGCACGGCGCCGACAACTCTGTTCGTTCCTAGTGCCACGGCCGGCGTCGTCACCGTGCGTGGCGTCGATATGAGTCCAGTCACCGGCACACTCGTTGCGAATGGCGGCGCAGATGGCTCGAAATACTTGTTCGATTCATGTAAGATTGCCAGTGGAGTCGTTCGATACAGCACTACATCCGTGGCGAATTGTTATGATGAGGTCGAACTCATCAACTGCTATGACGGCACCAATATCATCAGCGAGCGCCATCATCCTGCCGGCGATGTCACCACCGAGACGACCATCACACTGTCCGGCGGCGCGACCGACGATGTCGGCACGTACAGCCACAAGATGGTCTCAACGGCCAACTGCGACAAATACGTCAATCCATTGTGCGGCTTCTGGCTCGATATCGAGAACACCGCGACCGGATCGAGCAAGACGGCGACCGTGGAGATCATCTCATCCGCTACGCTGAACAATGACGACATCTCGCTCTACTTGCAATACGAAGGCACCAGCGGATCGTCGATCGCGTCGTTCGTCAGTTCCTTGCCAGCGACGGTATTGACCACAGCATCGGCGGTGACCTCGTCAACCGCGACCTGGAATAGCTCACCAGCGACGCCGCAGAGACAAAAGCTACAGGTGACCTTCACCGCGCAACATGCCGGCAGGGTCAGAGGCCAAGTGCGGCTCGGTAAAGCCAGCACCACTGTCTATATCGATCCCAGGATCGTCATCAGCTAAATGGCGAAGACCTATAACCTTGCTGGCAGTCGCGCGGGCATCGGATCGGCCACTCTTACGGAGACTGCGCAGAATAAGACCTATGCTGTGCCTGGAGTGGGACAGGTCAGCGAGACCCAGGCACCGGCAGTCACTTATACGACCTGGAGTACGACCCAGAAGGACGCCAATCTCACTTTAAGCGGTGGGAACCTAATCGCGACTGCGTCATCGACTAATGTGACGGGATTTGGCGTGCGTGCTGCCGATGTGCAAAGCACCGGCAAATTTTATTGGGAATACACCACCGGCGCAACTTACGCCGGCACCAATAATGCCATTGGTCTCTGCAACGGCGACGTTGTTACCTATGGCTTCGCCCAAACCCTCGGAAACGTCGCAATCCTGAATAAGAGCGGCGCCATCTGGGTCAATAGCACCCAGAAACTCACCGGAGTCGGCGCCTACACGACAAATGCACTCATCTGTGTTGCCGTTGATCTCGCGGCTCAGTTGATTTGGTTTCGAGTTGGGGCAGCGGGCAACTGGAACGGCAGCGCAGCAAATAATCCGGCGACCGGAGTGGGCGGCGTCTCGATTGCGGCAATCGCTCCAGCTTATCAGACCTCATCCTATCCGGTTGCCACCCTCACCTCCAATGGCGATTCGGTTACCGCCAATTTTGGTGCCACCGCGTTCAGCGGAGCCGTCCCGGCTGGTTTCACTTCAGGCTGGACCACCGGCTCTACAGCCATCACCTCGCTGGCGTCCACCCAAGTCGGGGACGCGACCTGGGTGACACAAGCCAATGCGCCTCTGGCCGTCACTCAAGTCGGCACCGCCGTCTGGCAGACCCAAGCCGTCGCGCCATTTTGGGTGACGCAACTCGGGGCCAGCATTTGGTTCGACCAGTCGCTGCATGCCGTTGGCGGTGCACGGATCAGCACCTCGGCCGGCACTATAGCCACGAATATCGTCTCTAACGCCACGAAGAATTTGACCGGTGCGCAGATCAGCATCTCGGCGGGCAATCTGTCGCCTCGGATTAGTCAATCAAAGTCCTTGACCGGCGGTCAGATCACCTCACAGCGGGGCACGCTGACGCCGCAGGTGCTGGGCAACACCGTCATCGTGTCATTGACCGGTGCGCAGATCGAGACGCATGGCGGTGACCTCAGACCGCCGCGCAGTCTCAATCTGGTCAAGCTCTACCAGATGGACAATCCCACCTCGATCTTCGCGATCCAGAGCCCCACTCAGGCCGATTTCCCCACCTCGTTCAGCCAGTTCTCCTTCGCCGCATGGCTGTGCAAGACGGTCGAGATCAGAGGACGGAACCTGGATACTCCATCGATCTTGATGCAGTTCAATCCGATCGCCGCGTTCATCCAGTTGAAGGATGCGAGCGGCAATGTGCTGTTCACCGGCAATTTCACCAACCCAGCGCCCGTGAGCAACGAGTACCACATCGCCTTCTCGGTCGACACCATCAGTCAGACCTATGCGCTCTTCGGCGGCAATCTGGCGTGGACATCGACCGATGTGAGTTTCCCGCACGCCGGGATGATCGACAACACATGACACACGGCATCTATTTCATCCCCAGTCCGACAAGTGGCGACGACGCCTATCTGACCCACATCGGCAGCAATCTCGCCGGGATTGCCGATTCGCCAATCGGCACCATGTCGTTTTGGTATCGCTCGGTCGAACTCGATTATCCCGGCTCGGTTACCTTCGGCGGCTTCGGTGACTTCTATCCGCTTCTTGGAGAACCATCGGGGTCTCCTGCTCATAGTGCGCTCAACGTTTTCCTGCTCAGGGGCTCATCGCAGCCACTGGTGCTGATTGCATTTGGCGCCGCCGGCGATCAAGAATTCTCCGCCGATGCGCCGATGTTATGCAGCCTCTGCGATGCACGATGGCACCATATCTTGCTGAACTGGGATGTCGGCCACCCATTGAACAGCCGAATTGCAAATATCATCGTCGATCGGCATCACTGCTACCAAGTGCCGCTGTCCTGGCGGAACTCGGGAGCGACCGCTTTCACGATCCCCTACAGCACCTTCGGCGATTGGGAGGTGGGCGGGGGAACTCCAGGACATCTCGCGGAACTTTGGTTTCAACCCGGCCTGTTCCTCGATGTCACCGATCCCACTGTCCAAGCGAAATTCATAACCTCATCGAGCACGCCAGCCGACCTGGGCACCAATGGCCAAGCGGTGACCGGCACCGCGCCGATCCTCTATCTGAGCCAGCGTGGCACCGACTACCATGAGTTCTTCGTCAATCGCGGGACCGGTGGAGGAACCTTCGTCATTGGTGGAAGCAGCCCAACCGGTGGCGGCTTCGCCCTGAGTGATCGCGACCCGGTGCTGGAAAACCCGATCAAGACGGTGACCATTCCTACCACCGATCTCACGATGTCCTCGACCAGCTACCCAAGTCTCAACCTCGGCTGGGACCGTAGTAGCAACGCGATCTTCGCTGATAGTGGGATCGGCGGCCAGATCGTGCTCGGCGTTGGCGGGATGACGGTGTTCAACCCTCCACCACAGTACGCCGATGACCTCGTCACCCCGGTGCAGGCGAACTTTGCCACCTTGGCCGATGACGGCGCGACCACCACGATGTCGCAGCTAAGCGGAAGCGCTGGCAGCGATAGCTACAACACCGGGTTTGCCCGAGGCGCCAGCCACGTCTATTGCGTGGCCTACGACACCACGGTGGACGATGGCGAGATATACGTCAGCATTATGACCCTGACGCCGACCATCTCGATCAATGGGCCGATTCACTTGACTCGGCCTGCCTGGGTGGTCGAACAGTTTGCGCAATATCGCCGCATCTATGCCGTCGCCACCATCGTGCAATGGGCCGGCAGAGAGCAATGCGTGGTGTGCTTCTCATCCTACGGCGGCAATGCCCCAGGTCATGCGCTGATGGTGGACAGCGCCGGTAATGTGACCGACGCCAAGATATGGGACGGGGTGAATCCGTTTGAGGGGCAGGAACTCACTGATGGGCTCCAGTTCGTCGCGATTGTCACCCTGCCGCACGCTGGGACGGCCAACAACTACTTCCTGGTGACCACGGCGGTGCAAAGCGGCGTCGATGTGCCGATGCGCTTGGTCGAGGCGGATGGCAGTGGCAACAACCTGTCAACCTGGGTGCTGCACGCCGACAATTTTGCCGATGATGTCTATTTGCAGATGGGATTCGCCAGCACCGGCGCCACGCTCGATTACCACGACTACATCTGGGTGCAGAATATCAACACCGGGCCGTTGGGTTTCTATTTCAATGGCACGAAAGGCTATGCCCAGCCCACCTATATCACCCGGCTCGATCCCGCCACCGTCACCTTTGAGCGGTTCCGACTGATTCCCGCCGAGGGCGATGCCGTCGCCAACACCTTGTTGACGATGGACTTTGCGACTACCTCGGCGTATTTCACCGCCGATCATCGCTATGTGGTGTTCGCCAATGATCCGGCCAACACCGGGGTGCTGTGGGATGGTGCATCCCCGCCACCTGCCGCCAAATGGTGCATCACCTCCAGGTTCGACTCGCCAGCCGAAGGCGGTATCGGCGATCTGTGGATGACCAACAGCTACGTCGATTTCGCCGACCCGCTGGTCCGCGCCAAGTTTATCAACAGCGATGGCACCTGGATCGATTACGGGTTCACTGGCCAACTGCCGACCGGCACCTCGCCATTGGTCTGGCTCACTGTCCAGCCGGGAAGCCCAGCGGACGATTTTTTGCACAATTATGGCACCGGCCAGAGTTGGCTACTGTTGAGCAGTGGTGAGACTTATCCGACCGATCTCGAATTCGACCTCTGTCCCACCAGTCCCAGCATATTCGAGATGGCTGATCTGAAGATCGTCAACCGCGACCTCGATGAGCCCCGCGTGTTCCTCCGCTATAGCGACACCGGCGGCGCCTCCTGGGGCAACAAGCTGCCAGAGCCATTGGGCAAGGAAGGCGAGTTTGCCACGAACTGCCAGTGGCAGAGGCTGGGGACTGGTCGCTTCAAGGTGTTCGAGATCAGTTGGTCAACCCCCTGTCTCACCGCACTCACCGGCATCTTCGTCGATATCTCGGTGGCGCAATCGTAGCGACGCGTCAATGTGACAATCGTAAATACCGGCATGGACGCAAGCAGTTTCGCCGGTAGCCCCCAGGTTTTGATTTCGGAAACGCGCAATCACTCGCCGGCCAAATGGGCGATGGCGACCGCCAATCTGCTGGTCGATTTCGCCCACCTCGCCGGGCCGCGCAAAGATGCCGCCATGCGGTTGCGCGACAGCGTGGCGCAAGCCCTGGAACCCTATCACACGATGAATCAGGTCAGTGCCCGATTGGCATCGCGTTATTGTGCCGATCCGCATGATCACCTGATCGATCGCGCGGTGGATGCCGTGCTGGATGTCACCGATCAGAGCCACTGGGCCGATCACTTCCAGCGGTCGGAGATCATCCAGATCATGCGTCAAATCATTGCCCGGCATTTTCAATCGAGCCGCGCATTAGAATTCACAAAGGAATAATTATGGCTACTACAGCCCTCACAAATAGTCTGAAACAGGAGCTTTTGTTCGGCGCCCATTGCTTCGCAGGCGCCGTGGCTCCCACCGGCTCTGCCTCATCGGCATCCACCAGTGTCACCGCAGTCTCATCCATGTCCGGCGTCGTTGTTGGCATGAATGCCAGCGGCACCAATATCGCCGCCGGGTCGGTGGTTGCGTCGGTCGATAGCACCTCAAGTTTTACCTTGAGCAAGGCGACCACCGGGGCAATCGCAGGTGGCACGATCAATCTGGTGGGCGACTCCTACAAAATCTGTTTGATTATCGGAACGCCATCTCTGACCTACGATGCCACCCTGACCAATTATGGCACTGGCAGCGGCACCCCGACCAGCAGCAACATCGGTACAGATGAGGTCAGCGGAACCGGCTATACAGCCGGCGGACTGGCGTTGACCAATGTCTCGCCGGCTCTCGCGAGTGGAGTCGGCTACGTAACCTTCTCGCCCGATCCGAGTTGGCCGGGCAGTTCGTTCAGCACCTCGGCCGCCGTTGTGTACAATACATCGAAGAAACTCGGCGGTACTAGTGGCCGTACTGTGGGAGTATTCGACCTCGGTGGGGTCCAGACCGTCAGTGGCGGAGGCACCTTCACACTTGTAATGCCAACGGCATCTTCCAGCCAAGCATTGATTCGCCTCGCGTAGTTAGCCTGATTTGAGAGAATAACGATGGCAAAAACCCAATTCCCGCCGGGCTATGTCGGCCTGTGGAGCGGCGACCAGATCAACAACATCGTCGGCACTATGATCGACGAGTCGATCGCTAACGCCGAACTGAGCGGTGTGCCCGGCCCAACCGGTCCGACTGGACCAACCGGGCCGGCTGGAAGTGGGGGCACAGGAAATGGACCAACCGGTCCGACCGGAGCCACCGGGCCAACTGGTCCTCAAGGTCAAGCGGGAACGACTGGACAAGCCGGAGCGCCGGGAGCGGTTGGCATTACCGGCCCGACCGGGCCGCAAGGGGCTGCGGGTAG
>AP72_2010_repI_A10DRAFT_1000141_pt1 | contig 11961 bp, 13 predicted proteins | sample AmaPasreplicIA10_FD_9194 | JGI IMG/M metagenome (IMG submission 9194) | reverse complement strand
GTTACCGAAAGCGTAATAAGAGGGGTCTCGCCCTGGCTCGCGTAGGGACGGCCGCCGTTGGCCGTCCCGCCGGGCAAAGCAGACGGTTTGCAACGAGTGAAGTGGAGTGAGCCATGAACCGCAAATCGAATTTCAAAAGTCTAGGCATCGCGCTGGGAGCTGGGCTCGGAGCCGCGTTGGGCGCGATTGCGGGGAACATGGGCGTGTGGTTGGCTGTTGGCGTTGCCATCGGCCTGGCGATCGGGATGTCCGTCCGTGGCAAAAAGACAGACTGTGCCCAATGCGCTGCGCTGCATCCCGCGCATCAAGTTCCGTCGAGAGGCGAAGGGGGTACGCAGTGAACGCGGGGAACCGAATTCTGTTTGCGATCGCAGCCGTCACGGTGCTGGGAGCCGCCACATTGCTGGCGGTCGGACATTTTCACCTCTCCCAGGCATTCGCCGCTTCTGCGATTGGAATCGTGATCGGGATGGGTGTGGCGCTGGGAACCGTCTCACCCACGCCGAAAGAAAAAAGTGCGCTTGAAAGCAGAAAGAGAAAGTTGACTAGAAGCTAGGCAGCTAGACGCTGAAAGAAGGGAGTTCACCGTGGCACTACTAGAGCGTGTATCGACGTTAGTTCGGGCGAATCTCAACGACCTGATCGACAAGGCCGAAGATCCGGAGAAAATGATCAAGCAGGTGATTCTCGACATGCAGAACCAGCTTCTGCAGGTGAAGACCCAGGTGGCAATCGCTATCGCGGACCAGCATCTGTTGGAAAAGAAGCAAAAAGAGAATGCGGACAAAGTAGCCGAATGGATGCGCAAGGCTGAACTCGCCGTCGACAAGAAAGAAGACGACCTGGCCCGCGCCTCGCTCCTCCGGGTGGAGAGCTATCGAGAAATGAGTGAGAACTTTACGCAGCAGGTCGCCGATCAGAAAGCTCAGGTCGAAAATCTTAAGACTGCCTTGCGCCAGCTCGAACAAAAACTGACGGAAGCGCAGGCCAAGGCTGACGTCCTGATCGCGCAACAACGCCGCGCTCGTGCCGTTGGCAAAGCGAGCGACGCTCGTATGGCCTCTGGCGATGGATCGAAAGCAGCTGCCTTCGATCGGATGAAACGTAAGGTCGCGCACTCGGAGGCCATGAGTCAGGCCAAGTCTGAGATTGCGGCTGACAACATTGAGGATCGTTTGGCGGCGCTCGAGAAGCAGGACCGCATTGAGCAGTTGCTGACAGAGCTTAAGACAAAGCGGGGCGCCTAGCGCCCCGCAACCGCATTGCCTGGAGTTCCAAGCCTGCCTTATGCTCGACGACGAGACAATTGCGTTTCACATGCAAGAGACCTGCCCCCTTCGTCCCAAGCAGCCTCAATTCCCCCGTCTCTTCAGTCATTTACGGGTCTTGCAACACTCCGCTCCCATTTGGGTTTCTAACAGTAGCAACTCATAGTGGCCGGAGCCACCGGCCCCTTCGTGTCCGTAACGGTATTCGCGCCCCTTCGGACTTTTGCCCAGGAGTATTTTTCAATGAAGCATTTCGCCCTGGCTGCATTACTGATCGCGAGTATGACACTGATCGGTTGCGGCTCGAACTCAAACTCAAACTCATCCAACATCAATGGGACCTGGAACGCCACACTGATGAGCAACGGAAATGGCACTCCGGTCTTTAGTTTCGGAACGTCGCTGAAAGTAAACGGCGACAACTCGTTGTCAATTTCGAACTTCACCTTTACTACCGACTCAGCCTGTTTCGTCTCTGGAGAGACGGAGAGCGGCTCGTTCACGTTGAGTGGAAACTTCAACGGTCAGATGAAAGGGAGTTTCGGTTTCAGTGTGCTCTCGGGCACACCTTCGGGAAACACGCTGACGCTCTCAGGGACCGCTAATGGGAACACGATCTCGGGTACCTGGTCGTTAACTGGAAGCGGGGGCTGCACGGGCTCCGGCAACTTCACGATGACGAAAATGTAGGGTGGTCTCCGATCTCGGCTTCCGCGAAGATCCGGAAGCCGAGCCCTCACGCCCGAAAGCCGAAGGCCCACTTACATCCATTGACGACCCTGCCCGCATCTCTCTATTCTCGTAGTGATTCCATTTCAAGGACGGTGCATGAAGAAGTTTGCCTTTACAGCCCTGTTGGCACTCGAGATGGCGGTTTGCGGTTGCGGAAACAGTACCACCCAAAACACGACCAACACTGAGGCGAAGGGGAACTGGGAGGCGCAGTTAACCGGGGGAACCGATCAGGCCGCCCTGCTGAATTTCGTGACCGCCTTCACCGTCACCAATAGCGGTCCTCTCGACATTACGGGCTTCGGGTTCTTCAATTCTGGAAGTTGTTTTTCAACCGGTACCACAGCCGAAACCGAGTCGGGAACCGCTAGTTTCACTACCAGTTCGACCAACACGGTGAACGGCACGCTAGATCTAACGATCAAGTCCGCCACGACCGGCACCGTTTTGACCCTCAACGGAACCCTGACCGGCACCTCAAACGGCACAACTACAACCACGGGTACGCTCAGCAACGGCGTAGTTGTGGGAACGTGGAGTGTTCAAACCAGCGATCCAAACTGCACGGGCGTGCCGAGCTCCTCATCGCTGGGCACGTTCATCATGTGCCAGGACAAGAGCACCTGTACTCCGACAACTGCGGCCGCGGTTTTGGCCCCCAGAAAGCCCGAATAGACTCCCTTCCTTCTTTCCGCCCGACTGCTATACAGTGTGAGCCATGAAGCGATCGCTTCAAGACATTGCCAGCCAAATTGAGGCGCGGCTCCGTGGGAACCACGATGCTGAGATCGATGGCGTGTCGAGCCTTCAGTCTGCATCGCCGAGCCATCTCGTCTTCGTTGAGGATGAGAAACACTTCGCAGCTGCAGTGAAATCCGGTGCGGGCGCCATCATCGCGGGAGAGTTTGCCGCCTCCCTTGAATGCGACAAGCCACTGCTGATCAGCGATCATCCGAAGCTCGCGTTTGCTCGGGTTGCACAACTCTTGCGCGACGCGCATGACACAGCCGAGCGTGAGCAGGGAAGCGTGCACCCAACCGCTGTGATTTCCGCTGCGGTCGTGCTCGGAAAAGGCGTCCGCATCGACGCGCGATCTGTGCTCAATGAGAACGTGGAAGTGGGTGATGGCAGCAGTATTGGCGCGGGTTCCGCCATTGGAAAGGGCGTGAAGATCGCCTCAGGCTGCGAGATTTATCCGAACGTTACGATTTACCCCGGAACCACGGTCGGTAATCACGTGATCGTCCACGCGGGAGCTGTGCTCGGCAGCGACGGTTTCGGCTACGTCCGCGATCGCAAATCGGGGCACTATGAGAAGTTTCCCCAAGTTGGGCGGCTTGTTATTGAAGACGACGTCGAAATCGGAGCCAATGCCACGGTCGACCGCGGGGCACTCGACGAAACGCGCATCCGCCGGGGAGCGAAGATCGATAATCTGGTCCATATCGGCCACAATTGCGATATCGGCGAAGACGTAGTAATCGCCGCGCAGACCGGGCTTTCTGGGAGCATCGTGATCGAAAACGGGGCTGTACTCGGAGGCCAAGTGGGCATCGGCGAACATGCAACTATTGGTGAAGGCGTGATGCTTGGCGGCCAGGGTGGAGTGCTTCCGAATAAAATTCTGCGCGGCAAAGGAGTAGCGTTCTGGGGAACGCCTGCGCAGCCGTTGCGGCAATATTTGAAGCAACTGGCCACGTTGGCAAAGTTGTCGAAGAAATCTGAAGCTTAGCGTTCAGACTTGGTCATATGTCGTTGATCGTCATCGGCGGCCATTCACGCAGCGTAGGCAAGACCAGCGTGGTTGCCGGCCTAATTTCCACGCTGCCCGAGTTTGGCTGGACCGCTGTCAAAGTGACGCAGTACGGCCACGGGATTTGCTCCGCCAATGGCGAAGCGTGCGACTGTGCAACCGGCGATCACTCTTGGGCCATCACGGAGGAGCGCAATCGATCGGGTGATTCTGATACATCTCGCTTCCTGGCGGCTGGTGCTGTTCAGGTCTTCTGGGCACGAACTGAGCAGGGCAGACTCGCCGAAGCCATGCCCACCCTGCGCGAGCGCTTGCAACATGCGCGCAATGTCATCATCGAGTCGAATAGCATTCTAAAGTTCCTGCGTCCGGATCTCTACATCACTGTGCTGGATCCCGCGACTCCCGATTTCAAAAACTCCGCAAGGGAGTTTCTCGATCGTGCGGACGCCGTGATTCTGCACCAATCGCATAAAGTTCCAGCATGGGAGGCGGTGTCACTGAAGCCAGTAGTGGACCGTCCTATTTTTCGGGTGACCCCGCCACCGTATGTCACGCCCGAAGTCACAGAATTCGTTCGGTCGAGCATTGCAAAATCGGAATCGTCAATTAAGAAGCCTGACGTCTGAAGCCGGACGCAGTCTCTTTGCTATCCTTCCCAAGTGCGCCAAGTCCATTACACTGCCTGGCTTCTCGCGATTCTCTCCGCGATCCTGCAAATCCTGATCTTCCCGCTGCCCGGCGTTTACGTCCTTTCCTGGTTAGCGCTTGCACCTTTGCTCGTCGCGATTCTGCGTGCGCGCACCGCCGGAGATCTGGAAGTCGCGGGTCAGTTGCGCTTGCAGCCAGCCACTCCTTGGCAAGGATTCCTGTTGGCCTACGTTTGCGGCATCGTGTGGTACGCCGGTACCTGTTACTGGATCTTCGACACCATGCGCGAGTACGGCGGACTCAGCACCCCGATGGCGCTGCTGGTTCTTTTTCTCTTCTGCTGCTATTTGGGCTTGTATCACGGGCTGTTCGGCTTGCTCGTGAGTCTGCTGGCATTGGGCCGCGACTACCGGCGCGCGCTGGTGGTATCCCCATTTCTCTGGGTCGCGGTTGAACTGGCGCGCACTCGCATCACAGGCTTTCCCTGGAACCTTCTGGGCGTCGCTCAGATCAATAACATCTCACTTTGCCGAATTGCCACATGGACCGGCGTCTATGGAATTTCTTTCGAAATCGTGCTTGTCAACGTCGCGGTTGCTGCTGCGTTTCTGATTCCGAAGTCGAAGCGGAGTGCGATGTTGATCGCAGCACTGGCCGCAGCTGCGGTCCTTCAGGCTGGAAGGCTGGTAAATCCTCCTGCGAGCAGCACCGACCGGAGCGCTGTTCTGGTGCAACAGAACGTTCCCGTTGTGGCTGACTGGAATCCCACCTATTTCGAGCAAACAGTGAACGATCTGGTACAGCTCACCGCTGGTGCGGTTCAGAACAATTCGACACCTCGAAGAGATCTAGTCGTATGGCCCGAGTCTCCAGCACCCTTCTTCACGAACGACCCTCGCTTCCGCGACCGGCTCAGTCAGCTGGCACGGCAAACGAATTCCTGGATCGTAGCCGGTTCCATCGGTAGTGACGGTGCCACTCCAAATACAGAAGGGCCTGTTTTCAACTCCGCTGCTGTAATCAATCCCAAGGGTGAATGGACCGCCCGCTATGACAAGGTGCATCTCGTGCCCTTTGGTGAGTACCTGCCATTCCCAAGCTTGTTCTCTTTTGCTGGCGGTTTGACGAAAGAGGTTGGGCAATTCGAGCATGGCACTTCTCGACAAGCGCTCAACGCTGGTGACGAGCGGCTGGGCATTTTCATCTGCTACGAATCGATCTTCCCCGATGAGGTCCGCCAGTCGGCTGCGCAGGGCGCAGAGCTTCTGGTTAACATTTCCAACGATGGCTGGTATGGCGACAGCGGCGCCTACGCACAGCACCTGAACCAGACGCGCATGCGCGCCATCGAGAACGGCCGATGGTTGCTTAGTGCTACCGATACGGGCGTGACCGCCGCCATCGATCCCTGGGGACGCGTAGCCTCCAGCATCCCACGCAAAAAGCGTGCGGCCCTCGTCGCTCACTACTCGCTCAGTTCGGTTACCACGTTCTACACGCGTCATGGCGACTGGTTCGCTTATGCGTGTGCGATAATTTCGATTGGAGCGCTCTTCGAGCGCTTCACACTAGCAAACCGCAAGAAGGTCGACACTTCCTCATGAATGCAGAGTTCGAACAGGAATACGAAAAGCTGAGCAAGAAAGCCCACGATCTCCGGGAGTATCTTTGACGCGGAAAAGATCCGTCCGCAGCTAGCCGAAATTGAGAAAGAAGCAGCCGACCCGAACCTGTGGTCGAATCCGCAGCGCTCACAGCAGGTGATGCGCGAAAAAAAACGCCTGGAACACGTGCTCGCAACTGATGCGGATCTCGCGCGCCGCACTGACGACATTGCCGCCTATTTCGACCTTGCCAAGGAAGGCGAGAATGTCGATGGCGACCTGGGCCGCGAAATCAGTTCGCTCCGCGAACTGATTGACAAGCTGGAAACCGAAACTCTCCTGTCCGGTGAGAACGATCCCCGCAATGCTATCGTCACGATTCATCCCGGGGCCGGAGGGACTGAATCGCAAGACTGGGCCGACATGCTCCTGCGGATGTATCTCCGGTGGGCAGAGCGTCAGGGATTCGAGACCGTACTTTACGACTACCAGCCGGGTGAAGAAGCGGGCCTGAAATCGGCGACATTCGCAGTGAATGGCGAGTATGCCTTCGGACTACTGCAGAGTGAAATCGGAGTGCACCGCCTAGTCCGCATCTCTCCATTCGATCAAGCCAAACGCCGGCACACATCGTTTGCCAGCGTCTTCGTCTCTCCTGAGATCGACGACAGCATTGAAATTGTGATCAAGCCGGAGGAGATTCGCGTCGACACCTACCGCTCCAGCGGAAAGGGTGGACAGCACGTTAACACTACCGACTCAGCGGTGCGCATTACGCACATCCCCACCGGTCTGGTTGCCAACTGCCAGAATGAACGCTCGCAACACAAAAATCGAGAGCGCGCCATGAGCATGCTTCGCTCGAAGCTGTACGAGTTTGAGATGGAAAAGAAGCGTGCTGCCACGAAGAAGATTGAGGATTCCAAGCTAGACATCGACTTCGGATCACAAATACGGTCCTACGTGCTACAGCCGTATCGCATGGCCAAAGATCACCGTACAAAAACAGAGGTTGGAGATGTAGACCGCGTCCTTGACGGCGATCTGCAGCCGTTCATTCGTGCCTACTTGCTGGCGCGCCGCGGAGAAAAACAATGATGGTTCACATTGTCTTTAACTTGGGGTGCCCCACTTCTAGCCGACATGCCAACTAGCAAAACAAGCCGCAGGGGGAAAACGCGAGGCACTCTTCCTCCCATCCGCCTCGGTCCGAGATTCACTAAGGCTTTCCAATTCGCGTACCAGAAGCACAAAGGCCAGGCTCGCAAAGCTTCCCGGATCCCCTATATCACCCATCTGATGGGCGTTGCATCGGTGGTTCTTGAAGCTGGAGGGGACGAAGACCTCGCTATTGCTGCGCTCCTTCACGATGTAGTCGAGGATTGTGGCGGGCGGCCGATGCTGAATCAGGTGCGCCGCTTGTTTGGAAAGCGAGTGGCCGACATCGTAGACGGATGTACCGACGCGTACACAATTCCCAAGCCACCCTGGCGCGAGCGCAAGGAAAGCTACATTCGTCGGCTGAAGAAGGAAAGTGCCGACACGCGGATGGTTTCCGCCGCTGACAAACTAAACAACATCCGCTCCATTCTGAGCGACTATCGCGCACTCGGTGAATCTGTCTGGTCACGGTTCAACGGCGGACGCGACGGCACTATTTGGTACTATCGGACGTTGCGCGATGAATTTCTGCGCAAGGACAAGAGCCGAATCACCGTCGATCTAGATCTTGCGGTCAAGGAGTTGGAGTTGATGACGGGATGCAAAGGGGCGCATCTGTTACCCGGGGAATGAACTATGGCGCGAATGATTGATCAAATCCGCGCTTCCAAGTTGCCATCGAACATGATGCAGTTCGCGGCCCGTGGTGCACTGCAAGTTCCTCCGGCGGAAAACATCGAAATCCTTGTTCATCTCGCAGTGAACAACAAGGTTTTCGGTGAACTGGCTCGCATGACGCTTGCTGGATGGGACGAAAAGGCTTGCCTGGCGGCCGTTTCCGATCCAAAGTCCCCTCGCGAGGTTCTGGATTATTTCATCTCGCCGGATAACTTGAGGCCCCGGCTTCTGCTTCCTCTGCTCGAAAATCCTTCGGTACCGGAATTGCAGGTGGTGAAGGTTGCGAGGGCCGCGATGCGTGACACGCTCGACATCATTCTCAAGAGTAAACGAGCGATGGCTATTCCAGCTGTGGTCGATGTTCTGAAATCCAGTCCATATCTCAGGAAGGAAGAGGCAGAGCACCTACGGAAACCGGCCGCTGAGTCCGCACCTCAAGCTGTCGCACCCGCCGCTGAGCAACAGGTCGCCGCTGTTGAGCACGAGTCGAAATCAGAAGCTCCTGCAGTCGCCGCTGTAGTGGCAACCGGAGATCTTGTTTCCGCCCACGATCTATCCTCTCCGTCGGAAGCGGAGGGTGAGGCTGCCGTCTCGGTGTACATGAAGGAACATGCGGACGATATTGCGGCCGAAGGCGAGAAACCCTTTCAGTCAATCGGCGGGGCACTGGAGTTGCTCGGGCAGGATTATTTTCCGGTCGTTGATTCAGCTGAGATCGAGGAGTCGTCCGCGGCCCCAGCTACCACTCCCGCCGCACAGCCCGCTGTTGCGAAGCCAATGCCGGCCAAACCACACGCCGCGAAGCATTCCAAGCCGGGCGGTGACGGTAAGCGGGAAAACACTCTCCAGAAGATCAATGGCCTCGATGTGAAGGGCCGTATCCAACTCGCACTGAAAGGTAACAAGGAAGAGCGTTCAATCCTGATTCGCGACGGAACGAAAGTTGTCGCACTTGCCGTGCTGGAGGCGCCCAAACTCTCTGATGGCGAAGTGGAAAAATTTGCCAGCCAGAAAAATGTTCTTGAGGCCGTCTTGAGGCAAATTCCACTCAAGCGCCGCTTCATGAAGAACTACATCGTCGTGCGCAACCTCTGCGGAAACCCGCGCACGCCGCTCGATCTCAGCCTGGGATTGATGAAGAATCTTCTTGTGCAGGACTTGAAAAATCTCTCCGCCAACAAGGAAGTGCCGGAAACGATCCGCAAGCTTGCGCTGAAGATGTTTAAGCAAAAACTAGAAGAAGCCAACAAGAGGTAGCCTGGGAGGATCCTTGGCCTCACAGCCTCCAACTGATCCGATTACTGATCTTCTGCGCCAATCGAAAACGATCGCCGTCGTCGGACTTTCATGCAATCCTCTTCGTCCGAGCCACGGCGTTTCTGCCTACATGCAAAGTCACGGATACCGCATCATCCCGGTAAATCCGAACATTGAAGAATGTCTCGGCGAAAGGGCGTACCGTTCGTTGTTGGAAGTGCGCGAGAAGATCGACATCGTGAACGTTTTCAGGCGCTCGGAGTTCGTGGAAGAGGTAGTAGATCAGGCGATCCAGCTAAAGGTCCCAGGCATCTGGATGCAAGAAGATGTGATCAACGACAAAGCTGCGGAGAAGGCACAAAAGGTGGGAATCTGCGTAGTTATGGACCGCTGCATCCTGAAGGAGCACCGGGCGCGGTTTCGCTGAAGTTAAGGGTTGAGTAGGGGACGGCAATCGCCGAAGACTCCACTCAGACGACAGTGCTCACAAATACCGCACTCGCGTCATCGCGCACGCCGGCTCCATTGGCGAACAACCGGACCTCATCTACTAAAGTGACCGCCGACGCTACCGGTTTTGCGGCATGTTCCGCCAGTCGACACGCACCATACTCTTCGCCGTTGCCGTTTTCGGCCTCAGTAATGCCGTCGCTGTAAAAAATCAGCTTCGATGTCGCTGACAAAGAAATTACCGTCTCCGAATAATCTCCGCAGCCCAGGCCCAGCGGCAATCCGCGCTCAACCTCGAGAAACTGTTCGCCTTTGTTGTCGATCAAGAGCGGCCGCAAATGCCCAGCATTCGCAAATACCACCGTCCGCTTCACAGGATCGAGGACCGCATAGACCAGTGTTACGAACTTTCCGGCGGGAAAGTCGTCCACTAACAACTTGTTCAACCGGGTCAGCACTTCTCCAGGAGAGCAGCAGGCTTCTGCTAGCGAGCGCAACATTCCACGCGTGGCCGACATCAACAACGCTGCAGCGGTGCCTTTACCGGATACATCCGCGAGGACAATTCCCCAACGACCATCCGGAAAAGGAATAAAGTCGTACCAGTCGCCACCCACAGCCAGCGCAGGCACGCTCAACCCCGAGATGGCGAATCCCGGAATGTACGGAGAACTCTTCGGCAGTAGCGCCTGCTGAATCGCCCGCGCTTCCTGCACGTCACGATCCATGGCCGCTCGCTCCGCGCGTTCCATTCCAAACCGCAGAGCATTGTGAATGGCAATCGCAACGTGATCGCACAATGCCTGTAGGATCCTCAGCATCGGTCGCGTAAAAGCATCCAACTCGGTGTGCGAGGCCGTGAACACACCCACCAACCGATCACCCACGCACAACGGGATCGCAACCTCAGAGAGCGTTTCGCTCTCGCAGCCAAGGTAGTACTTATCCTTTCGCACGTCCGGGGCATAATGCATGCGGACGGTCTGCGCTACGTGCCCAACCATCCCTTCCTGCCCAATCTTCAGACGGTGACCTTTCCCGTGGATACTGCAGCCGCGTACCGAGGACAGCACCATCTCATGGTGCTCCTCGTCGTGCAGAAAAATGCTGGCTTCGACGCAGCCGAACCACTGCGCCACTTCGTTCACAATTCGTTCAATCAGCTGATCAAGATCGAGGATGGATGAAATCGTCTGCGCCGTTTTTTGGACGCGCTGCAACTCTTCGGCAAGATTGCCCGGCACCGGCTGGACTGGCCGGAGCGTGAATTCGTTGCCGACGAGACCGGGTATCGCAGACATGGAAACCTATCCTTGGGGGGAGGTAAATCACACGGTTAACAGTATCAGAGATGCAACAGGAGGCGTTACGATTCTTTCTTTTTAGATATGTGGTGCTTGGCTCGGATTGCACTCTGGCGCTAAAGCCCCCTTTTTGTTCGGATTTGAACGCGGCGCAAAAGCGCCGCTCTTCCACATTTGACGGCTAAAGCGTGCTCTTCCACGCTCGCGTAATCACACTTGAAAGTAATCCCTACACTGCATTCAATCTGTCTTCCCGTGGCGCTGCGCTCTTGCTTTCTTGATCTCTTCCAGTCGCTCGCGAATCCGCTTCTCGATGCCTTCGTTTGTCGGCTGGTAGTAAACGCGGCCGCGAAGATTCTCCGGCATGCACTCCATGTCCGCTACTTTGCCTTCGACATCATGCGCATACTGATACCCGCGCCCATAGCCGAGGCCCTTCATCAATCCCGTGGGCGCATTTCGCAGGTGCAGGGGCACGGGTTCCGCTGCCGTGTTCTCCACATCCTGCGTCACGGAACCGTACGCCGTGTATAAAGCATTCGACTTTGGGGCGACCGACAGATACACGACTGCCTGGGCTAGTGCGAGGTTTCCTTCTGGCATCCCAATAAAATCCACGGCATCGCGCGCGGCCATGCACAACGAAAGGGCGTTCGGATCCGCGAGGCCGATGTCCTCCACGGCCATCCTTACGACCCGGCGGGCGACGTAAAGAGGATCTTCGCCGGCCTCGAGCATGCGTCCAAGCCAATACAAAGCCGCGTCGGGATCGCTGTTCCGCACCGACTTATGCAGCGCAGAAATCAGGTTGTAATGTTCTTCGCCGGTCTTGTCGTAGAGCAGAATCCGCCGCTGAAGCGCATCATGAACGATCGCATCGGTGATCTCGAGAGCTTCCTCTGAAGGTGGTGCCCCATTTCTGGCTTCTTTTGTCTGAAGTGGGGGTTTTACTAGCCCCGCTGCCACTTCCAAAACGTTGTAAGCGCTCCGAGCATCCCCACTCGTATAACTGGCGATCTTTCGCAACACCTCGTCGGAAGCAGTAATCCCCATCTTTCCCAAACCACGTTCGCGATCGGTAAGCGCCCGCCGCAGCAGCGTTA
>AP72_2010_repI_A10DRAFT_1000140_pt1 | contig 11981 bp, 7 predicted proteins | sample AmaPasreplicIA10_FD_9194 | JGI IMG/M metagenome (IMG submission 9194) | reverse complement strand
TCCGAGTCTCGATAGTTCCCGCCCGCGCTGCACGGACTGCCCGTATTGCGTTGGCGGGCGTCGCGCCAAATTCGACGAGAAGGCGAGCAGCAACCGTTCCGGTGCGTCCCAATCCACCAAGGCAATGGATGACAATCTTCTCGCCGTTGACCAGCAGGTTGCGTAGTCGAACTCCGGAGTATGTCCATAGGTCCTCGAAGTGTTTATCCGGGATATCGCCATCTCGGATGGGGAGGTGGTGCCATTCCAAGCCAACGCCCCTAGTCTTCGCGGCGAGTTCGCTCAAAGGCACTTGTACTGCGTTAAGTTCCTCGGTTTCCATCAGAGTCACTAGAGCTTTAGCGCCAGAAGACTTGATGGATTCGAGGTCGGCGCTGAGGTCGCGATTCCAATCCCCTGACAATGCGCCCCGCTGCTTCTTACCGGGGCACAATGTCAGACCGATTACTCCCCGCAGACCCTCAACCGCGAGATTGTCAACTCGCAGCGGACTCGACTGGCTTGTTTTGGCTGTGCTCATACTATTCATGGAGTGAGCCTTCAACTATGGCTGCTCTGGTTCGGCCAGCCAACCTCTGTGGGCATATGAACGGCCATGCGCTTCCAGCAAAGAAGTAATCAATAAACTGAAACGCCATCGGCATCATGGCTATCGTCGCTCGACACATATTGTCTTGGCTTGCGGTTGCTTGGATTTCTTTTCGTACAAGACGAGCCAGTGGTCATCATTGTCCGGGCGGAATCTTAGCTTGATTTTCTTGATTTCCTCTGCCGAAAAATCACATGGTTTAGTCTGGTGCATGCATTGCGAATGGCGCGCGGTGGCCGACGATTACACGGTTGGAGCGGCGGTTTTGTTGTAAGGCCGATGCTTCCATACGTACTCGGGAATCTCGGGTGCCTCTTTCGCTAGCGTGTCCATTCGGTCCCGTAAATTGTCGAGAAATTCTTTTTCTTTATCCGATGATCCGGGCACATTAAGCCCTTGTTCAATCTCTCGTGCCACCGCTCCGTATGTTGCCCCGGCAGCACGATGTTTTTCAGCTTTTTCCGAGACTCGGAGAAAAGTCTGTAGGCTAGCCAAGACTGCCGCGAGCACGCTCACCAGTCCAGTGGCGATCTTGAATCTAATATCGACTTCGTGTTGAAGAGTGGCGAAAACACTCGTTCCTACAAGAGAGGTCAAAATTACGACTGGTATTCCCAACCAGTAATTACGGCTAGATAGCGTACTGGCCGCAGCGTAGTGCCCGTATTGACATTCACGGGCCCGGCGCAGCCAATTTTCAAGAAGACGGCGCGGCGAGTATTGGGGTGTTAGGGCGGTCTGCCCCACGGGTTGGGACGGAGTAACCACCGGGAGAGATCGTAGAGGCATGACCGACAAAAGTCAATTTAAGCGTATGAGGGTGACGCTTGCACTCCTCTAGAAGCACTTCTTTCATCGAGTGCGTGCGTCGTTTGTAAGTGAAGGTAAACGCCTGAGAACAGGCGCGAGCAGGCGCACAACTGTCCGTGTTTTGTCCGTGAAAGCCAGCCGAAACCTGCCAAAAGCAGCCTACTGTGGCTGGTCGAATTGAAGATTTAGCCGGACTTAGTTGCTTGCTTTAGTACGGGCTAGTGACCTACGTTTCCCTCATAACCCAAAGGTCGGTGGTTCAAATCCACCCCCCGCAACCACTTAGAGATTTTTAGGGACTACAGGCGTAGTCCCCAATCCCAAAATCACTGGATTGCGGTTGTTTCGGGCTTTAAATTCTGCAGGGAAACTTCCTTCGCCCTATCCTTCAATTGCCTTTTGATTGCGGGTGGCAGAACAAGAGCCGCTACCCGACTGTTGGCTCGGCGCTTGCTTTTTTCAAATGCCGAACCGTAGGTGTTCATGGTGGTTTTGATGTCGGCATGCCGCATAAGGCGCTGCTGCACCCCGAGAGGCGTGCCTACATCATCGATGAGCGTTCGATAGGTGTGGCGAAACGTATGCCAGCCCACTCCTAGCAGTCCGACTGTTTCGCCCGCCGGTCGCAAGTAGTCTTTCTGGATTACGTCACCGTGCACTGGCCGCTTCGTGTCAACGTTCGCAAATAACCAGCCTTCCGGTGTCGGGGCACATCTTTTCTTCCAGTCCTCCAGAACCGAAACCAGCTTGGAATCCAGAGCCACTTCGTCTTCCGACGCCCCCGTTTTCCCACCGTTCCAGACATACTTGCCGACGATGGATCGCGCCAGCGTCAGAATCCTCCGCTTCAAATCAAAGTCTTGCCATTGCAACGCCCTGATCTCGCTAATGCGCAAGCCCAGGCAGATCGCAATCATGACCATCACTTGAATGTGATACGGAAGCTCAGCGAGAAGAGCGTGGTATTGCTCGACCGTGAGGACGATCTTCTTGCGAATTCGTTTCGTGACGCCCTTGATTTCCACTAACTGCATGGGGTTCCGCTGAGTCTCCAAGATTTCCCATTTCATCGCGTACTCAAAAATGCGATGTAGGAGACCCTTTATGTTGGACTTCGTTTTGGGAGAGTGCTTCAATTCCTTCAACCACTGCTCTACCTTGAAGGGCTTTTTCACCTCTGCCAATGGAGCGCTGCCCCACTGAGGAAGAATGTGTCTCTTCAAAATGGATGCGTAGGACTTCTTGGTTGAGTACCGCTCGGGCATTGCTTCGCGCATGTACCGTTTGACCAATGCTCCGAACGACTGTCCGCAAGACTGCTCCATTCGCTGGGATCGAAAGTCCCTCGATCCCTGCCATGCGTGAGCTTCTGTCGGCCATTCCTCGGCATCTCCCGCCAACATTACGCTGCGCTTTCGCGTAATGCCATTTCATCCACTTCGTAGAAGCGCCAAACCCAGATATCCGGGCCTCGCGCCTTTTTCTTGCGGATGATCGTTCCCACATCTTGCTGTGTGCGCTTCAAGAAGCTTTCCTCCTTAAAACGCGCACGGATGACGCTTCCGACTCTACACGACAACGCATGTGGGAAACCAGTTCGGAAATGCGAAAACGCCATCGCTTGCGGACTCCGTTTCCTATCGCATGTGCGGGAAGCCAGCCTTCCCGGGCCATCTTCTTCACGGTGACCGGGCTGATCTTCCAAAGTTGATGCACTCCGCCGTCGCGAGTTCCGTCGGGCTTGTACCTGAAGCGTACCTCGCGAATCGGCCCATACTGCGTTTCGAAGCTTGGAACGACATTCTGTCTTCCAAAGCGATGCGGCACTAAACGAAATTGCGGGTTCTCGGCCTGTTGCGGAACCGGATCGGCAGGATTCGGAACGATGAATCCGCCCGAACCGCCAAGCTGGGGTTGTGCATGACAGACGAAACACTGATCGGCATTGTGGCGTGCTCCGGTGCCGTTCGAATTGGTGCGAACCTGCGGGAACACCGGATCAAGCTCGCCCGGAACAGGCGACCCATCCGTAACATCGTTGCAGCTGTCGCAGGTGGCCTCCAGTTGCCCGGCGCGCGCAATGCCTTCCTCAAACGACTTGCGCTCGTTGTCGTTGAAGGTGGCGCCGGTAACGGGATGCGCGCTGATCAGCGGCGGATGCGGGATCGGAATTCCCTGTTGCTGTAATCCCCCACCAGTGTTTTGGATCCCGCCCGAACCCCAGGATCTTTCTGGGCAAATGCGGGGACGAGCACAAAAACGATCGTCCACGCCAAGACTGCCTGTAGAGACTTAGACCGCATCTCCATCACACACCTCCCTTAGAACAGCTTTGCAAGCTCCGGCCGGCCTGTACATCACGACCGACGGTTGGGGACCTAAGAAGGCGTTCGTTCGGCAGACCAGCCGTCTTTGGCCTCCTACTTAGAACTGCGGAAAAGAGCGTGCCAAAGGTCCAGCAGGGGGTGTCCCGAGCCAGCTTCTCCGCTTCCGCTAGTTGCTTCGCCCCAGCTCAGCGAGTCCTATCTGCGCAAAAAACCAAATAGCGGTTGGCTGGTTTGTTGTCTGCGCATCCGTTAGTACACGTCGAGGTCTTTTCCAATTGCGAATTTTCCTGAATATCGCGAGCCGATCTCTTTCTCGAGCATCTCAGGCGAAGCGTAGAGCCCGTCCCCGCCACCTGCAGGTCGTAGAAGACTGGGAGGTGCAATTCCAGGCGGGAAGCTAACGGTGTGATAGATAACGAGCAATTTCGGCTTGGCCTTCGTCGCCAAGTCCGCCAGCTGCTCCGTCGTCGTGTGGTACTTCGCATCGAATGACTGGATGCTCTCGGGCATCTTGGCCAACAACTCCAAAGGTTGGGCTTCGTGGATCAGTACATCGCAGCCACTACAGGCCTTGATCGTCTCCTCGACGGGATTCGTGTCGCCTGAGATCACAAGCGTGCGGTCCGGCGTTTCGAAGCGATATCCGTAACTCTCCATAGCATGCTTCGTCTTAAAGGCCGTGACACTAACCTTTTCGTCCTTATAAACAATTCCGGGTTGGATCTCATGGGCGTTCACCTTCCACCCATCGGGAAAACGACGCTGGTTTCCGTCAGGATTAATACGCGTCTCGATGTCCACGCGATAAGCCTGCAAAATATGCTCGGTCATCGATTGCAGACCTGTGGGGCCGTAAACTTCGAGCGGGACTGTCCGGCCCGATGTCCATCCGCCAAGGATGAGGTCCGAGTAGCCAGCAGTGTGATCGGAATGAAGGTGGGTCACGAAAGCCACTTTGAGGTTTCCGGGGTCGACTGCCGGAATTTTTCTTTTGAGGGCTGCGGCCTCAGCGCGGCGCACAACCCCCGGTCCGAAATCGACGAGGTAAGCACGATCGTCTACCACGATGGCGGTCGCAGGACCGGAGCGGTCAGGATCGGGAATAGGTGTACCCGTGCCGAGGAGCACCACTCTAGTCCGTGTGGTTGATTCCTGAGGCCTCTGGCTGACTGATCCAAGGGGGAAGATGGAATCGAGCCAATTCACGATCGCTGCCTGCATCGCGATCCGATGATCCGAGTACACATGGTCGGTGTGCATGTACTGCTCGGTGACCTTCGTATTGCCAGCTTTCCTGAGAGCTTCCGCCAACGCTTGATTATCAGAGGTGTTGCGGTCGTCGGATTCGAGCACGAACATGGGACGGTCTTTCAGGAGAGGGACACAGTTCATGTAATTCCATTTCACCGAGTCGCGATCAACCTCCTGCACCAATTCCTTCGCCGTCGTTCCCACCAGGCGCGAAGCATTTTCGTTCCATCTCGCCCAAAACCCCGGGTCGTTGGCCCGTTGCCGTGCGGTAGATGGCCCCAGGTTCGCCGCTGAAACCAATGCCGCGGCAAACACCTTCGGGTCGTGAGCGGTGGCATAGGCCGCAACGAACCCGCCCATGCTGTGACCGATGAGCACAATTCGATTGGGATCGATACGGAATTTTTTGTCGTTCTCAGGGTCGCGCAGAAAATCAATGGAAGCCTGTGCATCCTCAAGAGTGTTGCCAAAGGAAAAGCTCCCTCCACTGCCCCAAGCGCCCCGAAAAAATGGCACCAATACGTTCCAGCCGGCCCGTCGAATGGAGTATGCGAGATCAAGATTCTTTTCCTGGCCGGGAAAGCCATGCAGCATCAGCACAGTCGGATGCGGGCCCGCACCTGATGCAATGTAGATTACCGAATACAGCTTAGCCGCATGGCTCGGAATGTCGGGCCAACCCATCGTTGCGGGAAAGGCGGGATCGGGAGGGGGATCAGAGATCACCGCTAGTGGAACTTGCGGCGGAGTTTCCTGAGCATGGACGGTGTTTGCGAACCATAGCGCCGAACCCGGCACGAGCGCGACGCAGCCGAGTCCTTTCATCGACCGGCTAACTACAAACTGGCTTGGGTTGCGGTCGTCGTGTTCATCGTTTAGCGCGTCTCGAACTCCCCACGTACCATCGAGATCTTCGAACCTGAGATCCAATACTGCGCCATGTTGGATGTAAGAGGGAAACAAGGTGGGTATCGGATGGGCGCATGTGGGCGGTACAGGGTTGTTGAGAAACGTGCCCACTTGTGAAATGGCGGACGCGCCGGGAATCCCAATCGCAATAACACGGGCGTTAATGTTATTGATTGGCTGCACCGCTGCCGATTGCCAGGTCGCGTTCTGCCCGTTCGCTTGCGCAAAAGCCCACAGCATGAGAGATGCGACAAGGGCTGTGCTGAAGTACTGGCTTAGCCTCATAATCCCTCCCGTTAGTCTTTCCTTCTTACTGCATTAGAAAGCGATCTGTTGCGCTCCAGCCTCTTTGCAATTAGTGCGAACCTAATAGGTCTCATAACCAAAACTCCCATTCGTTTACTGTCCGATCGATCCTGCTGGCTCGACCGGGTGCTTGGCAATGGCGGACCTCTGGAGATTTTGTGACTTTTCGTGACGCTGTATGTCACTCAGAAATTGGGGGTTGCTGTTGGGGTGCGAGTTGGTTATAGAATGTCGTTACTTCTTCGCCGTGGTACGTCATGCCGCCGGATCAGGTCCAATTCTCGAATCGTTTGAAGCTCGGAGATGATTTCGAATTGGACCGCGGTGCATACGAATTGCGTCGGAGCGGACGGGCGCTCAAGCTGGAACGCATCCCGCTGGAGCTGCTCCTGTTGCTGGTTGAACAGCGCGGGCAGCTTGTTACCCGGGAACAGATTATTGCGAAAATTTGGGGAAAGGACGTCTTCCTGGATGCCGACACAAGCATCAACTCCGCAATCCGCAAGATTCGCCAGGTCCTAAAAGACGATCCCGAGCAGCCCAAGTTCATTCAGACGGTGACCGGTCGCGGGTATCGCTTCATTGCCGCCATAGCGGATGTTGTACCACCCATTGTGCCTCCCACACATGCGTCGGCGGAGCCGAATCAGAGATTTCAATCGGCTGGGGATCCGCCGTTTTCTCTACATCAGATTCCGGACAACGTTTCACCAACGAGTGCGAAAACTGAAATCAGGCGGCTCGGCATACGCTTCAACCGAAGGGGGGGTACCCAGGCGGTCGCAGCTTCAGTGATCGTTTTATTGTTGTTGGGTGCGATGGGTTACTGGATTAGCCTGCGGCGATCCCTTGTCCAGCCGCAGTTCAAGACCATTGCTGTTCTACCGTTACAGAACTACTCGGGTGATTCGCAGCAGGAATATTTTGTCGACGGTATGACGGACTCAGTGATAGCAGACCTCGGGAAGATCCAGGATCTGAGAGTGATCTCGCGCACTTCCGTCACACCGTACAAGAATTCGAAAAAATCGATGCGCGAAATAGCAAGGGAACTGCATGCGGATGCCGTGATTGAAGGCTCGGTGACACGGTCGGCGGATCGCGTGCGCATCACCGTTCAATTGATAGACGCGGCAAGGGACCGGCATCTCTGGTCTGAAAACTATGAGCGCGAAATGAAAAATGTTCTTGGGCTGCAAAGCCAGGTGGCCCAAGCCATCGCAGAACAAGTGCATGCAGTGGTTACTCCTGAAGAGCAGGGACATTTATCCAGGAACCATGTCATTGATCCGGATGTATACGAACTCTACCTGAAGGGGCGCCACATCATGGAAAGGGGAGGATTGGAAGATGTTCAAAACGCGATCGATTACTTCCAATCAGGCCTCAAAAAGGATCCCGACAACGCTTTGCTCTATACGGGGTTGGCCGATGCTTACATTGACAAGATGATGGATGTCCATGAAAGCCCGATAGAAGCCACCACCCAAGCCAGAGCTGCAGCTGAGAGGGCCTTGCAGCTGGACGACTCGCTTGCAGAGGCGCATACCTCATTAGGAATGATCAAACTGTCGTACGACTGGGATTGGGCTGGTGCAGAACATGAGTTTAAGCGCGCGATAGAGTTGAACCCTGGTTATCCGCTCGCTTACGTGATGTACGGTCAGTACCTGACTATGGTAGGACGTCAGACGGATGCCATGCCGTATTTCGAAAAGGCCCACCGGATCGATCCACTTTTTGGCCAGAGCTACCGGGGTGAAGCCTATTCGTGCTTTATGGCACACAAGTACGATGAAGCCATTGTTCAATATCGCAAGGCGCTTGAACTTGAACCCGATGCAATTACCTATTTTGGGCTAGTGCTAGCGCGTGCTGAGAAGGGCGATTACGCCACTGCCATCGGTGAGGCAGAAAAGGCAACGAAAGTAGACAATAGCCCACTGCTCCTGACGAGCCTGGCTAGCGCATACGTACGCGCAGGCAGACGCGCTGATGCAAACCGAGTTCTGCAGCGGCTACAGGAGCTTTGGGACCGCCAGGGAACCGCGCCGGCTTGGCATACCGCCCATAGTCCTTATGTTTGTCCGTATGAAGTCGCGGGCGTTTACGCACAATTGGGAGACAACGATCGAGCCTTTGATTGGCTAGACAAGGCATATCGAAACCGCAGCTGTCTATATTGGCTCCGCGTGGACCCGAGATTCGATTCCATTCGTTCGGATCCGCGCTTCCGGGAACTGCTGGAAATGATGAATTTTCCGCAATAAGGACGCGATGCCAGTGCATCCTCCTGCTACGTCCCGATTTGAGAAGATCCTTTCACCCTAGCGCTGGTTTATCATTTCATCCAGGCGACGCGACAACTCTAGTTGTTGACCGGCAAACCGGAAGTCAAGCAGTGACCGACTGCTCGGCCGTTATTCAAGCCTGGGTCCGTTTTCGCCTCTAATGAGTTGACAGATCAACAACCTTGCGTTGAAAGACGCCCGCGCAGAAGCAATATTGGAAAATGCAAGGAACCGAGAAAACAAATTCCGGGGTCGAATACCCCAAGTCCACACAGCAAGAGTGGCCTTATTTTTATTGATCGCTCTGGTGTGCGTTCACCGCAATTTTCTCGGGACTCCACTGTATACCTATAGCACGAGCCTTTTGTCCCCAGGTCATTGAAAAATATATGCCTCGACAAATCTAGCCGATGCCCTTGCGTAGGCTTGTAATCTACGCAGTTTGCGTAATAATATACGCATTATGCGTAATACTCTGTCGGCGCTGGACAGCCTCTTCCCGAGTGTGCGGCAGAGTGTGCTTGCGGCAACTTTGACCCGCCCTGAGAAGTGGTGGTATGTCTCTGAATTGGCTGAATTCCTTCATACACGGCCCTCAAGTCTTCAACGCGAACTTAACTCCCTATTGCAAAGTGGCATATTGCAAATGCGTAAGGATGGGCGCAGGACGTACTTTAAGGCTGAGACGCGGTCTCCGATCTTTCGGGAACTCCGGGGTATATTCGAGAAAACGGTCGGAATGATCCCAACTCTAAGGCAAGCTCTTCGGCCCTTTGAGAATCAAGTCATCTGCGCTTTCGTCTATGGCTCGGTCGCACGCCGCGAGGAACGGGCTACGAGCGACGTGGACCTCATGGTCATCGGCAAAGCAGGATTGTCCCAACTCTCACCAGCTCTGCGAAAGGCTGAAACGCGTCTGGGCAGGGAAGTAAATGTAACAAACTACTCAGTGGATGAATTCCGCAAAAAAGTTGCGCAAGATGATCACTTTTTGACAACTGTGCTAAAGGGCACTCTGCAGTTCGTGAAAGGTGAAAAGCGTGACTTGGACGCAATTGTTGGCAAATAATGAAGTTCAGCGACACAAAACGTCAAAAAAGGAATTGGATAGACTGCGGGCCGTCATCCGTCGCGATCTGGCTGATGCATCGCTGGACGGAGCGTCGGCAGACAGACGCTTCGCAACCGCCTACAACGCAGCACTCCAAGCTGCGAAAATGGCCATTGCATGTGCTGGCTATCGCGTCGTCGGAGCGGGACACCACAGGATTTCTTTCGATGTCGTTAAGCTCGCGATTGGAAAAGCTGCGGACCCGTACAGTGATTACTTCGACAGATGCCGGCGAAAGCGGAACGTGATCGATTACGATGACGCCTTTGTCGCCACCGAGACTGAGGCGAAGGAAATTGTGGCGAAGACCAAAGAATTCGTTGAGGTCGTCGAGCAGTGGATTGCCAAGAATCATCGATCGCTGAAGGTATAGGCAGGTCTGTTTTACGGCCAAAACAACGTCGGGCCGAAACCAGGGACTAATTGGGGACTGGGGACTAAATTGGGGACTACGATGCCTTCCCTGCAGTACCTTACAGTCGCTTAGGTGTCACAGCAAGCGCGGCGAAGATCTCTCGCCCAACACGCTCTATACCCGAACTTCACTTCTGCTGTACGCTGCATCCGTATTGAGGCAAGACACATTCTCAAGGAAGGCAGCAGATGAACTACTTCGGGAAAGGGCAAGTCAGTGGCGCGTTGAGAACTGGCCCGGACCGATAGCTCAGTACATCGTTGGCACAGCGACTGAGGAAAAAGTCAGACAGAAGGCTGTTTCCGGCAGTAGTGATCCGACTGACCCAAATCCGAATTCGTGGCAATTCCATTTCTACAAGCTACTCAAGACTAGCGTGTCCGCTGCCGACGGAATTCAGGTGCTGGAAAGCGGACTTCAGCATCTGCTCAACGTCAAAGGCTCCGAGTACCTTGATGGGGAGAAGTTTTTCTACTTTCTCCGTCTTGAAGAGTTTTACATCGCACGAGACTGGACATCGAAAAGAAGCGGCCGTCGGCTGACGTAATATCGCGATTACACTCCCTCGGAAGTCACGGATAACCCGTTTGGAATCAGCAGGCGCTAGAACGGAACTTTCATACCCATGGGTGGGCCCCCAGGCCCATGGGAACTCAAAATCAACCTACACGCATCCCTCGCTCGCACGAGCCCCCGCGCACGCACGGGCGGGCGGGCCCCGGCCAAACATCAAAATCGGTCATTTTAGGGGGTGGAGCCGTTTTTCCCGTCGCCACATCCTACCCGTCAAACTCCGAGGGGGAGAAGGGAAAGCGACATGTTAGAAGACACGTGGCAAGATGGTAAACACGGGAAAATCGAGTTTGGACAGGGATCAGATCAACATAGGCTCGGCTACAACTTCAGGAGAGCTCAGACGAGCTGATTCGATTTGTGTCGGCTGGCGCGCGTCCTCTTTAACACACGTACTATTGATACAGTTCTGCACTCGCGAGTGGATTGGCCCCTGGGTCGACTCCTCCAGTAACCAGCACTCTGCCGTCTTTCAACGAGGTCGCGGCGTGACCAAGACGCCCGACGCTCATGCTGCCCGTGGAAGCAAACGTTCCCGTAGTGGGATCGAACAACTCAGCAGTCGGGAGCGGATCTTGGCTGTAGTCTTGCCCTCCCGTCAGGAGCACCGCGCCATCGGGCAGCAGGTTCGCGGAGTGGTAATAGCGGCCTATCCCCATGACGCCAGACACCAGAGTAAAGGCATCGCTGGTCGGATCGTACAGCTCGGCTGACGTGAGGCCAATCTCGTTTTGGTTTTGTATGACGGCGCCACCGGTGACGAGAATCATTCCGTTCTTGAGTACCGTGGCTGTGTGTTTACACCTTACCGCCCGAAGGGGAGCCGCCTGCTTGAAAGTACCAGTGGCGGAGTCGAATAGTTCCGCTCGATCCAGCGGGTCTCCATTGGAGTTACGTCCTCCCGCCACCAGAACCAGATTATTGTTCAGTAGAGTTGCGGTGTGCAGGTCTCTCGCCTCGATCATGCTCCCTGTCATGGTGAAGTTGCCGCTTGCTGGATCGTACACCTCCGCGGAAGCGAGCTGCTGATAGTTGGCATCGAGCCCTCCCACCATCAGTACCCTGCCGTCGTTCAGCAGAGTAGCTGTTTGCCCGACGCGTGCGGTAGTCATGCTCCCGGTAAGTGCAAACGTCCCCGTTGCTGGATCAAACAGTTCTGCGGCACTCAAGACCCCCGCCGCGGGGAAACCATCTCCACCGGCGAGCAACACCTTACCGTTCGTAAGCAGAGTCGCAGTTCCGGCGTTCCCGATTTGCTGAAGTCCGCCAACGGTTGTGAACGTACCGGTGGATGGGTCAAATACCTCGGCGGAATTGTCCATGAATCCGCCTGCCACGAGCACTTTCCCAGTGCTCAGCAAAGACGCCGCGTGGCCACTGCGTACCTCATGCATGCTGC
>AP72_2010_repI_A10DRAFT_1000139_pt1 | contig 11985 bp, 12 predicted proteins | sample AmaPasreplicIA10_FD_9194 | JGI IMG/M metagenome (IMG submission 9194) | reverse complement strand
CATCGACTAGAACGTTTAGGCTACTCGGTGACACTAACACTCGCGCAAGAAGCGGCATAGACCGGGGTTTTTCATGACAGTGAAATGGCCTGTTTGAACAACCGAGGCTCAACGTGTGATACAAGTTCATAAAAGTGGAATCGAGAGGTTGAGCCATGCGCAGACGCCTCGGCGCTGTACCTCTCATAAAATGACCACATGACATCGTATGAACGCTTCGGAGAATTCTACGACGCCGTAATGGGAGACCGTCGGGCAGCGGCTGAGCAAGTTGTGAAACTTATTCGGGCGGCAAAACCAGATGCAAAGAACGTGCTTGAGCTGGGGTGCGGAACCGGATCAATTCTAAAGTGTTTGCAGGATGCGTATGAAGTGTCTGGGCTGGATGTTTCAAGGAAGATGCTTTCCGTTGCACGCAAGAAAGTACCTCGATCGAAACTCTTCCGGCAGGATATGGTTGACTTTCGAATCGATGGCAGATTTGACGTGATTTTATGTGTATTCGATTCGATAAATCACGTTCGACGCTTCTCCGATTGGAAGAAAGTGTTCGCTAGGGTTCGCCAGCATCTATCGCGGGGCGGCTGCTTCATCTTTGACATCAACACACAACGGAAGCTCAATCGGCACATTGCCGAGCCGCCCTGGGTACATCCATTTGGACGGAACCTCTTGATCATCGACGTGACCGCGCTTCCGAGTGGCGGATCAAACTGGAATGTCAAAGTGTTCGAACATCTGAATGGTGGCCGCTACGCTCTCCATGAAGAAGACATCGTCGAGGTTTCCTTCCCCTTGCCGCAAATTCTGGCGGCTCTGCGTACCCATTTTATGAAAGTGTGGGTAATCGACTCTGACCGCAGTCGACCGAGCGCAAAATCGGAGAGGCTGTTTTTCACTGCAATTTAGTCATTGGTTCCCACCCCTTCTTTTTTGCTTCAGCATCCACTGGAAATGGGAGCGGAAAACTCACAATACAGTCTTTGCCTTATTGAAAAGGAGACGACCGAGGATAAAGCATGAACCGCTTCTAGACATCCTGAACAGCAGGAGAATTACAGATGGTTGCTAAACACATTGTCTTCGATCGTCTTGGTATAGCATTCGCGATCGCAGTTCTCGCCATTTGCTCGCTTCCAGCAGCAGCCTTCCAGCAGGGTCCCGTTACTCTGAAACTCCAACGGATCGGAAACAGTTCGTTTGCCTCCGCACCGATGGCGACCGATGTTTCGGGATTGCCAGACGAGATTGATGACGCCATTAATGGCGATGAGGCCGACGGCGGCAATGGCAGTGGCACTGGAATAACTATTAACAGATCACTACCCGGCACTACGACTGGAAATGGTAAGCCCGTAAGCTCGAAGCCGAAGTCACGTCCCGCACTGGGCGGGCATTTTCAGGGATTGAACTTTCACGACCAGCGCTTCGCCAATGGTGGCAATCAGTTCTCGGTCGAGCCACCCGATCAGGGGCTCTGTGTGGGGAACGGTTTCGTGCTCGAGACTGTAAATGACGTGCTGCAGGTCTACGATACGACCGGAAATGCGCTCCTGAACGGTGGGCACCCGGTCGACCTCAACACGTTCTACGGTTACCCACCGGCCATCGTGCGTACAGGTCCGCATGCAGGAGAGCGCGGGCCGAGCATAACGGACCCGAGCTGTATCTATGATCAGGCCATCGGCCGTTTCGTACATGTCGCATTGATTCTTGATCACGTCGGTCTAACCGCCGCCCTCAACGGCAATAACCATCTTGACATCGCGGTAAGTGATACCAGCAGCCCTGCGGGCTCGTGGACGATCTACAAACTCCCGGTCCAGAACAACGGAACTGAAGGAACGCCGAATCACGGGTGCAACAGCGGGTTCTGCCTGGGCGACTATCCACATATGGGGGCGGACGCCAACGGGATTTATCTCACCACTAACGAGTTCGCGTTTTCCGGGCCAGGGTTCTATGGCGCCCAAGTCTATGGGATCGGAAACAGCGTGCTTACTGGTGGTACCGGTAGCGTCGTCCTGTTCAACAGTCTGGGTGCGGGCCCTGACGGCGCCGGATTTACGGTTTGGCCAGCTCAAACTCCTGGCAATCAGTTCAACATTGACAATCGTGGCACTGAGTTCTTTCTTAGCTCCCGCGCTGTTTTCTCTGCCACAGGTGCGAGCAACAGCATCCTGCTGTGGAAAATGACAAACACCTCTTCGCTCAACTCTCTCTCACCAGCGCCAGTGTTAGCTTTCTTCAGCGTCCCTGTCGATATTTATGCTGTGCCGCCGCGCGCGAGACAGCCGGCCGGCAGTCGCCCGCTATCGCAATGCCTCGCAGACACAGTTACCAACTGTTGGGCTCTTGTCGCCGGAGCAGCTAGTCCCAACAACACCACCTTTGGTCCACCGAACGGTACTCTGAACGCTAATGATTCACGCATGCAGCAGGTTGTATACGCCAACGGTATGGTCTGGGGAGCTCTGGATACTGCGGTAAACGTCGGAGGGCAGAATCGTGCAGGGATTGCGTACTATTCCATCAACCCGAACTCGAACAAGGTCTTTATTCAAGGTCAGGCTGGCGTCGCGAATACGGATTTAACGTATCCCGCTATTGGCATGACGCAGAGTGGACGGGGGGTCATCGCGTTCACCTTAACAGGCGACAGTGATTACCCGAGCGCCGCGCTGGCAGGGTTGGATGCAAAAGCTGGTATGGCCAACATTCAAATCGCTGCAGGCGGTCCGGGTCCATGGGATGGCTTCACTTCCTATGTCATCTTCGGCAGTGGGCGCCCGCGCTGGGGCGATTACGGCGCAGCAGCTGTCGATGGGAACGACATCTGGGTGGCCTCCGAATACGTCGCCCAAACTTGTACCTACACCGACTATCTCACCGCGCCCATCGGTCAGTGCGGTGGTACGCGAGCTGCGCTGGGCAACTGGTCTACTCATGTGAGCAAAGTGACTCCGTAGATGTTCGGTCAGTTTGCAGGAATGGTGAGAGAAACTTCAGAATTATGAACCCCGAAGGTTGGCAGCGCGGGATTCTGTTTTCTGACGGTACTAACCTCTTTGTACCTAGGGCGACGTTGTGCCTGCACGTCCACCTAAACCTGCCACCAGTAGATAGCTAGCGATACATTCTGATTACGCTCAAAATGCCGCTTGGAAGGTTTTTGAGTTCCCATGGGCCTGGGGCCCATGGGAACTCAAAATCTCCTGGGACCTCAATCGGCTGTGCGAAGGGTTCCTTTTCGCTGAAGCGCAGTCTCTAGTTTCGTTAACGTGGCCAAGGAGTATGCAGCGGAGTCGCGTTCCTCACCATTAGTTGTTGACTCCAGCAATTCACCGAGGCGGTCCATGACAGCCTTTTTCGCTTCTTTGACACGTTCTGAAAACTCATCGGTGGGTATGTCTACGAGTCCGGCTTCCGAAAGTAGGCTCCAAATCTGTTGTTCCCCAGATTGACCAGTTTTGCCCATGATATAGCGCTCCCCTTCCGACCTCGCTTGGGATCACGTGGATTTTAATCTCTACTTAAGGATCGGGCGGTTTCTGCCGAGCCTCCTGGAGCCTGAGATAGGTATACGCCAGATACTGATTCAGTTCTGCACGGAAGGGCTGTTCCTCATCGCGAGGATCCAAGCCGGCGTCGGCCATCGAAACGAGCCGTCGTTCCCAAGTCTCCCTTTCGTCTTGGCTAATGTCCTGCGGCTTGCGCCAGGCTGGCGATTCATGCTCACCCAGAATCTTGTGCTCGGGTATAACACGCCCATCCTCAAGAATGAAATCTCTCCACACGAGTCCCCATCTCACCTCTTTCACGAAGCCGGTTGCCGAACCACCGCGTGACGTGAAGGTAATGATTTGGGCTTCTTCCGAAGGCCATTTCGCATGAACATCCGGTTGCTTTTCCTTGGGTCTCATCAACAGCTGTCGGCGTTGCTCTAGTTATGCTCTTCTGGTTGCGGTTTACGGCTTACAATTTGAGATCCCTGCACAACCGGCCTGGGCCACTGGTGCCGGGACAATACGCGGTCCACCATTTGCTCCACCATGGAAATAAAGCTGGGGTCCCCGGCTTCAGTTGACCCGACCAACACCACGTTCAATGCACTGAGCCGCTCAGCCTGCTCAATCCCCAATCTCGATTCGTTTTGACGGCTCAGATAGACAATCCAGAGCCCAGTCACGGCATTGTATGCTGAACTCTTTGTTAGACTGACAATCGCAGCCGGACCATCGCCGAAATACATCACAACGCTGACCAGCACCATCTCGATGCATGCAAAAATTCCGAATCCTAGCGCAATTCCGAATACGGGCTGCCGCCAGCAATTTCTGAGAAACCGGCTAAGAATCATCAGGAGTATGCAGAGCCCACATTGCATCACGCGCTCGCTGCGATCGAACGCCAGCACCGCTGACACGACACGGTCGGCACTGCCCTGCTGCGTCGAGAAGGCATTCACGATCGAGAGCATGATAAGCAGCCCACACGCCCACCTGAAGATGACCGATGCCAGCTTCTGGATGCCTCCATATTGTTTCAAGAGGTGCTGCAAGATTTCGTCCATCACCGCGACACTTAACAGCACGCTAATCGCGTTTCCCGCCCAGTATGTGTCGAAGTAGTTGTCCGGAGAGTAGCGGTATACAACGAACAGAATCCCCGACTTCACAATCTGAAAAATGATGTAGGAGAAAAATCGTGGAAAAACTCCGTTCCATTTACGCCGGAACATGAAGAGAAGAAGGGTAATCTGCAGCACCGGACCCGCAACCCAGCTCGCATACATCAGGATGCCGTTCATTGCTTCCACCCCTCCCGGAGGTCAGAAGCATACTTCTCCTCAAGCATCCCCGCAAGTTCTTTGTCGAGGTCGCTCAGTCGCTGACTTTCAGTTCATGTTTGCTACTTGCAAGCTTTTCCGCGGCACACCGGCATCGGATCGCTGCCGTCGGCCACTAACACCACTTGTTCTGCCCGTATCGTAGCGGCACCGCTCTGGGAAGCATTCTTTGGAATTGAGCAGTAGATTGCGGCCAATGCTAACGCCGCGAGCAAGACTTCGCCTGTCGTTTTCATGGGGGAGGTCTCCTAAGCGCAAATTTCGCGCCCGGCGAAGTATATGCCTAGGGGCATTGGGAAGCTGTGGAAAACAACGACGTTCGGCTCGGCGCGAGACCGGGGAGAGCGCATAGCCTTCACGGAGCTGTACGAACCGGTACGGAGAACGTCTGAGCTGTGCCCACCCGCGGTCCGAGCCAGGGTAGTGAGAAAGGCGAAGAAAGATCATCCTTGGCGTCAGTCTTATCAGAACATGCGGCCACGGGTTTCGAACCAGGTGATCGTCGCGCCTGTCGTTGGAATACGCACTTACGTTTCGCCCTAACCACAGGGGCTTCACTTCAGTGCGCATTCCAACGACATCATCAACTACAGAAAAGGGGACATTTTTAACGAATATTTTTAAAGAGTCTTGACATGGTTCCGAAAAGTGCTTGACCAGTTCATCGCTTCCGCAATAGAGTAGTGCCCTTCCCTCTTGGCGGGCATATGCCGACTGGCGAGCCATGGTCCCGCAGGCACTCGTGTCACCGCTCTCTGGGCGGTTACCATCCGCAGTATTCCCGAGACCGACTGGCTCCATCGCTAAGCAGAATGTAGTGTTGGTGCGCGGTGTTCAAGCCGAGGCGTAGGAGGAAGTAGTGGCCAAGGACGAGAAAATACCACGGAAGTACTGGTGGGTCGTAGCGGTGGCCGTGCCGGTTGCGGTCGCGCTCATCTCGGTCATACCTAGTCTGTTCAAGCCGTCTGGATCCGGCGGAGGGCCGAGCGCCAACATCACCGGAAACAACAATACTGTCAACTTCGACTACTCCACGCACAACACCTTCGTCACTAATGTGAACGTGATCGCTCGGGAGTACGAACTGCAGACCGGCCGGCCTCTCAGCGACGATCTCAGACGGCAGATCGAGTCTGCAGTTAATGCCGCCACGCGGAACAACCACGCCGAGAGTATCCGGCTGCTGGAAGAAGTGGCTAAAGCAGCGCCGGTTCCCGCTATCTACCACAACCTCGGCGTCGAGTACGCAAAGACACAGAATGCCGACGCCTCACGCCAAGCGTTCGAACTGTCGAAGGCGAAGATGGCGGAGGTGGCGGCGACCGCGGAGAAGAATCGTCCGCTTCCGGCATCCGCGCTGAATCCGCCGACCGTGTCCGGGCCGGGGATCCGTACCGAATCAAGCGCAGTTCCGGCGATGACCATAGATGCATTGAGCGCACCCTATGAGTCGCTGGACGAAATCCAAGTCATCGCGCACGGTACAGAGGTGAGTGGCTCTTATCCGGTGAAGTACCAACCCCAGCCCGGGACAACCGTCGTCATGGAACCGGGAGCATACGACGTGCTGATGAAGGTCAGCAGCTCCGGCGCTGGGTTCGTCCTGGCGTCGAACGTTGTCGTGCGGGAAGGCACACTGACCCACATCAACCCGAATCCGTTGGTCGGTGGCATAGCGGTCGAACCAGTCTCGAAGAAGGGCTTCCCCCTCATGAAGAATCTCCAGTTCGTCGATCGCTCATCGGGCGATAAACGGCTGCTCGCCCAGCAGACCGACAAGCTGGGCGTCACGCTGCCGATTGCTCCAGGCACCTACGATGTGTTCGGCACCACGATCTACGATCAGCCGGTGGAGATCGCCAGCAACCTCGCCGTGAAACCAGGACAGATCACTAGACTCGAGACCTTGGGCCAAGTTGCTTCGATCGTTGTGCACGCCCCCAACGTCAAAGGGCTCGACATGAAAGCGGTGTACGCCTTAAAAACTGGAACGAACCAGATAGCCGCCAAAGTCGAGGCCTGGGACGTTCCGATGCTCGTGCCCAGTGGTGTAGCGTACGACATCGCCCTCGAGCAGTCGGCCGGGCTGACGCGGATCCGGTCCGGACTCACGCCCGGGAGCGGCGAGCTGGTCGACATCCGCTGACCTGTAGCGCAGCAGGCGAATTTCAAGATCCCAGCTACTTCGGATCGGCTTACCGCACTCATTCTTCTTGGTGTGCCGAGCGCCGCGGCTTTGCTGCGGTAACCTGACCAACTTAGTAAAAACACGGTTGGGTACATCGAAAGACTTTTATCTAAAGGGACGTGTCGATGGATCGTAAACTCATCATGTCGAGCAAGGATGAGGAAACGGAGCGCGAACGATGGATGTCTCGAAACTGACGAAGGAAGAAAAAGAGTTCTTCACAGGCATCGTCAACAGACTCGACAGTGGAGATCTGAAGAGCGTAGGCACGGAACTGCTTGCGGAGTTCGTTAAGGGATTGACCACAGAAGTGTTCAAAAAAGGTTATCGCCTCGGAGACGTTCTTTGCCAGGGAGAATATGCCGAGGCTTTCAACTCGTTTGTTGCGCGGGAAAATAAATCTCCTTTGCATTTGATCTGTGTAGGATTTGCGTTGGCTCAAGAGGTGAAGCAAAAAACGTGAATTGCACTTGTATCAAGGGCTCGAATTAAGTTGAATCATGATCGCCGCGATCATTGTACAAGCGCGGGAGCGGCGGCGTTCCCTCGAGAAGCGCGATTTACCGCAAAAAGGGCAAGCTCCAGGCGCGATGAAACATCTAGCTTGTCGAACAAATTGCTGAGGTGACGCTTCACATTATCTTCGCCGATGTTGCAGCAGTCGGCGATTTCCCCGTTCGAATACCCAGCTACAACTGCTGAAAGGGCTTCCAATTCACGCGGTGTAAGGCCGTAGTTTTTCTGCCCAAACAGCTCGCGATTTGTAGCCAGCATGAAGAACCGCTCAATACTCGAGACCTTCTCTCGTCCGATCCAACGTCCTCCTGCCATCACCGTCCACATGGCTTTCACCAGAAACTCCGTCGCCGACTCCTTCAACACGACACCCCGTGCGCCGAGTTGCAATGCATCGAGCACTTGGCGCCTGCTCGCAGATGCAGTCAGCACGATGACCCTGACCGGCGTCGCATCTGTCGGCATGCGGCGCAACTCACTCAGTACATCCATACCGGGCAACCTCGGCATGGCGAGCCGAAATCCGGCCAACTCCTAGAGAGTTCCGTCGGTACCGAATCCATGCTATCTATAATCATGAGTCGCATTCCCAGTCTTTGAAAACCGCACTGCTCAAGGCCAAGGCGGCAGCCAGAAGATCATCTTGACTTGAACCACAACGTTCATTTCTCAGCATCGGCCTAGCGTGCAATCCGCGAATTGCAGACGTCAGCGGAGAGCTAGGGGGCGACTGGACTTTACTAAGTGATCGCCCTAACATTTGCGCTAACGGCTACGCCGTGTCCTAGGGTATGATCGGCGAATCCATCTCGCATTACCGCATTGCGGAGAGACTGGGCGGCGGCGGGATGGGAGTGGTTTACAAAGCCGAGGATGTCAAGCTCGGTCGGTTTGTCGCCCTCAAGTTCCTACCCGATGATGTAGCCAAAGACTCCCAGGCATTGGCGCGCTTCCAGCGGGAGGCCAAAGCAGCATCCGCTCTAAATCACCCGAACATCTGCACAATCCATGAGATTGATGAGCAGCGCGGACAAGTTTTCATCGTCATGGAATTTCTGGACGGAGTGACGCTGAAACACCGGATCGCTGGCAGGCCCCTAGAAACCACAATTCTCTTGTTGCTCGCTATTGAAATCGCTGACGCTCTCGACGCGGCTCATGCCGCCGGCATCGTTCACCGTGACATCAAGCCCCCGAACATTTTCGTTACCAAGCGTGGGCACGCCAAGATTCTGGACTTCGGATTGGCTAAAGTCACATCCGTTTTTGGCAAGGTTGCAGCTAGCGTGGGCATGGACCAATCGACCCTAACATTAGAAGAGCACTTGACCAGCCCCGGCACAGCGGTGGGAACGGTCGCGTACATGTCGCCGGAGCAAGTCCGCACGGAGGAACTCGATAGTCGCACGGATTTGTTCTCGTTTGGTGCTGTGCTGTACGAGATGTCTACAGGCGCGTTGCCATTTCGGGGAGAAAGCACGGGGGTGATTTTCGAGGCGATTCTCAGTCGAGCACCCGTTCCCGCTGTACGATTGAATCCCGACCTTCCATCCGAGTTGGAACGCATCATTAACAAGTGTCTGGACAAAGACCGGAACCTGCGCTACCAGCACGCATCCGATGTTGGAACGGACCTTCAACGGCTGGAGCGGGAGATGCAGTCGGCACGGTTTGTTGCAGTCGCCTCACAATCGGATTCCGCTTCGCGGCTTCCCAGATCGGTCGATTCCCTTGCGGTATTGCCGCTCGTCAACGCGACCGGTGACCCTGAAACCGAGTACCTGAGCGATGGCATCAGCGAGAGCATTATCAATCTACTGTCCCAACTTCCCAATCTAAAAGTGATCCCGCGTACTTCTGCATTTCGCTTCAAGGGTCGGGAAGCTGATTTGCAATCGGTTGGGCGTGGTTTGAAAGTGCGCACCGTTCTTACGGGGAAGATGCTTCAACAGGGTGACAGACTCGTGGTCCAGACGGAACTGGTGGACGTGGCAAATGACGCCCAAATTTGGGGTGGTCGCTTCAACCGAAAGCTTGAGGACATTTTCGAAGTGCAAGAGGAACTGGCTCGGCAGATCACCGAAAACCTCCGCCTACGGCTGACACCAGAAGATGAGAAGCGCCTAGGCAAGCGGCCCACACAGAATCGCGAGGCCTACCATTTTCTCCTGAAGGCTCAGTACCACCTCAACAGACCGACGCGCGAAAGCTTACAACGAGGATTGATATACGCAAGGCAAGCGATTGAAGCGGACCCCGGCTATGCTGAGGCCTACGCTTGGATGTCGGCGGCGTACTCCTGGCTCGGCATTTTCCACTTCGTCCTGCCGATGGAGGCGTTTCCGAAAGCAAAAGCAGCGGCACAAAAAGCCTTGCAAATTGATGATTCGCTCGCTGAAGCGAACACGGTCTTGGGTATAGTACGACTGTTTAACGAATGGGACTGGGCTGGTGCCGAGTACGCGTGTAAGCGAGCCATTGAACTAAACCCAAGCTATGCGTGGGGCCACGCTACTTGGGCCGACTGGTTAACGGTCATGGGACGACTAGAGGAAGCCATAGCCGAGGAGCATCTCGCGGTAGAACTCGATCCTCTCTCAGCAGCTTTCAATGCCAGGCTCGGAGCCAAGCTCACCTTGACGGGAGATTACGACCGCGCGTTGGAACAATTACAAAAGGCTTCGGAATTTGACCCCAACTTCGTGTTTACGAACCTGGTGCTGGCGCGCACCTATTGCCGCAAGAGAATGTACGAAGAGGGTCTAGCAACTTGTCAGAGAGTGGTAAGCCTTTGCGGGAGCAGCCCCCTGAGCCAAGCGTTGTCCAGCGTCGTCCTAGCGATGGCTGGCAAAACGCATGAAGCGCATGAGATTTTGAGTCAATTGAAAGGCAATCAAGACCTAGATTCATGGTCCCTAATCTTGCTGGCTGAAGCCTGCACTATTATGGGCGAGAAGGCAGCGGCTTTTGAGTTCCTCGAAATAGCTTATCAGCAGCGCGGAAGCTGGCTGATCTTCCTCGGCGTGATGCCGACTTTCCGAAACCTCCGCACCGATCCTCGCTACATCGACCTGCTGCGGCGCATGCGACTGCCAGAGGTGCATCTCCCCGCACCGTCCTGAAACCAGCTAAGCCGAGTCCATGAATCTATGCGACTGCCGCTTGCAAGTGACAAGCAAATCGGAAGTTAATGGCAAACTGTGGCTCAGGCCATTACACTTAGAACCCCCGGAACAGGCATTTTGCGTGTAAGGGGATGTTACGACAGCCCGCGGACGGGACACCCTTTCCAAAATTCTCAAGTACTCTGGGAAAAGGGTTATCTCTGCTGAGCATTGGCACTGAGGTGGATCATGGCTGTTGCCCCGGATGACAAGAGCAACGGTTACGAAGAAGCGGCGGAGACTTTCATGAAAGCGCGAGATACCTTCATCGGTCCTAGTACGGTCCGCAAGTGGAGCCGAAGCCTACCGCGTGGTTGTGAAATCCTCGAACTTGGATGTGGTCACGGCGTCGTCTCACAAGTGCTAATTGACGAAGGTTTCGAGGTGTACGGGGTTGATGCATCGGCGAGGATGATCGAGGCATTTCGCAAGCGATTTCCTCACGCTCAGGCCGAATGGGCAGCAGTCGAAGACTCGGACTTTTTTAAGCGAACATTTGACGGCGTGGTCGCTTGGGGATTGATGTTCCTGCTACCTCCAGATGTGCAGGTCGCTCTCATTCCTAAGATTGCCAGAACACTAAACCCCGGCGGCAAGCTTCTGTTCACTGCTCCCGCGCAAGAGTGTGCTTGGCAAGATGCATTGACCGGACGTGACTCGTTTTCGCTCGGAAGCGTGCGCTATCAACGCCTTCTGCATACCGAAAACCTGGTTCTCGATGAGGAAGAGTCGGACGAAGGAAACAATCACTACTACTTGGTTTCGAAACCCTGAACAATCGACTGGGGTACGCCGGGGATGGCCGTCAGCCAGCCGGTCAATGTTGCGTCTGGTCTCCTCTGCCTGCATGCCATCGCCACTATCCCGGCAGGTCCGATGGAGCTTGTACGCTCGCCCCTCTCCATCGTCGTCGGCCTTCCCTGTGAAAAAGTCAGGTCGGCTCCTGCAATTGTTGTTTCGGGACCTGCTCAGCGTTCACTGACGTTATGGCCTGCACGCTCGCGGAGTCGCCTAGCGACCCTTTCCATCGAAAGCTCCGACAGCTTCGTTGCCTCCGTCGCCGTTTCGATTGCTACCGGGTGGAGCGAACCAGTTCCCGGCGGGAGTTTCACCCGCTGAAGTCCAGCGCCTTTCACGGCGCACTTTTTCGCCAATCTACATACCGCAAGCGCAAGTGTTTATTGCAACCGCGCGGGGCGAGCGGAAACCCGCCCACCATTTGCCGCATCAAGTCGGGCCAGCATCTCGTTTGCGGGAGTGTAGCCTCG
>AP72_2010_repI_A10DRAFT_1000138_pt1 | contig 11994 bp, 8 predicted proteins | sample AmaPasreplicIA10_FD_9194 | JGI IMG/M metagenome (IMG submission 9194) | reverse complement strand
CGACTGGCGGGCGCGTTTCTCTCGAGGATGCGGTACGCCAAACCGTCAAACAATTGTCTGGCGTTTTTGCCCTGGCGGTAATTTCGACCGACGATCCCAATAAGATTGTTGCTGCTCGCAATGGTCCGCCCGCCGTGGTTGGCCTGGGCAATGACGAGTACTTCGTCGCTTCTGACGTTCCCGCACTTCTTCAGCACACTCGCGATATCTTTTTCCTGGCCGACGGCGACATGGCAGTGGTAACTCCCGATGGAGTACAACTGACCGACTTTGAGGGAAAGCCTGTCAATCGGCAAGTGCAACACGTTACCTGGGACCCGATCCAGGCTGAAAAGGGCGGCTTCAAGCATTTCATGCTCAAAGAAATCTATGAGCAGCCGCGCGCCGTCCGTGACACCACACTGGGCCGCGTTTCGCAAGATACCGGTCACATCTTTCTCGATGAGATGGACATTAGTGAAGCGGAGTTCCGCTCTGCAGCCAAAATCAACATCATTGCTTGCGGAACTAGTTGGCATGCGGGGCAGGCTGGCAAGTTCATGATCGAGTCGCTGGCACGTGTCCCGGTCGAGGTGGACTACGCCAGCGAATGGCGCTACCGGGATCCTATCGTTGAGCCGAACACGATCACGCTGGTGATTTCGCAATCAGGAGAAACTGCCGACACGATCGCGGCCCAGCGCGAGGCGAAATCCAAGGGATCGAAGACTCTGGCTATCTGCAACGTTGTCGGATCAATGATTACGCGTGAAGCGGCGGGCACGATCTACACTCATGCGGGCCCGGAAATCGGCGTTGCATCCACGAAGGCTTTCACGGGGCAGCTTACGGCGCTATACATTTTTGCGATGTATCTCGCACAGGTGCGTGGCGTGATGCCTCTCGAGAAAGCGCGCGCTGCAATGCTAGAGCTCACGCGTATTCCTGCAAAGCTGGAGACGATTCTGGCGCATGATCAGGCCTGCGATGAATTGGCCAAGGTTTATCAGAAGGTGCACGATTTCCTGTTTCTCGGTCGCGGCATCCACTATCCGATTGCTCTCGAAGGCGCACTTAAGCTGAAGGAAATTTCTTACATTCACGCGGAAGGATATCCGGCTGGGGAGATGAAGCACGGTCCTAATGCGCTCATCGACGAGAATCTGCCGGTTGTTGTGATTGCCACGCGTGATGTAAATGATCCAGACGCTGTGCTGCGGTACGAGAAGACCATTTCCAACCTCAAGGAAGTGAAGGCGCGATCAGGCGTCGTGATAGCGCTGGCTACGGAGGGCGACGAGGAAATCAAAGAGGCGGCGGATCACGTACTGTACATCCCGCCAGCTCCAGAAGAGTTGGCACCGATATTGGAGATCGTACCGCTGCAACTGCTGGCGTATCACATCGCGGTTCGGCGTGGTTGTGACGTGGATCAGCCGAGGAATCTGGCGAAGTCGGTGACGGTGGAGTAGTCCGGGAATTGGACTCAGTAGTCCGCCGGTTCGATATCGGTGTGGGTGAAATCAGATCCCTTGAAAAGCAGGGGTTCGTCTAAGTCCTTGGCGAGTGCGTAAGCGAAGCAGTCTCCTAAATTCAGGCCCGCCTTGTGCCGCCCTTTTCCGAAATCGCGGTAAGCCTCGCGAGCGATTTGTGCCTGCTTCGGTGTCACCGCCTCAATCGCCACATTTGATGCGCGAAAGAAATCGTCCAATCGTCTACTCGCCACGGGATCTTTCCCGCTCTCGATGACCACCGCAGTCTCAACGAAGTTGACGGCAGAAACACGACGGATTTTCGCGGAGAACATCGCTGTCGCCAGATCCCGTGATTCGGGTTCAGCCCGAAGCATGGCAATGATCGCCGAGGCGTCGAGGATCATTTTGGAAGTCCATTCTCGTCATAGAGTAGGTCTCCATGGTCAATCGACTTGTACGGTTCCTTGAGACGCGCTGCGCACTCTTTTCCAATCTTCATGATCCGCTCGACCATCTCCGCCTTGGACCCGCCGCGCACCCTCTCAAGACGCTCTCGAACCGCTTCATTGACTGCAACTGTCATGCTTTCGCCCGTGAGTCGGGCCAGTTCTCGAGCCATGCGGTGCGTTTCTTCGTTCTTGATGTTCAGGCTCATGACGCTATTCTACCATTCTCGTCCACCATTCTACCATGTGGTAAGTCCTTGTTATTAAGGCACTTTCCGTGAAGATGTATTCATGCTGCCCATCGCGAATAGTGAGAACCTTCTTTCCGGCACGCTCCCCAACTACGAACTCGAATCCGTCTGCGCCAGGATCGATCGTGATGAATGACGTGGTTCCATCGTCATTCTTTCGTGACGCCACCGTGCTCTTCCACTCTCCAAGATCGAAAACCGTGGCGTTGTTGCTGGAGCGCACTTCCAGTTCTCCGAGTTCTTTGCTCGAGTAGTGCTTGGCCAATCCGCTGACCACTTCAGATGCTGCCGGGATCACGAGTCGTTCGCGATCCTTTGCCAGCGCAGCCTTGTGGGCTGCGGCCCGCGATGCGATCTCAGCTTCAGCTTCCGGCTTCCCGTCAAAAAGGACCTCGAGCAGTCGTCTTTCGAATGGGCCTTCCATCATGCCGCCGTTATCTGAGTTGGTGAGAAGCACGGCGCCAACACCATGTTCCGGTAACGCCCACCAGTTGCTTTTGAAACCTGACATACTTCCGCCATGGCTCACGACCTGCACGCCATAGGTGTGGTCGGTGATGAGCCCCATCCCGTAACTCGAGTCCTCGCCCAGTTGCACCTGCGGTGCGCGACGCATGAGAAGATTCTCTGCCGAGACGAGCTGTTTGCCGTTCGGCAGCTTGCCTTGGGAAAGTTCCAGCTGAACATATCGGCTAAGATCGGCAGCGGATGTCCAGACCGCTCCCGCAGGACGGGCTGGCACGATCGAGTAGTTAATGTCCATGCTGGAGACTTTCGGATTTCCGTCGACATCGTCACCGTGCGGGCTAGCATGGTCGCCGGCAAGTGCCTTGGCGTAGTCAAACGTTGTCGACTTCATCCCCAGCGGATCAAAAATCATTTCCTGCATTGCACGGTCATAGGCAGCTCCAAGCTCCATGTCCGGATGCACGATGTGTCCACCGATATATCCGGCAGCAGCAGCCATCAGATTGCTGTATTGGAACGCTTCGCCAAATTTGCTGGTGGGTTGCATCGTGCCGAGCAGAGCCAACTCTGATGCCGGCGTGGCGGACTTGTATTCGAATAGCCATTCCAGGTCTTGCCGGGGCAAGCCGGTGCAGGCGCAGATCAGATGCTTCACCAGAACCTTCTTCGTCGTGTCGGCGTTGCCGAGCTTGAAATTCGGATATACCTCGATGACCGGTTGATCCCATTTCAGCTTTTTCTGGTCGACCAACTCTGAGAGCAGCAGGGTTGTCATGCCCTTCGTGTTCGAGGCGGCCATGAAGACTGTGTTTTCATCGACTCGCTCCGGCTTACCGAGCTCCTTTACGCCGAGCCCGCCCTCATACACAACTTTGCCGTGATCGATCAAAGCGATCCCCACACCGGGAACTCCGAGCTGCCGCATCGAATTTTCAGCGAATGAGATCAGTGTGCTGATGCGCTCTTTGTCGAGCTCGTGCGCTTTGCGTCCGGCAAATGATTCGCGCTTGTAGCCTTTTGGGCGCAAGCTTTCGAATACAAGCCCGACGGCAGCGCCGCGTTTTTCGACCGTAGGATCGGTACCGTCGAGAATCGCAACCGTCCATGAGGTTCCCGCCCGGAGCGCTATCGCTTGCACAACTGCTCGTTCATTCGGAGAAGTCTCGTAATCGAAAAACTTCCGCTCGTCCCATCCTTCTTTTGGTGGAAGAGGAGTGACCAGTTTTACTGGGCGCTTGGACTCCGGCTTATACCCTGCCCAGGCGCCGGTTACCGCGGTGGCTGCATCCGCTGCCGACGAATCGAACAGGACTAAATGTGTATCGGACTCAGGTGGCTCGAGAATGACCATGTCTTTTCCCGTAACCATGGACCATTCCTTAGGCACCGTGAACGTTGCACCACCCGGTGTCACCCGCGGAGTGTCGGAGGAAACGCGCTCCGGCGCACTTTTTGCTTGCGGAGCAGCGTCTATGCTAGGGGGAGGGAATGTGGCGAACAATAAGGTGAGGGCGGCGAAGATCGTGCCGATGCGGCTCATCAGATCCACCTTTCCGGAAGCGACGGGAAATCGGCAAACACAATACCGCGTGCGACACGACTTGTAAAACTCTTCAAGGCATAATTCGCATCGCTGCCTTCAACTTCCACAAGGCAGTCGCGAGCGCAGTCAGCCCTGCGCCCCAAAAGACGAATGCGGTATCCACCACCCTGCGAGGTGCGGCTCCTACTCTGCGCAGCAGAAACGGAAAGAAGTTCCACGTGGTGATGTGGACGTAGTCCCACTGGTCATAGCCCATCTCGTCATTGTTCAAGTTCCATGCATTCATCTTGCCCAATGCAAATGCCGCGATGTTCTTGAACCGCAGGGCAATGACGTACGTCGGGTGCCCCAGTGTTTCCATCTGATAAATTTCCAGCGGGAGCCAGAACATAAGCGATGCGACTTGAATGACGAAGCTTACCGCGAGGAGAACCAGCGATCCGCGCCAGATCCAGGGGCCGAGGCTAGCCCGATGCTGCAGTAGAAGCGGAACTCCAAGCATTGCGAGCATCTCGACTGCTGTTGAGACATAGCGGTCGCCCCATGCGAAATCTCCTGCCCAATAGGTGTAGCGAGCGTAGAAACAGAGATATCCGGCGAGCAAAAGCAGGGAACCGACGACGTAGGCGCGGACCTCGCTGGCAAGGCGTCGCCATAATATGACTATCAAAACGAGCGCGAGCACGATGAGCGGATCAAACAGAAAAATCGATTTCTCTGGCTTGAACAAAGCCCCGAGCACACCTTCATGGAGCGGCGTGCTCCACGGGAAGTTTGGGGGAAGCGTTGGATCTTGCGCTTTCATCTCACGCGCAAAGATCGGAAGATATGTCTGGGTCAGCGATCCAAACCGATAGTAGCTATAGAGTCGTTCGACAACTGCAAAAAAGATGTAGATGGGAATTGCAACTTTGCTATAACTCGCTATTTTTCTCCACAACTCCGCGCCCCTAATGCGTTCGAACCAGAGCGTCATCAGCAGAAACACTCCCGCCGCGATGACATCGATGCCAGTCGTGACCCGCGTCAGCAAGTTCAGTCCCAGCGCGGCTGAACCGACCCATAATGTGCTTCTGTTACCGCCGCGCAGCCACTCATATTGATAGGAGAGGCCAACGAACGTAAGCAGCACGATGTAGTTGTTCTCCTGCATGTTCTGCGTGTAATGCAGGTGAGTTGTGCAGAACATCAGGGCAAGCACGCCGGCCAGTGTTTCATTTACGCTGAATCGCAACTGGCGCAGGAAACGGAACACGATCCACGCAGTCAGGACATTGATCAGAATGTTCGTGCTGTAACTGACCAGAATACTGCGGACGGCTGGATCGTCCTGATAGCCCGTGAACATATGCCACTGCGAGATCCATGTGGCGATCAAATCCGCAGGCAGCATTAACAGGGACTGCCCGATGCCGTACCAGCTGTAGATCTTTCCACTCCGGCCATGCAGTCCGAACTCGGGATATTCGTTCGGAAATACTTGCGGCTGCGAAGTCCACAGCCAATGCGTTGTCTGCAGACGGTGCGTGGTGTCGGCAGTCCCGAGTTCGCCCGACTGCACTACGAACGCAAGTAATCCGGCGGTCAGGCATAGAAGAAATAAGGGATCGCGAAACCATTTACGTATTGTGGAGTGCACGCTCTGGATGGTAATACAAAGCCGGCTTCGGGCTTCCGGCTTCGGGCGTCGAGAGTGTGGCGATCTTGTCTGCTGCATCGGTACTGCTTGGTTTTGTAGTGTCCTTCCGAGGGCTATCGCCCTCGTCAGGATGACATCACGGTTTGGAATTGAATCTGCGACGCGTGATACCTGAAGCCTGACGCCCGAACTCTGACGGCTGAGTTATCCTGTTGCGGGGAATCTCATGCCTTACTGTTCCTTCTGTGGCACGGAAATCTCCGCGGACGTTCGATTCTGCGCATCCTGCGGCAAGCCCGTTTCGCGTAGCAGGCCCACGCCGACTCCCGACGAAATGGCGACGATTGATTACGAGGCGACTGCGAACTCTCCCCTGCCGCCTACTCCGCGCACCCCGCCAGGCAATTCCTCGCATTCCAGTTCGCGGACCCTATCCTCTGTCGATTACCTAATCAGTGAAGGGCGCTTTCTTCCCGGCCGCCTGATCGCCGCCCGGTATCGGATCATCGCTCTACTTGGCAAAGGCGGCATGGGCGAGGTGTATCGCGCTGACGACCTCACGCTCGGCCAAGCAGTCGCGATGAAATTCCTTCCCGAAGAAGCGACCAGCCATGAGGGTATGCTCGAGCGCTTCAAGAACGAAGTGCGCATCGCGCGGCGCGTATCGCATCCGAATGTGTGCCGTGTGTACGACGTGGGCGAAGTCGAGGGCGCGACCTTCTTCACCATGGAGTACGTCGATGGAGAAGACTTGGCTTCGCTGCTTCGCCGTATCGGACGTCTTCCTCAGGACAAGGCCGTCGAGATCGCTCGCCAGATTTGTGCTGGATTGGCTGCCGCGCATGGCAAAGGTGTCCTGCACCGCGATCTGAAACCCGCCAACGTCATGCTCGACGGCCGAGGCCAGGTTGTAATCACCGATTTCGGTCTCGCCGGTGTTGCCGACGACATTCGCGGCGCGGAGATTCGCAGCGGCACTCCTGCATATATGGCCCCTGAGCAGATCGATGGCAGGGAAGTCACCATCCTCAGCGATATCTACGCCCTGGGACTGGTGCTCTACGAGATATTTACCGGAAAACGTGCCTTCGCAGAGAAGGCCGCGGGAGTTCTGCAAACACGCGAAGATCGCACTCCGAGCCGTCCTACCTCGGTGGTCAAAGATCTGGACCCAATCGTCGAAAAGGTCATTCTTCGCTGCCTCGAGACTGAGCCCTCATCTCGTCCTGCCAACGCTCTCGCCGTTTCGGCAGCGTTGCCCGGTGGAGATCCGCTTGCCGCAGCCCTGGCCGCAGGAGAAACCCCCTCTCCGCAAATGGTCGCGGCGGCTGGTGAAAATGTCGGACTTCGTCCGCGTGTGGCGACAATCTGCCTGGCTGCGGTTCTCGTAGCAATGGGATTCTCTGCCTTTCTGGGCGTTCACTACAGCGGCCTCGAGCGTATGCACATGGAACAGACCCCCGAGGTGCTGGCGCAAAAGGCACGCGACATCACGACTCGTCTTGGCTATCCGGATCGCCCGTTGGACACGGCATATGGATTCGACTACGACGGTGACTTCCAGGAGTCGGTTGAAAAGAATGACAAGCCGCGCCCGGACTGGAATGCGATTCTTTCCGGACGTCCGTCACTATTCAAGTTCTGGTATCGCCAGAGTCCCGAGCACATGTTTGCTGAGGGATTTCGCGATCAATTGCTGAATCCTGGCATCGTCACTCCCAACGAGCCTCCCCCAACACTGTCGGAAATGATCGCTCTGGAACTCGACCCCCAGGGCCGGCTCACCAGGTTTGAGGCAATCCCGCCGCAGAAGATGGATGCCGCGACAGCCGTGACTCCCTTCGACTGGAATTTGCTGTTTGCCGAGGCAGGTCTGGACCCATCGAAACTCCAGAAGGCCGATCCGCAATGGAACTCTTTGGCGGCTTCGGATACGCGCGCTGCCTGGACTGGGGTCTGGCCGGGTACCTCTCGTCCGCTGAGAGTGGAGGCAGGGGCCTTGCGCGGAAAGCCCGTTTACTTCGGGCTCATGGGTGATTGGACCAAACCAGATCGCGTTAAAGAACCGCCAGAATCATTCGGCAAAAAAGTCGGCCAAGTGGTCACGATCGTGATCCTGGTGTCGCTCTTAGCAGGTGCGGTCTTGCTGGCGCGTCGCAACTATCGCCACGGCCGTGGCGATCGCGAAGGTGGATTCCGCCTCGCAGCCGTCATGTTCGTCCTTGATATGGTGCTGTGGTTGTGCCGTACGCATTTGTTTCCCAGCTTCGCCACTATCGGATTATTCTTGCTGGCCCTTTGCGGATCGTTGTTCGTTTCAGCGGTGGCGTGGATTCTTTATCTCGCCCTTGAGCCTTGGGTGAGGCGCCGCTGGCCTCAAACGCTGATCTCCTGGTCACGTCTGCTCTCCGGTCAGTTGCGCGATCCGCTGGTTGGCCGCGACATTCTGTTTGGGGTGATGCTAGGCGTTGTCTGGATTCTCATCTTTCAGCTCCGCAACATCCCGATCATGCGCAGGGGAGGCGTTCCTCCTCTCGGAAACACGGAGTTCTTTCTTGGCGCTCGTATGGCGACGGGAGCCTGGTTAAGACAGGTTGCGAACTCGATTTTGGGCACGCTGGAGTTTTTCTTTCTCCTGCTGGGTCTGAAGTTCTTGCTGCGCAAAGACTGGCTGGCAGCGATCGCGTTTGTCGCCATCTTTGCTGTGCCACGTGGACTTCTGGATTCTCACGCCCGGATTGAATTGCCCACCCTCATCCTGGTCTACTCGATCGCAGCGCTGATCGTGCTGCGCTTCGGACTGATTCCACTAGCGGTTGCCATCTTTACCATCGACATGGCATTGGGTCTGCCACTGTCGAGCGATGTTTCTTCGTGGTACATGGGCAACTCCCTCGTGGCATTGTTTAGCGTGGTCGTGATTGCGCTGTGGGGTTTCTACCACTCTCTGGGTGGACAGCCACTTTGGAAGGTCGAGATGGAGTAAGCTGTCATGGCTTCCCAACCCCGATGGCACGCCTCATTCCCCCCTTCCGAGCTAGTTCGGTAACAACTAGAAAACGCCGATTCGGCTGTCTCGGCTGCTTGCCGCAACTGCTGCTCATATTTCTCGGAGCGGGGCTGGTATTCCTCGCGACGATCGCAGTGTTCGCTCCCTGGGGCTTCTATCTTGGCGGGGGCTTTCATATTCTCCCCTACTGGCAAGGCTGGGGAGTTCTGCATTCGAAAACCGGGAACTACGTCGTTTATGCGTATTTCTATCCGCAGCCCTCCGGCAGCAAGGTCTTACCGGGCCCGTCTGTAGGCGGAAGGGGCGCGGTGTGCACGCCGCGCGGCGAGATCTTCAGCATGCACCTCGGCGGTGGAATGCGTCGCGGGATCGGCACCAACACCGAAGGCGAAAAGATCAATCTCTATATGTTCTATTGGCCAGCGTTTACCGGGAACCTGACAGCCGACCACAGGCCTTCGGTCGAATTCCAAGGAAAATGGCAGAATCCCAATATTGCCATGGACGATCACGGCAGCTTTTCTCGTGCATTCAATTCCGACGGCACCGTCGATCGCGGCCACAGCAATAAGCCCTACCCGGGAGACATCACTCCGGTCACTCTGGTCCCCGGTTCATACTCTGATTTCGCAGCCGCCTGTAAAGCACCTCATTAAACAGACGGTCTGGGACTGGTTAATCGTCGCTCCGGGCTGGCATAACACTTTTCAACCGGAGGGTAAAGATCACTCGTTCCCTCGATGCGAGATTCCCGAGGGAGCGCATCCTCGAGCATTCGCTCGCCTTTAAGGGCAGAGAATCGAACAAAACGGGCGCAACCGAGGCATGGTTGGGAGCATCTAAAACTTGACAATGATTCACTCAAGTCCTATCATGTGCCTGATATTAAGGTGCTTGCAGCGATAAAGGCACTGTTTATAAAGGACTTATAAAGTTTAGGAGGCTGCTGTATGGCTAAGATTATCGGAATTGACCTGGGTACTACCAACTCCTGCGTTGCGGTTATGGAAGGTGGGGAGCCCAAGGTCATTGCCAATGAAGAAGGAGGGCGGACCACGCCCTCGGTAGTCGGATTCACCAAGACGGGCGAAAGGCTCGTCGGACAGGTCGCCAAGCGCCAGGCGATCACCAATCCCGAAAACACCGTTTATTCGATCAAGCGATTCATGGGACGCCGGTACGACGAAGTCGGCGAAGAGATGAAGATGGTGCCCTACAAGGTCGTCCGGCAGGGCGATCACGTCGCGGTTCAGGCACAGGGAAAGGACTACACGCCGCCCCAGATTTCGGCTCTGATTCTGCAGAAGCTGAAAAAGGCCGCTGAGGACTACCTCGGCGAAAAGGTGACTGAAGCGGTCATCACTGTGCCTGCATACTTCAACGACGCGCAGCGCCAGGCCACCAAGGACGCCGGGCAGATCGCCGGGCTTGAAGTGAAACGCATCATCAACGAGCCTACGGCGGCTGCGCTCGCCTACGGACTCGACAAGGGTAAAGACGAAACCATCGCCGTTTATGACTTCGGCGGCGGAACGTTTGATATCTCGATTCTCGAAGTCGGCGAAGGCGTGATCGAAGTGAAGGCTACCAACGGTGACACCCACCTTGGCGGAGACAACCTCGACCAGCGCCTGGTGGATTGGCTCATCGACGAATTCAAGAAGGACGAAGGCCTGGATCTGCGTGGCAAGGGCAATGAGATGGCTTTGCAGCGCCTGCGTGATGCAGCCGAGCGCGCCAAGATTGAACTCTCCACAACCATGGAGACCGAGATCAATCTGCCGTTCATCACGGCGGATGCCAGCGGTCCGAAGCACCTGGTCAAGAAGCTGACCCGGGCGAAGCTTGAGTCGATGGTCGAAGACATCGTTCAGAAGTCGGTCGGTCCGTGCAAGCAGTGCATGAAGGACGCCGGCGTGGATACCAGCAAGATCAATGAAGTCGTGCTGGTCGGCGGACAGACGCGCATGCCCCGCATCCAGCAGCTCGTGAAAGAGCTCTTCGGACGCGAAGGACATAAGGGCGTGAACCCGGATGAAGTCGTGGCAGTCGGAGCGGCCATTCAGGGCGGCGTGCTCAAGGGCGAAGTGAAGGACCTGCTCCTGTTGGACGTCACTCCGCTGACGCTGTCTATTGAAACTCTCGGAGGCGTCGCAACCGGGATGATTCCGCGCAACACGACGATCCCGACCAAGAAGACGGAGACTTTCTCGACCGCGGCTGACAGCCAGACGTCGGTGGAAGTGCACGTATTGCAGGGGGAGCGTCCGATGGCGGCGCAGAACCGTACGCTCGGCAAGTTCCACCTGACCGGAATTCCTCCGGCTCCGCGCGGAGTGCCGCAGATCGAAGTCACGTTTGATATCGATGCGAACGGCATTCTGAACGTCACTGCGAAAGACACGGCGACGGGCAAGGATCAGAAGATCACGATTACGTCGTCTTCGGGTCTGTCGAAGGACGAGGTGGAGCGCATGGCGAAGGAAGCCGACGCGCACGCGGCCGAAGACAAGGCAGCTCGTGACTCGATCGAAGCCAAGAACCAGCTCGACTCGATGGTTTACAACATTGAGAAGATGCTGAAGGAGCATGGCGACAAGATTTCCGGCTCCGAACGTGGTGACGTCGAGAACGCGCTGGCCGATGCCAAGAAGGCGCTTGAGTCGAACGACAAGGCGCAGATGGAGAAGGCGCGGGAGAACCTGACCGCAGCTTCCCACAAGTTGGCCGAGCAGATGTACAAGGCTGCTCAGCCGCAAGGCGGAGCGCAGGGAGCACCGGGCGCAGGTCCGACGCCTGGCGCCGGTCCGAGCGGCGGTGACGGCCAGGCCAAGAAGGACGAAGGCGTGATCGACGCCGAGTACGTGGACGTAGAAGACAAGAAATAAGGCGATTCACGGCCACGGATTGGCACAGATCAACACGGATAAAAACAGATCCGTGAAAATCTGTGTAATCCGTGGCGAGCCTTTAGGGGTGACGGAATTGGACTTCCAGGTGAACAACGAAACCTATTACATCGACCTTGCCGACGAAGAGGGCAAATGGCTGGTGTTTGCCGAGACTCCAACGGGAGTTCGAAACATACCGGTTTATGTGGATGCGCCGGAGTCGGAGGATCTGCCGGTGCTGGTTGAAGACAAACGCAGCCGTAAGGTCGTGAACTAGGTCAGACGTCGCGGG
>AP72_2010_repI_A10DRAFT_1000137_pt1 | contig 12032 bp, 8 predicted proteins | sample AmaPasreplicIA10_FD_9194 | JGI IMG/M metagenome (IMG submission 9194) | reverse complement strand
CTGAGACCGTTCAACTGTGGCATGGCAATGTCCAAGACGACGGCATCGGGCCGGTGCTCTGCGGCAAGCCTCAGCAGGTCTCTACCGTTGCTCGCGATCGCCAGGACTTGAAATTCTGGTTCCAGGAGATTCTTGCAGGCCTCGGCCAGAAGTGTGTGGTCATCTGCAATCAGCAACCGGGCCCGGTGACGATTCTCCATGCTCAGTGCACCAACGCGCGCCGGCAGTCCCTCGGCGGGGAGCGGCGCTTCATTTGTCCTTATACCACTTGGAACTACTCTATTAAAACCACGATTAAGAGTAACTGTCATTGATTGCAGTCTCATACTGTATGCCTGTTTGAACTCCCCTTATTTCGGTCCCCCACTTCCGATTGACACGACGTTCGGTAGTACAGGTCTCGCGATAACTAGTGCAGCGAACGCTTAGAAACGAGGCTGCCAAGAAAGAAGCCTTGGAGAGACGTACAATTGGCCTTTGATGACGCTCCGAATCGCCGGAATCAGATCCGTCACCAGGTGCGCTTTGAGCACGTATCCCAGCGCCCCTAAGGAGATGGCGGCGCCCACAAAGTCTGGATCTTCATGCACGGTTAGGAAGAGAATCTTAACGAGTGAGCCAGACTCCCTTAACCGTACGGCGGCATCAAACCCGCTTATGGTCGGCATGAAGATGTCCAGTATCAGCAGGTCGGGAGACTGTGTTTGCGCCAACTGAAGAACCTGCTGGCCACTCTCTGCTAGTCCAACAATCTCGCATTCATGTTGAAGTATCGACGAAATGGTCTGAAGAACTTCTCGCTGGTCATCCGCCAAGAGGACGCGTGGCACCTTCTGCTCCATGACGACTGGGCTTTGCTTCTTTCGGTGACTGCTACCGATGCCGATTTCTGTCACCTGGGCAGATACCATGACGCAACCCTACATGAGCAAAGCTCACCGTGTCTGCCTGTAAAGGATGAAGAATAACTCGCAATTTCCCTTAGCTCTACCCTATTAAAGAACGAGTCTTCGGCCAGTATTTTCTCGAATATCAGTCATTTGCGGGATCGTTCAGACTGTTCGTGCATGTACGCGTCGACCGGATGACAGGAACGCACTGCCGACGAGTGCTGCCAGCGTCGATGCGAAAAGGATTCCGATCTTCGCCATATCGAGCAGTTCCCCTTCCCCAAACGCGAGAGCGGCTATGAAAAGCGACATCGTGAAGCCAATACCACATAGGCAGCCGGCGCCAAAGATTTGTTTCCACGAACTATGGATAGGAGGGATGGCAATCTTGGCTTTACTCGAACACCACGCGAAAAGAAAAATGCCGACCGGCTTTCCAACGATTAAGCCGATTGCTATGCCCAGCGTTATTGGATCCTTTGCCGCGGCTATCATCTTTCCGAGGATGTGCACTCCCGCGTTCGCAAAGGCGAAGAGAGGCATCACTACAAAGCTAACCCAAGGTTGCAGGCCGTGTTCGATGCGATGTAAGGGCGACTCAACCATCTCGCAATGAGCTTCCAGCGTATTTATCGCTGCATGCTCTTCGAACGACCCGGGACGCGCCGTTGCAAACTGAGCCAGAAGACTACGCCCGCGCGCAAGAAACTGCTGGCGGTCCAGGTACGTTCGCGCCGGAATCGTGAATGCCAGGATGACGCCCGCAACTGTTGCGTGCAAACCCGACTTGAGTACCGCTGCCCAAATGCAGACTCCAATCAAGGCGTAGACCAGAGGTCGCCGAATACCCAGTAAGTTCGCGCCGATGGAAAGTGCGACCCCAAGAGCCGCGATCAGCAGGCTTAAGAAATGCAGCTGATTGGTATAGAAAATCGCGATCACCAGAACCGCAATAATGTCGTCGACAATTGCGAGAGCCGTAACGAAGATCTTCAGTGATGTGGGAACACGATCTCCAAGCAATACGAGTATTCCCAACGCAAACGCGATGTCGGTGGCCATGGGAATACCCCAACCCTGAGCCGCACTTCCTCCGTAGTTGAACAATAGATAGAACAGTGCAGGTATCAACGTCCCCCCCAACGCGGACACCAGCGGAAAGGCGGCCTGTTTGATGGAAGACAGCTCACCAATCAGCACTTGCCGCTTGATTTCCAATCCGGCGAGAAAGAAGAAAATCGACATTAGTCCGTCGTTCACCCAAAGGTGACGGCTTTCAGATAGCGAAAACCTTCCGAAACCGATCAAGAGTGGCGCATTCCAAATTGCGTGGTACGTGTGCTCCCAGGGTGAGTTGGCCCAGATTAAGGCCGTCAGTGTGCTTGCCAACAAAAGAATGCCACCCGCCGCCTCGGTTTTGGCGAACCGTACAAATGGACTTACCAGCATTTCTATCGGAGTGATAGGTGGTGGGGACGAGAACTGCGGATTTGCGACCACTAGCGTGTCTTATCTCCCATCATGCATCGGCCCAACTGGTACTTCTGCCAGTTCATGCCAGTGGTGCAGCCTTCTACCCTTTGCTCGACTGTTGACGTGGCTCATCGGTCCTACAACGGTCAAACGCCCAGCGCGAGATTTCGGACCGGCCCTAATAAGAGGACCAATTGTGCACTAGCACGTCCGTTTCGAAGGAGTCTGTCCATGCCAATTAAGTCTGAATTGTGCCGCCCCTACCGAACTGCGCCAAAAGAAGTAGTCAGTCGCCGGCGAAGGAATTTGCCGATTTTATGGCTTGCACCATTTTATTTGACGGCGTCTCTGCTATTCCTCGCGACTCTGTCTGGGTGTGATAAGGACAAAGTGAGTGCCGAAACTCCTCCTCCCGAGGTTGAGGTCACTCCAGTTGCGCAGCAAGATGTCCCCCTTTACACGGAGTGCATCTCGACGCTTGATGGCTATGTGAATGCGCAAATCCAGCCCCAGGTGACAGGCTATTTGCTGAAGCAAAACTATCGAGAAGGTACGGCAGTTCAAAAAGGCGACATATTGTTTGAGATCGATCCCCGCCCATTTGAGGCTTTACTTGCTCAGGCGCAGGGACAACTTGCCCAGGCTCAAGCACAACTCGGCAAGACAAAACTCGATGTTGAGCGCGACACTCCACTGGCTAAGGAGAGCGCCATTCCACAAGCCCAACTCGATAACGACATTCAGGCGAACCAGGCAGCCGAGGCCCAGGTGAATGCGGCGCAGGCTCAAGTGGAACAAGCAACCTTGAACCTGGGATTTACCAAAGTGCGCTCTTTGATTGAGGGCATTGCTGGCATTTCAAAAGCTCAGATTGGCGACCTCGTTGGGCCGACAAGTGTGCTCACCGTAGTCTCGCAAGTGCAACCGATCAAGGCCTACTTTGCGATCAGTGAACAGGAGTACTTGAAGTTCGCCAACCGGATCAGCCAAGTGGCGGAGGGGAAAAGACTCCCGTCGGGCCAAAAAACACTGGAATTGATTCTCTCTGATGGAAGTCTGTACCCCAATAAGGGATGGGTCGTTCTTGCGGATCGGCAAGTGGATGTGAAAACAGGAACGATCCGAGTGGCTGGAGCATTTGACAATCCCGGCGGCATCCTGCGGCCCGGCATGTTCGGCCGTGTACGCGCCGCGACTGGCGTTACCAAGGGTGCCTTACTGGTCCCGCAGCGCGCCGTAGTTGAAACGCAGGGGAGTTACAGCGTGGTTGTGGTGGGCCCGGACAACAAAGCCAGCGTGCGCCCGGTGAAAACGGGAGAACGCGTCGGCCAGATGTGGGTCATCACAGACGGTTTACAGGCTGGAGAACAAGTGATCGCCGAGGGTATGCAGAAAGCCAAGGAAGGTGCACCGGTCCAACCCAAGCAGTTCAAATCGGCGGCACAAGGAGAGTAAGCCATGGCGAGTTTCTTCATCCGCCGTCCAATTGTGGCGATTGTGATCGCGATTCTGATGGTGCTGATCGGCATTGTCGCCATGCGAAGGTTGCCCACAGCGCAATTCCCTAACATAGCTCCCCCCGAGGTCCAGGTAAAAGCTACTTATCCCGGTGCCGACGCGGTCACGGTCGAGCAATCCGTTGCGACTCCGATCGAACAGCAAATGAGCGGCGTCGACAACATGAACTACATGTACTCCAACAATGCCAACAATGGCCAGATCACCTTGACGGTCAATTTCGATATCAAGACCGATCCCAGCACCGATCAAATTCTGGCACAGATGCGTACGAATCAGGCGAACTCTCAGTTGCCTGCTGACGTCGTAAATTATGGCGTAACCGTACAGAAATCCACCTCGGCCCCTTTGATGTTGGTGGACCTCTACTCCCCCAAAGGGACATACGACAACATCTTCCTGGCTAACTACGCTTACATCAACTTGAACGATCAGTTAACGCGCGTGCCAGGAATCGCGAGCGTCACCGTTTTTGGGGCAGGTCAATACGCTATGCGCTGCTGGGTCCGACCGGACAAGCTGGCGAAGATGAACGTCACGGTTCCGGAAATCGTCAAAGCGATACAGGTGCAGAACACAGTCAATCCTGCCGGACAAATCGGGGGCGAACCGGTTCCGATGGGACAGGAGTTCACATATGCCGTGAGGGCCCAGGGCCGCTTGCCCTCGCCCGAGGAGTTCGGTCAGATCGTCATTCGCGCCAACTCGGACGGCTCGGTGCTAAGGCTGAAAGACATCGCCCGTCTGGAATTGGGGGCACAGAGCTACAACCTGATGGGGCGTTTCAGCGGAAAACCCGCTGCGGTGGTTGCCGTTTATCAACTTCCCGGATCGAATGCGGTACAGGCTGCTGCCGGGGTTCGCAAACTGATGCAGGAAGTCAAACAACGATTCCCTCAGGATCTGGACTATTCCATTGCGCTAGATACCACTCTTGCCGTTACGGAAGGACTGAACGAGATCAAGCACACGCTCTTTGAAGCCATCGTTTTAGTCATTATAGTGGTCTATGTTTTCTTACAAGGTTGGCGAGCCACACTCATCCCCCTGTTAGCTGTGCCGGTGTCTTTGGTCGGCACATTCGTAGTGTTTCCCTTTCTCGGCTTTTCCATCAATACCCTCTCATTATTCGGATTGGTACTTGCGATCGGACTTGTTGTGGATGACGCCATCGTGGTGGTCGAAGCCGTCGAACACCACATTGAACACGGCATGACACCGAAGGATGCTGCCTTCAAAGCCATGGAAGAAGTTTCCGGCCCTGTCATTGCAATTGCTCTCATCTTGGCAGCGGTATTCGTTCCCACGGCTTTTATCCCAGGAATTACCGGCCGCTTGTATCAACAATTTGCGATCACGATCGCTATTTCGGTCATCTTCTCGGCATTCAACGCCCTCTCGCTAAGCCCTGCTCTCGCCGCGTTATTGCTGCGTCCGCGCAAGCCCTCACGCGGCCCCTTGGGAGCATTCTTCCGCTGGTTCAATCGGGTCTTCGGTCGTACGACTGACGGATACGTCAGTTTCTGTGGAACTCTGATCCGCAAAGCCGGAATGAGCATGGTTCTGTTACTTGGCGTCGCCATCCTCGCCGGATGGTTTGGCTCACGGTTGCCCAAGAGCTTCCTTCCAGACGAAGACCAAGGATATGTTTTTGCGGGCCTGCAACTGCCAAACGCCGCTTCTCTACAACGAAATGATGCGGTGTCACGCAGAATCGAAGACATGATTTTGAAGACGCCAGGTGTCCACTCCGTTACCTCTGTTCTTGGCTTCAGTATGTTGAGCGGAGCTCAGAACACATTCAGCTCTTTCTACTGGATCACACTGAAGGAATGGGCAGAAAGAAAAGCCCCTGAGGAGCAGTACGAAGCGATTAAGGGTCATTTGAACCGGGAACTCTCGCAGATCACGGAAGGTATCGGATTTTCGTTTCCTCCCCCAGCCATTCCGGGCGTCGGAGCCTCAGGCGGCTTTACCTTCATGCTGGAAGATCGGGCAGGCAAGGACCCCCAGTTCCTCAGCGAGAATCTCGCGAAATTTCTCGCCGCAGCACGAAAGCGACCGGAGCTTGGGTCGATCTATTCCACCGCGCTGCCCACCGTGCCTCAGGTTTATGTAGACGTGGATCGCCCAAAGGTGATCGCTCAAGGCGTACAACTCGGAGATGTCTACAAAACGCTTCAGACATTCATGGGCGGCTTGCTGGTAAATTACTTCAACCGTTTTGGACGCCAGTGGCAGGTGTATGTACAGGCCGAGGGCGATTCTCGAACTCGCGCCGAGAATCTCGGTCAGTTCTATGTGACTAATGACGCGGGTCAGCCCGTACCCTTGAGCACACTGACCACAATTAAACCCAGCACGGGCCCGGAGTTCACTCTGCGCTACAACCTCTATCGCTGTGCTCAGATTAACGGCGGAGCTGCACCCGGATACAGCTCCGGCCAGGCGATGAAGGCATTGGAGGAGGTCTTCGCCAGCACCATGCCGCCTGAGATGGGATACGACTATATGGGAATGTCGTATCAAGAAAAGAAGGCAGCGGAAGGGGTTTCGCCAGCCGTTATCTTTGGTATGTCGCTGCTTTTTGTCTTTCTGATTCTCGCCGCTCAATATGAGAGCTGGTCTCTGCCGTTCAGCGTCTTGCTGGGAACTCCTATCGCTGTCTTCGGTGCCTTCGCATTCCTGTGGATGCGTACATTGGACAACAACGTCTACGCTCAGATTGGCCTCGTCATGCTGATCGGTCTGGCAGCGAAGAACGCTATTCTGATCGTGGAGTTCGCCAAGATGGAGTATGAGTCCGGGAAGTCTGCAGAAGAAGCTGCACTTGTTGCAGCCAAACTGCGATTGCGGCCAATTCTGATGACAGCGTTTGCCTTCATCTTAGGATGTGTTCCCCTCTGGACTGCCTCTGGAGCTGGCGCCATATCCCGTCGAGTTTTAGGAACCTGCGTAATTGGGGGAATGCTCGCCGCTTCTGTGATCGCAATCTTTCTGATTCCCGTGAGCTTCGATGTCGTTGAGCGTATTGCGCACCGCAAGAAGGGTGCAGGACCGGGTCATGTGCCAGTGCCGGTAGAGGGAGACTAGCTTATGAGCAAGATCTGGCAATTCGCGCTCATTCTTCTTTTGCTGATACTGAACGGTTGCACTTTAGGGCCCAAGTATAAGCGTCCGGCCGTGCAAGTTCCCGATACGTTTCGCGGACCACAGTCAGCGTCTTCGACGACTGAGTCCTTAGGAGACGAAAAGTGGTGGACGGTCTTCCAAGATCCGCAGTTGCAAGCGTTGATTCGCGAGGCGCTCGCCCAGAACTACGATGTTCGAATCGCTGCCACGCGCGTACTGCAGGCGCAAGCCGCTTTGGGGATCACGCGTGCGGACCAGTATCCAACGATAACGGGCGGCGCGTCCGCCACGAATGAGCGGTTCGCACGAACAAGGGTTACACCCGCCTTCGAGACCAGCCCTCTGCAAGTAAACCTGGCATTGGCGTGGGAACTCGACTTCTGGGGAAAGTTTCGTCGTGCCACAGAGGCGGCTCGGGCTGAGCTGTTGGCTACCGAGTGGGGGCAAAAGGCAGTCATCTCCAGTTTGGTAAGCAATGTCGCGACTGCATACTTCCAGCTCCTGGAACTCGACTCCGAAATGCAAATTTCAAGAAGCGCCTTGGATTCCAGAAAGGAGTCCTTACGGCTTNTGGAGATCAGAGCCAAGGGCGGAACCACCTCTCTCATGGACGTACGGCAGTCCGAGCAACTCGTCTACACTGCCGCTGCTGCAATTCCCGACCTGGAGAGGCGGATTGAACAGCAGGAGAATCTGATTAGCATTCTGGTGGGCCGTAATCCGGGGCCGATTACTCGTGGTCAGTCTCTGCTCGACATAGCAGTTCCTCCAGAAGTTCCGGTCGGTCTACCCTCTTCCCTGCTGAGCAGGCGGCCTGACATCCAGTCAGCGGAGCAAACACTGATCGCAGCGAATGCGCGGATTGGAGTGGCCAAAGCCGCATATTTTCCCCAGATCACTTTGACTGGCCTTGGAGGCTATCAGAGCCCGGCTTTGACGAACCTCTTCACTGGGCCGGCTGGACTGTGGAGTTTCGGTGGCCAGCTGACTCAACCTATCTTCACTGCTGGAAAAATCCGGTCTGGCGTGCGACTGACCGAAGCCCAGAAAGAAGAAGCAGTCCTCACTTACCAAAAGTCGATCCAGCAGTCGTTCCGCGAAGTTTCAGACTCTCTGATCGCCTATCGCAAAAATCGGGAGTTCCGAGAACAGGAGGCCTTGCTCACACATGCGGCGGGGGACGCGACGCGTTTATCCGTCGATAGGTATCGAGGCGGTGTCACCAGCTATCTTGAGGTGCTCGACAGCGACAGCCGTTACTTCGACGCGCAGATCGGACTATCCCAAGCTCAACTCAATGAACGCCTCGCCTTAGTGCAACTCTACAATGCGCTCGGGGGAGGGTGGCAGCAGTAGCAGGCCCTTGAGCACATGCTCGAGAAATTCATTAATCATGAAAATCGCCTGCTGGATCCGATGGAGAGAATTTCCGAGATTCTCTTTGCGTTGATCATGGTGCTTACGTTCACCTGCTCCTTCAGCGTCGCAGGCGCGGGCCACGAAGAGGTGCGCACCATGCTTTTGGGGGCCCTGGGCTGCAACCTGGCTTGGGGCATGATCGATGCAGTCTTTTATTTGCTGGACTGCTTTAGCGCTCGTGGTCGTGCCATTCTCAACTTAGTGGAACTAAAAAGAGCCCCTTGCCCCGCAGATGGGCACAGGATCATATGTCAAGCTCTGCCTCCCTTATTGGCATCTGTATTGTCCAGTTCAGACCTGGAAACGATTCGTGAGCGGTTGAGCGGTGTTCCCGACACTCCGACGACACCTGGGCTCAGCGGTAGGGACTGGCTTGGGGCCCTTGCAGTTTTTCTGGTCGTTGTGCTCTCCACGCTTCCGGTAATCGCCCCGTTCGCGTTCATCCAGGATGCAAAGACGGCGTTGAGAACCTCGAACGTGATCGCGATCTCGATGTTACTTCTGGTCGGATATGTATTCGGACAATATGCAGGACACCGACCTTGGCGAATGGCGATTGCCATGGTCCTTTTGGGCGCGGCAATGGTTGGAATCACCATCTCCCTGGGGGGATGATCTGCTCCTCTCTGCGCATCAAGATCATCTTCCTCAGTTGTCCGATTTAAAGGCGCAGCCTTTGGTTTATCTGCTGGACTCTGTCATTTCTGGCAGTAGTGCCTTATCTAGAACTACACATAACCTTTAATCGTTACGCAACTCGAGACGATGATTCACGTGACGTGAGTATGCAAGGTAATGGCCCAAGCGTCACTTGAAGCCATCCCTGACGGTAGGAGAGTTACGATGGAAGTGAACCATCTCGTAAACCTGCTCGCCAGGGTTACATTCATTTGCGATGATGATCGCCCTCGACTTGGGCGTGAAAGCCCGAGGCGTTATGGCTGTCGCTCAAAGACGAGGTCTTGCTCTCCACACTTTGATCGCAAATTGCATTTTGGCTCCCCCCGCTTCTCTCGGCTTGCCCGTTTGGCTTCACGCCGCGGTTGCTCTCGTTGCCTTCCTGAGGGTCCAATGTGCTCAATATCTCCCGGTTCGAGGATCCGCCGCATGACATTCCTTGAGCCTCCTCAGGATGACTTGCGTTAGAAAAAGGATGCTGACAGTCACAACACTCACAAGAGCCGTGTAAGTGCAGGAACGATGCACTAGTTCTCTACCGTGAGACTACTAAACGGCCTTTTGTCTGCACCCCGATAAGTCGAGTTGAACTTGTGGATTTAGCACCTGTGAGGATAACGACATGGCAGTAGGCGTACCGAGTATCAGAAAACTCATTCACGCGAAGCCCACGGCATGGAAGGCGCTCCGGAACCACTATAACAAGATGAAAGCGATGCACCTCCGTGATCTCTTCGCAGACGATCCCTCGCGCGGTGAAAAGATGGCCGCTGAAGGTGCTGGCCTGTACCTGGATTACTCCAAGAACATCGTCACGTATCACACACTGCGACTTCTTATCGACTTGGCAGAAGAGTCCGGACTGCAGGGCCGAATTGATAGCATGTTTCGTGGCGAAAACGTAAATATCACCGAGAAACGTCCAGCTCTGCACGTAGCCCTTCGCGCACCCAAGGGGTCCGCAATCTATGTTGATGGTGCCAATGTGGTCCCTAAAGTTCATTCCGTCCTCCATCGGATGGGAGCTTTTTGTGATCGCGTTCGAAGTGGGGAATATAAAGGGCACTCGGGGAAGCAGATTCGCAACGTCGTAAACATTGGAACCGGCGGGTCTCATCTTGGTCCCATGTTGGCCACCAAAGCCCTGAGGCATTATGCCGCACCATCGCTCACATTCCACTTCGTAGCCAATGTCGACAGCAGCGACCTGGTGCAGGCGGTCCATGATCTCGACCCAACGGAGACACTCTTTATTGTTTCGTCAAAGACTTTCGACACTGCTGAAACCATGATAAATGCGGAGACGGCCCGGCAATGGCTGACTGCTGGATTCGCAGGGGATCAACAATCGGTGGCAAAACATTTCGCCGCAGCATCGGCAAACGTCTCAGAGGCGACGCAGTTCGGCATACCAATTGCCAACACATTTGAGTTTTGGGACTGGGTGGGCGGACGCTATTCGCTTTGCTCAGCAGTCGGTCTGTCAACCATGCTCGCTATTGGTCCGGCAAACTTCGAGGCGATGCTCGATGGCTTTCACCAGATGGATATGCACTACCTCGCAACGCCATTTGAGCGCAACTTGCCGGTTCTAATGGGCCTGCTTAGCGTTTGGTACAACGATCTCTTCGGCTCTGATAGCGTAGCTATTATTCCCTATGAACGCCGTCTCCGTATCTTTCCGTCCTATCTCCAGCAGCTAATCATGGAAAGCAATGGTAAGCACGTAACGCTTATAGGGACAGAAGTAACCCAACAAACCAGTCCCGTCTGTTGGGGTGAAGAAGGCACAAATAGTCAGCACTCCTTCTTCCAACTCCTGCATCAAGGAACGAGACTTGTCCCGTGCGACTTCGTCGCATTTGCGCGACCCGGCCACTCTCTTGGGCGGCATCATGACGTGCTCATTGCGAATATGCTTGCCCAGACGGCGGCCCTGGCTTTTGGCAAGACCGCGGCGCAGGTCAGAGCCGAGGGAACGCCAGATTGGCTGGTGCCACACCGTGTATTTGATGGAAACCGTCCCTCAAACACAATTATGGCTCCGCAACTGACACCCGCAACGCTGGGTGCCCTGATCGCTCTTTATGAGCATTCTGTTTACACTCAAGGAGTGATCTGGAACATCAATCCGTTCGACCAGTGGGGGGTCGAACTTGGAAAGGACTTGTCTCAAAAGATATTGCCGCAACTGGAGTCCGCTGAGGATCCGGAGCTGGAGCACGATAGCTCAACTTCATGCCTAATCCGGCGTTACCGCGCACTTAGAAATGGGGATTCAAATCCATACGCGGCGGCCTAGCGACTGACGCAAACAACCGACGAACATGACGTGGTCGAGTACATAAGTCAAGGTCGATCATAAAGTGACCGTATTGCCTGACTTAGTTAACATGGAATGAAGCGCGCGGAATTATTAGTCGCTGCAATTGAAGGGTTCGACGGCTCGATTTTTTACATAAAGGACCCAAAAAAGGGGCGCACACGCAGGCGCCCCTTGATCGTCTACTCATACATCACTTCTTGCTGCCCTGTGGACTGGAATCCGCGGGCAACGGTGCCTTCTCCGCTGCCAGCGTGATGATGTCTCTCCCTTCCGGCCACTCGCTGTTAAACAGAAGTTCAGCCTCCGGTGCAGTACCTGGGTAGAACTGTGCTGATTGTGTCCCTTTTGGCTGCATAACCAGGTCCACTCTACGATTGTAGGCCCAGATCAATTCTTGCAAGCTCCCGAGCGACTTGGGTGGCCTGTTCGGATTTTGGTTGTCTAGTGACTCGACTGTTTTCGCGTCCAGGGGATGGTCTTTGCCCTGCGCAACGATATCGATCTTCGATTCGGGAACTCCCACTGAGACAAGATACTGCTTCACGCGGTTCGCACGCCTTTCACTCAGTGGCTTGTTGCGGGCGTTCGAATCCCGT
>AP72_2010_repI_A10DRAFT_1000136_pt1 | contig 12035 bp, 12 predicted proteins | sample AmaPasreplicIA10_FD_9194 | JGI IMG/M metagenome (IMG submission 9194) | reverse complement strand
AAGGCTCCAACCTGTGGTCTGGAGCCTTTCTTCACGTTTTGAGCCTTTCTCTGGCACTCTCACCTGCTAAGACGCATCGGCTTGAGACGATACGTGTACCTGTGGTGGGCCATCCAGATAGGCGCTCCCTGCATATTGCAATGCATTACTAGAGAGTATAGAGAATTACTTGTAATAAATAATTTGCTTAGGTATAGTTATAATTGCGTCTTAGCAGGTGAGAGGCAATCACTATCTACCAGTCCTAGGCAAACTGGATGTGATTGCCTCTCGTCGTATTTACAACCTGTTGCTCTTGCTGTAGCCTTAAGGCTAGGTTCCAGGATTCTGGAACGTCTTTTATGTGGAGGAACATCCCTATGGCCAACCAGCTATGGCGCTTCACGATGACGTTTGTGGATGATGACAATATCAAGGCATCTACTTCGCAGTACGCTGAGATACCAGAGGGTACTAGTGGAACTAACATCCAGGTGACCCTGGTTGATTGGGCTACTGCGGTGTCCAATATCTCTGATGGTGGGGTGACTCGCTTAGAGGCGTCGTTGGTAGTAGACCCTGGTAGTGTTGCCTTGCCAGTTGCCCCTGTGGGGACTGAGGATGTAGGCGAGTATGGCGAGTTTCAGTGGAATCTTGCTGGAACTGACATGAAGTGGACGAGTGGTATCCCTGCCTTGCCTGACAGTATGGAAGTCAACAATGGTATTGATACTACGAACACGAATGTCATTGCCTATACGACTTTGATTACTGGCGTGCTTTTTACTACTGGCTTCTTCTGCTCGCCTACAGGGAGGCAGATTACTGGTAGAAACGCGACCTTTCTTGGCACGCGGAAGCATCGGAAGCAGCAGCACGCCAAGTCCTTCAGATTAGGCTAGGCTGCGATTGTGGTTGATTCCCCTTGGCTTTACTTTCCGAATATGGCCCCTATATCTAGCTACTATCAACCTTCGCCTATTCCGTTAGTAGGGCCAGGGGATTCACCACTCGTTTGTGCTCCCATTAACATCAAGTGGCGGAAGTATGTTGCTGGTGCCATGTCTCAGCTACGTTTACCCGTTGCTTGGGAGTACACTACTACTGCTGAGCTAGACCAGGTGATGTACTGGGTAGATGAGCTAATCGCTTCGGTTGGCAATGCGGACTGGTGTATGCAGTCAGGTACGGTTAGCCTTACAATTCTCGCGGGAACGGCAACCCAGGGCGCTCATGTGACGTTCCCTAACCTGTTTGCCTCCACAGCAGATGTGGTCGTGAGCGAATCTACGGGTTTGTATGTAGCGTCTAGCAGCAGCCCGTCATCGTCAGGAGTGGACGTTGCAATCACTTCCAATGTCCCACTCCTGGCTAATGGTTCAGCTACTCTTACATGGCTAGCTAGGGCGCATTGATTGTGGCAGGATTTGACCCCACATTTGGTGCTTCTGGCGTAACCCATGTTGGTGGCAGCGTCCCGGACCCAGGAGCCATCGCAGGCTCGTCAAGGTATCTGCGTGAGGATGCCATTTGGGCTGTTCCTAATGCCGGTCCTCCTGGTCCTCCTCCTCCTCCTCCTGGTCCGGGACTAGACCAATGGGCGTGTAATGCGGCAGGCTTTATCATCTATAGTTGCTGCTACAAGTTGGTTAAGTCTGTAGTAGATACTAACTTCTTTACTCTGGCTACCCTGGCCATCGAGGGTTTTATCTTTGATAGCTTGGCTGAGATTCTCTTGCCTCTAGAGATTCTTGACTCTGCTTTTATTAACTGGTTAGAAGTGACCCTTCAGCCGTTTATCCTTGGGGCTATAACAACCTTTGAAGCTCATCTACTTGACCAGGTGCTTTGGAGCAAGTTTCATTGCTTCTTGTATAATGAGATACGGACTGCTGGAGTACTGAGCAACACTGTTCTGCTAGCTGCGGGTACTGCCTTGGCTGCGTCGGGAATCTCACCCACCCAAGTGACCAATGGCGTGGCGCTCATTCTCCAGCAGTTTGGTATTATGACCATTGGTCCTGTTCCTGCGTCCGCCTTCGTAGAAAACTATGACTGCTCAACCTGCGCGGGAACAGGGACTTCTTCTGCCCCCATCCCGATTCAATCGTCTTTTGACTTGACGGTGACTGACGGGACGAATACTGCTCACAATGTCAACGTCCTTCAAGTGAATCATGGGGTTGTTGGTGGTGATGGGAATACCGCAACCCTTACTCCACAGGTGGGAGTTCAGGGAAACGGGAGTGCTATCGGGACAGAGTCTAGCATCGACTTTGTTGATAGCTTGTCTCTTACCTGGATACTGACTGATGACCCAACACATTCTAGGGTCTTGGTATCTGGAACTGTCCCCCTTACGAATTGGCCTGTAGGCTATGGTCCTCTGTCATCGCGTCCCGGAGCAAGTCAAGCTGGTAGGCTTTACTATGCAACCGATACTCATCTTCTTTATAGGGACAATGGTTCTAGTTGGGATACCCTTACCTGGGATGCGTCTGAGATAGCTTCTGGGCTGCTTGCTTCCGCGAGAGGCGGCCTGGGGATAGATAGCTCTGCTTTTGTCAAGGGAACGATTCTGGTAAACACTGGCTCTGCGTGGGTAGGTGACGCTCCCCTCGCTGATGGGTTGGTGCTTACAAGTGACCACACGACGCTAGGCGGTGTTAGCTGGTCTGCTGTTGGTGGTGCTGCGTTCCCTGTGCTGGCTCTGGACTATGTCGCTAACACTGACTTGTGGAATGGCTCTATCCCTACTGCTAACACCTGGGAGGATGTCACTCCCAATCAGAGCTTTAATGTCAATTCTGGTTCAGGGCATATCCAGGTGATGGTTAACGGCGTGGTGGGCCAGTCAGGCGGTTCTAATGCTGGTGCCAGAATCATCATTGATAGTGGTGGAGGCACTCCGGTTACGAAGCGGTTTGGTGGTTCGTTTGGTACCTTCCAGAACATTATCTGTGCTGGTGATGTCGTGGTTACGAATCTGGCTGCTGGCTCGCATACGATAAAGGTTCAGGTGTATGTGACTAATGCGGGAGCTTTGTACTGCCGTTGTCTGAGCCAGCCCAATACTGAGAGCATGGCTATCACTATTCTGGATTACACTTAGCGGCCGACAGACGACTTGACAGCACATGGGCCTATCCCCATACTAGGGATAGGCTCTTTTGTTTGTAGTGAGCCTGAAGGGAAGTGCTCCATGAGGATGGAGGCGAAGGTGTACATGAGCCATACGGATATGGCTCGCATCCAAGCTGCCGCAAGGGAGAAGGGCATGACGGTTTCTGGTTACATGCGGTTTTGCGCTCTTGCGGGAGCCGCTGATATAGGTATTCCGCAGTATACGTCTGTGCTTGATGGCCAGAGGAAATTCGCGGATTTTGAGCCTTGCTCTGGTGGTGATTTGGCGAAGGTGGGGGTTGAGTAATGCCAGCCACAACCCCCAACCCGAACAAGGAGAAGGCCCAGCAGAATGGTAACGCTGCCCCACTTTACGTCAAGTGTGACTTGACCAAGGAGCAGAAAGAGCTTGCCAGGGCATGGGCTGAGGATGTTGAGTATATCGACGTTGTGAAGTGGATTGATTTCCAGACGGACAATGGTGAGATTCTCAGCGTCAAGCACATCGTTGGTCAAGATGGGTATCAGGCTTCCCTGACTGGGGGGGAGTTATCTACCAGCAAGAAGGGTAAGTGTCTTATTAGCCGCGCAAGCACTGGCTGGCGTGCCATCCTTGGCCTTATGTACAAGGATGTTATGGTGCTTGAGGGTGTGTGGGCGGTTACTGAGCGCTCGTTGGACCTAGACCTATGATGGATGAGTGGGAGCGTTTATCTAATCTCATCATCTGCCTTCAGATGACGTTGTTGGATGCGGAGGAGGAGTTTCGCAAGGTAGGCGGCAATGACCAGCAGATAAAACTGCTCAAGTCCTACGCGGAGGTGAAACGGGTGCGTGAGATGGTGGAAAAACGCCCCTAAAACCACCTAGGATTGAAGAAAGGCTCCAACCTGTGGTCTGGAGCCTTTCTTCACGTTTTGAGCCTTTCTCTGGCACTCTCACCTGCTAAGACGCATCGGCTTGAGACGATACGTGTACCTGTGGTGGGCCATCCAGATAGGCGCTCCCTGCATATTGCAATGCATTACTAGAGAGTATAGAGAATTACTTGTAATAAATAATTTGCTTAGGTATAGTTATAATTGCGTCTTAGCAGGTGAGAGGCAATCACTATCTACCAGTCCTAGGCAAACTGGATGTGATTGCCTCTCGTCGTATTTACAACCTGTTGCTCTTGCTGTAGCCTTAAGGCTAGGTTCCAGGATTCTGGAACGTCTTTTATGTGGAGGAACATCCCTATGGCCAACCAGCTATGGCGCTTCACGATGACGTTTGTGGATGATGACAATATCAAGGCATCTACTTCGCAGTACGCTGAGATACCAGAGGGTACTAGTGGAACTAACATCCAGGTGACCCTGGTTGATTGGGCTACTGCGGTGTCCAATATCTCTGATGGTGGGGTGACTCGCTTAGAGGCGTCGTTGGTAGTAGACCCTGGTAGTGTTGCCTTGCCAGTTGCCCCTGTGGGGACTGAGGATGTAGGCGAGTATGGCGAGTTTCAGTGGAATCTTGCTGGAACTGACATGAAGTGGACGAGTGGTATCCCTGCCTTGCCTGACAGTATGGAAGTCAACAATGGTATTGATACTACGAACACGAATGTCATTGCCTATACGACTTTGATTACTGGCGTGCTTTTTACTACTGGCTTCTTCTGCTCGCCTACAGGGAGGCAGATTACTGGTAGAAACGCGACCTTTCTTGGCACGCGGAAGCATCGGAAGCAGCAGCACGCCAAGTCCTTCAGATTAGGCTAGGCTGCGATTGTGGTTGATTCCCCTTGGCTTTACTTTCCGAATATGGCCCCTATATCTAGCTACTATCAACCTTCGCCTATTCCGTTAGTAGGGCCAGGGGATTCACCACTCGTTTGTGCTCCCATTAACATCAAGTGGCGGAAGTATGTTGCTGGTGCCATGTCTCAGCTACGTTTACCCGTTGCTTGGGAGTACACTACTACTGCTGAGCTAGACCAGGTGATGTACTGGGTAGATGAGCTAATCGCTTCGGTTGGCAATGCGGACTGGTGTATGCAGTCAGGTACGGTTAGCCTTACAATTCTCGCGGGAACGGCAACCCAGGGCGCTCATGTGACGTTCCCTAACCTGTTTGCCTCCACAGCAGATGTGGTCGTGAGCGAATCTACGGGTTTGTATGTAGCGTCTAGCAGCAGCCCGTCATCGTCAGGAGTGGACGTTGCAATCACTTCCAATGTCCCACTCCTGGCTAATGGTTCAGCTACTCTTACATGGCTAGCTAGGGCGCATTGATTGTGGCAGGATTTGACCCCACATTTGGTGCTTCTGGCGTAACCCATGTTGGTGGCAGCGTCCCGGACCCAGGAGCCATCGCAGGCTCGTCAAGGTATCTGCGTGAGGATGCCATTTGGGCTGTTCCTAATGCCGGTCCTCCTGGTCCTCCTCCTCCTCCTCCTGGTCCGGGACTAGACCAATGGGCGTGTAATGCGGCAGGCTTTATCATCTATAGTTGCTGCTACAAGTTGGTTAAGTCTGTAGTAGATACTAACTTCTTTACTCTGGCTACCCTGGCCATCGAGGGTTTTATCTTTGATAGCTTGGCTGAGATTCTCTTGCCTCTAGAGATTCTTGACTCTGCTTTTATTAACTGGTTAGAAGTGACCCTTCAGCCGTTTATCCTTGGGGCTATAACAACCTTTGAAGCTCATCTACTTGACCAGGTGCTTTGGAGCAAGTTTCATTGCTTCTTGTATAATGAGATACGGACTGCTGGAGTACTGAGCAACACTGTTCTGCTAGCTGCGGGTACTGCCTTGGCTGCGTCGGGAATCTCACCCACCCAAGTGACCAATGGCGTGGCGCTCATTCTCCAGCAGTTTGGTATTATGACCATTGGTCCTGTTCCTGCGTCCGCCTTCGTAGAAAACTATGACTGCTCAACCTGCGCGGGAACAGGGACTTCTTCTGCCCCCATCCCGATTCAATCGTCTTTTGACTTGACGGTGACTGACGGGACGAATACTGCTCACAATGTCAACGTCCTTCAAGTGAATCATGGGGTTGTTGGTGGTGATGGGAATACCGCAACCCTTACTCCACAGGTGGGAGTTCAGGGAAACGGGAGTGCTATCGGGACAGAGTCTAGCATCGACTTTGTTGATAGCTTGTCTCTTACCTGGATACTGACTGATGACCCAACACATTCTAGGGTCTTGGTATCTGGAACTGTCCCCCTTACGAATTGGCCTGTAGGCTATGGTCCTCTGTCATCGCGTCCCGGAGCAAGTCAAGCTGGTAGGCTTTACTATGCAACCGATACTCATCTTCTTTATAGGGACAATGGTTCTAGTTGGGATACCCTTACCTGGGATGCGTCTGAGATAGCTTCTGGGCTGCTTGCTTCCGCGAGAGGCGGCCTGGGGATAGATAGCTCTGCTTTTGTCAAGGGAACGATTCTGGTAAACACTGGCTCTGCGTGGGTAGGTGACGCTCCCCTCGCTGATGGGTTGGTGCTTACAAGTGACCACACGACGCTAGGCGGTGTTAGCTGGTCTGCTGTTGGTGGTGCTGCGTTCCCTGTGCTGGCTCTGGACTATGTCGCTAACACTGACTTGTGGAATGGCTCTATCCCTACTGCTAACACCTGGGAGGATGTCACTCCCAATCAGAGCTTTAATGTCAATTCTGGTTCAGGGCATATCCAGGTGATGGTTAACGGCGTGGTGGGCCAGTCAGGCGGTTCTAATGCTGGTGCCAGAATCATCATTGATAGTGGTGGAGGCACTCCGGTTACGAAGCGGTTTGGTGGTTCGTTTGGTACCTTCCAGAACATTATCTGTGCTGGTGATGTCGTGGTTACGAATCTGGCTGCTGGCTCGCATACGATAAAGGTTCAGGTGTATGTGACTAATGCGGGAGCTTTGTACTGCCGTTGTCTGAGCCAGCCCAATACTGAGAGCATGGCTATCACTATTCTGGATTACACTTAGCGGCCGACAGACGACTTGACAGCACATGGGCCTATCCCCATACTAGGGATAGGCTCTTTTGTTTGTAGTGAGCCTGAAGGGAAGTGCTCCATGAGGATGGAGGCGAAGGTGTACATGAGCCATACGGATATGGCTCGCATCCAAGCTGCCGCAAGGGAGAAGGGCATGACGGTTTCTGGTTACATGCGGTTTTGCGCTCTTGCGGGAGCCGCTGATATAGGTATTCCGCAGTATACGTCTGTGCTTGATGGCCAGAGGAAATTCGCGGATTTTGAGCCTTGCTCTGGTGGTGATTTGGCGAAGGTGGGGGTTGAGTAATGCCAGCCACAACCCCCAACCCGAACAAGGAGAAGGCCCAGCAGAATGGTAACGCTGCCCCACTTTACGTCAAGTGTGACTTGACCAAGGAGCAGAAAGAGCTTGCCAGGGCATGGGCTGAGGATGTTGAGTATATCGACGTTGTGAAGTGGATTGATTTCCAGACGGACAATGGTGAGATTCTCAGCGTCAAGCACATCGTTGGTCAAGATGGGTATCAGGCTTCCCTGACTGGGGGGGAGTTATCTACCAGCAAGAAGGGTAAGTGTCTTATTAGCCGCGCAAGCACTGGCTGGCGTGCCATCCTTGGCCTTATGTACAAGGATGTTATGGTGCTTGAGGGTGTGTGGGCGGTTACTGAGCGCTCGTTGGACCTAGACCTATGATGGATGAGTGGGAGCGTTTATCTAATCTCATCATCTGCCTTCAGATGACGTTGTTGGATGCGGAGGAGGAGTTTCGCAAGGTAGGCGGCAATGACCAGCAGATAAAACTGCTCAAGTCCTACGCGGAGGTGAAACGGGTGCGTGAGATGGTGGAAAAACGCCCCTAAAACCACCTAGGATTGAAGAAAGGCTCCAACCTGTGGTCTGGAGCCTTTCTTCACGTTTTGAGCCTTTCTCTGGCGCTCTCACCTGCTAAGACGCATCGGCTTGAGACGATACGTGTACCTGTGGTGGGCCATCCAGATAGGCGCTCCCTGCATATTGCAATGCATTAGTAGAGAGTATAAGAGATCACTTGTAATAAATAATTTGTATAGGTATAGTTATAATTGCGTCTTAGCAGGTGAGAGGCAATCACTATCTACCAGTCCTAGGCAGACTGGATGTGATTGCCTCTCGTCGTATTTACATCCTCCTGCCTTTGCTGTAGCCTTAAGGCTAGGTTCCATGATTGTGGAACCTCTTGTATGTGGAGGTACCTACCTATGGCCAACCAGCTATGGCGCTTCACCATTTCACTAGTGGATGATGAGGGCGTTAAGGCTTCAACATCTCAGTATGCTGAGATACCTGAGGGTACAACAGGGACGAACCTTCAAGTTACTCTTGTTGACTGGGCTACTGCGGTCTCGAATCTTTCTGATGGCGCTGTCACCAGGCTTGAGGCGTCGTTGGTCGTGGACCCTGGTACTGCTGGCCTGCCCGTTACTCCTGGGGGTAGTGAGGAGGTTAGCGAGTATGGCGAGTTTCAGTGGGATCTTATTGGGACGGACAAAAGCTGGACTAGTGGTATCCCTGCTCTGATTGAGGCCGCTGCCTCTGGCAATCAGATGGATACGACCAATTCTTTTGTGATCGCCTACACGACGCTTATTACTGGGGCCCTCTTTACTACTGGGTTCTTCTGCTCGCCTACAGGGAGGCAGATTAGCGCGAGAAATGCCACGTTTCTTGGCACACGGAAGCATCGGAAGCAGCAGCACAGCAAGTCCTTCCAACTAGGGTGATAATGCTTCGTGGTTGAGTCGCCCTGGCTTTACGTCCCTAACATGGTGCCTATATCTAGCTACTACTCCCCGGTTGATATTCCTGTAGCTGGGCCACTGGACGCGCCGTTGCGCTGTGCTTCAATTAACGATGAGTGGTTGAAGTATGTAGCTGGGGCGCTGTCTCAGCTACGGTTGCCTGTGGCGTGGCGTTACACTACCAATGCTCAGCTTGATGATGTGATGGGCGATGTTGATGTGCTCATCGCTGCTATAGGTGCTGCGGATTGGTGTATGCAGTCAGGGACGGTAAGCCTTACAATACTCGCTGGAAACGCTACCCAGGGCGCTCATGTTACGTTTCCACATAGCTTCGCCTCCACGGCAGATGTGGTCGTGAGCGAATCGACGGGCTTGTATGTAGCGTCTAGCAGCAGTCCGTCAGCCAGTGGTGTGGACGTTGCGATCACTTCCAACGTCCCACTACTAGCTAATGGCACGGCTCTACTTACCTGGTTAGCGAGAGCCTCCTAAAGATGGCTGGTTTTGACCCTGTCTTTGGAGCCTCAGGCACTAGCCATGTCGGTGGCAGCGTCCCGGACCCCGGCTCAGTTGCAGGTATTAGCAGGTATCTGCGAGAGGATGCTACGTGGAATGTGCCTACGCCTGTTCCTCCGGCTCCTACCCCTCCTGCGCCGGGTCCGGGTCTTGACCAATGGGCGTGTGATGTAGCTGGGTTTCTGGTTTATTCTTTCACGCGCCGTGCGGTCAAGACCATGGTTGATGGCGTTGGTCTGCCGCTGATTGGCGATGCCATCGGTATAGTGGTTCAGGGTCTTTTAGACCTGTTTGTGCCCGAATTGGTCGCTTTAGACCCTGCTTTGAGCATTGCCCTGGCGGACTTGGTAAGTACGTTTGTTACTGGTCATATAACGGATTTCTTGACCTTTCTTGCTGATGATGTGTTCTGGGCCAAAATTCACTGCTTTGTCTATGACCAGGTAGTCGCTAACCCTTCTGCACTGGCTACTGCTCTTGCTGCGGCAGCAACGGTGTTAATGGGGAGCGCTCTTGCTCCTGCTGCTGTGCTGGATGGCATAGCTTTGGTATTGCAGAATCTTGGTGTTAGTTCCTTTCTGGACATCCCTCTTACTGCCGTGGAGCATCATTACGATTGCTCAACGTGTGCCAGTACTGGGATAGGACCAGCTATTGCACTAACCCAGACAAATCCTCAGTTGGCGGTTACTGACGGGACTACCAGGGTTGACTTTGTAGATACCATTCAGGTCAATCATACTGATGTAGCGGGCTCCGGGACTACGGCAACGCTTACCCCGAAGGTTGGGCTTGAGCATAATGCTACTGGCGTGGGTGTAGAGCCGAATATCGACTTTGTTGACTCTCTGACAGTCTCATGGGTCTTGACTGACGATCCTAGTGGCCATGTGACGCATGTGAGCGCGCTTGGAGCCAGTGGCTCAATCACTTCGGTGACGGCAAGCCCGCCATTAGCGAGTAGTGGGGGGACTACCCCAAATCTAAGCTTGAGCGGCATTGTAGATGCAGCGCATGGTGGCTTGGGTATCGACACGTCTGCCTTTGTCAAAGGCACGATCCTTGCTAACACTGGTAGTGCTTGGGAGGGCGATGCACCTGCATCAAATGGACTAGTCCTTACGGCTGATTCTGCTCAGCCAGGAGGTGTGTCATGGGCTTCTCCTGGTTCAGTGAGTGCTGCCGGACCCTGGTATACGGTAGTTTCTCCTCCCTCGTTGTCTAATTGGACGCAGGTAAATGCTGGTGCCGCGAGCTTTGCGGATGTCACTGGCGGTGTGGCTATCGACACAGTGGCGGAAGCCCAGAACATGCGGATTCTGATACGAAGTAAGAGTGCTCCCTATGACATCGTTGCCGCGTTCGTTGGGCTGCTGATTGGGGGCACTAGTAATCCTGCGTTTGGGCTTGTTATCAGGGATTCTGTATCCGGAAAGCTTGAGCGGTTTGCTTTGTATGACAATGCGGGCGCTTCTCTTAACACTCAGGTTGGAACCTTTAGTGCTCCTAATGTCGGTGTGGCTAATCCGTATTTGAGTACTACAGCGCTTGGGGTGATCACGTTGTGTTCCCCCCCAGTGTGGATGAGGATTCACAATGATGGTACTCATCGTACATTTCACGTTTCGCGGGACGGTGCTCGATGGGTTCAGTTATTCTCTGAGAATTCGGGAACGTATCTTACGGAGAATCAAGTAGGGTTTTTTGCTGATTCTGGCGGGAGTGGGTTCCCTGCTGGTGTGACCCTTTTCTCGTGGAGTGGCGCGTAACCTATCTTGACAGACTATGGGCCTATCCCCATACTAGGGATAGGCTCTTTTGTTTGTAGTGAGCCTGAAAGGGAGGTCTTCCATGAGGATGGAGGCAAAGGTCTACATGTCGCACACGGACATGGCGCGCATCCAGGCTGCTGCTAAGACGTATAGCATGACGCTCTCTGGGTACATGCGCTTCTGCGCTCTTGCTGGCGCTGATAGGGCGAGTATTCCAGAGTTCAGGACTATCCTGGAGGGGCAGCAGTACTTGGGGTTCCCTGAGTCTGGTAGTGAGCGCGAGCTGGTCAAGGCTGGGGGTGAGTAATGCCTGCTACAACCCCCAACCCCAACAAAGTAGACCCCAAGCAGAATGGTAACGCTGCCCCGCTTTACGTCAAGTGCGACTTGACCAAGGAACAGAAGGAATTGGCCAGGGCATGGGCTGAGGATGTTGAGTACGTCGATGTTGTGAAGTGGATCGACTTTCAGACAGACAACGGTGAGATACTCAGTGTTAAGCACATCGTTGGTCAAGATGGATACCAGGCTTCCCTGACTGGGGGTGAGTTATCTACCAGTAAGAAGGGTAAGTGCCTTATCAGCCGTGCGAGTACTGGTTGGCGTGCTATCCTTGGGCTTATGTACAAGGATGTCATGGTGCTTGAGGGCGTGTGGGCGATTACTGAGCGCTCGTTGGATTTAGACCTATGAGTGAGGAAGAACGTCTAGCTACATTGCTTCTGTACTTGTACCAGACAGTCCAGGGCGTGGAGGAGGATCTAATCCGTCGTGGTGTGCAGAAAGAGGCTATACGCGCCATTGAGTTAGCTGGCAGGAAGCGGAAGGACGTTACCCCGATACCGAAGAAACGCTCCTAAAACCACCTAGGATTGAAGAAAGG
>AP72_2010_repI_A10DRAFT_1000135_pt1 | contig 12058 bp, 7 predicted proteins | sample AmaPasreplicIA10_FD_9194 | JGI IMG/M metagenome (IMG submission 9194) | reverse complement strand
CGTTTGCCAATACGATTTTTCTCACAACACGGGGGCGCCAACACATCACCCGCCGCAATCAAGCTCGCTTTGAAGCGCTGGCCGAGGCCATACCTCAGATCATCTGGATCGCCGATTCCGTCGGAAAGACCACCTACATCAACAAACGCTGGTACGAGATGACCGGAACATCGGAAAGCGAAGAGTTCGGCGCCGGCTGGATCGAAGCCGTCCATCCCGATGACCAGGGGCCCGCTCGACGAAAAAGGCAAGGATGCCTGCGTTCCGGCGAAACCTTCGAGATCGAATATCGTCTGCACGATGCTGCGAAAGGCTACCGCTGGTATCTCGACCGCGCTGTTCCCTTACGCGACGAGCATGGCGTCATCCAGCAATGGTTCGGAACCTGTACCGACATCCAAGAACAGAAACTCTACCAACAAACTCTGGAGCAACAGATCAAGGAACGCACCGAGGAACTGGCCGACGCGAATACCCGCCTGCAACACGAGATGTGGGAGCGCGATCTCGCCCGCAAGACGCTCGACGAGCAGAATGAAAAAATGATGACTGCCCTCAAGGAGCGGACGCAAGGCGCCACGCTCCTGGCCGAAATGGGAGAGCTTCCGCAAAGCTGCCTTACGCGCGAGGAAGTGTTCACCGCTGCGCTCGGATTGCTCCCAGGATCTTTCCCCATCGTCGCGGTGCGATCCTCCTATTCAATTCCGCACGAAATCTTGTCGAAGTCGCCGGCGGCTGGAATGATTGCCCGCTCCCGACGAACGCGTTTGAGGCCGAATCCTTCTGGGCCCTGCGCACCGGGCATCCTCATCTCGTTCCCGCTGGAGATACCACCGCCTGCTGTGGTCACGCCACTGCCGTAACCCGCACTTATGTTGGCATCCCAATCCTCGCGCAAGGTGAGGCTCTCGGCATCCTTCACATCCAGGCCACCGACACCAACCCAACCCTCGACCAGGCCCACATGTCCTTCAAGACGACTTTCGCTTCACAAGTTGGCCTCTCAGTCGCAAATATCCGTCTGCGCGACGCCCTGCGCGCACAGTCCACCAAGGATCCACTCACCGGTCTTTATAACCGCCGCTATCTGGAAGAAATGCTCGATCGCGAGATTCGGCGTGCCATCCGTTCTGAGCAGCACTTAGGAATCCTGATGTTGGATATCGATCACTTCAAGAAATTTAACGACACCGACGGCCATGAGGCCGGGGACGCCGTCTTGCGCGAAACAGGATCCTTCCTGACGCGGAGCATTCGGGCCGAGGATTTCGTGTGTCGATTCGGAGGCGAAGAGTTTGTCGTCGTCCTGCCTACCGCTGACCTGCGCGCCGCCCATGCGCGTGCCGAACGCCTGCGCTCCAAACTCCACGAGCTCGTCGTGATGCACGAAGGCAGGTCGGTCGGCTCGATTTCCGCTTCCTCCGGTGTCGCCGCGCTTCCCGACCACGGTATGACTGAAAAAGATTTGTTGCAGGCTGCCGACGCCGCTCTCTATGGCGCCAAGCGCGCAGGCCGCGACCGAGTCGAACTCGCAGACTCATCCATCCGAGCCAGCGCTCAGAATGACCCCATTGCTGTAGTGCGATCCAATGGATGAGAGATTTCAACTCCGATTTGCTGTTCATATGATTTGCGCGGCGGAACGATTGCCTCGGAATTGCCATCTATGTCTCGAGTGGCCGGATTCTCAATTACTCGCAACGCAATACCCGTGCTGGATCGACTCGGGTCGCGCTGCGTGCAGGAAGATAGCTTGCGACAAACGCCACTCCCATCATCACCATAACGCCTGCCGCGTACGCACCAACATCCAGCGCACTGATTCCATACAGGACGCTTGCGATCGCCCGCGAAGCAGCAAGAGCCGCAAGACTGCCGACGATAATGCCGGCGAGCACCATCTTCAGCCCTTGGCGCATGACCAGATTTCGCACTGTCCGAAGATCCGAGCCTAGAGCGATCCGCACGCCGATTTCCTGCCGACGCTGCCCGACGGTATTGCTCAACACGCCGTAGGTTCCGAGCGCGGTCAACAGCATGGCGAGCACACCAAATCCCGTCATGAGTACCATTAACAACCGGTCGTCCTCGACATCCCTCTGCACCAGGTAGCGAACCGTTCGAATTTTCCAAACCGGCTGATCTTTATCGAGGCTCCATACCGCCTGGCGGACTGCATTCGAGAGACTCATGGGATCGACTGCAGTACGCAGCACCAGCGTTCCAAAGATTCCCGGTTTCTGCGCGTACGGAAAATAAATCTCCGCCTCATCTTGGTCGCGAAGGCTGATCTGTTTCGCATTACCAACAACACCGACAACCATGAGACGCTCGCCATTCACAGTCGGATCGCTATCAATCAATTGGAGTCTTCGCCCAACTGGGTCCTCTTGACCGAAGTATTTTTGGGCGAGAGCACGGCTGATTACCGCTACTCGGGGTGCCGCGTTGCTGTCTTGATCGGTGAAGCCGCGGCCGCGAACTACAGGAATGCCAACTGTCTGGAAGTATTCTGGAGTGATCAGATTGATAAACGCAGTGGGCTCCTTGCCTTTTTCAGGAACTGGCGCACCTTCCTCAATGAAGTTGATGTTGCCCCAATTCCCGCTAAACGGTAGGCATTGAACGATGGCGCTCGAAACTACCCCGGGCACTTGAGCCACTCGCAAAGCCAGTTCGCGGTGAAAAACTGCTTGAGCGTCGGGAGTGGTGTACTTGTTGCGCGGAAGCCGATACTCCATGGTTAAGAGGTTGTCCGAGGATAGGCCCGTGTCGCTCGACATNAGCTTTTGGAAGCTGCGAATCAGAAGGGAAGCTCCCACAAGCAACATGATGGACATTGCCACCTGACAAATCACAAAGGCAGCTCGGACTCTAGATCCCGTACTCGTCCTGATGGTTCCCCTGATTCCCGAATTCAGGGCCGATGCACCCTCCGTTCCTGATAGCTGGACAGCAGGCGCGATCGCGAACAACACGGCGGTCAGCAACGTCAACAGCGAACTGAAGAGCAGAACACGTCCATCGAGCACAATATTGATGTCGTGAAACGTGCTGGGCGCCATGCGCACCAGAAGCGGCAAGAGCAGCTTCGCCAGCAGGATGCCGCACAATCCGCCGACAAAAGCTACGGGAATCGCCTCTGACACCAACTGGCGAATGATACGCAGGCGCACGGCACCAAGGGCGGTGCGAATCACCATCTCGCCTCGCCGCTGAAGGCCGCGTGCGAGAATCAGATTTGCCAGGTTCGCGCAGGCGATCAGCAGCACCAGCGCCACCGCCGCCAACAGGACGAGCAACGGCTTGCGCACAGACTGATTCAGAAACTGACGAAAATCGGTCACGACAATTCCGATTCCAGCGTTCTCGGTCGGATAATCGTGAGCCAGTCGCTGCGCAATTGTGTTCAAGTCGGCCTTTGCCTCGGCCAAGGTGGCATTTTGCTTAATGCGCCCGACCATAACGAATTCCTTTGTCGATCGGTCACGGTGATAGCTCGTCTGATGCTGCGCCGTGACGAACACATCGGACTCGAAGGGAAGCGTATAGCCGCGGGGCAGCACGCCGACGATGGCATAGTCTTCATTGTTGAGGGTGATTTGACGACCTAGAATCCTGGGATCGCCGCCGAAACGCGTTTGCCACGCCGCGTAGCTAAGTACGGCGATGTAAGGACCACCCGGCTGATCTTCTCCCTGCAAGAATAGCCGCCCCAACCACGGCTTTGCGCCAAAGACGTCAAAGAAATTTGTCGTCACGAAAGAACCGACAAGCCGGTCGGGACGATCCTGCCCGGTTAAGTTCACGCTTTGACCAATCCACAGCGCGAGCTGCTCGAATGTCCGCTGGTCGCGACGGTAATCCTCGAAATTAAGTACCGATGTGAGGCTCAAACCAAACTTGGAATGAGCGTCCTCCGAGACGAAGACGATCTTTTCCGGATGCGGAAATGGCCATCGAGTCAGCAACACGGCGTTTACGGCGCTGAAGATTGCCGTGTTCGCCCCAATGCTCAACGCGAGAATGGCCACCGCCACGAAGGCAAAACCGGGCGATTTTCGCAACAGGCGCAGCCCATACAGAATGTCTCTCCAAGCTGAGTCAAACCATCTGCCGAAACGCAATTCGCGGCATTGTTGTTTGAATCCCTCCATGCCGCCAAAGGCGATCTTCGCCTGTCGCCAAGCCTCTTGCTCGGACATACCCGAGGCGAGGTTTTTCTTGAACTCCAGCTCCAGGTGATATTCCAATTCACTTTCGAGCTCGGGTTCGAAGCTGCTGCGGCGAAAAATTCGTCTGAACTTCATAAGTCCTCTAGCAACGTTGCCCGAAGTTAAGCATTGTCGAGTACAAGTGCGATGGCGCCAGACATTCTGCGCCACTCGGAAAGCTCTCTTGCCAGTTGAGAGCGGCCAGAACGAGTGAGTTCGTAGTATTTCGCCTTCCGGTTGCTCTCGCTCGATCGCCACTCCGACGAAATCAGCCCCTTCTTTTCCAGCCGATGCAACGCCGGATACAACGATCCTTGCCCCACCTGCAGCACATCGCGAGACACCTGCTGGATGCGCTGCGCGATTCCCCAGCCGTGATTCGCTTCCAAGGCCAAGGTCTTCAAAATGAGCAGGTCCAGCGTGCCCTGCAGCAAGTCAAGCTGTTCACCCACGGAAACTCCTGTCGACAATCGACATAAATATCATCGCCTATTGTCGAATGTCAACAAGAGAGCTGCGGGAGAACCTTTCGATTTACACGCAAGGAAAGGCGCCAGGTGTGGATGCAAGCGCTATCAACTTAGACTGGGAACCTGAGCTTCCTGCAAAGCTCTACAAAACGCGGATCACTGCGCAAAGGATCAAGCCTGGGTTCGCTGGCTAGAACCAGCAGAGCCCAGTCTTGTTCGTCATATGCCTTCTGCAGATACCGGAGGGCTTCGTCGTTTTCTTTCAGGGCAACATGGATGATCGCGAGATTGTAAGCAGGGACCCAGCTCGATCGGGATCGTTCCTCGAGGGTGCGGAGAATCGTCCGTGCACCGCCTATCTGCCCTGCGGCAGCAAGACTATAAGCCAGTTCTGTAAGCCCGAGAGTGCTATCCGGAGTTCCTTTGAGAACTCTCTCCGATTCATCGACCGCTTGCTGGTGCATTCCTTTTTGCGCGTAGACGCGGCCCAGCCAGAAATGAATCCGGTAATAAGCAGGATCCAGTTGCATCGCTTTCTGCGCCTGCTGGATCGCACCATCATAGTCCCGCGCATAGTACAAAGTACGCACTGCCTCAGCGTTGTTCGGCAACGATAGCGGGTCCAGTCTCATCGCCTGGTTGATTTCCTCCAGGGCCTCGCGATGGCGTTTCTGCGCGGCGAGCAGAGCCGCATACAAGCGATGCAATCCGGGGTAACTGGGATTGAGTGCGTTTGCACGCTGGAACTCGCCCTCTGCCGTCGGCCAATCGCAGAAAGTCATCAGCGCGCCAGCCAAGGCAGTGTGTGACTCTGCCAGGGAGTTGTTCAGTTGCACCGACTGACGGGCGGCGTCGTTCATCTTGGGGCCTCCCTCGGATGGAGAAATAGTGTCGGTGATAATGAGCCAACGATAGGAGTCCGCCAATCCGGAATAGGCTTCGGCGAATTGCGGGTCGCGGTCAATCGCCTGGTGGAAGTAATCAATGGCCTTCCAATAACCTTGCGCCGTGAATTGGTTTACAAAGTATTGGCCTCGCAGATAGGCTTCGTTGGCCAATGGATCGGAGTGGGACCGCGCGGAACGGTTGGCGTACGCAGGACTGAGCTTGACTTCAATCTGGTTCGCCACCGCCCGTGCCACCTCTTCTTGCAAGACGATAGACCCGGTGATGTTTCGGTCGTAGCTCTGTGCCCATATGTGGACCTGGTCCCGCGTGCGAATGAGCTGCGCCGTGACTCGAACCTGGTCGCCATCGCGTCGAACGCTACTCTCAAGCACGTAGTCCACGCCCAGTTCCTGGCCAATCTGCTGGACACTTTTGGAAGTATGCTTGTACGTCATCGATGTGGTACGTGCGATGACTCCGAGCCGCTCTGGNCTAAGCGCTCCGAGCTGGGAAATGATTTCTTCGGTGAGCCCATCGCTGAAATAGTCCTGGCCCGGATTGCCGCTTAGGTCTTCGAACGGAAGTACTGCGAGCATTACTTGTTTGGTGGGACCAACACCCCGCAAAGATCGCCATCCGAAATAAGCAAGAGCGCTAAGAACTAAAAGGGAAATCATGGTAAGGGCGACAGTTCGGGTACGCGCCGCGCCGTTGGTCGGAACCTCGGGTGCCCTGACCGTCAAATGAGGGCCCACAGCCGGTTCGTCAGCCGACAATACCGGCTTTGCTCCGTTGCCGTTCGTTCGATCTGCGACAGGTCGAAGAGAAATGGAGACCTCCCCGGCCTCATTCACGACAGTTTGTGGTTCTGCCCTGCGCGAGGCATCCGGCGTTTGCGGCTGAGAGTCCTCCTCGAGGACAACTTTGTTCTCCTCCTGCCAATCCACTTGGCCAACGAAGCGATAGCCACGTCGAGGGACGGTCGCGATCCAGCGGGGATTTTCGGCGGAGTCGGACAGGCAATCGCGAAGCCGCTGCACGGCGGAATTCAGTCCGTGGTCGAAGTCGACGAAGGTATCACTGGCCCAGAGCTGATCTCGCAGTTCCTCGCGCGTGACCATTTCGCCATTCGCATCAAGCAGGAGGCACAAAATACGAAAGCTCTGTTCCCCCATCTTGATTTTGCTGCCGAATTTCTGCAGTTCGCCGGAGCGAAGGTCGAGAGAATAGGGTCCGAATCGAGCAGTGCGTCCTCTTGCGGTCTTCATCTTTCCCAAGGTCGGCTAAATGGGAATCTCGCCGAGAAATAAGCCCGCACGATTCTGAGCGCAATTCCGGCGGCAGTCAACTGAGGCGCTCAAATGGATGTTCTACAGGGCAAGGCCATTGCAACCCGAATGCTTTCATTCGGTTAGACCGTGTTGTGAAAATGTAGCGTTCGTGATCCGCTTTGCATTGCCGGGAGTTTTCAGGCGAGGCATAAGTATGGGCGCGAACGGGCACTTGGAGGAACAAGACTTTTCGCCGCCTTGTTCGAAAGCTCAAAGTTTAAAAAGGAGAAGGATGATGAAAAACATTTTTGCGGGAACCTGGACGAAGCTTGTTCTGTGCGCCGCCTTGGTGATGGGACTCTGCGCCGGCGCATACGCTTCTTGTGGCGATAGCTTCGCTGCGATGGCAGCCGGTAAACCGATTGTGATTTCCGCAGTCGGTAAGCAACTGGCTGCCGCCTCGCCGGCCGATGGGCCAATCAACTCTTCCATCGTGGGTTTGTGGTACGTCCAGTTCAGCATAGGCGGGCAACCTATCCAGGAAGCTTTCCAAAACTGGAACTTCGGCGGGACAGAAGTCCATAATCCGAACGTAGACCCGCGTACCAACAACATTTGTCTGGGTACATGGATTAGGACAAAGAGCGGTGTTATCAAACTGGCTCACCGCGTGTGGCTCTATGACACGAATGGAAATTTTCAGGGGACGATTCACCTGAGTGAGACGCTTCGTTTGACGCAAAACGGCAACGCGCAAAAGGGAACATTCACATCGGACATCTATGACCCTTCCGGCAATTTCGTCACCGAGGTTACAGGTGATGTCACCGGGCAGCGCATTCGCGTCGAGTGAACCGGCGCAGTCGCGCACGCTGCGCAGCACAAGTCCTTCCACAAAAAACGCCCGGCGATAAGCCGGGCGTTTCTCTACTCGTTCTTGCAAAATCAGTTGCTGTGATTGCCGCTCCTCTGATCACTTGCAATCACACCGTCCTTAATGTGGATCACGCGGTGCGCATATTCCGCGATGTCATGCTCGTGGGTTACCAGGATGATGGTGTTTCCTTCCGACTGTAAGCGGTCGAATAGCGCCATAATCTCAACACCAGTCTGCGAATCGAGGTTGCCCGTGGGCTCGTCGGCGAGAATGATTGACGGCTTGTTCACCAGGGCGCGTGCGATCGCGACGCGTTGGCGTTGGCCGCCCGACAACTCGTTCGGCTTGTGATGCATGCGGGATCCCATGTTGACTGCTTCCAGAGCCCCCTTGGCCCTCTGAATTCGCTCTTCCGTGGGTACTCCGGCATAGATCAGAGGCAGTTCCACGTTATGAAGCGCTGTGGCGCGCGCCAGAAGGTTGAACGTCTGGAACACGAATCCGATTTCCTTGTTGCGGATGCGCGCCAGTTCATCGTCATCCAGTTCGCTCACCAGTTGGCTGTTCAGCCAGTACTTCCCATTCGACGGGGTGTCCAGGCAGCCAATCAGGTTCATCAGGGTCGACTTGCCCGATCCCGACGGCCCCATGATCGCAACATACTCGTTACGCTGAATGCGAAGGTTGACTCCGCGCAGCGCGTGCACCTGTTGCTCCGAGCCCATGTCGTAAGTCTTCCAGAGATCCTCGGCCGCAATCATGCAAGACTCGGGTGGCGCATCGGTGACGGGGGTTGGAATCGTGCTGTTGGCCATATTGATGACTTCTGCGGTTGCCATATTTTTCTCCTGGTCCGATGCCACTCGACCTCTCCGATCCTTGGGGTGAGGGTTTAGGGCTTAGAGACTGGGGGTCAGAAATCCGTTTCCTTGCTGAGGTCTCGTAGTGCTGTACCAGACCCTAGTCCCTAACCCCTGATCCCTTGTTGGACGTCCCAACAAACTTTCCGTTATGAAACGTTATGACGATTCTTCCTCTTTCTTGGGAGACGTATTGTCGATCTTCACGCTGCTTCCCGGGCGCAGGCTTCGTAGAACCTTGTAGCTGCCCGTGATTACCTCGTCTCCTTCTTTCAGTCCATCCAATACTTCGACGTCGGTGCGGCCCAGGATTCCAGTCGTGACCGGAACGAAAATCGCTTTCTTGGTGCGGATCACGAATACTCCCTGCATTTCGTCCTTATCTTTTGCCTTGGATGCAACTTCCTTCGGAGCAGGTGCCGCTGCATGCACCGAACCTGGCTCCTTATTCTGCTGATCCATCTGCTCCTTCGTCCGCATCGTTAGAGATTGGATCGGAACCGAAAGAACATTGCTGCGCGTCGCAGTCGTGATTTTCGCTGTGGTCGATAGCCCAGGACGCAGATCCTCGGGCGCATCGCTCAACGTCACCACAACTTTGAAATCCTTCGCCTCTTCACTAGCCACGTTCTGCTGCGAGGTCGAAACTCCGCTGGATCGCACAATCGCGTTGTTTCCAATCTCCGACACGGTGCCGTGAAAGATCTTCTTCGGAATCGCATCGATCGTGACTTCCGCCGGTTGTCCGAGCCGGACATTGACAATGTCCGTCTCATCGACTTTCACTTCCGCTGTGATGACCGACATATCGGCAACCGTCATCAGCGTGCTGCCCTGCGCGTTCTGAATCCCGATGACCACCGTTTCGCCTTCGCGAACTGGAAGATTCGTTACGACTCCGTTGAAGGGCGACGGATACGTTGTCTTCTGCAGCGCATCCGCATAACGTGTCAGCGTCGCCTGAGACTGCGCGATGTGTCTCTGCGACGAGTCCTTCTGAGCCTTTGCTTGCGCGAGTCGCGCAGTCGCTTGCGTCAGTCCCGCATCGGCGGTAGCCCAGGCATTTTTGCGGCTGTCGAAGTCAGACTTCGAGATCAGCCCATCCTTGTACAGGCTCTGCGCCCGGTCCCAATCCAACTTGTTGCGGTCGTAGTCCGCCTGCGCCCGGAGAAGATCAGCCTCTGACGTCTTCACCGCGGCATCGGCAGCGATCGCGTCGGTTTGTGCCGCTTGCAACGACGCCTGGTTGGCGTTCACATCGGCCTCAGGCTGCACGTTTTCGAGTTGCGCCAGCATTTGCCCCTTCTTCACGTGATCGCCTTCTTTCACGTAAAGGTGCGTGATCTTTCCAAACGCATTCGCGCCGATATTCACGTACGTTTTCGGCTTGATTTCACCCGAAGCGCTGACGATCGTCGACAAGTCCTGACGCATTGCCTTTCCGGTCTGGACGGTCACCAGGTTTTTGCTGCTCTGGTGAACCGTAAGTCCGACCGCGCCCGCCAGCACCAAGAAAACTCCAACGCCAATTGCGATTTTTTTCCAGAGTTTCATAGCTCCTGTCACATTCGGGTTACAGCGGAACCGCCAGCCAGATCGTGGCCATAACGATCTTCTAGCGACAAAATGTCATCCCCTGCCAATCCGAGTGACGGACACACATCCTCTGTTACGTTCCTGTCCCAGAGAAAGTTCCCGATCAAAATGAGTTTAGGAGTGCCGAGACCCGTTACGGTGGGGATATCACAAACCGCCCCCGGAACTGGCTATTATAGCCCGTTAGATCAAGAGGATGGCAGTCTTTGCGACGCCAGGCATCGCTTACCATCCGGCGGCCGGGAGGGTATGGGGCGCAGGCGTCCCAGCAGGCTGCGGGGTGGGTCTCGCCTGCCGTTCCCCCCAACACTCGAAATTCTCAAATCTTTCCTACCCTCAGGCAACTCGTGTCCTTTCCACAGCCTCCTATCGAGCGGCGGTAAAAAGGGCCTCAATTAGTTCTCCGGGCACGACTTAACCTTGCTTTCACGTAACTAAAGAGCCTAAAATAGGCAGACGACGGTTGTCTGGCAGGAGTCCCCTCATGGTCCGGCTATTTCTTCAACGCATTCTCCAGGTTCTCGCAATCACAGTTGTGGCTTTCGTGGCTTCTGCAGCCGTCGCCCAATCACCTTCAAACCAGCCGAAAGACGAGCCTCAGGGCGCCCAGCCGGCGACCGATAAGGCTGCTCCCGCTCAGGCGCAACCTGTCGATGCTGTCGATCCGCTAAAGCGTCCGCAGGACGAAAAGCAGCGCAAAAAGAACACCAAGGCGCTACATCAGGAATTGAGTAAGCCCTACAAGAAGTGGCTGGACGAAGACGTTTCCTACATCATCACCGATGAAGAGCGCGCCGCATTCAAGCAGCTCTCCAACGACGAGGAGCGTGACAACTTCATCGAAGCTTTCTGGCAGCGCCGCGATCCAACGCCCGACACCGAAGAGAACGAATATAAGGAAGAGCACTACCAGCGCATCGCCTACGCCAACGAGCATTTCGCCGCTGGCGTACCCGGGTGGAAGACTGACCGCGGCCGCATCTACATCGTCTTTGGCAAGCCCGACGAAATCGAGTCTCATCCCTCCGGCGGCTCCTACCAGCGGCCGATGGAAGAGGGCGGCGGCGAAACCTCCACGTTCCCGTTCGAGCAATGGCGGTATCGCTACATCGAGGAAATCGGCCAGGAAGTCATCATTGAATTCGTCGACACCTGCATGTGCGGCGAATATCACATGACCATGGATCGCTCTGAAAAAGACGCGCTCCTGATGACGCCCAACGCCGGCCTCACCATGTGGGAGCAGATGGGAATGGCGAGCAAGGCTCAGCGCTTCAACGGCGGGGGTTTGGAGCGTCTGGGCGTCGGCCCCATGAGCAGTACGCTCCAGAGCAAACAATTCGATCGCCTCGAGCAGTACGCCAAACTGCAGCAAGCGCCCAAAATCAAGTTCACCGACCTCACCGAAGAGGTCAATTCACACGTCATCCTGAACCCGATGCCTTTCGATGTTCGCTCTGATTTCGTGAAGGTCACCAGCGACACAGTGCTGGTCCCCGTCACGATCCAGATGAAGAACCGCGACATCACTTTCGTCAACAAAGAAGGCGTCCAGCGCGGTACAGTCAACATCTACGGCAAGCTCTCGACCCTGACCGGCAAGATCGTTCAGACCTTCGAAGACACCGTGCAGGTCGACGTTCCTGCCGAACTCCTTCCGCGCACCGCCGAGAACGCTTCGGTCTACTGGAAGGCACTTCCGCTGCGTCCCGGCCACTATAAGCTTTACGTAGCGGTGAAAGACGTGAACGGCGATCGCAAGGGCGTTTACAGCCGCAGCGTGATGGTTCCTGAGTACCTCGAAGACAAGCTCGCCACCTCTTCTCTAATCGTCGCCGATCAGATGGAGCCCGTTCCCACGAAAGTCATTGGCAGCGGCAGC
>AP72_2010_repI_A10DRAFT_1000134_pt1 | contig 12058 bp, 14 predicted proteins | sample AmaPasreplicIA10_FD_9194 | JGI IMG/M metagenome (IMG submission 9194) | reverse complement strand
GATCTCTTGCGTCTTTCTTTGTCTCAATTGTGTCACTCGCTTTGCGCCAGCAGAGTTCTCACAATGTTGACCCACTCTGACTCGAGCGGCTCTCGGCAAACCGCCTGATGCGCCCGACCATACCAATACGCAGCGTTTGAATCATCGCCCTCCTTCCGATGCAAGTAGGCATGCACCCAGGAGCCTGCGGAACTCGGGTCCTCTTGAGCACATTCGTGGGCCCGCCCCCAATTGCCTTTCGCGTCCCACCAAAGCCCAGTCAAGACTCCCTTGATTCCGGCGGGAGGTGTCGGCCCGGCGAGCGATTGTTTGAAGTCTTCCAACGTCATGACGCCCACTTCCCCGAAGGTTGACTCGGGTTAACGCATCAGTTGCCGGTAGGTGTCGCAGGAGATTTGGTGGCAGCTTTTTGCTCCGGCACCAAGTCCTTTGGAGAAATCTTCGGGTCGTAAACCAGATTGAAGAAACCGACCATCATTTCATCCCAACTCTGCTGTCCCCAGATCACTGTTTTCGTGGGATCGGGATTCTCCGGATTGTTCTTTGAGTTGTCGAAATGTGCGGTGCACTCGATGCGAGCACCAACGGGAAGATCGATGGGCTCGGCCAGGTTGTACCAGAGCTGCCAGTGCCAGTTGTACTGCGGGACGCGCAGAATCGTTCGCGTATCACCATTCGGGAATACCACTCGATATTCGAAATCTTTTCCCCTGGCGTGCATATGCGGATGGATGGAAGCCAGCGTCAACGGCTTGCGAATCTCAAACGACGCATCCACACGATAGTTCGGATCGCCCGGCGGAATCTTGAAGGTGCCGTTCGTGGCCGACAGCGTCTGCACCCGCTTCTTCGGCGGTTCCTTTGCAAGCACCAGTCCGAGCTTCGTGCGGTCCATCACAGCCTTTCCGTTGGGCGTGTAGTGAACCTCAAACACGATGTCGGAACCGGCCTTGATCAGCTTGGCCTCTCCTGGCTGCAGGATTTCCGCCGGCTGGCCGGGAGCGTATCCGACGAGAAAGTCGCTAGGCAGAGCGCTGGTGTCCGCCGGCTCGTCCGTCTTTGGCGGTGGAGCTTCGAAGAACTCGCCCGCCTTCTGGCCTTTGAAGTAGTTGGAGCCGGGCTCCCGAACATAAGCAATAATGTGGTGAACGACCGAACGCTCCGTGGGCCGTACTTCGGCCGCCTGCACCCACTTATCTTCGGTGAATCCAGTGGGCACGATTACATACTGGTACTCGACCATGCCCGACTTCGGCACTGGGAATTCTTTTGGCAGCTGAAACGTGATGTCTGGTTTTGGGATGCCCCACCCTTCTACAAAGCTCAACGGAGGCGGCATGTCCTTGGGATCTCCTTCAGGAGCGCCCGCTGTCACCCAAGCCACAATCGTGTCGATCTCTTCCTGCGTCAATGATCTGTCGTTTGAAAAGTGCCCGACCTGCGGATCGGCATACCACGGTGGCATTACCTTCTGCCGGACAGCCATCTTCATCGCGCCCGTCCACGGACGCGTCTCTTCGTAGGTCAGCATCGAAAAAGGCGCGGCTTCGCCCGGACGATGGCAGCTTTGGCAATGCTTTTGGAGGATTGGCATGACATCTTTCGAGTACGTTGGAGCGTTCATGTTCCCCATCTGCGCAAATACCGCCGCACTAGAACATGCCGCGACGCAAAATCCCAGAATGGCTCGAAACATTTTTCTCCCCCAATGGTGCGATGGTTGGAAAAAGAGTTTCCCGATCATACCAAAGAGTCAGGATTGAAACGTTTTAGCGTTTCAGTCTCACATGCGAAGGAATGTGTTCTGCGAGTGGTTCGGATTTCGAGACGGAGCTTTCGTGATGCAAACTTTCACGCCGAAAAGCATCTGCTTTGTTCCAGGGAATGACTTCGGGGACTTAACGTGACGGGTAGATTGTTCGAANNAGGAACGAACTCGATCGCTGGCTGGGATCGCTTAGCCTGAAACCAAGGTTGCGAATGGACACCTCTTGCCATTGTGGCCGGACTCGTTGTGTTCTCTCAACAGGCCGATTGCGAATTTTTCGGCTCTTGCCGCGGCCTCTCTTTCATCTGGGGCGAGATCAACCCGGGCAGCGATTCTGCGAATGTCAGAGAGATGCTGTTCCAGCTGGTCCTTGGCTGCACATTCCATTTTGATTCCTCACTGAATTGCGCTGCCAACCTGGGAGAAGATGGTGCTTGCGTTCGCGCCAATCAAACGTACAGCGCTCATCAAAACGACGAGTATCACCGCGAGCATGATCGCGTATTCCGCTATACCTTGGCCTTTTTCCGATCGCAGCATAGTCAAATTGAGATAGCTCAAGTCTTCTCTTCAACAGCTGCTTAATATTTACATTTTCTTTACAAGACCAAAATGGCACGATCGGGGGAACCCGGTAGTCACCATCTGGGTCTTACAACCGTAACTACTACTCGCAGTGGGCAGAAATTCAGGGGGGCGATTGCCAAGAATCCGCCGGAAATGGGGGCTGAAACTAGGGTAGAGGGATGGAACCGCCAAGGCCCAGTTTCTGCTTTCAAAGGGGGTCAATGTCAATTAGCGTTATCAAAGATTTTTCGTCAACTCACCGCTCTTGCGCGTACTCGATGTCGATTGGTCCCACCTTTGCTTCCTTCTTGAACACGCGCGCCTTTGAAGAGTAGACGATTCGCAACCTGCGATCGGACATCCACTCTGGCTGTGCCACAAACCGCGTTGCATCGTGGTAGTCATCGGCAATAAATGCGTTCGCTGCTCCGCTCGATAACGCGTTGGAAACTGGTAGAACGCTGATTTGTAGATTGCTGCCCGTAGTCGCTCCACAGTTCCGATCAAAACTGACGTATTTCCACTGGCCATCCGGAGAAGCGTGTTCTGCCGGAGCTGCGTTTTGACAGTCCGTGCAGCCAACCATGCGGTTCATGGCAAGCAAGAACAAGAAGAACGGTGGCTTCGCCATTCCAGAATGATATCGCCTCCGAAGTCGAGCCCTCGGATTTGTTACTTAGAACTCCCCGTATCCGCGGCAGTATATTGCTGCCCAGCCTGGTCCGATTGCGTGTCTATTACCGATCCAATTGAACGAGTCAAAAGCATCGTGCAGCGATACTTCAATTTTGCCAAGTTGTTGGAAGGATTGGTGGAGCTAGTCGGGATCGAACCGAGGACCTCATCGTTGCGAATTCTCAACCCTGTGCGGGAGGCAGCGACACCGAAGAAGTCTGAATCGCACTGAAGAGCAGTGTTCATGATGGTTTGCGCGCTGTTCCCTGCCCTTCGACTGTACCCGAGCGAGAGCCTTCGACAGCACCCGATACGGGCAGGGATCGAAGGGTTACGACACAATTCGCGACACAATTTTTCCAATAGGCTGCCGATTGTCTAGGGGCTAACCACCCCATCCCCGCCTTATGCATGTGCTTGGTCGCGTTCAGAAAAAATTTAGAAAAGTTGAGGACAAACTCGTACGACGCAAGTTGTAGAGTAGCCCGGCACGCGGACACCAAAGAATGCATTTAATTGGAACGAAGCGGAATGGTCGAGTTTAAAGAGCGTTAATCGTCGACCTTAAATGGTTGACGGGGTATTACGCACGGAGGGGAAAATGCTACACCTCCTCCTGGCCTACACTTTCGATTCAGCGATTACAGCCGTGAATCTCTGTTCCTACCGATCCCATTCACGGAGCTACAAGCCTATTTCCGGCTTCGATGATGGCGGGGCACGCATCAACGAACGCATTCATGAGGTTTGGAATGCTTTGCTTTCCACGTTCACGGTGAAGGAACTCTATGTGAATCGATATGCAAAGTTGATGCAAGAGAAGGGCATAAACACATAGCCTGGAATCTCATGGTCACTACCCCTTCGCTGTCGCAGGCGCACGGGACGCTGAGTGGGAACAGAAGAGGCTGACGTAGCCCGTTTCGCGGTAGAAACTGTTGCACCCGCCGATCACAAGATTTTCTGTCACCACGCGAAGTTTTCAACAAGCATAATATCGCCGGTTACTGCGCCAAACTCCGAGTATAGAATCCAGCGTCCGTCGGGGGATACTGAGAGGCCCACAAGTAGACCTTTTTGAACGGTGAGCACTTGCCTCTTCTTCTTCGAGGCAAAATCAAAGAACTGCAGCGTATCGTGGTCCTCGGCCGGTTGATAGTAGATTCCATTTCGAGCAACGACCCAATTCGGTCCCCAACTGACGTTCAGTCCTTCCACCACAGACTCTGTGCCGCGAGCTTCCAGTGAGACTCGCTTCAGCACTGTGTGTCCGGCAACTTCCCTCGAAAAATAAACCGCTTTGCCGTCAAATGACTCTTGAGGACCATACCCCGCCCCCTTTGAAAGTAGGACTGCATCCCCTCCCTCAGATGGGCAGCGATAAATTCGTCCGGGGCTACCTCCGGCAATAAAGTAGATCCATTTCCCGTCATGAGACCAACTTGGTGTCGAAACGTTAGCAACGTTTGTGGCTAGCTTCCGGGGAACGAGTTCCGACACACTTTCAACGTAGACGTCGGACTGGCCTGCATACCCCGAATCAAATGCGATTTTGCTACCGTCTGGCGACCATCTGGGTGAACCGGTCTTTGCGTTCTTAAGATTTGAAAGCCTGACTAAATTCGACCCATCCGCACGGCTGAGCCATATTTCGAAATTACCACTTCGATCGGAACCGAAGGCAATGTCCCTCCCATCGGGAGAGTACTGTGGCGTCCAAGATTCGCGGCTAGAAGCAATAACCTCTACCGCCGCAGCCTGTGGATGTAGTAAGTCCTTCCGCCAAATATTTGGCTTCCCGAGCTGACTTAACTGATATGCGAGTCCGTTAGCCGTGATAGATGTTGCCGGCCGATCTGCGTCTCCACTTGTCTCCGACCGGAGCTTACGGATCGAACCGTTGGGTAGGGTGACCTCGTACAATTCGTCGTGGTTTGTCCCTTCTAGATATCGTGAAAGGACTAGTCTATTTTCGCGTCGCCATGCAATGCCCCACGGCCAACCTTCGTAAATACCGATCCTTTGCGGAACGCCGTCTGGAGGCACAATGGAATACAAAGCAAACCCACCAGATTCTAAGGAACAAACATATGCGAGGAGCGCACCAAGCCGAGAGAATGCGGGATATGTTTCTTCTTTACAATCCGGCGCATGACGAATCGGAAGATGTTGCAGCGTCTCCACCGAAAGCAGATAAAGCCTGTGGGGGGAACCGACTGGTACGGAATCGGCATATGCGATCCATTTGCTGTTCCGAGACCAACTGATACCAGAAGCCTGACCAGATGTGTGTGTCGTTAGCAACTTCCGTTCGGGGCCTCCGAGTGCCGGAACCATGTATATCCCGGTATCCGAGCCCGATATCCGATGGAAAGCGATCCTCTGGCCGTCGGGTGACCAGGAGGGATCGATGAATTCTGACGGTTGGTGTGACAGCCGGAGGAGATTCTCACTGCCGATCACCTTTACGTACAAGTCGAAGCCCTTGGACGGCGAACCCGGGGGGGTGTCTCCGTTCCACCCGAAGGCGATCTGGGAGCCGTCCGGCGAGAACGTGGGCGCAATCTCCTCTCCTGCCAGCGCGGTGAAGGGTATAGGGGTACCGACTTCAGACTCAACTCGCTCCGAGCCATGGATCCGTCTAGATCTTGCCGCCCAAAAGATCGCCAAAACACACACGACTATCAGCAACACCATTAACACGAGAGCCTTGTTCCGTTCACCAATGGGCTTGGATTCGATCGTCGGCGCGTGAGAAGCTCCGTCGATTTGGCCAATGAATCGGTAGCCAAGCTTTGGCAGGGTTTCGATGTAGCGCGGCGCGTCTGCCGAGTCGCTCAGGATGTCACGAATCTTCTTGATAGCATTGTTTAGACCATGCTCAAAATCTACGAATGTGTCCGCAGGCCAGAGAGCCCGGTGAAATTCATCGCGAGTAACAAGTTGCCCCGGACGATCCAGCAGCATTTGCAAGACCCGGAAGGCCTGCGGCGGGAGTTTGATCCTTGATCCGTACTTGAAGATTTCTTGGGTGGGAAGGTGGATTTCGTACGCACCAAAGCAAACCTTATCCTGCTGACGTGGAATATGCGGCACGGACATGTCCCCACCCGCGCGATTGGGTTGGTAGTTTAGCACGGTCGTGGACTCGACAGTTTGACGGCGCGGCTTAACGCAAAAGGCAAGCGCTGCGTTGTCAATGAGTTGAATGCTTATCTGGAAATTACCCGAAAAGGATCCGGCAAAGATTGCCGAATTCTTCAATTCGCTCCATTCTCCCGGAACGTCAGCGCAAATCGTGAACGCGGGAGAAGTCCAATGCGAGCGAAAACGCGCCAACCCAAACTGAGTCAACTTCTGAGAGTGTCACTTCTGCTTGGCGTGTTTGTTCCTCCAACTGCATTTGGCGTGGACCCGAAACCGGATCTCGCTATCACCGTGCTCGTATTCAACTTTCGGCAGGTCCAAAGAACGATACTGGTGAAGGCTGAGGATGAGTCCGGAAGAATACTTGCACGTGCAGGGGTGCACGTGACATGGCGAGACTGTCCCGCTGGAAACGAACCATGCCAGAAGGGACAAGGGCGGGTATTTTTCTTAGCGATTAAGTCCGGGCCGGTTCAAAACGAGTTTTTGGACACAGTCTCCGGTTACGCTCTCCTGCCGCACCTTCTCGCTGTTGTTCATTACGACTACTTGCCACGTGTGCCGCGGGACAAGAGAGGGATCAACGAGACAACCATGGTCCTAGGCTGCGTCATTACACATGAACTAGGGCATTTGTTGCTCGGTGAGCGCGAGCATTCCATCGCTGGAATCATGCAAGAACATTTTGGGGTCGCAGAAATCCAGCGCGCACTCGAGTCACAGCTGTCTTTTCTGCCTGAGGAGGCGGTCCGGATGCGGGCCGATCCACCTCTGGGAGACCCAAACAGCACGTCAACTCTTGCTCTCACCACTCATTAACGGCCGCGAAGGAGTCGCCAAAGACTACATCCGATGACCCACGCGGGAGTTATGGGAGACAGAAACAATCCGTTGAAGGCATCAAGACACATCTAGGAGGGAGGAGTCGATCCATGAGACATCGCACACAGAGAATCTTCAATGCAGTGACCGCGGTAGGGGCGTGTGTTCTGTTCGGGGCCATTGCGGTAAATGCGGACACCGTGTTGGACTGGAACACTATTATGCTGACCACGATCGCTGGTCAAAACCCCTTCGCGCAAGCACGTTATGCGGCCATCACCCAGCTGGCAGTCTTCGAGGCGGTCAATGCCTGCACGCGACAATACCATCCCTATCTGGGCACGATCACTGCCCCGGCCGGAGCCTTACCTGAAGCTGCCGCGGCTACCGCCGCGCACGATATCCTCAAGTTCTACTTTCCAAGCAGCGGCGCGACTCTCGATGCAGCCCTAGTAACCTCACTCTCAACAATACCAGCAGGGCCAGCAAAGGATGAGGGTGTAGCGGTCGGTGAGGCTGCTGCGGCGGCAATGATCACCTTGCGCGCGAGTGATGGCTCGGCACCGCCCGAGACATTTCTTCCTTCGAGCACCGATCCGGGCATCTGGCAGCCTACGCCTCCCGTGTTCGGTCCTGGCATCTTGTTGCATTGGCGCAACGTCACCCCCTTCGGAATTCGCAGTAGTAGTCAATTTCGATCTAGCCCGCCGCCTGCGCTCACCAGCGAAAAGTACGCAAGGTCCTACCGGGAGGTGAAGGAAGTCGGAGACGTTAACAGCACTCAGCGCCCCCAGGATCGCTCCGATGTAGCTCGGTATTTCGCCGTAGCGAGTGCCGCCTACGTGTGGAACTCGGTGACGCAGCAGATAAGCTCGGCACAGTCCCTTTCACTCTCCGCTGAAGCACGGGCCTTTGCATTACTCAATATGGCTATAAGCGACGGCTTGGTTTCCTCCATGGAGACCAAGTACTATTACGTTTTTTGGCGTCCGGTCACCGCCATTCGGGCTGGAGATCTCGACGGTAATCGAAAAACCGATTCAGATCCTGGCTTTACTCCGTTCATTACCACTCCCTCTTTTCCCAGTTATCCCTCCGCGCACGCGTCCGCGAGCTACGCAGGGCGAGAGGTAGTCGAGCGGATTTTTGGCCGCGGGAAGCATCCCATTGCGTTGTCTCATCCCGCAATTCCGGACGTGGTCCTGCATTACACCAACTTGGAGGAGGTTACCGATGATATAGACGACGCACGAGTCTACGGTGGAATTCACTTCCGATTCGATCAGGAAGCCGGTGCGCGCCAAGGTCGTACCGTTGGCACATACGTCTTCGAACACAATCTTCACCATTTGAAGAATGATGACGATAACTGAACGTAAGAGGCTAAGACGAATAGAGGGGTGCCTATCTGTTGCCCTTTTTTGCAATGGTGGGTGCACCCCGAGTTCGCACCTGCGCCCCGCGAAGCTATGGTTCCGTGATTCCTACCAGTTCCACAAGCGCAACCCAGTGTCTCGGATGCAGTCGTCGTCCAGCTCTGCTGATGTCCGACAGCATACGGAATCGAAACTCCTATTACTGGTGCGATTTGCGAAAGCGTGCCACAATGCTTCGCTACTCTCTAACCGATTGACCAAACAAACCCGTTCCCAAAGGCACTCCTCGTGCATCTCCTCAGTTGTGCCGCTCGCTAACAGGCGCGCGCAAATTGGGGGATATGAAGGCCCGCCGCTCGCAATTTGCGCGTGAAACGTCTGCTCTCAGCACTTAGACTTTCCCCCTCGCTCCTGAACTGATCTTCCGTCATCGCCACCCCATCCACTATCAGAAACTCCCGTTGACACTTCTCGCAACTCTTCCGCGAGATAAAGATCTGATCGAAAAGAGCAGCAGTACCGATTCCGGTTTGCGCGTGGCAATGCGGGCATGCGATCTTCGAACGCAAGGCACTAGCCTGCGCAGCATCGAAGCGGGATCGCACTCAGGGCAGATGATTTCATCGAAATTTGGGTGACGGATTTCAGCAGGTTCGGTCACGCGGCTGCATGTTGGGCACGTTGTATTGAGCGCAGCCTTCACCTTCTCAAGATCAATCCTCTTTCGGCTGGGCATTGCAGACTCTCTCTCTCTCTCTCTCGTCATGCCATCTCAGACGCTGCCTCCGTCGAAAGTTGACGGCTCACGCGAGCCGAGTATACTGCGTGACTGTCTCCCCCACACTTAGGCCCCAGCCGTTTACTTCGAGAGATGCGTGGAGCTGAATCATGGCCGACGATGGAAGACGCGATTGGGTCGATGCGGCGGCAAAACTGTTGGTCCCGCTGGTCATTTTCGGGGTAGGTTTCCAATACTCCTGCCAGAAGGACAAAGTGGACAGAACGCGACAGCAATTTGATCGTGATGCGGGTTACGTCAAAGCGCTGGCCAGCGACAATGAGCGCGAGAGAGAAGTTACGCTCGCAATTGTCGATGCGTTGATTGAGCAGAAGGAATTCACACCAGCATTGAGATCTGCGGTGGCTGTGCTCGCTGCAGGTAAGCGTGATGAACCGTCAACAAAGATTGCACAGCGGGTTCTAGATCGCGCGGCGGAGACCAGTCCGGCGCTGAATGCCCAAATCCAGCAGACAGCTCAGGCACTTCCCATTCGGGTCTATATCCAGATTGCAAATCCAGATCAGCGCAAGGGTGCCGAGACACTCCGTTCTGAGTTAAGTAGCAAAGGATTTGTTGCACCCGGCGTAGAGCTGCGCGCCGACGAAAGCCCGGATAACACTGAGATTCGGTATTTCTCTCAAGGCGACCAAGAGCAGGCCCGGAGTGTTGCCGGGATCGCGCAGCAACTGGGATATAAGACAGCCCAGGTGAAAGATTCGTCTGGTGGTGTGAAAGGCAAGGCGCCAGTACGCCAACTCGAAGTATGGCTTGGAAAACGTCAGAGCTAGTTGGGCATAAGTTGCGACGGGGGCGTGGTATAGAGCGGAGGCAATTATGAGTGTCCAGAGCGCAACGCGAATGAGCAAGGAACAACCAATCGTCGAGCAAATGACGCAAACAGAACCAGACCACGCCGGCGTTATCGAGATGCCTGACGACCAGGAGCACAGGAAAGCGGTTGTATACATGGTGAATTGTGCTCTCGGATGGGTTGACGAGAACTATAAGCTGCGGGACCGCTTGATTACTTCCCGCGCCCTGATTACGAGGATACGGGAGAAGGGTCCCGTGTTCTCCACCAGTATTCGCCTTCGGGATGCAGAACGATATCTGTGGGGACGAGCGTATGTACCTGTCAAGTTGGAAGACAAGAAGAGCAATCCAACCGTGATTCGAGTTGAGGCCGAATTTGCAGACGGGAGTTACCAGACGATGAAAGCGAGTCTGATGCTTGCCAATAAGGTATTTGGAACTGACTGGGGAAAAACGAATCCCGCGAATCCATTCAGCGCATTGGGCGGGGGTGATTGGTACCTGCTCGGTCTCAGTCACTACGACCGGTTCGACGATGGCCATCTCGACGAGGTGACCGAACCTCACCGATTGACAGACGCTGACCTATCCTCACTGCATCGACCTAAACCTCGCTACCAGCGGTGAGCCCCGCAAGGAAAGCAGTTCGGTCTCAATAAGTAAACTCGCTGGCAATTGAGATAGTGGGGAATCGGCGCAAAGCCATCTCTTTTGCTTGGGCACGACTGAGCTGCTGAGATGCTTGGGAAGTGCAGGTGGTACCGACGGTAGGCAAGGATCCCAAGGCCAGCGCTAGGCCGGCTAATACTCCACTACGAAGGAGGCTATTGTAACTTCGACTAAGTTGTGACAACATCCCTCCGTCTTCCCTTTTCCCCCCAATCCAACTTGGCGGTGATCTATGAATCTGGTTCGGCGTACTCTCGCCGTGCTGCTCGTCTTTCTCTTCGTCTGCCCACCTTCATTCGCTTGGGGCCCGAATGGCCACATGGCGGTGGCATACGTCGCCTATCAAAACCTCGATCCAGCCGTTCGTACGAAGGCAAACGCGCTGATCAAACTCAATCCGTATTATCACAAATGGCTGGCGACGATTCCGGCAGGAACGTCCGCCCACGAAAAAGCGGGGATGTTGTTCATGATCGCCGCGACGTGGCCAGATCAGATTAAGGCCCAAGGGTCAGGGTATAGAGCTGATCCTGGGAGCACAGACGCCAACCGTCCGGGCCCAGACTTAACGATGGCTGCGCGGAACATCGGTTACTCCGACAAGCTGTACCACAAGTATTGGCATTTCGTTGACACGCCATTCACGGACGATGGCACCAGACTTCCGGAGATTCCGACGCCGGACGCCGAGACTCAGATCGAACTCTTCCGGACGGCCTTGGCATCAGGCGAATCGCAAAACAAGAAATCGTACGACCTCGTCTGGCTCCTGCATCTGATCGGCGACGTTCATCAACCCCTTCACTGTGCGACGCGGGTCAGTGTCGCACATATGGATGGAGACCGTGGCGGGAATGACGAAATGGTTTGCACCAGCCCAACCAAATGCAACGTCAAACTTCATACATTCTGGGACGATTTACCGGGGACAAATGGCAAAGTGAGTTCCGCGATCACCTATGCGAAGGCTTTGCCGGCTGCCGACTCGATTCTTGCGGGAGAACTGGATACTCACAAATGGATCGAGGAATGCGCGGCGCAGGCGCAGTCTGATGTGTACAAAGCGCCGATCGGGGCAGGAGACGGACCGTTTACGATTACAGCGGCTTATCACACGTCATCATCAACACTCGCTACCAAACAGATTGCGCTGGCCGGGCGACGGTTGGCCGCGATTCTCAACGTGGCGTTAAAGTAGAGAAGAAGTTCTGAGTTGAAGAACTACAGCTGACGGGTCACGAGTGTAAGTGTTACAAAACCTTGATAGTACTCAAAATGGCCCCCGGCAGAGGTTTTGAGCGTTTAACCGGCCAATAGTCGGAGAGAGTGTCTTCTTCTATACCCGTAATCTTGGGGTCTTGATTTTCTTCTTTCCGTTTCGCCTCAGTTAGGAAGCCTTTCCCTTCTACTTGTTTGGTTCCCCTTCCCGCGTCTTCTCCC
>AP72_2010_repI_A10DRAFT_1000133_pt1 | contig 12152 bp, 10 predicted proteins | sample AmaPasreplicIA10_FD_9194 | JGI IMG/M metagenome (IMG submission 9194) | reverse complement strand
AGCCGCAGCTGAGGGGGTGGATGGCGGAGTGGCAGCGCTGCCGGTTTGCGCGAGTGCGGTGAACGTGAAGCTTGCCACAATCGCCAGAGGAATACTTAGAAACTTGCTTTTCATTGGGTTGATTGAACTCCTTGGAACATAGTTCCGGGACTGACTTCGAATCTCGCTCTCTGATCGCTTCTTCAGTTAACGCTGGGCCGCACTGAATGAGGTCTCCGCTGGGTAGCGGCCGCCATCGGACTAGGCGCACTAGATTGCCAGCATCGCACGCCGGGTATGCAGACGTGCTGTCCACCCCTTCATCATCCTTCGCTGAATGGCGTGAACCTCAAATATTATAGTGACCCCGATGGAATAGCGTCAAACCCGTTTGGATCAGAATGAAGCCTTCTAGTTGCTTGAAAGGGCACCAGTTTACTCGTGCCGACATAACAAACCTGTCCGCCTTTTAGCGCCTGCGGCTCGCGGGTCGATCTCCGCGCCAGCCGACTCCTGCACTACGGCCCGATTTCTCGTCACCAATCCATGCTAGAACGTCGTTGCCACCGTGAACCGGAACGTCTTCCGCGGTTCCCTCAACAGGAAACTGGGCGCGAACGATTGCGTCGCCAGTTTGTACGTGTACGCTCCCGCCGCGGTCATCTCCCACTGCCCTGTGGTCGGATTCCTGCTTCCCGGGAACATCTCCGGCGTAATCGGGATTGGAGGATTCGCCGGCGTATCGAGTCGCAGCGGGTTGTATGCCCAATAGATTCGGAACGGCGCATTCACCACTGGCAGGAACATCTGCAATTCCAGTCCGGTTGACATCCGGGGTTTCCAGTTCGTCGCACTCAGAACCTGGAGATACTTCGAGGGGGTCGGGTTCAGCACGCCGCCACCCTGGCAGTTGTACCCAGCATCGAGTTGAGGGCAGCCAAAGGGAGTACCGACCACCTGATCGTATTGCGCCTGTGCGATTTGCAACTGCGACCGCCGGATAATCGGATCAATGCCCGCGTCAACGAAAGGTGCCAATGCCACCGGACCCGCAATCGTAATGCGGTATTCCAGGTTCGACCACGCACTCATGTCGCCGCCCGGGAACACAATCTGGTCGACTGGTATCGGAATCGTCCAGTTCCCCAACCTTGGGTTCGCGGGATTCTTCGGCACCGGCGTTCCATCGGGATTCGTTAACGTAATCACGTTCGAACTCGGCAGGAACGCCACCGGGGAAACCGACCGGATATCGAATCCGCGGATATCGTTCTCGCCGCCCATGTAGAAACGCTGGAATGGCGGGGCGACCAGGCCACCGAAGCCAGTGATGAACGATCCATTGGCGCTGAATCCGATCGCGTTGCGCCCTTTTTGCACTGGAATGAATCGCTTGTATTGCACGATCGGACGAATGGATCGCACGGTTCCGCCCAGCCCGGCGAGTTCAGCCCCTAGCGTCAGCTGATGCCCGTGATGAGGCGAGATCCCGCTGTCTAGAGTGTTAAACGAGAAATTCGGGAAGATTTTGCTGGTGATGATTCCATTCACAGCGTTCGGTCCGGAGATACCGCGGAACGCGATGAAGTCGAATAACGTCTTCGAGGCCGTGCTGAGAGGAATCAGGGTCGACCGATCAAACGAATAGGTGATTCCAACGCGCTTGAACGAGCGCCGCAGCGGATAGCTCAGCGATGTTGTAAAACCCACGCTCGACTGTGAATAGTTCTGCAGGTTCTGCAAAACGGCGCTGGGCAGATTCAGGTTCTGCCCGCTGAAAATCGAAAGCTGTCGTGCCTGGTTGTAGCTGATCTTGTTCCCGAAGACCGTGAATCCAAATTGCAAAGGACGATCAAACATGTAAGGTTGCGTATAACCAAACAGAACGCTGCGCGCCAGATTTCCAAGGCTGATCTGCACCTGCAACGTCTCGCCGCGTCCCAGGAAATTGTTCGTCGAGTAGTTCAACCCGATGAACGCGCCTTCCAGTCCGCTGACGCCACCATTCAATCCAATCTGGTTCTTGCCTCTTTCGTGGACGTGCAGTGTCAGGTCAACCTGGCCATTCTTTTCGTCCAGCTTCTTTTCCGTGACGTTCGGATCATCCGGTTTCAGTTGGTCGAAGTAGGAAAGCTGGTTCAGGCGAAGCAGACTCAGTTCCCAGAGCCGGGAGTTGTAGATCCCGCCCTCTTCCAATGTCAACTCGCGCCGGATGACTTTATCGCGGGTCGTCGTGTTCCCTTGGAACTCGATGCGGCGTACATAGAACTGCTTGCCTTCATCGACGTCAATCTCCAGGTAAGCCAGCTTCTTCTCGTCATCAAACGTGGTCTGCGGGACGCCCGTGTAGTTGATATACCCGTATTCGCCGTACGCCTTACGGAGATTCTCCAGGCCTTTGGCAATTTTCTCGCGGCTGAAGATGTCGCCATCCCGAAGCGGAAACATAGAACGTAGGGCCGCCGTGTTATTAATCGCCTTATTGTTCTTGAACGTGATCTTCCCCAGCCGATATTTATCCCCTTCATCGATCGGCATCGTGATGTCGACCGCCTTGCCCGGTCCGGACTGTATCAGGGGAATGTGCGCTCCCTTGTGACCGGTATCGTGAATCACCGTCGTAGGATCGCTCACTGCTGCTTTGAAATATCCGCGGTTCTGATATTCCGCGCGCACTCGTTCGGTATCTTCTTCCAGCTTGGTCGCGTCGTACGTCTTGGAGAAAAGGTTCTCGAGGAAAATAGAGTGGGGAATCCCGACTGGCTTCAGATTCTTCATCGCCGAGCGCAGAACGCGGCTCTTGATGTTCTTGTTTCCCTGAAAAATGATTTTACCGACTTTGACCTTCGGGCCTTCCTTCACCACGAACACGATACCCACCGCGGCCGGCGGAATCTGGCGGACTTCCGTGCGGATCGTCGCGAATTGCCGTCCGTGCTCCGACAGCAGGTTCTTGATCGAGACCTCAGCTTTCTTGATGCGTGTGGGATCGTACTGGCTTTCTACCGTGAGCCCAACCTTGTCCTGCTTGAACCGATCGAGAATGTCGCTGTTGGAGACCGAACTCGTTCCGACGTATTCAATCGTCCGGATCGTTGGCTTTTCCTTCACCTGCACAATGATGCGCCACCCTTTCGGCGTCTCTTCGCGCAGGAACTTGATATCTTCGAAGTAACCCGTGTTCCACAGTGAGTTGAAATCGCGTTCCAGGCCGGAAGCGTCGTAAACATCCCCCGCCTTCGAGAAGATGCGAGACCGGATCGTATCGGCAGGAATGCGGCGGTTGCCGGTAACCACGATTTCAGAGATTACGTCGTTCTGTGCAGACGCCTGCCGGGCCGCTCCCAGCAGCATGAGAAGCGCCACAAGCAGACCGCACGCGCGCCACACCTTCCCCCTCCAAATCCGCTGGAATGAATGAGATGGCTCCGCAGGCACCCCCGTACCGCAGGGAGCCTTGGGCGCGGCAAGGTTCTCCGGATGAAAGCGAAAAGGAATCGCTACGACCTCAAGCCTCTGGGATATAAGAAAACTGTCATTATACGGTAGAGCACAGGAAAGCGTCCAAAACTGCGGCTCTCAATCGCGATCCCTCGGCCGCTCGTAAGCATTTGCTGGAACTGAAGTTGATATTCAGGGCACGAACCGATGACCGCCGGCCACGAATCACCGCCCGCTGATCTTCTCTACCTCAACCAAGACGGAATAAAACGTGGCCGAGTTGCCCATGTCGGTAAGTTTTTCTGAGGTTAAGCTGTTGATACTTTGAAATCGTGGCGCCATCTTCGCCCAATAGAGACTCGCAGAAACCACTCCGGGTTGCACTTTACCGTCCACTCGAGCTTTAAGCTCGACATCTCCGCGCCGGTTGAACACCCGCACCCGATCTCCGTCGGTAATTCCGCGAGCGCGTGCGTCCGCAGCTGATATCTCAAGCAGCCCAGGTTCTTCCATCTCCTGCACAGAAGGAAGATTGGTAAAAGTCGTATTCAAGAAGTTGTCGGCCTTGCGCGCGAGCAACTCAAGGGGAAGCGAATCACCCTTCTTCCCATGCCGCGACTCCGAAGGTGGACGAAACTCCACAACGGGATCCAATCCCTGCCTCTTCAATTCTTCAGAAAAAAGCTCAGCTTTCCCCGAAGCAGTCCGAAATCCCCCGTGAGCGAATGGAAGAAACGGATCGGTCACGTAAGAATCTGGGTGCCCCACTTCTCCCTGATTTTGGAAGAAGTGGGGATTTTTGTGGAGCTCATATCCGGAACCCGAAAACCGAGAGCCGAAAGCCGAGTTCTCAGGAGCCGAAAAGCTCATCCTCCTAAATCTCTGTTCCAGCCTCTCCCGCGTCATGCCCCGCATCCACGGATCCTTCGATTCAAGCGCCAGATCAATCATCTCGTCGACACTCTCGCGGAAGCACTCCTCCTCAAATCCCATCCGCTCAGCCAGCGATCGGAACAACTCAACATTCGGCCGGCACTCGCCCGCTGGATCAATCGCCTGATTAGAAACCTGCACGTAATAGTGCCCATACCCCTTCTGCAAATCCTTGTGTTCGAAAAAAGTAGTCGCCGGCAAAACGATATCCGCATAGTCCGTCGTGTCAGTAAAAAACTGCTCATGCACGACCGTAAAAAGATCGGGACGCATCAGCCCTCGAATCACAGCCTGATGATTCGGACATACCCCCGCAGGATTGGAGTTGTAAACAAACAATGCCTTCACCGGCGGATCATTCACTTCGTTCAGCACCCGCCCGAGCTCGGTCATATTGAGCGTCCGGGCCTCGCGTCCCAGAGCGCTCTTCATCAAATCCGGACGCTTCAGCCCTGCCGAGTTAAAATCCGCCACTCCACTCACCGACATCTGCAAGCCGCCGCCAACTTCCTTCCACGATCCCGTCACGCAAGGCAGCATCACGATTGCTCGCGTCGCCATCCCGCCGCCCTCAGATCGCTGTACGCCATAGTTCAAGCGGATCACCGACTGCCGCACCGTCGCATACTCGCGCGCCAGCTTTCGAATATCCTCCGCCGCAATTCCGGTCCAGTTCGCAACGCGCTCCGGCGAATACTCTTTCACCTTTTCCCGCAGCTGCTCGAATCCCACTGTGTACTTCTCGACGTAATCGGCGTCATGCAAATTCTCGCCGATGATCACGTGCATCATCCCCAAGGCCAGTGCACCGTCCGTGCCAGGATTAATCGGCAGATACCAATCCGCGCACTCTGCTGTCTTCGTGCGGTACGGATCGATCACCACCAGTTTCGCGCCATTGCGGCGTGCCTCGATGATGAACGGCCACAGATGCACATTGTTCCCGTGGATATTTGCTGCCCAGGCGATGATGTACTTCGAATGCCGGAATTGCTCCGGCTCCGTCCCCAGTTTCGCGCCCAGCACGGACTTCAGTCCCGCCTCGCCAGCCGCCGAGCAAATTGTTCGCTCGAGCTGCGACGCTCCCAGCCGATGGAAAAATCTCCGATCCATCGACCCGCCGTTCAGCGCACCGAGCGTTCCGCCGTACGAATAAGGCAGAATCGCCTCACTCCCAAACTCAGCAGAAATCCCGCGAAATCGAGAAGTGATCTCATCCAGAGCCTCATCCCAAGAAATCCGTTGCCAGGTGGAACGATCAGAGAGGCTGATATGAGAGAAGGGAGTGCCCCATTCAAGCCCGATCTTGGCTTGAGTGGGGACTTCGGAAGCATGCAGCGGAACAGGCTGGCCAGGCCCTTTAGGGCCCACTCTCCGCATGGGATAAAGAACCCGGTCCGGCGAATACACCCGATCCAGATACTTGGCCACCTTCGCGCACAAAAACCCGCGAGTCACCGGATGCTCCGGGTCCCCCTGAATCTTCGTCGCCTTTCCGTCTTCGACGGTGATCAACACACCACAAGCATCCGGGCAATCATGCGGACAAGCCGCGCGCACTAACTGCTTCATAGACACCAATTATATGGGAGTGAAACCTTTCAAAACGGGTGCCCCACCCTTGTCGCGCCTTTTGCGACAGGGTGGGGATTTTGACTCTCGCTTTTGACTTGATACAGATGGAACGAAAAAGGACCTTACTTCAACTCCAGCACTTCCTTCTCCTTAGCCTTACTCATCTCTTCCATCTTCTTGATCTCGCCGTCGGTCAGCTTTTGAATTTCATCCAGCGACCGCTTCTCTTCGTCTTCCGTGATCTTCTTGTCCTTGAGCGCTTTCTTGATCGCGTCATTCCCATCGCGCCGGATGTTGCGCACCGCCGTCCGATGCTCCTCAAGAGCCTTGTGCAAATGCTTCACCATATCCTGCCGCCGTTCCTGCGTCAGCGGAGGCACCGGCACTCGGATCATCTTTCCATCGTTCATCGGATTCAGTCCCAAATCGCCGCTGCGAATCGCCTTTTCGATCGCCCCCAGCTGCGAAGGATCAAACGGCTGCACTGTAATCAACTGCGCCTCTGGCGCGTGCACTTGCGCCACCTGATTTAGAGGCATCTGCGACCCATAAGCATCGACCGTCACGCCATCAAGCATATGCACCGACGCGCGCCCCGTACGCGTGGCCGCCATCGCCTTCCGAAAATCCTCGACTGCCTTATCCATTCGAGTTTTCAACTGCGTGTAGGTATCTTTCAGACCAGCAATTGAGGCCATGATTGCCATAGATTTAGTTCCTCCCAACCAAAACGTCGAATTATAAACCCGCAAAAGAAAAATGCAGAAGTAAGAAGGCAGAATGAAGAAGTAAACGTGACCTTCGGCGTCTACTTCTGCATTCTGACTTACGACTTCTGCATTCTTTAAGCGCTGACCATCGAGCCAATCTTCTCGCCCAATACAACGCGCCGGATATTCCCGTGATGGTTCAAGCTGAACACGACAATCGGAAGATTATTGTCTTTGCACAGCGAGATGGCCGTCGAATCCATCACCTTCAAATTCAGCTTCAAAACGTCCATGTAAGTAATCTGATTGAACTTTCGCGCCCCATCGACCTTCATCGGATCCGCGTCGTAAATTCCGTCCACCTTGGTAGCTTTCAAGATTGCGTCTGCCTTGATCTCCATCGCGCGCAGCGAAGCGGCCGTATCGGTCGAGAAGTATGGATTCCCTGTTCCCCCGGCAAAGATTACGACGCGCCCCTTCTCCAGATGTCGTATCGCCCGCCGCCTAATAAACGGCTCAGCTACCTGATTCATCTCAATCGCCGACTGGACCCGCGTGTACACGCCCTGCTTTTCTAGCGCATCCTGCAACGCAAGCGCATTGATCACTGTAGCCAGCATGCCCATGTGATCGGCCGACACACGATCCATGTCCTTCGCCTGCTGAGCAACGCCGCGGAAGAAATTCCCTCCACCGACAACGATCGCAATCTGCACGCCGACCTGACGGACTTCTGCGATCTCAGCAGCGATCTCGTGAATCCGCTTAGTCTCGACGCCAAAGCCTTGGTTTGCCGCCAAAGCCTCGCCCGATAGCTTAAGAAGAATGCGCTTGAAGACAGGGGTTGGATTCGTCATGAGATGTCAGTTGCCCCCAACTTTGAAGGCGTCATCCCAAAGCCCCGCGATTTTACCAGCGGGGCGAGGGATCTCACCCAAATTCGTCACTTCCCACGAGGAGATCCTTCGCTCCGCCTGAAAAACGGCTCCGCTCAGGATGACGCCGATATCGAGAGGGAACCACAAAAAAGGCGCCCCGCAGGGCGCCTGCGAACTACTCAGCTTTTGGCTCTGTAGGTTTGGTGACTGCGACGGTCTCCCCCGCGTCACCCACTTTGAACCGCGCAAACCGGCGCACCGCGATGTTCTCGCCGAGCTTGCCGATTTTCGAAGCAATCAACTGACTGATCGAGATCGTCTGGTCCTTGATGAAAGGCTGCTCGAGCAAGCAGACTTCCTCATAGAACTTCTCCATCTTGCCGTTGACCATCTTCTCGGCGATGTTCTGCGGCTTGCCGCTGGCAATCGCCTGCGCCAAAAAGATATCCTTCTCGCGCTTGAAGTCGGCTTCCGTAACGTCTTCCTTCCGCACGTACTTCGGATCGCTCGCTGCAATGTGCATCGAGATATCGTGCAGCAACTCTTTGAAGTCATCCGTGCGGGCAACGAAGTCGCTCTCGCAGTTCACTTCGACGAGCACACCAATCTTGCCGCCGGCGTGGATGTAGCTCGCCACCAACCCTTCGCTCGTAACGCGCGCCGACTTCTTGGCCGCCACAGAAACCCCCTTCTTCCGCAGAACGATGACCGCCTGTTCCATATCACCCTTGGCTTCGGTCAAAGCCTGCTTGCAATCCATCATCGGGGCCCCGGTCTTCTCTCGGAGATCCTTCACTTGCTGCGCTGTAATATTCACTGTAGTCGTACCCATATAACCTCAAGTTTCAAAATTTCAAGGGTTTCAAACTAACTCAAGGCTTCTCTTTGAAACCTTGAGACTTTGAAAACCTAAACAATTTGACCCGCGCCGGGATTTCCTAGCAACGACCCGCGCGGGTCCGATGTTTATCTTAGGATAAATGCCGGGTCTTTCTTTAATGTCCGTGCGGCAGATTCAACGTTGCGGAGCCGCCGCGTTCATCCTCTTGAGCCTACCTCGTCAGGCTTCCTTCTGTTGCCGGGCGGGCTGCAACCACTCCTGCGCAGCCCCAAGACTACTAAACACCCGCATCAACCGGCCCGTGCCTGCCGTTTCTCGATAGATCTCGAACATCCGGGCCATGCCGTACGCGAACTCGCTGCTCGTGGCAAATGCCTGACGGGAACCCGCTGCAAAGACTCTCCGACGCGCTACCGTCTGAATCTCTTCTACCGTAAGCGCGATCTTCGTGACCTGTGTTCCATCGAACAACTGGTCAAAGCCTGGGTCGAAGTCAGGATCGTTTTTCAAACGATCCTGATGCGCCGCAATATCGGAGTAGCTGAGAGTTCCCGACGCGGTACTGGTCACGAGTTTGCGTTGCTTGTCAATGACACAGGTCAGAGGCATCCGACATCTTCCGTGAGTATCGTTGCCCTAATCTGGATCCGACCCGCCCCGGTGGCCTGATCACTGCAACTGGCTCGGTCCCTTAAACCGTCTGGCTCTCGACCTTCGGCAGGTCGGCATCTTCATTCGCAACCGGTTTCTTGTGCGTGCCCGATCCCAGCACTTCTTCCATACTGATATTTTCCGACGAATCCACCGCCGCAGCTTCCTCGGAGTACTCGCCCGGTGCAGCTTCCGCCGCTTGCGCCTCATCCGTCGCCGTCTGCAGGTCCGCAACCTGCTTGTCGGTCATCAACTGCGCACCNTCCGCAATCGACTCCGAAATCTTCGACGTAAACAATCGGATCGCGCGCAACGCATCATCGTTGCCCGGGATCACGTAATCCACTTCGGTCGGATCGCAATTCGTATCCACAACCGCCACAACCGGAATGCCCAGCTTGCGCGCCTCACGCACTGCAATCTGCTCTTTGTTGGAATCGATCACGAAGATCGCGTCCGGCAACCGGCTCATGTTCTTGATGCCGGCCAGGTTCGCCTGCAGATGCTTCCGCTCGCGCTCGAGCTTGATCACTTCCTTCTTTGGCAGCAGCTCGTACCGGCCATCCGTGGCCATGTCGTCGAGCTCTTTCAGCCGCTTCACCGACTTCTGCACGGTAACCCAGTTGGTGAGCAGTCCGCCCAACCAGCGCTGGTTGATGTAGAACGCGCCGCACTTCTGCGCCTCTTCGGCAATCGCGTCCTGTGCCTGGCGCTTGGTCCCCACGAACAGCACAATTTTGCCGTCGGTCGCCAGGTCCTGCACAAACTTCGACGCCTCTTTGAACATCTTCAGCGTCTTCTGCAAATCGATGATGTAAATCCCATTGCGCTCTCCGAAGATGTATTCCTTCATCTTTGGATTCCAGCGCTTCGTCTGATGCCCGAAGTGAACTCCCGCTTCGAGCAACTCCTTCATTGTGATAGTAGCCACGTTTCTCCTTTGTTAGTCTGCATCCTTCGCGCCGCTTGCCGCTCCGGATTGCCATTCCCGTCCCGCACCGCGAAGTACGGGAAGAATTGAACACCTAAAAATAGTCGTTAGTCCTCAGACCTGAGTCGCGAGCCGAAATCCTCACGACTCGGGACTCGCAACTCGGGACTGCAAGCGCGCTAGCGCTTGCTGAACTGGAACCGCTTTCTCGCGCCCTTCTGTCCGTACTTCTTCCGTTCTTTCCCGCGCGAGTCGCGGCTGATCATGCCCTCGGACTTCAGCTTCTTGCGCAGTTCCGTATTGAACTGCATCAGAGCGCGGGCAATGCCGAGCTTCACGGCATCCGCTTGTCCGCGCACACCGCCGCCCAGAACGCTGGCGACCACGTTGAACGAAGCAGCCGATTCCGACGACGCCAACGGAGCCTTCGCTGCCGCCCGCTGCGCCGGAGTCACAAAATATTCTTCGAAGGCGCGCCCATTGACCTTGAAGTCACCGCTGCCCGGACGCAAATACACACGGGCAATCGCCGATTTCCGGCGCCCCGTTCCGTAATATTGAACCAACTCTGCCATTTTTAGCTTCGAGCTTCGAGCGATGAGCTTCGAGCTCTTGTACCTTTCCAGATTTTCAGTTCACTTCTCGCAGCTCGTAGCTCGAGGCTCGTAGCTTCCTTACGAAACCGTTACCTTCCGCGGCTTATACTCCCGCACCTCCAGCTTAAAATCCTGCGGCTTCTGCGCCTGATGCGGATGCTTGTCGCCCTTATAGATATTCAGCTTCGAAAGCATATGCGCCGCCAGCTTGTTCTTCGGCAGCATGCGCTTCACGGCTGCTTCGACAATCGCTTCCGGCTTCCGCTCAATCCGCTTCTTGTAGGCTTCGGTACGCAGCCCACCCGGATACCCCGTGTAGTGCTGATACACCTTACTCTCGGCCTTTACGCCGGTTGTTCTGATCTTCTCCGCATTGATCACGATCACGTGATCGCCGGTATCGATAAAGGGCGTATAGCGCGGATTCTCTTTACCCATAAGGATGCGCGCCACTTGCGAAGCCAGGCGCCCGAGCGTCTGCCCGCTCGCATCCACGACGTACCACTTGCGCACAATTTCCCCCTGCTTGGGGAAATACGTTGACATCGGAACTCTCCCAGATTTGAAAAAGGCTGCGAAAGAAAACCGCTCTTTGATTCCCCTGACGAGGACGCCAGGACCATCAGGCGGGCAACCACACCACTACCAAAGTCTTAACGATAGCGTAACGCGCAAACTATTGTCAACGTTATGTTACTTAAGGAAAGGCAGCAATGTCGCGGATAAAACGTATCGGATGGGTGCCCCACTCAAGCCTGCAGTTGGCTTGAGTGGGGATTTTGGGAGCTGAATCTCCTGAATTGAAGTCCGACCGATCAACCTCACGGTCTCAGCGTAAGATCCCCCGCAAACACATGGGCGTGCAGCCTATACTTCCCGCTCCCATCCCGGCGCAGCGAATTCCCCATCGTACCCTTCGGACTCCCGAACTGGTCTGCGCTAACGTCCCCGAACTTCACCGACAGGTCCACGGGGCCGTACTGGGCAGAGTCTGCCCCTTGAATCGTCAGATCCCCCGCCAGCAGTTCCAGATCCTTGTCTCCAGCAACGCCATCGATCGACAAATCCCCCGCTCGCATCCGCGCGTAGAGATTGGTCTCCTTCGGAACCGCAATCGTCACCTGGCACTCATTTTTCGGCACATGTGTAAGCGTGATGTCCAGTGAATCGCCCGAGCGCTTGAGCAGGACTTTCACCTTCTTGGCTCCTTGGCGATTCTTCCCGTCCGTCCGTATGGTGATGTCGTCCGAATCGCTGGCCACAATCCGGTAGTCCCCGTCGCGCAGGTGAAGCCGCAGAGTCGTGATCGGCGGCAGGTCATTCTGCACAGCGTCACCAGTCACAGGCAGGCTCTCCTCCCTGGTTTCGGTCGAGGCCGCGGCCGCCAACCCGCAGCATCCCAGCATCACAGCAACCGCTAACCACCTCGCGGCAACCATCATGGGACCTCTCCTTCCTATTTATGGGATGGAACGAGACGAACGCCTATTCTCCGAATGACGTACCGCCCCTGTTTTTGTCACCAGGAAATGTAAAGAATTATCAACGATATCGCTGCGTGCGTGAAGCTGGCACTAAGAGGCGCATGGGGGACAGCCGCCATCGGCTGTCCAGCCG
>AP72_2010_repI_A10DRAFT_1000132_pt1 | contig 12175 bp, 13 predicted proteins | sample AmaPasreplicIA10_FD_9194 | JGI IMG/M metagenome (IMG submission 9194) | reverse complement strand
ACGAAGAGCTCGAACTCAATATAAAGGTCCGTTCCCGAAGGCAGGCAGATTACACGATCCAGCTGCCGATCGCGCCCGCAGGCACCCCTGCTGCGCTTTCCGACCCTGTTTATGGGATAGTGGAAGTGGTCAAGCCAGAGACCGTGGGAACTGTGACCTTGAAAGCTGGCCCCTATATCCTGGCTTATTATTACCCGACCGTGACACTGCCGGAATACTCGGTCATCAAACTCAGCCAGAAAGCAGTAAGCGTGCGGGTCCTGGCCCGGCGTAAGACCATGAAGATCACCTCGCTTTTGGACGTGATCCCGGCCAATAGCGCTCAAGCTGTGATCATGCAGTGCCAGACCATCAAGTATCTGGATGAGGTCCATTTTGATCTGGCTCAAGGCAGCGAACAAGCCGCTCTTACTTATCAGACCGAAGAGCAGGCTGCCCGCAACGCTTACATTGCCGCTTCGATTAACAATGAGATCCTCTCAGCGCTTAACCTGACTATCGGGCAAAGAGACGTAGTGATAGTAGCTGACGTCTATGATGATGCCGCTCGGGTATTCGGCGCGATCGGACGGCACAAGATCTTTGACCGTATCACTTCCACCCTCGAAGTTCTATATAACAAATGCCAATATTGGGATGGCCTAATGGGAGTAGTTACTCTCAGAGCAGATGACGATTATTATGTTAGTCTGCCGCCCTACGTGGATACGATCCTGGCCATGAATGTTAATCGTACCATCGGCGCTTATCATAGCCCGTGGTTCGAATTCAGCTATGCGGGACTAGGCGAGTTTAATGATCTGCAACAGGATCCTACCAATTGGGAGCCCTGGCCCCAGCTGGCTGAAACTCAAGGATCCACCAATTGTCTGGTTAATCCTTACACTACGGCCAATTGCAGTGCGACCCGGATCAACGGAACCGGCCGTCTGGCTAAGGGCTGGGAAGAGGTCGGCACTACGCCGCTTGCCTTCCGACTCAAGGGACCGGCCCAAATTCTGGCCGTGCCTGAGCTGGGGCAGGACAATGGAGCCACGATCACGGTGTACGGATACCTGAACGATGTCCCCGTAGTAGACGCCAACGGTAACTGGGGCGTCGATATTCCTTGCTACGCGAACCGGATGACCCCCTCCAAACAGATCTTCGATCGCATCGAAAGGGTCACCAAAGACCCGACCTACGGCTTTATCAATTTGTTCGCGGTTAATCCTTTTGCCGCCCAGGTCAGTCCGCCAATCGTCCCTCCTAGCGGGATCTGGAACGGCATGAACTGGCTCTGGGATGGAGGCGGAAACTGGAACTGGCAACAGCCGCCCTATCCGCAAACCAACTTCATCGCCCTTTACTGGCCATGGCAGACTGAGCCCCAGTACCGGCTGGTCAGGATCGGCACCATGTGCAAACGGCTCCGAGTCAGATACAAGAAGAACTGGCTCAAAATCAGCCAGCTGACCGATCCCATCCACGTTCGGAGCCGAGAAGCAATCATTCAGGCGCTGACCGGAGTAGCCGCCTTGCGCACGGCCGGAGGAGGCTCTGCCATGAATACACTCCAGCCCACGGCACCGGCGCAGATCGCCATGGATCAGATCAACCTCGCTGTGGATATGCTGGATGACGAATGGCGGGCGCGGAATCCGCACGCTACCATTACTTTGCAGTGGCCAAGACAGGTTTACGGGAACAGTTTCCCGCAAATCGTATGAAAGCCAGACTCTCCTTTGCGCTTCTCTTGGCCCTGACCCACCTAGGCTTAGGGTACACCAAATCTGGTAATGTCTTTACCACGAACGGCTCCGCTAACGATGTGCAAGCCGCACTCAATGCCGCGCCCGGTGGTGCCACGGTTAAAATCCCGGCCGGGAAATTCACTTGGTCTAGCTACGTCACTGCTTCGCACGGTGTACGGCTGGAAGGAGCTGGCCCGGATAGGACGACGGTCGAAACCGTCACTCCCCAAGCTTATCACAATGTCCTGACTCTGATCTCAGATGCGAATCCGGCCTTACTGACCGGAATCGCATTTACTAACCAATACAACGTTGGGGTAAGCACCAATACTAACAGCGCCACCTTCAGGGTGTGGAATTGCAGTTTCGATAACGGCACTACCCAATCGGTTTTTCTGAGCCCAGGAGGCAACGGCAAAGGACTGATCGATCACTGCACTTTCAGTGGCGGAGGTGCCAGTGAGATGATCCATAATATGGGTTTAGGGGCCTCAAACAAGGATGGCTGGAGAGACGACGTTCATCCTGGGACCGACGAAGCCGTCTACGTCGAAAATTGCACGTTCTCTAAGAACCCCTTAGAGGACGCTTACCATTGGGGCACCGCCAGTCTGCAAGCCTATTACGGCGCTCGCACCGTGATCCGCCACACGAGGAATAACGCCAGCCACATGGATCAGCATGGCACCCCTGGCGCAGTGGGTGCACGCTGGTTTGAGATCTACGATAACAGCTTCTATGTGCCCCCACCGAGCGGTGATTACGATGGGATGGCCATGAGCGATTATATCGCTCTGCGGGGAGGAAGCGGAGTGGTCTTTAATAACCGGGTCAGCGGCCATAACTTGTGGGGTAACGGCAACATCACCGTCTACGATGAAAACGGTGGTTCGGAACCACTCTACCTTGGGCGCGGCATCGACCAGAATCCGAGCCCATTTTATGTTTGGCACAACTTCCAATACGACGGTAGTCCCATGCGGGTAGTGTCCACTTCGGCTAACGTGATCGAGAATCGGGACTATTTTGTCAGCGATTCTCAACCGGACAGGATGAAGCGATGGCAGCAAAAAAGCGACAATGCTAATACCACTTACACCTATACTGCTTTCCGATACCCTCACCCTCTTGATGATCTGCCGACTGATCAATATGGTCCGGTTGTAGGAGAACAACCCCAACCGACTCCGACTCCGACCCCACAACCTACAGCAACTCCGCCCCAGCCGACTCCAACTCCGGCTCAAAAATATCGACTAACAATTGAGAGCGATTCTCCGATAACTGTCATCGAGTCCAATCACTAACAAAAACCTGTCAAGTAATATTTTCTTCCCCAGGGCCGACTAACAAGCCTCGTAGGCAACGGCGTTAGTCGGCTCTTTTCATTATGCTAAATTGTTAGATGAAAAAACCGAAATATGACTACCATAGATACCCCGAGGCTCAAGGCATGAGAGTTGGGTGTAAAGTTAGTTGGAACTACTATGACAAACTGGCAGATGCCGAAGCATGCAGTAAGGCAGCCATCCACAATGCTGAGATCCAAGAAAGTCTCGGCTATGATTTTGGCTACTGCTCGCCGGGCAGCATCAGGCAGCGAGAGAACGGACAGTACGAGGTGTGCCTACCATGATCACCCTGGATAAACCCATCTACCGCAAAACCCGGCGGCCGTTCATGCATTATAAGAGTCCCCTAGTTGTGTCTCTCCAACCAGGGGACTTGCTAGCTGTTCGGGAATTAAGAAGGCGAAGGGTTATCTACCTCGACCTCCATTCACTCTACATCGATGGCTTGCGCAGGCAAATCGCTGCTGAGAAACGGGAGAAGAAAAAGAAACGCCGTCACTCGGGCGGAGGGGCCTGAGGCGAGACTCCGCGCAAAGGCACTATCGGGCTTGAATCTTCCGGCAGGAAGAAAGAGAGCCCGATATGCCCGGCCCTGACATCGGTGTCCAAGTAGGGCTGGAACCCACAAGCTTTTGCCTGCTGGCAGAAGTAAACATCCTCTCCCACCTTGTCAGTCTGGATGAAGAATGGGTAGTAGGCTCCTTTGTAGGGAGATTCAAAAGGGAAACTCTCGCGGATCGTTTCGAACACGGTCCGGTGCACCAGCATAAGACCGGCTGCGATCCAGTTCATCGGCTGCAAGCCTCCGGCCGGTTTGCCCTCTCGGATGGCCTGGGATATGCGCTGGTCATGCGGAGTGCGCGGCTCTAGATCAGCTTGGATGGTCAGAGGCGCTCCCCGGAAACGCCCGGCATACACGCCTCCCACCAGCGGCTTATCATGGCTCATCAGATGCAGAAGCGTGTTGTTTTCGGCAAAGCGCTGACCCACGGTTATTCTGGTGTAGTGCAGAAAAGGATCCGCGTTGCCGTAAGGGATAAACACGTCACTGTCTAACCAGAAGCTCCATTCGGCATTCGACTTCAAAAACCGGTTAGCTAACTCGTTACGAGCCTGGGCGATCAGCGTGTTGCCGACCAGTTCAAACCCGATATCCAAGTGCTTAGCGTAGTAAAGCATGGAGGCGACAACCGGACCTCTGATCCCATCCACATAGGGCATCATGATGGTGACGGGATAGGTAGGTTTGCGGTGGCTCATCGAAAAGCTGGACTGCTCCAAGTCAACTGACTCTTCGGCATCCGGCATTACCAAGGGGGGAAGGGCAGTGCTCATGTTCCAAAGTGACTCTTAAAGGCATCCTCGACCGTCATCCCTAGCCGGTGTTTGGGGCCTTCGGTTCTGGTTGAGGTGCCGGAGCTGACCGTGGCCTTGGATCTGACTCCGGCGATCTTGTTAAGTTCGTCCTGGGCCGCTTTGAGATCGGCCTGGAGCTTGGTGATCTTGGCGTTAGCTGTGTCCAAGTCCCTACGGATTTTTTCCCCGTGCACGGCCGCCATGGCGACTCGGGTCATTCCTCGGGCACCTTGAGTGGCAACCTCGGTCAAGGCTTTCTGGAAAAGGTCTTCATACTCTTTGTAGCGCTTGTTATGGGCTTCAAAGGCTGTGCGTTCATCAGTACTCTTGGCTAGCGCCGGATCCTTCGGACTAGCCCATTCGCCCAGAGTCGGCACAATCTTCTTAGCTTCGTCCTCGGCCTCAGAGCTGAACTGACCCCAGTAATCGCTGGCTTGTTGCTGGCGGTATTTCTCGTAGGAATCGGGCTCGGCTGCCATCTGGGAACGGAAAGCGTTCCGCTTTTCCTGCGCCTCTAAGAGCTGCGAGACCTTGCGCACGATGCGGTCTTTATGAAGCGGATCGCTGCACTGGTTAATGACCCCTTCGTTCCAGTAATTGCGATCCAGCCTGTCAGGCCCGGCGCTCCTCATCTGTTTTTCCCATTCCTCGGCCTGAGTCTTATCTGGAGCCAACGTGATGACATCCTTAATGATGTCGTCAAAGAGGTCTCTCACCGGCTTCTCGTAGGTGACGTGATAGCCGGTATCATCGTAGACTTGGTGCTTCTGCCGGAAGTCGCGCAGCTGAGTCAGCTCCGCTTGGACCTGGGGATCGCTGACCGGCCGGGAAGTTCCCTCAAGCTCTTTAATCCGCTTATCCTGCGCCTCAACCCGGTCCCTGAGCTCCCTGGAGGCTTTCCTGGCGGTTTTGGCGGCACCCCTGGCATTACGGAAGGCATCCACGGTCTCGGGCCGGGAATCGGGGTGTAGACGCAGCTGATCAAGCTCCTCATCGGGCTCGTCATCGGGGTGCGTGGGTGGCGGAGGCGTCTCAGCTGGTGGCGTTTTTGACTCGGTTTCAGCCGGTTTCGTCTCAGCTGGTGGCGTTTCCGATGGCGGAGTCTCCTCGGGTTTAGGCTCAGGCGTCTCAGCTGGTGGCGCGGGTTCTTCTTTGGGCTCTACCGGTGGTTCTTCCAAAGGCACCGCATCGCGCAGTGGACCGAAGGCTTTATCAAAGGCTTTCTCCAAGTCCAATGCCTGATCCTTGGTAGTGACCGAATAGTTGGGATCGACTGTCCGCGTGCTAGTCGAGTTAAAAGTGGTAGGGGGAGCACTCATAGCTTTAATCCGTTAAGGTTTCTACGTGCTCCATGACCGGCACATCAGGGTGTGCAGTCCTAGACATGTCATGGATTTGATTGAGCAGCCGGTGATATCCGCGCAGCTCAAAGCCATAGGCCACCATGGCATTGTGGTCGAAGCCTTCGGGAGCCTCGGGTTCTTGTTCTAAGAGGTAGCGCAGGAACTTCTGACCTAGACCTTTGTTGAGAAATTCTGTCAGTGCGACTCGATCGTCATTCGTCCAATTCATGCAGGTACGCTTGCTTGCGGAGCGGGGTTAGGAGCAGCCGGGGGAAGCGCTCCTGGCATCCCACCGATGCCGCGTGTAGCGCCGGGCGGCATAGGTGCCCCACCATGACCGGGGAAGGTGTGGATCGGAGGTCGGGGAGCCATTGGATTAGCTTGGGCTGCTGCTGCCTGGGCTTTACTGCGGTTGTTTAAGATCTGTTCGAAAATCTGTTGAGCACTGGTTAGCTGCTGGACCTGCGGCTGCATCTCTTTAGTCCGTTTCCCTTTGCCACCGCTCTTAACCGAGCTTGACTTTTTGTTCTCGGCCTGGACATGAGCTTGCCCGTGCAACAAGGCCAGATTCATCGTGTTGAGATCCTGCTCTGGGATCACCTCGGGCGGGATGGAACGCATGGTGTTCAACGATCCCATGACCTTCTGGTTCAATGCGGTCAGATGCTGCACATGATCGTCCCGATCGCTCACTGGCATAGCTTGTCCCTGAGTCATGTCTGTGTACTCGCTATACTGGGCACGTTGCTGTTCCAAATTCGTGCTCATTGAGGGGTCGCCAACAAAGAGATCCTTGGCCCGGCGGTAACCGATCATGGCTGCCCCACACTCATAGTTTAATTTTCCCTGATCCCAATAGGGATTGCCCAGAGCCGCCATCCCGAATTGCACGAGCTTGGAGTCCTCAATCGAGCCGACATTGGTGTTGTACTCGGTCGCCGGGGTGTAAGCCAGAAGCAGGATCTCTTCTGGGGCGATGCCTGCATCCAAGAGTTCTACGATCGTCTGCACCGCTTCGCCGTCTGCCCGGCCGTAAGGTGGAGCGGTGGTGTAGGTTTCACCGGCCGCCGGATCGATCTTGAGCAGCCGCTCCATCATCTTCTCGTCTACCAGCTTCAAGCCCGCTTCGATGGCTTCATCGCGAGCCTCGGCGTAAGCCAGTGCTGCGCGGATGTTCAAGGGCGTGTAGATCCGCCTTTGCATCTGGCTCAAGAGATGGGTGAACTGGTTCCACCACCTATTCAAAATACCCTGCCTGATTTCCTGTTCCCTGGTGGCGTCGATCGTCACTTCGGTCGCGGTTTTGTCCTGCTGCCCCACAAGGCCGCTAGCCTGGATCTGCTCGGGAATGAAGGTGCCCGCAATGATCTCCGAAAGCGCCGTCAACTTGTTGTCTAACCCAGTAAAGGCTTCGGGGTTGAATTGAAGCTGTTGAGCCATCAATTCGAAGCCTTTAGGCAAGATCAAAAATGGGCTCATCACCTTGGGCTGAAGGAACCCGATATCCTTTTCTTCAGCCGTACCGATCAAGAGCCCGGCGATGTACTGTTGATCAATGTAGAGGTTGCGCTCACGCTCCACAGAAATTGCGATATTGACCAAGAGCCTGCCCAATCCCTTTGAGCCGAACAATTTGTCATTGCCCGACTGGAAGCTGAACAAAGTGATGATGTCTTCCATGAGCTCAGCCACATCCTCACCGTAGAAAAGCTCGTGCCCTCCGATCCGATCTTCGGTCTCGCCGCTGGTCGAAGAAGTCTCGGTTGCGCCGGTAAAACTCGGGTTACGGGTAACCCACCAGTGATCGATCCCGCCGGTGTAATTCCTAACAAAACAATGTACCGTTTGGATCATTTTGCTGGCCTTGTGCCAGCTGAAGTAAAGCGAGCCTTCCCGAGCCATGTCGGAGAGCTGCCGGGGATCGCTGGGCAGGTCTTCACGCGGCGGCATGGCATGCTCGATCGCGAACTTGAGGTTCTCTAAGTTGAACCCGGCTTTTTCTAGCGTCTCGGGCTCTTCCAAGAGTGAGATGAGCTCGTGAATGTAAAAATCCTGTTCCAGGCAGAAACAATCCAGCCGGTGCGGGTCTTGGCTAACCTGCTCGTCAAAATAAACATCTTCCTGCCGGTAGGTACGCGGCCGCCAATTATGTTCATCGATATTGAAGCCTGCTGTGTAGCCCTGGAGCACGTTTTCGGTCGCGATGCGCTGCACAAAATCCGTCCAGCCGGTCCACTTGCGAACTAGTTCAGTGGTCTTGAGCTGAAAGAGTTCGCTCTTGTTCTGGTAGTCGTCGTAGCTGTCGGGGAGTTCCGCCGCAGTCAAATACTTGATATCGTGAATAGCGCCAGTGAAACGCGGTGTCACCCGATCGACGATCGAAGAGAGGAACTGGGTGGACATATTGCTGCGCCAACCCTGGTTCTGATCTTCTAACTCCGATTGGTCATAGGGAGTCTTCCCGTTATACACATCGGCTATGACTTTGTTTCGGTTTGCGCGTGCTCTATTTTGTTTTTTGAAGCGCAGATAGACCGAATAAGCCTGCTGAGCCGAACTGATGGGCTTGTTGGTGGGTCGCCCGCGATCGTTAAGGTCGGGATTATTGAATTGACCTATCCCACCCGTGTTGAAAGCAGAATTCGGGCTGTAGCTGTCGGGCATGGCGCGACTCGTTTCCGAAAACGATCTTGCTCGCGCTCAAGGCCGAAATCAAACAAAACTACCAGCCATGAACTGTGCTAGATGTGGTCAAGAAGCCCAGGTCCTTTACCGGGCAAACGAAATCGGGGATGCAGACGGGGTCTGGTGGTGCGAGAAATGCGCCCAAGAATTAGAGGTCGACCCCGAGGTAAAAAGACTGGCTGAGATTATTTCCAAGGGGAAGCCTCCGGCTGAGTCTGACGGCTGAGTGCGATCTGCCTCTTGTGGTAATAAGCGAGAACCGCAGCGGCCATGTTTTCAAAGGCGCTCTGGATCTCGGCTGGACGTTCGTCCCAATCATCGTGCTTGATCTCAAGCAGCCGATTGAGTGTGTGATAGGCGAGTTCGCCATAAGTCGGTTCTCTAGGCATTTTTAGCTTCGGTGAGTTTCCAGCATTCCTGAGGAGGTTCCGGCCGGTTGCGCGGACCGGTGAAATCTTCTTCCAGCCACACACTCAATTTAAGCAGGGTCCCATAAGCCAAACAACTGCGTAATTGCGATTCTAAGCCCGTTGAGCGGCTCCCGAGTATCAACATGGCTCTGCGGTCGGCATTGTCGTTGCAGGGGGCACAGCCGGTGCGCCAGGGCCGGTTTAAAGGACAGGCTACGCACACTTTAGCCCGTTCCAGCGCCCGGCCTTGATCCACCCATCTCAGCTGGCGCTCGCTGAGCAAGGTCAGCCAATCTTCAATCCGGGTCAGGGGACGCGCATAAGCGGGCTTGGAAATCGGTGCCCCAGGGGTTTGGGAGAATTCGGCTTTCGCGCCGGTGCAGTGCCTGGGCCAGTTACCACAGATATAAAACTGGATATCCTGTACGACCAGTTCCCTGGTAGCGCTCCCCGACTCGACCATCTGAAGGTTGTTGAGCCGGAATTGGAAAACGTTTTCCACCAATGCCTCGTAACTGGCGGCACCGATCAGCTGCTGCTGCGGCCGCTGGGGACTGGAGTTCAGAGGCTGTTTGTAGTGCCAACCACCGGGAGGCACTACACCTGCAATGACCCTCATCATCAGTGTCGCGCTTTACGGGCAGTCTCGGCTAAAACGGCTTGTCTCTTGGTTTTGGTGCTCTCGGAATGGGTCAGCTTTTCTAGTTTACCAGCGGCAATCGGCTGGCCAGCTTTAGCGTGGGCTTTACGCCGCAGTTGCCCATGGGCATTTTTGAAGGCTTCCTGCATCCATTTCTTTTTCTCAGCCATACTTCACCTCCCATGTTCTATGCGCTGGGTGCCCTTTGCCTCTTGCTTAGCGAAATCCGGGTCGCTGGGCTGTTTGTAGTACACTGCGCTGGCATAGTACTTCAAAGGCGGAGTCTCGCCGGGAATCTCGTCGCGGGCCGCTCTGGTTGAAGTGACCTTCTTAGTCACATTTTGCGTGCGCTTGACTATTCTGGGCAGGGGCGCACCACCACCACCCCAATCACCTGATGCCATTGTTACTCCTAAGGTTTAAAAGGTGGAGGCATCTTTGGAATCCCGTTATCCCGCTTGCGAAATTGCGGTACTCCTCCTCCGGTTGTTGCCCGACCAGGGCCGGTTGGACCCGTCTTAAAGGGCTCTAGCTTGGTGACATTGCGGCTGGCCTTCTCGCAAGTAGTGACCTTCTTGGTAAAGCCTTTGCGCTCGTAATAGTCATCGGTTGAGCCGCCAATGGATGTGCTGCCTGTGCTGCTTTTCTTGAACGGGGTCAGCTGGCCCGTTCCAATTTTTGCTCGTCCCATGAGCTTTGATCCTAGCGCTCGAAGCGTTTCTTTGCTACCTCGAAAGTGGACAGAAGCCCACCTGAGAGATGCCACTGGCAGACGACCATCGTGCACATGATCCTGCCAGTGGCTCGTTTTAATCCGGTCAAGCAGCAATGGAAACGAGTCAACCGGAGCTCTGGCGCTCTCTCGGCACCAGAAAACTTAAATGGAGGCTAAGCCCAAATGGCGGTTTCGCTCGAACTGTTCCTGTTGTTCCACGTAGTTGGCTCCATCACAACCGGCCTCAATAAGCTGGACAGCAATCCTCCTGGCTTCATCTCGTTCTAAGACCAGGGGCAGCTCTCGGTGTTTGAAGTCCCGGTAGGTACACATCAAGAGCACTTTACCATTAGTCAGGAAGTCCACTCTGACTACTTTCAGGTTATAGGGATCAGGTTGTCTGCTCATACCAAATTCAATTGGTTATCTCTTTTGCCCCACCTGCGATCGAGAAAGGCTTTTGCTTCCGCGAACGTAGCCAACTCTGCATTGGGGTACTCGTACTTCACTAACCAGCGCAACTGCCGGAAAGTGGCCAAGTTCTGCCGTTGCCGCCCCAGCAATTTGTCCAAAAGCTTCGAAGCGTGTCCCCGATTCTGGACCGCATCGATGTTAATGCCAAACTGCTGGAGCAGCGCTGCTTGCTTGGGGGAGACACCTTCAAAATGCCACGGCATTACGCCTTCAAAATCGGCCAGTTCCGGATCAGCTAAGGCAGAGGCAAACTCTAAAGGGTCAAACACTTTTCGATCCCGCTTGGCCATGGCTTGGGCTCTGGCAGCCAGCTGGGCAGCCCGCTGACGCACCAGGGCGAGGTTAATCGCATCGTTGTTGCGCTGAGCCGTGAGTAAATCCGGCTCCTCGGCCAAGAGCTTCCCGATCGCCTCGGCTTCGGCTTCGCTCTTGGCGATCAAGCTAGCAGGCTTGATCAGCGAATGTTCCTCGCTTAGCCAGAGCGGATCCAGAACCAGCAAGTTTTCTTTGCCGGGATGGATGCGGAACCCTCGGCCCAAGCACTGGGCATAAAGGGAGCGGCTTTGCGTGGGACGGAACACGCAGATGCAATCAAGGGATGGTTCATCGAAGCCTTCTGCAAGCAGCATGGCACAGGAGAGAACCCGAGTTTCGCTTTTGTTAAAACGTTCTAGGATTTCAGCCCGGTCTTTGCTCTGGCCATCAATGTGTTCGGCCGCTAAGCCAAGCTCACGGCAGATCGCGGCAAATTCCTGGCTCAATTTCACCAGGGGCAAGAATACGAGGGTCTTGCGTTCGGGACGTTTGGCGATCTCAAGAGCCAGCGCTCCCAAGTAGGGCTCTAGCACATGGCCCAGCTGGACTGCATCGAGATCCCCTTGATTGTCGAGCCCGACTTCCGACACATCCACTTTCAAGGGGATCTGTTCGACCCTGATGGGCGCAAGCCAGTGCTCATCGATGAGCCCGATTAATCCGATCTCAAACGCGATCGCTTCAAAGACCTCGCCTAAAGAACGCTGATCGCTCCGGTCAGGAGTGGCGGTAATCCCTAGGGTCTTACAGTCACAGAAATGGTTTAGAACGTTCTGATAGGTTTTCGCGGCTGCGCGATGGCACTCATCGATCACGATGGTCCTGAAATGGTTCCGGTCCCAGCGCTGGAGCCTTTTCTGATGGAGCGATTGGATGCTCGCCACCACCACATCGTCCTGGGTGCTTGCCCGGTCAGTCGCACGCTCCAACCCCACGTTAAAGCCAAAGTGCGCTTCTTTGTTTACTCGCCATATTTTATCGCTGGCTTGAGAAAGCAGTTCTTTGCGGTGCGCAATGAATAACGACGGACCCAAAGTCAATCGTTGTCGGAAAAGGTGTGAGGCAATGATGGTTTTTCCAGCACCTGTGGCGGCTACACCAAGGAGCCGGTCACACTGTGTCCAAGCCGCAGTTGTGGCTTCAACCGCTTTG
>AP72_2010_repI_A10DRAFT_1000131_pt1 | contig 12197 bp, 7 predicted proteins | sample AmaPasreplicIA10_FD_9194 | JGI IMG/M metagenome (IMG submission 9194) | reverse complement strand
GGAGCCACTGGCTGTGTTGCTGGGTGCCCGCGGTAGCGGGCGGGGTCGGCAGGGCAGGCGGCGGCTGATACGCGTTCGGGAAGTTGGCGATCGTGCCGGACTGGGTGCCGAGGATGGCCGGCAAGCCAAGCGAGGTGCCAGCGCCGATCGCGTTCTCGCCGGATTGCGAGGCGACGAACCGATTGATGCCGGGCGCCCAGGTCTGGGTCAGCCGCGCCCCGAGCGCCGCCGCCACTGGCGCGGCAGCCCCGGCCACCGCACCACCTGGGATCATGCCACCCGCTAGATGGCCGATCCCCGCGCCCAGTGAGCCGAGGCCAAGGGCGGCGGGATCATGCAGCACGTCATGCGGCGTACCAGCAGCGATGCCGCGCGAGGTGCCGGTCGCCTCGTGCATCAGGCGCAGGTTCTCTAGGGCTGAGCCGGTGTCGGTCGGCAGGATGCCCTGTTTGCCGGGAGGGCTCCACCATTGCCGGGTCAACAGGTTCTGCGCTTCCGGCGACAGCTGATTGAATTTGGTGACCAGCTGACCGTAGTCAAACCCCGGCATCCCCAGCGAAGATGATGGTGTCGTGCCGAGATTGCCGAGCAGCCAGTTGGAATAGGTTTCCGCCTGCGGGCTGAACGCGGGGGTCTGCAGCAAAGTCTCCAGGCGCGAAGCGCCCGACTTCGTCTGCCCCATCATCCACGCCGGAATAGTCTCTGGCGCGGCGCGATCGGCAACGTTCGAGTAGATGTCCTCGATCAGCTCATTGTTGGTACGAGCGGTGTTGAGCGCCTTCTCAAACGCTTCCTGCCCCTGCGGAGACGCCTTGGTCGCGGCCCCCCGCATATCGTCGGTCAGGCCGCGATAGACTTGGCGCAGATAGCTCTGCTCGCTGCCGGCGGCGCCGGCAATGTCCTGGCCGATAACTTGGCGCACCGCGTCGATGTCCTGCCAGGTCACTTGATCGAGCTTGCCCCATGCCGCCAATCGCTGAAATGACGGATTGGTCAGGATCGCCTGGCCTTCCTTCGACGTGGCGCGGGTCATCAGGTCGTTGATCGCCGCCTTGGCGTTGACCAGATCCACGGGCGTGTCGGCGGGCACGATCTTCGCAAGATTGGCGTAAGCGTCAGCAGTCTGCTGCCGGAGATCGGTGATCGCGGCTTGGGCTCGCTCCTGGAACTCGGTGCCTTGCTGCTGCAGGGTCGGACGGTATTCGCCGGTCGCACCCCACCTCGACGGTGGTGGCAAGCTGCTCGGGTCGAGCCCTGCGGTCTTGAACGTCTCCACCGGATCGAAGCTGAAGCGGAAGGTGCCATCCGCCCCCCGCTCACCGAGACCGAACTGCTCCATCGCGTAGCGGTTGATCTGCTGCTGCACGTCTTCCGCGCTCGCCTTCGAGTACTTCTGGGCGCCGAACATGCGCGGGATCACCTGATCGGTGAGACGCGAGATACCGGCCACCCCGGTCGGGGTGGTGCCGATGAGGTCGGGATGGGGGAAATTGTAGTCACTGGCAAAGCGCGGCGTGACGCCGGCTTCCTTATAGATATCCGCCATCAGCGGGCGTTCCGCCGTGGCGAGATTGTGTGCAAGGCCGGTCAAGCCACCGCCCGCCAACGCCCCCGCCACACTCGCGCCCGTGCGCAGATATGGGCTGATCTCGGCAGGATTATCGGAAGCAGCGTTCACCGCCTGCTGGGCGAGTTCTGAGCCAGCGCCCGAGGCCCCGCCAACCAGGGCTTCCTTCGCTAGGGTCGGGATCGCCTCTTTCGCGATCGCCTTAATGCCGGACGACAGCGCACCTTTCGCCAGGCCGCCGACACCGAGGCCGACGCTGCCGCCGGCAAAGTCGCCGACGCCATACGCGATACGACCCGCTTCGGTCTGCGGCGCATAGGTCGGCAACACGCCAGCGTCCTTGAGCTTCTGCTCCAACCACGCTGAACCGAATGATCCGCCGCCCAAGCCTTCGGCCGCTTCCTTGGTCATGCCTTCGCTGCCGGTGAGCTTGCCGAGGCCGAGTTCGCCGAGGTGATAAACGTCGCCGGCCATGCCGGGGATGGTGAGGAAGCCGCGCAAGGCGCCGGTCCCGCCCGACTTCAATACGTCGAGCAGCCAGGCACCCGCGGGCGATGACGCATCGCTCGGCGCATTCGGCGTGGTGACCGGCACCAGGTCTTGCATGTTGACTGCCGGTGGCGGAGTCCCTTCCGCCGGCTGCGTTGGCGCGGTGGCTGGGATCAGATCCTCTGTGTTAATGGGCATTAGCTGCTGCCCCCCTTGATCGGGTTGCCATTCTGGTCAACCCGCACGCCCATCGTGTCCACGATCGTCTGTCCGTCTGGGCTAACGAAATACTTGCCGTCGCGCGTCTTCTTCCACTCCGGCGTGACGCCGGGCGGCAGCTGCGGTGGCGGAGGTGGTGGCTGATTGGCGCCAGCGCGTTGCGCGGATGTGCCTTGCGGCTGTGGCGTGCCGGCCTTCTGGGCGTTCAGCGTTTCAATCAGCTTGTGCGCTTCGTCGCTCCACTGCGGCGGTCGGTTCTCCGGCCGGTCATCCCACTTCATCGTCTCATAGCGTTCATCCCACAACGGATTGTTCGCCAACTTGGCATTATGGGCGCCTTCGATCTGGAACCAAATGCGCCGTGCGGTAATGTCGCCCGTGCCGATCACGTGGTTGAGGAAGGCGTTGGCAGCGGTGGTATGTGCGGTGCTGCCGAGCTGACCTTGCATCAACTGCTGGAACTCGGTCTGCGCCGGTCTCGCGCCCATCATCTTCATCTGTGGCAAGACCAGACCGAGCTGCACTTGCTGCATGAGCTTGTTATAGATGAGCCGCGCGTCTTGGCCGATGTAGTCGCCCAAGCCCAGCGTCTTCAATACGCCGTTGATCTTGGTGCCTTCGTCGCCCGTCAACCAACTCGCATTGCCGTTCTTCTCAATGAAAGGCAGTAAGGCTTGGGCGCCCTTTGCGGCATTCACCATATCGAGCGCCAAACGCCGCTGTTCCAATGGATCGGCGGGNGCGCTACCGCCACCTTCGCCTGTGCCGCCGCCGCCGCCACCGCCACCTTGCATACCTGGCAGCTGGAGATTGAAGTTTTGCGTGGTCTGCGGCGTGGCCCGCACGCCTTGGATCTTCGATACCTGTTCCAGCTTCTGCCGACCTGGCAGGGTGGAGGCATCCACCACTTCGCGCTGTCCATCCGGGTACAAGATGTCCCAGTATTTCGGCGTCGCGGAAAGACTTTCACCGGCCTGCACGTGCTTCTGTATGATGCCATTCAACGCCGCAAGGTTCTGGCTCATCGGCGCATTCGGATTACCTCCACTCGCCAAGAAATCGGACATCACCGCAGCGCGGGTGGCGGGGTCGCCGACCGATTTCTCCAACAGCTCGGAAAAGCTCTTCGCTTGCTCCTGACCATACTTCGCCAACTCGATCGCATTCTTCTGTGCTTCGATCCCGAGCCGGCCGGTCTGAATCCCGTAGTCCACCATGTTCTTCGTCAGCTCGTTCGACAGACCGAGCGCCTGGTAGTTCATCGTCGCCTGCAGCTGCGCCATGTCCTTGCCGAAGCCGAGCACTTGTCCAGCACGTTGCAGCTGCTGCTCGCGAGCGGTCTGGGCCGCCGATTGCTGTGCCGCGAGCGCTTGCTGCATCGGTTGCGGATTCGGGAGCGCCTTGTGAATGACCCCACCGGTCGTGGCGAACCGATTGGCATCCGCAGCGTTTTGCGCCATCGCCCAGCCCCGGAAGTTATCGCTGAGCTGATCCAATAGCGAGGGCTTGGTGCTGTTCAGATAATCCTGCTGCATCTGCATCAGCTTCGCCATCAGCTGGGGCTGTGAGGCGAGATACGCGTCGATGCGGTTGGAGATCTTGGCGAAGGCATCGGCGGCGGACGGCATCCCACCCGTCGCAGAAGGAGCGGCTGCGACTGCTGTCCCACCACCGCCGCCGCCGCCACCACGTCCTTGATCATATTCGGCAAGGACCTGGCCGATGCTTTTCGGTGAGCCGTCTTGATTCAACCACTGCGGGTTGGCAGCGAGTTGGCCACCGCTCACCACATTGGTGATCGGGGCGTTCTGATCGGCTTGCAATGCGCGGGACGCCCCACCGGCTCCCAACAACCAGGCCGCATTCAGCTCGTGCGCCGTGGGATCATGCCCCAGCGCCGCTTTCAGCGCAGCTTTGTTGTCATTGAACAACGCTGTCGCGACGGCTTCCGAGTTCTTGTCCTGGCCGCGCAGTTCTGGATGGTTTGCAATGATGGTGTTGTATGTGCCATCGGTGATGCCGTAATAGCCGCTCGCGCTGGAGCGTGGGTTCTTCGCGTCAGCCTTGCCGCCGCTCTCCACCCCTTTGCGCGACTCCAACCACGTATGCGCATCTGTCGGCACCACGTTGAAGTTGGCGGCTGGTGCTGCAGGCTGCGCTCCCGGCTGTGCGGCGGGCTGTGTCGTTGTCGTCGCCGGGGTGGTGGTGGTGGTGGTGGAAGAAGCCGGCGGTGGCGTCGCTGCGCCCGTTGCCCCGGCTGCAGGCGCTGCAGCGGGTGGCTGCTTCGGGATCATCGTCTGTTCCAGCTGCGAGCGCGGCGGCGAGGCTTCCGCCTGTGATACCGGCGGAGGTGGTTCCGGTGGCGGCACCTGTTGGGACGCTGGCGTCGGAGGCGTCGGCGTTTGCGGTGCAGCATCATCCGCGACCGGCGGCAAGGCTGGCGTCGCCGCAGCCGGTGCCGGGGTGGGAGGCACGGCGGCAGCGGCCGGCGCCGCAGCCGGCGGTGGCACAGGCGGCACTTGTGCGGCCGGCTGTTCTGGCTTCACCACCATGGTCGGCGTTTCCGCCGCACGCTTCTTCTCAGCGTCCTCGTCGGCTTTCTTTGCGGCAGCAACTTCCGCCTTGCTGCCGCCGTACATCTGGGCCGGCGTCATTTCGGCTTTGTTCGCCGGACCCGGCTTGGCGGTTTCTTCCTGCAGGCGCCGCACGAACCACGGCATCGGCGTCGGCTTGGCCGGCGGCTGAGCTTCCACCCCCGTCGAAGGCTGATCACCGGTATGCAACACCGCGCTCAATCCGGTCTGGGCCTGAGCGGCAGGGGTCGGTTCACCGGCTATTTGATAACTGCCCTCTGGCTGGGGGTTGGCCTGGGCCTGCTGCATACCAGCGAGGATCGCCGCAACATCATCATTCGGCTGGGCATCAGTGGCAGGGGTCTGGGCTTGCGCGAGCTGCGCCAATTGCGCCATCTCGTCGTCGGTTGGAATGTATGCCATCGGTTAATACCCCCACGTCACGCCCTGGTAGTCCGGATTGTTCTGCGTGCTGCTCTCCCAATCCGACAGGCCAGCGGGGCTGTTTGACTTTGTGGTGCCAAGACCAAACCAGTTCGAGTCTTTGCCAATCTTCGCCAAATTCTGCAGCTGACCGAGGCCCGCATTAAACGACTGGCTGGCACCGTATTGCCGTTGTGCAGCCGCGGCCTGACTGGCTTGCAAATCTTGCACCTGCGCGTTGATCGCATTGGACATGCCACCCAATTTGGTCATCTGATTTTGGAAACCTTGTTGTGCGACTTGTCTGTACAGGTCGAGGTTTTGATTGCCGATCTCTACATTCTGGTTGGCAATGTTTTGTCTGCCCTGCTCGTTCTGCAATTCGGCGGCGTTTCTTGTTTGTGCTGCATTGGCTGCCGCCGCCGTACGGAGATTTTGCACCTGCGTATTGAAATTGTTGGCGATCTGCGCCATCTGGCCCGAGACGCCGACATCCTGGCTGCGGATATTGCCCGCCATCGTATTCGACTGGCCGATCGCACTCATCTGCCGGTTCAACGCATCGGTCAGCGCATTATTATACAACGCATAGGCGTTGTTCGCCGCACCTTGGTTGGCGGAGAGGGTGGCGGCGAGTTCCGCACCACTGCCGGCGAGGCCACGCTGACGCAGCTGATCCTGTACCGCCTGGGTCTGACTCGATGCCGCGCCCTGCTGTTGTTGCTGGATAGTAGCAAGGGTTTGCAGATCGGACGGCAACAGGCCGCCTTGGGTGAAGCCCTGCATCTGGCCCAGCGTCTTGAGCTGCGCATCGCGCATCTCCGGCGAATCTTGTATTTGAGTCGCCTGCCCAATCCAAGGTTGATAGACCTCCGGAACGAAATCCTTCAGCCAAGTATAGGTGCCGTAAGGCGCCGTGTTCTGGGCGCCGGACAGATCAGGCAGCGGCACATTCTGATAGTTCTGCGCCATTTGCTGACGCAATAACTGGGTATATTGGTCGGTGCCGCCACCGCCACCCCCACCGCCACCTGCGCCGGCAAAACTCTTGGCTGCGCTACCGACTGCGCCGACTGCGCCGGCTATTCCTGCTGTCACGCCCATATTAGCTTAAATCCTTGAACCAATTCCGCTCTGCGGCATGAAAGCCAAGGCGCGTAAAAAACGCTTCGAGCGGCACCTTTAGTTTCTCGTGGCAAATAATCCGATCAACATGATCTTCCCGCAGCATGTCTTCCGCCGCGCGGAACAGCGCAAAGCCGGCGCCGCCCTTGCGATACTCCGGATGCAGATAGAACGCATCATCATGGGCCAGCAGCTTGCTGCGGTAATGCAATGCCGGGGCGAGGATGAACAAGACATAGCCCACCACCCGCTCGCCGTCGCGTGCGGTCATCAATCGGACGATGCCGGTGTCTTCCAGCTTGAAGAACATCGGCCAATCGACATCCACCGGCCATTCGTGGTCGGTGACTTCATCCCAATGGCCGGCGACAAGCGGTTCGATGTCTTGCCAGCAATCTTGAATACGTTCACGTTGAAAGCTCAGCATCAATTCGTCCAGACATCGAAAATGAGATGCACGCGCGGCGTCGGCCCATTGCTGACCGCATGTTCGGCGTGCTTGTCGAAAAACCACACTTCGCCGGGCCGCATGTGGGTGACTTCGTCACCGATCATCACGTAGCAGGCCGGATTGGTGGTGATGCACCAATGATAACGCTCGGTCGCGGCGGAATACTCGCCCTCATCGACGTGCCGGGTGATCTCGCCGTCCGACTTGAGCCGGACCAGCATCGCCCGCGCGATCGGCGCCTGGACGATGCTCTGAAGATCCTCAAGCGCGTTGCGGAACGCGGGCTCTTGCAACATCGGGCAATCGACCACCTCATGCGAGTGGAACACGCTGTCGAAGGTGATTTCCGGCGGCATTCTCAGGTAGATGCTTTCGGTATCGGCATGCGCCGTACCCGGCACCGATTGCCGCCACGTGGCGTCGCCGAAACGCGGCTCATGCCGCTCCAGCGCCTGCCGCACGTCCTCTGGGTTGAGATGGCCGACCAGCATCAGATGCGGAGAGAACACCGAGCGCAGCCAGCGAATGGGCATCATCATCCGGTGCCTCCGCTATAGTACGGCACGTATGGCGTGACGGCCGGGGTTGCTGCGGCCGGCGGCTTGTTGGCTTCGTCGATCTCAGCCTGGGTCAGAGGGCGACCCGTCGCATCAACTGGGATACCGCCTTGCGGCATCTGGTACATCCAGCCGCCTTTGCTGCCGGGGATCGGTTGCGGGCCGCCGCTCCAGCCGGCCAACCAATCGGCATCCTGTTGGGCGACCGCGTCGCGCTGCGCTTGCGCTTGCGCGAGAGCTTGCTGCATCCCCGCTGTGTTCAGGCTGATCTGCGGCAGACCGGCGCCGCCCGTACCCTTGATCATGTCGTATTGGTCGAGCAGCCGCTCCGCGAGATTGTATTGCGCCGCCTGTTCCGGTGTGGTGGCGGCCTCACGGGTCAATGGCGTGTTGGCGTATTGGAGATACTGCCGTGGGTCGATGGTTTGCGAGAACGCACCCGGCGCCATGAGATTCGTGATCGGTGCCTGCAGATATCCGCCGGGAAACCCGACATCGGACATCGCCTGGTTGGAGAAGATCATACCGGGCGACATCGTGCCAGCGGGAACCATGTATTTTGACTGATCCACCGCGACGGTCTGCGGATTGAAGGCAGTGCCGCTGAAATTGAACAGGCTCGGGTCAAAATCGCTGAAATTCGCCGTGCCAGCCTTCAATCTGGCGAGCGCGTCCTGGGCTTGGGCGCTATGCTGCTGCCCCGCGGCCTGTTGGGCGTTGATCGCGTTGGTAATCGCGTCACGCTGCTGCTGCACCCAGTTCTGACCGGCCGTATTGAAGGCAGCGATGTCATTCTGTCGCTGGGAGATGGCATTTCGCGCATCGGTGGCGGTGGTGTCGCCGAGCTGCGACATATTGGCGGCGTCGGTGACCAAACCTTGGCTGGCTTGCTTATAGTTCGGGTTGGCGAGGAAGGTTTGCGCGTCGAACGCCCGCTCGCCTTGCGTCAGGCCGGGATTCCACTGCTGCAACAGGCCCTGGATACCGGCCTCGTTGCCGGTGGCGTTCGCCGAGGAGACATATTGCTGCAAAATCGGATCATACGTACGGGTGAAGTTCTGCGGCCCGCCGTATTGCTGGTGAATCAGGTTATACCCGGTGTCGAAGTCGCCTTTGCCGCCGAGAACGTCACCCAGCTGACCTTGTTCCTTGGTGCCGAACGTGCCGAACGTGCCGAGAGAAGTATCGAAGTCGGATTTCGCCTGATTGATCGCGCCTTTCGCGGTCTGACCCTGCCCCTGGACGTAGTTGATGAACGGGGAGAAATCGACGCCCTGGTTCAGGCTGCCGATCTGCTCGACATCCTGCTGATTGCTGGTCTGGTTATTGATCGCTTGCGAAGTCTGCTGATTTTGCGTGCCACCGCCGCCTGTGCCGGTCGGCGTGGTGCTGTCGCCCGTGCCTGGGGTGGTTTGGCCGGAGCTGCCGCCGCCGGAAACGTTGGTGTCAGTGCCCTTTTCGTCGTCTTGGGGCGCAAGGAGTGATGCCATTCGATGAAATACCCGCTGGTTACGGATATTTACCGAAAGCCCGCGCTCAACGAATTAAGCGCGGGCTTTGGACAAACAGAGTTCTTACAGGACGAACAAGTATTATGCCATAAACCACAGCTTAGTTGCAACTGAACCGGTCGGTGGGGTACCGAGGAAGTAAACCGTGACCATCAAGCTGCCGTCGCTCTGATAATTGGTGATCCGGCCCACGCCGACATTACCGCCGGCATAGCCGGCGATGCAGAAGGACGGCACCGACTGCAGCCGCAGCAAGCGCACCTTGGTTGGGGTGTTGTGGGAGAGGGTGACGGTCTGGCTCTCGGCGGCGAGGTTGTTGTTGATATCGATGTTGCCCTGCAACACCGTATTCAGCGTATCCACCCCCTGGTTGGTGACATCCAAGAAATCGCGGAACCATTGTGGGGCCTGGCGATAATCATCAACATTATGGCGCTGGAGCGGACGGATCTTCATCGGATGGTCTCGAACGCGCCGAGTGGTTCATACTCCACCGCCACCTGGGCGAGGAGATAGGGCTCCTGGCTGACGCCGTGAATCCAGCCGCCGATCAGCGCCTCGCCCGTGTGGTCCGGCGCCGGGGCATCGATCGACCACGGCACGGTGTGAGCAGGTGAGGTGACGTCCCCCCACAGACTGGCACCCCATGGACTGAGGCCCCAGCCGGTGACGATCGGCCGGGTCAGTTGATAGGTAGAGAGCGCCGCCGCCTCGTTGGTGGCGATTTCGAGGACAGCTTGCGTGACGGTGTCTTGATCGACCAGGAAGGAGAGGGTGTAAAAGGCTTTCACCATGCCGATCTCGCCGCAGTTGTTCGGGCTGAGCCTGACGTGAGACTGGATCGGCATCCGCACCGTGCAAGCGGCGACGTTAAAGGTGGTCTGCCGGTCGATAGTGACGACGTATTGCGAGCCGGTGCCCTTGGTCACCGTCAGCACCTTCGCGAGCGAACCCGCCTGATGCACGGTCATGCCGATGACCGGCGTGAACACCGTGTTGGTCCAGTTCAGCGTGAGCTGCGGTGGCGAGAAGGAGACAACGCTGGTGGCGATCTCTTCGTCGCTGTAGTCCGTGACATCGCCGTTCTTACGCTGCACCAGCAGCGCCGGCTCCAGGCCGCTCGACAGATACAGCTTGAAGTCAGTTCCCATGACCAATCCGGTGCGAGCTTGCTTATCCCATCTCGTCCAGCCTTCCACGAACGTGTGGTATGCAAAACAATGTGTGGCGACGGTGTCGGTGTCGGCTTGCGGCAGCCATAAGAAATAGGTGCGATCCGCCTCGTGTGCGACGGCGAAGGCGACGGTGGCGATATTCGGGCGACGGATCGTCTGCACCATGATACTTGGCTCGATATCCCAACTGATGACGGTGACGCCGGAGAGAGAGATCTTCACCACGCCTTGGTTGGAGAGGCACCACACCATGTTATTCAACATCACCGCCGTGGCGGGCGCGATGATGTGGCAGGTCATGTCGAGTTGGGTGACTGAGAACGGTGCGGACAAGCCGGCGACGAACCAGATTCCGTCAGTCTTCAGAACATACAGCGCATCGCGGCAAGAGATGATCCGCATGATCGGCTGATCGAGCCGGCCGACATCAAGATAATTGACGAGGGGCACCGCGTCCGGCTGTTGCGGCTTGCTCCAATAGATCCGGTTCAGCCGCGCATCGGCGGTGGCGAGGACGGTGCTGCTGCCCGCGGCGGGCGGCAGTTTCGGGCTGAACTGGGCGCCGGTCGTCGCATTGTCGGCGGTGACCGTGAAAGCACCCGACGTGCAGCTCCGCGCGAAGATGCGGAACACGCCGGGATTATCCGCTGGGCCGGCGGTGTACTCAGCATACCAATAGCCGGATGGGTCGCCACTGATGACGTGGCACAAGGATCTGGTGGTCTGCTCGATATTGAGCGCGTTGCTCGAATTCGAGGTGATCAGCTGCCACTGCTGGGTGGCGACGTTTTCCGACGCGCCGCACTTATAGGTACGAGTGCCGTTGCCGTCCTGTCGGGTGAGGGTAATGCTCGACGTGCCGGACACGAAATTCAGCACCGCCAGCATGTTCAGGGTCTGGGTCGGGAGGAGGGAGGTGCCGGCGAAGAACAGATAATCCTTGTACTGAGCAACGCAGTTCGACAGCGGCGGCTGGCCGTTCGCCGCCGTAATTCCTTCCTGGTTAGCATTGGTGTAGAGCGGGGTCGAGGCGTTCAGGATCGTATCGGAAGTCGTGTCGGTGAACGTCACCGTGCCGAGCGCAGCGGTGGTGTTCTGCACCTTGCTGACCAGATAGCACGTGTCACCCGGATCGGTGACTTGATACGGCGAGCTGATCGTGCGCCACACCTCGAAATAATCATTGGTGGTGATGCCCGCGGGTACGGTGAAGGTGAGCTGCACATTCGCGGGCCGCGCGGCATAGCCGCCCGTGCTGGCGGCCGGGGTGCCCGAGATCGTGAAGGTGAAGTGCGTCGTATCGGTCACCGTCACCGTCCAGTTGCCGGCATATGCTGGGACCGAAGGGTTGGTGATAGAGGCGGTGTTGCCGGTGGTGAGGCCGTGCGCGGCGGCCGTGGTCACGGTTGCTGTGGTGCCCGAGGTGGAGATCGTGCTGATCGCCGCGCCCAGCGTGTTGGTCACTACCAGGCGGGTGCTGACGTCGCTCCGCACCTGGATCTTGTTGGCGTCGGTCCGCAGCCAGGTGACATGATAGCCAACCATGGCGAAGGCGCCGAGGAAGCCGCTATCGCTGGCCTGCAGCGTCGCTCGCGTATCGAGCGGGTGCGGCAAGCCGGCAAGGATCGGCGTATTGGTGACGCTGTCGAGCTTCATCACGCCTTGGTTGGAGGTGAAGAACAGAGACCCGCCCGCCACCGAGGCATCCATCTGAAACCCCGTGGGTGGGGTGAAGGTACCGGTGTATTGGGTGCGGACGGCGCTGGCGTCCTCGTGCCACAGCGTGTTGTCCTGCTGGTGCTGCACCTGCTGCGATTGATACTCGAACAGCTTGTCGATCGGGCTCGGCGTGGTCTGCGAGAAATAAGCGAAGCCCCGGCGATTGGCGACCATGCGGTCACGATTGAGCACCACATTGTCGGCCTGGGTGAGGGCGTTGCGCTGGCCGCCAGCTGCGTCTTTCCCCGGCACGCCGGTCCACGGGTTGGACTGAAGATCGAGGCCGCGCAGGCTCTTATATGAGATGACCGTGGTCATGCGTCACCACGGCCTCACCGGCATCTGCGGCCCGCCGGTCCCCGCCGCGTGCGGCTTGCTGACCACACGG
>AP72_2010_repI_A10DRAFT_1000130_pt1 | contig 12200 bp, 10 predicted proteins | sample AmaPasreplicIA10_FD_9194 | JGI IMG/M metagenome (IMG submission 9194) | reverse complement strand
CTCCCCCCCAGATGGCGCCATCAAGGCCGTAGCCGGTGCCGTCCCACGAAACGCCCAGATACGGGCCATTGACGTTATTTTCGGCGGCGCAGGCGGCAACGTGTGCCTGATGATGCTGCACCCGAATGATGGGCAGGCCGGATCTTTCGGCCCATTGTGTGGAGGCGTAATCCGGGTGCAGATCGCACACGACCGCCTCAGGCTTAAAGCCGTAGAGCCGGCACAGATCGTCGATAGCGCGCTCAAAGGCGTGGCGGGCTTCGAGGGTCTCAAGGTCGCCGATGTGCTGGCTCACAAAAACGTCGTTCCCTACGCCGATCGCAACCGTGTTCTTAAGATGACCACCAACGGCCAGAACCGGCTTGACGGGATGCGCCAAACGAATGCCTAGCGGCGCATAACCCCGAGCGCGGCGCAGGATGCCTGCGCGTCCGCGAGCGAGGCGCACGATGGAATCATCACAGGCACGCACGATCGGGCGATTGTGCATCAAGAAATGATCGGCGATGTCTTTCAGCCGAGTGGCAGCTTCATCGTTCGCGATTGCAATGGGTTCGTCGCTACGGTTCCCACTTGTCGCAATCAGCGGGATGGGACAGGCTCGCATCAGCAAATGATGGAGCGGCGAGTACGGCAGCATCACTCCGAGGTAGGGCGAACAGTGCGCAACGTTCCACGCGATGTCAGTGCCAGGCTTGGGATGCAGCAATACGATTGGTGCGGCCTGTGATTCAAGTAATTCCAGTTCCGCGGGAGAAATGTCGCAGTACTCGCGGGCTGTCGCGAGCGAAGGCATCATGAGAGCAAAGGGTTTCTCTTCGCGATGCTTGCGCTCCCGCAGGCGAGCTACCGCGGCCGGCTGGCGAGCGTCCACCAGAAGTTGGAAGCCTCCGATGCCTTTCAGCGCAACGATCTCCCCTCGCTGGAGAGCCGCGGCNGTTTCGCTGATGGTGCCGTCGAGTTTGGGGCCACAGACCGGGCACGCATTTGGCTGCGCATGAAAGCGGCGATTCGCAGGATTTTCGTATTCCTCGCGGCATTTCGGGCACAAGACGAACTCGCGCATCGTCGTGTTGGGGCGATCGTAGGGAATGTCGACGATGATCGTGTAGCGCGGTCCGCAGTTGGTGCAGTTTGTGAATGGATATTGGAAGCGGCGGTTGTCAGGATTGAAAAGTTCGTCACGGCAGTCGGCGCAGGTCGCGAGATCAGGCAGCACATTGACAGACTTCGCCGAATCCGTTTCGCTGTGGTGGATTTCGAAACTGCTGAATCCCTGCGCCGAGAGCCATTCGGACTCGTGCACGGTCACAACCGATGCCTTCGGGCGCTCACTTTCGAGGCGCTGTTCGAAGCGGCGGAGTTCGTCTGGAGTTCCCTCGACTTCAACCACCAGCCCTGATGCGGAGTTGAGCACCCACCCGTTGAGTGACATCTCGTTCGCCAGGCGATAGACGAAAGGACGGAATCCGACTCCTTGTACGGCTCCGCAGAGCGTGATGCGGAGGCGCTGAACGGGTTTGGATTCTACCGGCATGCTCGACTGATTCTAAGCTTTCGGCAAAAGGCGTAAACCACGAAGGCGACTAAGGTTCACGAAGAAACAGCCGACCTACGCGTGACTTCATGCCCTTTGTATTCAAGCTTTTGTTGCTGCCCCTTGCAAGAGTCGTTCAATGGTGGCGATCAGGTCCGGAACAGCATTCGCAACTGCCGCCGATAGCTCATTGCCATGATCGAAGTTGGTGCCTTGCACGTTGACCGAGAATGCCCGCGGCCGTACACCATACAGTTCTGCGGCCAGTCCGAGCACCTTCTGCGGCGAAAACGCATGTGAAAAGCGGGATGGGTCGGGTGTTTGAGCGGCACTCTCGTCCACGCGGATGGTGCCCGGTTCAATGGCAGCATCTTCGCTGAAGGCCGCGTCGATGAAAATGACGCGATCAAAGCCGCGGAGAGTGTCNGATAGTTCTGGAGCCAGTTGATGCAGTTGGAGGATTTCGACTTCGGAAGCGGAAGATTTCTCGGCAAGAATGTCAGCGGCGCGCCAAGCTACGCCGTCATCGGACCGCAGGGGATTTCCGTAGGCGATGATGAGGGTCCGCGGCATATTCGAAATCCACATTCCTGCAAGGACATCGGCTTGCCCAGCCCGCGGCCCGAAACTCCGGGCCACCGGACGGCCGGAGGCGGCTGTCCCCACATGTTTCTCTTTTCCCGCTAAGCGCGGGCGACTTCGTCGAATACCTCGCCTTCAGGTCCGATCAATTGGATCCGTAATGGCATCTGGCCCATGGCGTGGGTTGAGCAACTCAGGCAAGGGTCGTAACAGCGGATCACGGCTTCCACGCGATTCAGCATGCCCGGGGTCAGCCGGCGACCGTGAACAAAGTGCTTGGCAACTTGTAGCACGCTGTGGTTCATCGCCAGGTTGTTGTGGCCGGTCGCGATCACAAGGTTCACCCAGCGGATAAGGCCCTGCTCGTCAATCTTGTAGTGATGGAAGAGCGTGCCGCGGGGAGCCTCGCAGGCCCCGACACCTTCGAGAGCGTTCGGACGCGCAACAGCCCGCACGTGCTTCGAGAGAATCTCAGGGTCGTTGAGCAAACTTTCCAGCCGCTCAATGCAGTAAAGAATTTCGATCAGCCGGGCGTGATGATAGTGGAATGAGCTGAGCACTGCGGTACGCTGCAGTTCGTGGAACTCGGCCAATTCCTGGTCGGCTCTCGGAGTACCGCAACGATCGGCAACGTTCAGGCGCGCCAATGGCCCGACACGATAGACGCCGTCAGGGAATCCTTTGGGCTTATAGTAGGTGGATTTCAGATAGCTCCACGGCTCGACTTTTTCGCCGATGTAGTCGGCATAGTTCGTAGGATCCAGGTCGTCGGCCACCACCTGGCCGGACGCATCGACGATACGCAGTTTGCCGTCGTAAAAGGTGAGTCCGTTGTCCTTCTTCACGATCCCCATGAACATCGTGGGGAAGTTGCCGAACGTGGAGATCTCCTCGCGGAAACGCTCTATGGTGCTCTTGAACCATTCGAGCGTCCGCTCTGCGATGGCCAGCGCGTCGGGCAGCGACCATAAGATGGCATCGCGGTTAGCTTCGCTCAACGGCTCACTGACGCCGCCCGGAACGATCCATGCCGGATGGATGCGCTTTCCTCCCAGCCGCTCGATGATTTTCTGTCCGAACTGCCGCAGCTTGATGCCGTCGAGGGCGAGCTCCCTGTTCGCTTCTGCGACTCCGAAGATGTTGCTCTTGGCCGGGTCGGCGTCCATGCCGAGCAGAAGGTCAGGCGAGGAAAGATGAAACAGGCTGAGGGCGTGCGATTGCGTGACCTGCGCGAGTCCGAAGATACGGCGGAGTTTGTCAGCCGTGGGAGGAATGCGGACGGCAAGCAGCGAGTCGCAAGCCTTGGCCGAGGCGATCAGATGGCTGACTGGGCAGATGCCGCAGATCCGCGCCATGAGCGAAGGCATCTCGTAAAACGGACGCCCTTCGCACAACTTCTCGAAGCCGCGGAACTGAGTGACGTGAAAGCGCGCGTCTTCGACGCGTCCGTCTTCGTTCAGGTGCAGCGTGATTTTTGAGTGGCCTTCGATGCGTGTTACCGGATCGATGACGATTGTGCTTTCCTGCTTCACGACATCTCCCTTTCAGCTTCGAGCTGCGAGCTTCGAGCTACGAATTGTGCTGCGATGAATCGCTCGTCGCCCGCTCCGGGTCGGTGGCCTCTTCCGAAAGTTGCGCCTTTTGTTCCTAGCTCGAAGCTCGTGGGTCGTAGCTCCTTTACGATCCAAACCTTGTTTTCAATCCCACGTCCGGATTGCGGCCTTCCAGCAGTTCCGAAACGACGTAATAGATCGTGTCGGCTGAAGGTGGGCACCCGGGCACGAACACATCCACGTTCACAAATTCGTGAATCGGGCGCGAGGTGGGCAGCAGCGCCGGAATCACCTGGTTCGGGATGCCGGGATCGAAGGTGACGTTCTCGCGATAAGCGCGGTCGCACACGGCCTTCACTCCGAATGGGTTGCGCATGCCGGGAACATTGGCAGTGACGGCGCAGTCTCCCAGCGAGACCAGAATCTTTGTGCGATCGCGGACCAACTTGATCTTGTGTAGGTCCTCTTCACTGCTGACGGCGCCCTCGACCAGCGTCACGTCGACGCCTTCGGGAAATTCCTTGGCATCGACCAGCGGGCTATAAACAAGGTCCGCGGCGGCGGCCACTTCCAGCAGGCGTTCGTCCATGTCGAGGAACGACATGTGGCAGCCCGAACAGCCGTCGAGCCATACGGTGGCGATTCGTTTCTTACTCATCGATTCTCCACATCGATTCTTGTGTAGCCCCGGACGCCTCGTGCGGGGTCGCGCGAAGCGCGATGCGAATGCCGGCCGTATGGTACTGAAGGCAGCTGACACTCGGAGCTCTCCTCCTCGGGGCGGACGAGGCGTCCGCCACTACATAGGCGTTCATTCGTTCTCCTTACGCATCAGCGTCAGGTACGGGAGGAACTGTCGGCGCTTCAGCATCTCGGCGACCGATCTGCCTTTCTCAAAGAGCGCGCCGGTCGGGCATACATGGACGCACTTGCCGCAACTGGTGCACGTTTCCGACGATCCCCAAGCCTCGGCCAGATCGGTAATTACTTTGGCGTCGATACCCCTTCCCATGACGTCCCAGGTATGGGCCCCTTCGATCTCATCGCACACGCGCACGCATCGCGTACACAAGATGCAGCGGTTGTGATCGATCACGAAACGTTCGTGCGAGGCGTCAACATCTTCCTTGGGATAGCGGTACGGGAAGTGCACATGCGTGATGCCAAGCCGCTGCGCCAGCATCTGCATCTCGCAATGTCCATTCGACACACACACTGAGCAGACATGATTGCGCTCGGTGAAGAGAAGCTCAAGAATCATCCGCCGGTAGTTTTGCAGTCGTGGAGAATCGGTGGTGACCTCCATGCCTTCCTCGACCATGGTCACGCAAGCCGGTAGCAGTTTGTTCTGGCCCTCAATCTCGACCAAGCATAGCCGGCAGGCGCCGACGTCGGTGAGGCCGTCCATCTCGCAAAGGCGGGGAATGAAGATGCCGTTCTGACGGGCCACGTCGAGGATGGTTTCTTCCTGGCGTCCGCTTAAATCGCGGCCGTCGATCTTCAGCGTTTTGACGGTCGGGACCTGTCTCATACGGTCTCTCCCACAGGCTGCCCGCAGACTCCTGCCGGACACTTCTTATCCTGAATGTGCGCCCGATACTCCTCGGCAAAGGATTTCAGCGTGCTGACCACGGGATTCGGCGCCGATTGCCCCAACCCGCACAGGCTTGTGTGCTTCAGCAGATCGCAGAGTTCTTCAAGCATCTTCAGATCCTGCTCGGTGGCAGTCATGTTGCCGATAGCAGTGAGGATGCGATGCATCTGGTAGGTGCCGACGCGACATGGGATGCACTTGCCACACGACTCGGTCATGCAAAAGTCCATGAAGTACTTGGCGACGTCGACCATGCAAGAACTTTCGTCCATGACGATCATGCCGCCTGAGCCCATGATGGATCCGGCTTTGGCCAGCGATTCGTAGTCGACCGGCATGTCGAGGCATTCAGTCGGCAGACAGCCACCGGACGGGCCACCGGTCTGCACTGCTTTGAACGTACGGCCGTCCGGGATGCCGCCTCCAATGTCGTAAACCATTTCGCGCAGCGAGATTCCCATCGGCACTTCGACCAGGCCGGTATTCTGGACACGGCCTGCGAGGGCGAATACTTTCGTGCCTTTGCTCTTTTCGGTGCCGATCCCGGCGTACCAATCGCCCCCGTTGCGAATGATCGGAGCGATGTTGGCGAATGTCTCGACGTTGTTGATCAGGGTCGGCTCGCCAAACAGTCCGCGCATGGCGGGATAGGGCGGACGCGGACGCGGCGTGCCCCGCTTGCCTTCCACCGAGGCAATCAGCGCAGTTTCTTCTCCGCAAACGAAAGCTCCGGCGCCGAGACGAACATCCACTTTGAAGCTGAATCGCGTGCCGCAGATATTCGAACCAAGCAGGCCTACGCGCTCGGCCTGGCGGATCGCATTGCGCAGGCGCTTGATCGCAAGCGGGTACTCGGCGCGCACGTAGATGTAAGCTTCCGACGCGCCCACAGCGTACCCGGCAATCAGCATGCCTTCGAGCACGCGATGCGGGTCGCTCTCAAGCACGCTGCGATCCATGAAGGCTCCGGGATCGCCTTCGTCGGCGTTGCAGATAACATACTTCTGTGTGCCGACCGACTTCGAAACCGTGCTCCACTTCAGGCCCGTGGGGTATCCCGCACCACCGCGACCGCGCAAACCGCTCTTTGTAACTTCATCGATGACTTCACGCGGAGCCATCTCGGTGAGAGCTTTGATCAGCGCGGAGTAGCCGTTCGCGGCGATGTAATCCTCAATGCGATCGGGATCGATCACTCCGGAGTTTTCCAGAACGATCTTCCTTTGCCGCTGGAAGAATGGAACATCGGTAGGACATACCAACCGGGAGACGGAAGAACCTTCGAGGCTGTCGATGATGGCAGCACCATCGCCAGGTTCAACCTTCTTATAGAGCACGCCGTTACTGGTCGAGACCAGCGGGCCTTCCGAGCAAAGCCCCATGCAGCCGACGCCCTTAACCTGGCAGTGACCTTTGGTGCCGCGCTTCTCAACTTCTTTGTCGAGCGCATCTTTCACAGACTGGCTTTCACAAGAGAGGCATCCGGCAGCTACGCACACGTTCACCCGCTGGGTAAAGTGGCTCTGCTGCTCGCGTTCGGTTTCTGCAATCTGATCGAGTTCTTCAGGCGTCATGTTGCGTCGTCCATTTCTTCAAATGCTCACACAGGGCCGAAGGCCCTACTTTTCCGGCCACCTCCTGGTCGTAAACCACGGCAGGCGCCAAGCCACACGAGCCCAGGCAGCGTGCCGTAAGCAGCGAGACTTTCTTGTCGGCAGTGGTTTCTCCGGGGGCAAGGCCAAGGTCGCGCTGCACCGCATCCAGCAACTGCGGCGCTCCCTTGATGTAGCACGCCGTGCCCATGCAGATAACACAGGTGTGCTCTCCCGCCGGCTTCAGGGTGAAGAAATGGTAGAAAGTAGCGACGCCGTAGGCCCGGCTCAGTGGCACCCGCAACGACATCGCGACGTAGCGCAGCGCCTGTTCGTCCAGATATCCGAACGCCTCTTGAACCGTATGCAGCGTTTCAATCAGTCCGCGCGCCTGGCCGCCTTGCCGCCGTATGGTGGCATCGACCAGCTTCCAGCGTTTGTCCTGATTGGGAGCAATTGGTTTTGTTACGTATGAGGCCATATCTCGTCATGCTCACTGATGAATGGATGAATGAGAGTATGAGTGCCATGAATTGATTTGCGATTAACCACAAATTATAGCTCTGATCGGCAAAATGTCACTGTGACGGGCATCACTATGTTGCATTTCGAGTTTCATTTTGGATTACTGCCGAATGGAAGAGACAGCGAACTCGGAAGGCTTCTCGGAATTGACTACCGCGGGACCCTCCTGCGCAGTAACTACGATGATCGTGGCGTCGTCGCGTAGTTGCTGATCGCAGAACTCCTTGGCGTCGGCCAGGATGCGTGACTTGATTTCGCCGGCGGAGTGCGAGATGCATTCGCATGCGCTCTTGACGAGTCGCTCCTCGCCGAACTCTTCGTCACCACCCGGGCCGGCCTCAGTGATGCCATCTGTGAACAGCAGCAGTCGGTCTCCCGGTTCGAGTTGCAATTGGGAATTTTCATACGTCCAGTCGGGAAACACTCCCAGCACGGCGCCGCCGTTTTTCAACTCGTGCCGCGTGCTGTCGGCACGGATCAGGATCGGCAGCAGATGTCCAGCATTGGTGTAATGCATGGAGCGATTCCGGGCATCGAGCACAGCGTAGAAGAATGTCACGAACTTTCCCGTTCCGATGCTGGCGCTCAACACGGAATTAACGCGCCCGCATAGTGCCGCGGGAGACGTCAACTCATGGGCAAAGGCGCGCACGGTTGCCTGCACGTTCGCCATCAGCAGTGCGGCCGAAACGCTCTTGCCTACTACATCGGCAATGCAGATTCCGAGCTTGTTTTCGCTCAAGCGGATCACATCAAAGTAGTCGCCACCCACGACGCGCGCGGGTTCCCATGCGCCATCGATCTCGAATCCGCCAATCTGCGGGATTTCCTTCGGCATCAACGACTTTTGAATCTCGCGAGCCTGCTCAAGTTCCTGCTCCTGGAGTTCGCGCCGCGCGGTTTCCTGCTCGATCACCTGCTGCAGTTCGCGGTTACGCGATTCCAGCCGCTCGCGAGCGCGGCGATACAGTTCCGTACACACGCCAATAATCATGGTGGCAGCAAAGGGCAGCTTCCAGCCAGTACGAATGAATTGCCACAGCGTCTGCCCGGCGAGCTTGCGGACGGGAAACTGAATTACATTCACGACGGCAACGCCCACTAGCGCAATCGTCAGCACCAATCCTAGATAGATCACCCACGAGCGCAATACGTTCTTCTTCCGGTAGAACGAGGCCAGGTGGTCTTGGATAAGCACGATCAGATTACAGAGCGGGAGAGTGTATGCCAGCGTCGTGCCGAGATCCGCTGGGCGGTCTACCGCCCACAGACCGATGTAGATCGCGACCGCGATCGCCACAAAGCTCTGTTGTCGGCGGACAAACCGCCGAATGGGAATGGCCTTGATCATCGCGCTCCGGTTACGTGCTTGTCCGCTATTCCCGAATCGTTAGCACTGGGCAATTGGCTTGCGCAATCACGCGCGGCGCTACGGAGAACGGCAGGTGCGTGGATCCCACATCGGCAGACGAGCGGGCACCAAGCACAATCATGTCCGCCGCGCGCTTCGCGGCGGTCTCAAGGATGCGCTCCGCAGCATGGCCGAATTCCATCAGCGTTTCAGGAATGTATTGCAGTTCTGCATCGGCGGGGATCAGATCTTTGAGCCGGCGCAGGCCTTCCGCGATCGGCTCAGGCTTGCTCCCCAGCCCCGTGTAGTCCTCCATCACGTGCATCAATGTAAGGCGGGAGCGAAAAGTGATGGCGAGAGCTACCGCTTCCTCGGCCAGACGGGAGGCGCCGCTGGCGAAGTTCGTAGCGAACACGATCTGCCGCAGATCGAGTTCAACCGGCGCCAGATCGCTGCCGCGATTTCGAAACGTGGGCAACTTCGCGCGACCGCAGACGCTTGGTCCAACCGTCAGAACCGGGCAGGGCGCATGCCGAAGGATATCTTCCGCCACCGAACCCAGAAGCAACTTGCCCAGGCCCGTCCGTCCATGCGTGCCAACGACGATCAGATCGATCCCGTTCTCTTCAACGATCAGCGCCAGATTCTTCCAGACCCTTCCGTGCCTGACATACCTGCGGAGCGGAACAGTCTCGAAGTGCGCCGAGATGTGCTCAAGCTTTTCTTTGGCTTCGTTCTCAGCATCCTCGTAAATCGTGCCCATGCTGACGTAATCGACGCCCCCACTCATCATTAGGAGGCCCGTGTCGGAGAGTACGTGCACCAGGTGCAGCGTGCTGCCAAAGCGGCGGCAAATGGCGGTGGCGTAAGGCAGGGCGGCCTCTGAGTTCGCGGAGAAATCGGTCGCGAACAGAACGTTCTTTACTTCGAGCGCGGAGGCTGGCTTCGAAGTCTGGCCTCTGGTTGGCGGGTTAGCGGTGTCGATCAGAGCCATGACACGACCTCCTGCATCAATTTCAGGATTACGCCAGGAGGTCTGTCATGGGTGTGCGGGGTGTCACTGGATTTTGTGATTTGAATCACAAACAACGGATTGCAAGGAAAAGAGTTACCCGAGGGTCGAGGTTGCGACTATCCTCGTGGAAGCAGCCGTAACAGAGTACCGGTTTCTTCGATTGGATTCGCTACTTGTGCCGAAGGAGGCGCGATGAAGAATTGGGGACTGGTTGTGACGCTGTTGTATGCCGTAATAGTGATTGGATTTTTGTCACCGGGTTTGCTCCTTCTGGTTGGCGCGTGGAGCGCTTACGACTTCCGGCAATTCTATGGTTCTTGGGTGTATTGGATGTACGCCGGCATTTTTGTGCTTTGTCAGGCCGTTCTCCTCTCGCTCAGAGTGGACCCCGCGGCGAAGCCTTCCCGTTCGCGGTCACGGATTGTGATCACCGCGTCGCTGACCGGCCTGCTGCTCATGATGGTCACCATCGTAGTCGTGTTCGCATTAGTCGACGCTGCGATCGGGGAAAAGAAGATTCCTACGTTGCGCGGCCCGACTCCGATCGTAGTTACGGCCGGGAGCCTGTGGTTCCTATGGGGGATCTTGTTTTACCTTCTCTATCGAAATTCGACCGATCCCGTGACGCGCGCCTTAACATGGCTGTTCCGGGGAAGCGTTCTGGAGTTGCTGGTCGCGGTACCCACTCACGTAATCGTAAGGCGCAGAGACGAATGCTGTGCTCCGGTGGTGACCGGATTTGGGATTACCAGCGGCATCGCGATCATGCTGCTGTCGTTCGGGCCAAGCGTGGCATTGCTGTTCAAGAAAAGGCTGGAGAGGTATGAACTGCAGGGATCAGGGGCCGGAGGTCAGGAGTCAGAAGTCTGAGCGTCCGAATAGGCTTGTCGCGCTGCTGGGCCTGAGGGCGAATCTATAGTCTACTGTGCGAAACCGTCGGCTTGCGTGACCGCGCCGACTGCTACCGTGTGGTCGATGTAGAGACATCCGGCTTCGAGGGCTTCGCGGTCTAGTTCGAGCAGCACAGGATCCTTCACCTTAGCTTCCAGAACCTTCATCGCTGTGGCAGACGACAGGCATTCGGTTTCTTCCAGCAGCGCGCCCATCATCACGACATTTGCCACTTTTGCGGAGCCGAGTTTGTCGGCGATCTCCGACGCGGGGATGCAGACCACCTGCGCGTCCGTGATCGAAAGGTCGTCTGGCAACCGCTCGCGGCCATAGATGATGGTGCCGCCTGGAGCGATTTGTGTCGCGAACTTGCGCAGCGAGATTTCGTTCATCGCAATGAGCACATCCGGACGCGAAACAACGGGGGATCCGATACGGTCTTTTGACAGGCACACATGGCAGTGAGCGCTGCCCGAGCGCATTTCGGGACCATAAGACGGCAGCCAGCTGACTTCTAAGCCTTCGCGCATTCCCATCTCCGCGAGAAGCTGGCCGAGGAGCAACACGCCTTGTCCTCCGAATCCGGCGATCTTGATGCCGAGATGGCGGAAGTGATGTGTTCTTCCCTGGACCATGCGGTCGCGCGCCGCCTTGCGCTCGCCCTCGACGATCTCTTCCACGGTGTTGTGCGGCGGGATATCCGGGTTCGGAATTTCGACCTTCTTGTCGCGGAGGACATTCAGCGGGAAGTTCGGGATCATCTTTTCTCCCACCCACTTCCGCGCCTCTATGGGATCCTTTCCCCAAATCGTCGGGCAAGGCGAGAGAATCTCGACGAAAGTGAATCCCGCTCCGTCGCGTTGCAGTTCAAGCGCTTTGCGCACGGCGCGACGGGCTTTCATGATGTTCTTGTTGTCGGAGAGCGCGACGCGCTCGATGTAGACAGGAGCCTCCAGCGAGGAAAGCATCTCGGCCATATGCAGGGGAAAGCCTTCGTTGACCGGGCGGCGTCCCCAGGGGGAAGTCGTCGAGCGCTGGCCGACGAGAGTGGTCGGCGCCATCTGTCCGCCGGTCATCCCGTAAATCGCATTGTTGACGAAGAAGACTGTGATTTTCTCGCCGCGATTGGCGGCGTGCACAATCTCGGCGGTTCCAATGGCGGCCAGATCTCCGTCACCTTGATACGCAATGACGATCTTGTCGGGGCAGGCACGCTTCAGGCCTGTGGCGGCAGCCGGCGCACGTCCGTGCGCAACCTGCACGTTGCCCACATCGAAATAGTAATAAGCGAAAACGGAGCAGCCCACGGGACTCACCAGAATCGTCTGATCCTGTAATTTCAGTTCTTCCAGCGCCTCGGCGATCAGCTTGTGGGCCACACCGTGGCCGCAGCCGGGACAATAGTGTGTCTGGTGCTTCAGATCCGATTTGCGCTCGTACTCGTGGTAGAACGTCTCGGGTTTCTGATGGACGACGTCGTACTTCTCGTTGGCTGTCTTCGTATCTTCCAGGACTACGTGGTCCGCCATGATGAATCCTCGCTGTTCGGCTCTCGGCTTT
>AP72_2010_repI_A10DRAFT_1000129_pt1 | contig 12235 bp, 12 predicted proteins | sample AmaPasreplicIA10_FD_9194 | JGI IMG/M metagenome (IMG submission 9194) | reverse complement strand
CCCCGCCATAGCCGCGATCAACGGCGGGGTTCGTGCAAGCACCGCGGCAGGGGAGTGGTCGGCCGCTAACGGCATGGAGGGATTATTTCTGCTGGAGCGTGACTTGCTCGATCAGCAGGTGATCGACGTCAACGGCAGGAAAGTTGTTCGCGTTAACGACGTAGACCTCGAGTTTGATTCCCAGAAAGACCCCGAGCACCCGGTTTTACGGGTTCACTCAGTCGATGTGGGGGCGCGAGGCGCAGTTCGCCGGTTGCTCCGAGGCGTAGCCCCGCGCGCAGCCCTGCACGTCTTGTTGGGAAAAATTCCTCCTCGCAGCATTCCCTGGGATTTCGTTGACCTGATCGAAACCGATCCTGCCAGACGGGTGAAGCTCAAGATTTCTCATGAAGGCCTGGCCAAACTGCATCCGGCCGACATCGCCGACATAGTTGAAGAACTTGCTCCCGACGAGCGGCAAGCCGTCTTCCAGACCTTGGACGAGGAAACCGCAGCCGAGGCCCTCGAGGAAGTCGAGCCTAAAGTACAGAAGGCCATTGTCGAGTCGCTGGATTCTGAGCGCGCCGCAGAAATCGTCGAAGAGATGAATCCCGACGCTGCCGCCGACCTTCTTGCTGATCTGCCTGAGGACCAAACCGAGCAGATCCTGATCCAGATGGAGCCGGAAGCCCAGCACGATGTTGTCGAACTGCTGGAACATAAGGAAGAAACCGCCGCCGGACGCATGACGACTGAATTCCTCGGCCTTCCAGTCAATGCCACGGTGCATAATGCCATTGATTCGCTGCGGGAATTCGAGGGCGGGGTCGAGGTCATCAGCACAATCTATCTGGTCGACACACAGGGAACCCTTGTTGCAGCAGTTCCTTTGGCGAGGATTGTGCTGGCCGAGGCTTCAGTCCCGATGTTGTCCCTCGCGCAAGAGCCTCTGGTACTGGCCCACCAGGAAGCCACCGAGATGGAAGTGGCAGAACTATTCGACAAATACAATCTCCAGACCCTTCCAGTTGTCGACGAGCACAACAAGCTGACCGGGGTTATTACCTCCGATGACGTGATCAGCATGTTGCGTTCGAAGCTCTGATTCAACGCCGAAGGTGGCGGAGTTCGTCTTTCTATTCTGGGGGTCCATATTGTAGAATTCCTTCACTTCTCCCCTGGTGCGGTCCAACTCCTTTCAAGAACAGGAATAACATGGCAACGACTTTAGCTGCCCCTGGCACCCTTACGAAGCCGGCAACACCAGTGCCGGGGCGGCGTTTCGATCATTACTTCTTTTCGGGTACCGCATGGTTGATGCTGGCGAGCGTTTTGCTCGGATTTGGGCCGACGTACTATCTGGCTGGTGTCTTCAGCGCGCCGCTTCCCAGCCGGATCATCCACGTCCATGGAGCTTTGTTCTCCTGCTGGATCCTACTGCTGATCGTGCAGAATTCTCTTGCCTGGGCGGGACGGGTCGATATCCACAAAAAGCTGGGTCTCGTCGGATTTGGGCTAGCGTGCCTGATGGTTGTTGTGGGATGGATGGCGGCCACCGACCGCCTGGTTCGAGGCACGGCCCCTCCAGGACTGGACACCTACCGCTTCTACATCACCCCGGTCACCGACATGGTGATCTTCGCGACGCTGATGTTTTTTGCCTTCAGGGCCCGCCGGGACTCGTCGGCTCACAAGCGAATCATTTACATCGCGACGACAGGAATACTGATCGCTGCAATCGCGCGGTTTCCGTTCAGTTGGCTCTTCCATAAGGCCCCGCATGCTGCAATTGCCTCGTATACCTTCCTGGTGCTGCTGATCGCTTACGATCTGTGGTCAACACACAAAATCCATCGAGCAACGCTTTGGGCGGGCGGCTTTCTGATTTTTGTTCAGCAGTTCCGCTTACCCATAGGCCAAACCGCGGCGTGGCACTCGTTCGCCGCAGGAGTGCAGTCACTCTTCCGCTGAAGCGTGGATTAGTTTCTCTATCTGGTCCGGGCGCGATAGAAATCTTTCGCACAAGCACTTTTCATTTGGCCGGATGTGCATGATGCGTTTATCCTGTGGCGTCACTCGTGCTTGAATCCCTCTATTTTTATGTCTGCGAAAAGTGCGCATGAAGTTCATGAGGCGTTGGAAGACCCGGATCCTGCTGTTCTTCGCCGTAGTCGGCCCAGGATTCATTACCGCAAACGTCGACAATGATGCCGGCGGCATCCTGACCTATTCATCCGCCGGGGCGCAATTCGGACATCTTCTGTTGTGGACCATGATCCCGATCACGCTAGCGCTGATCGTTGTCCAGGAAATGTGTGCACGCATGGGGGCCGTCACCGGGAAGGGTCTCAGCGATCTGATTCGCGAGGAATTCGGCCTTCGTATCACGTTCTTGATGATGCTCGGCATCCTGATCACCAACTTCGGGAATGTAGTAACCGAATTTATCGGCATTGCTACAAGCTTGGAATTGTGGGGGTGGTCGCGGATATATACCGTTCCGGTCTGCGCTCTGATCGTCTGGGTGCTCGTGGTGTATGGGCGGTACAAACTGGTCGAAAAAGTGTTTGTCGTGGCCTCGTTTGTGTACGTGACGTACATTTTCGCCGGGCTCCGCGCACATCCTTTGTGGAAAGACGCGATTATCGGTACGTTCGTTCCGCCCAGTCTGCACGTCTTTCGAGATCAGGCTTACTTGTACATGGTGATCGGCGTGGTGGGTACGACGATCGCACCATGGATGCAGTTTTACCTGCAGGCATCAATCGTGGAAAAGGGAGTTACGCGGCGTCAGTACAAAGCGTCCATGCTGGATGTTGTTAGCGGCTGTATCTTCACCGACGTCGTGGCGTGGTTCATAATCGTCGCCTGCGCCGCCACATTGTGGATTCACGGTTTCCGAAACATCACTTACGCTGCCGACGCGGCGGCTGCGCTCAAGCCGCTGGCCGGTCAATATGCGTATATCTTGTTTTCCTTTGGGTTGTTCAACGCGTCCCTTTTTGCGGCATCGATCCTGCCGCTCTCGACGGCCTACACGGTTTGCGAAGGTCTGGGCTTTGAATCCGGAGTAGAACGGAGGTTCGGAGAAGCTCCATTCTTCTACTGGCTGTACACCGGACTGATCGTGGCGGGCGGAGCTGTTGTAATGATTCCGGGGCTGCCGCTGGTGAAGATTGCTGTTCTCTCGCAGGTGGTAAACGGAGTCGTCCTGCCCTTCGTGTTGATCTTCATGCTGTTGCTGATCAACAAGAAAGATCTGATGGGCGAATATGTGAACCGGCCGTTGTTCAACATCATTGCTTGGGCAACCACGGTGATCATGGTAGGGTTGACGGCAGCGTGGTTTTGGACGCTGCGCTCAGGCTAGATGAGCGATAACGAGAAAGCAGAAGCCGGATCCAAACGGACCCGGCTTCGTTGTTTTTGATGCATTCCAGACTCAATGCCCGTCGAGGCAGCCCTTCTGTCCCGAGCGGTTGGGATAACCCGTTCCAGAGTCGTAGGCTTTGTTGGACCATTCTCCTTGGATCTTCCACTGCGTTCCATTGCTGAAGGTGACAAGCGGAACATTGAAGGTCCAGGCGCATTTGTCACCGTTCTCTTGGCCTTTCTTGTCGTACCATGCGCCCGGGGAATCCGGATCTGTCCGTGCTTCCGAAAGCTCGTGTCCGCTAACGTTGGCAAGGGCGGCCAGGCCTTGCGAATGTAGCCCCGAAGTATCTTGAGGGTCGCAGCCTCCGTCGCCGTCGAGATTGAAGAAGAAAGCCACCTGGACGGTTACGCCTTTGCAGGATCCGAAGGTGTGGTATGCGCAATAGCCGGCGTTGCCGCGTTTCCCGTCAACGTAAACGGGATAGTAGCCGTTGGAAACGGGGTTCGTGATCTCTTTACAGACTTCAGAGACAATCGCTGAGGTCGAACTTCCGTTGGCTGCAGTCGAGAGATCGACGAGATGGCCGTCATGAGTGACCACAGGCCCAACCTGACCGTTCGATCCCGTGTATTCGTCTGAAGTCTTGGCATAATTTGAGTTGCTGAATCCGCTGTACCAGCTATCGAGACCGGTGATCTTATCGCCGACGAAGCTGGAGTTGGCCCAACTCGGACCCCAGTAAATCGCCTCGCTTACTGTGGATGTCATGATTGGCCCGCCGTGATAGGTCATGTCGGGACTGTTGCCTCTTGCCGGGGCATTGGCGCGGGCGAATGGATCGAAGCCCCGCGCCCAGTGGATTCCGAGCATCGGAGGTTCATGTTGAACATTAAGCGTTGATAGATCCTGCAGGTTGTTCGACGCCGAATCGTTGACCTGGGCAAAACAGGCGGCTCCAAGCGACGCTACCGCGAGGAGGACAAGCCATTGCTTAAACATAGTTGGGCAACATCCTTTCCTGGGATTTGAACTATTGGGCGTACTCCGGTGGAAACGTGCTTCCCCAGACGAACGTGCGGCGGATTATGTCACCGTCACACGCGAGGGTCAATACAGTACAACTGACAAATGTTGTAGAACTGCCTCTTCGAGTTGCGATTAGATTTGGTGCTTTCCTGCCGCAAGGTCATTTACCAAGGTTAAGTCGGCTTCGAGAAAATCAAACTTCGGCAGGTCCTTCGGGAAAGCCCACTGCATATCCTTGAAGATGCGGTTTTCGAGCTCGCCCACATATTCGCGGACAATGTAGAAACGCAGTTCCACCATACCGCCGTTGGGGTATTCGTGCTGAAGGCGCGCGAGTTCGTCATCAATCGTGGCCTGGATGCCCAGTTCTTCATCGAGCTCGCGCCGCAACGCGTCGCGGGGCTGCTCGCCCTCCTCGATCTTGCCACCCGGAAATTCCCACTTCAGAGGCATGGTCTGATGCCGCGTACGCTGGCAGACCAGCAGTTTCCCGTCTTGCACGATCAAGGCTGCGACTACCCGTTTCATGGTTCGGCAGGACCTGCCGCCTGTAGTGCGCTCGCTACCGGATCAACGCAACTGGTGAAGGTAAATGCGAACGCCGCAATCCCACTCGAGCATCGAAGTTCGAGTTCGTGCGATCCGAACTCGTGGTTATCGACGAGCAAATACATCCGCGGAGAATCCACGACAATGTAGGCTTCCTGTTCTCCCTTTATCGAAGCGCGGAACCTGACATCGCGAGTCGCCTGGTTCTGCGAAAGCGGCTTGCCATCTTGCAAGATGATTACCTCAGCCGATGGCGCGTGGGGGCAAGCCATGACCAAGTTTACGGCGGCAGCTTCGTATTTCAACCGCAAACTATGAGGTCCTTGCTCCACGGCTTCGAAGTATTCCGCGGTTGAGGCCCAGCGACCATTCGCGTAGAAGAAGTTTTCTTCAAGAGGGCCACTAAAGTCATATTCCGCAATCTGGTCTTCCTTGAACCCTGAAGAGTTTCCGATTCGTCCCCGGGCATTTCCAAGATAAAGTTCACCGGTTGGGCGATAGCAGACAGCGCCCACGTGATCCTCCTCTCGCACTGGCTCCATAGGTGGCGGGAGCTGAATTGCCGGATCAATCTCGCGCAAGAGTTCCTGAATGACCTGCTCACATTCTCCGTAGCCGCCCTCGCCGAAGTGCCCGTAACGCAGGTAGCCGTCCTTGTCGAGCAGGTACTTGGTGGGCCAATAGCGATTTGCGAATGCTTTCCAGATTTCGCGATTGCTGTCGATGACGATGGGATACGTGAGTCCAAACTCGCGAATGCCGCGTTCTACATTGGACTCGTACTGCGCGAAAGTGAACTCCGGCGTGTGTACGCCGACAACAGTCAGTCCCTTTTCGCGGTAGCGTTCGTGCCATGCTTGTACATATGGAAGGGTTCGAATGCAGTTGACGCAGGTGTAGTCCCAAAAGTCGACCAGAACAACCCGGCCGCGCAGCTGTCGGAAGCTTAACGGAGTCGAGTTCAACCACACGCGGCCAATCTCAGGCGCGCGTACTTTGCCTTTCTCGACTCTCATGCGCCCGCGGCTTCCAGCTTCTTTCCAACCAGCATGGCGCAGTGCTGCACGAAATCCTGATGTTCGGAGGTAAATGCGGCAGGGAAGTGGCTGTCGATGTCGAGCTCGCCGACGACTTTCCCATGGGCAAATACTGGCACTACAATCTCAGACTTGGTCTCAAGTGAACACGCGAGATAACGCGAATCTTTCGCCACGTCATCCACTACAACAGTCTGCCCGCTCGAGGCCGCTGCGCCACATATGCCCTGATTCAGCGGAATGCGGGTGTGAGGCGTCATCGCTCCCTCGAAGGCGCCTAGCACGAGCATGGGAGGTTGAGCGCCTGGCTCCAGCAGGTAGAAGCCGACCCAGTTGTACTTCAGCATCTTGTCATGGAGAAGCTTCACCATTGACCGCATCAGGCCCTGGCCCGTGGATGAAGAATCCGCCAGCGCGGTGATTTCTGATCTGAGTTCGTCGAGTCGTGTTGTCACGGAGGGATGCAAGAATCTTACCTCAGTCAGCGGATTTTCCAACTGCGGAAGACGGAACGCCGGTAATCTGCCGGATTCCTTTCGTGCGCGGGAAGAGTTCAGGATGGATTGCCCAAGCCAGCGCATTTAGTCCGTTCACTAAAGTGGGAGCGGGTGTATTCAGGAACTCATCCGAGATGCAGAAGACGCGGCCGGCACGGACGGCTGCCAGTTCCTCCCATCCGCGATCGACGACGATCTTTTCCAGAGGCACACGATCGCCCGCACCGCACCAGGCTGCAACGATAACTTCCGGATCGGAGGCCGCGATCTCGTCGGCCGGACATCTGGCCCCGGGTGTTCCAGCAAACTTGCCTCCCGCTGCGTCAATCAATTCCGCCACCCACGGCTGCGAAGCGATAACGGGCTTACCCCACTCCTCACAAAACACGCGCGGCTTCCGGGAATCGAATGTTTTTGCTCGAACCGCTTCAATGTTCTGCTGCATTGTCCGGATGACGTCTTCTCCGCGAGCGGAAGCTCCCACGGCACCAGCGATGGCAGCGATGTCGGTGTAAATGTCCGCCAGTGTCTTGGGCGCCAGTCCCAGGAAGCGCGCGCCCGACTTAAGAATCTCGACCAGCGATTTCTCCTGGAAGGGAACGGAGGCGATTACAAGGTCAGGGCGCACGGCTATGATCTGCGAGGCGTCGGCTGCCCATGAGTCGTGCAGTATCGTGCGTGAGCTTTCGGCAACGCCAGGGACCATGTCGGCGCAGTAGCGCGTGCAAGCAACGACGCGGTCCAACTCTCCGATCGCATCGAGAATGACCGTTGCACTGGGCTGCAGACAAGCTACACGGCGTGGAGTGTGATCGACGCCCACGCGTCTATCTTAAACGCGATGCAGCCCGCAGCGATGCTCATCAACTACTTGAAGTTTCGCACCAACTGTAAAGCGAGGGCGCTCATCCAAATGAGGCTTTCGAATCCAACTCGGGAAAAATCTGTTGCGCTCAAAAACCCTCTTGATGGCTGCGTTTGTGGCGAGCTTCGGCCTGATCAATAGCCCGATTTCCGCTCAGACACCTGCCACCAGTTACACGCTGTCCGTGACGGCGGCCGGCACCGGCTCTGGCATAGTCACCAGCACGCCTGGGGGAATTAGCTGCAAACCTACGTGTAACGCTCCATTCGCCGCGGGCAGCGGCGTGAAACTGACGGTTACACCAGCGCAAGGTTCGTATTTCGCAGGGTGGAGTGGTGCCTGCAAGGGCACGGGCGCTTGTACGCTTACGGTGAACAGCAACCTGAGTGCGACCGCGACATTCAATTTGAATCAGACCGTGAAAGTCTTGAACCACATCATTTTCATAATGCAGGAGAATCGCGGCCTCGATCATTACTTCGGCGCCCTACGACAGTATTGGCGCAACAATAAATTTGCTGACATCTCATTCGATGGCCTGCCGCAATTCAATCCGGCGTCTGGCAACGCTCCGCTGTACGGACCTGCGCCGACCAATCCGGGATGCGATCCTGCCCTTCCTCCGCCAAACGATTGCATTGAAAACAGCAAGAGCCCCTCGGTGGCTTCGTACCACCTGATTACGCAATGCATCGAGAATCCGAGCCCGTCGTGGAACGAAGGACATGTCGCTTGGAATCTCAGCAATCCCATCTCTGCAACTCCCACACTCGACGGATACGTGTACACGGGCGCTCATGATGCGCGCAACAACAATCCGCCCTTCTACGACGTTAGCGGAATTCGGGTCATGGGTTACTACGACAATACTGACCTGAATTACTACTACTACATGGCGTCGCAGTTCTCGACGTCCGATCGCTGGTTCGCGCCTGTCATGACGCGTACTCAACCGAACCGCCACTACCTGATCGCCGGAACATCGCAGGGATACGCGTATCCCATCGGGACCGACAGCAACGATCAGGCGCTCCTCACCGCGAAGACGATCTTCCAGTCCTTGCAGAACGCCGGAATTACCTGGAAGATTTACGTTGACCCTGCGAACACTCCGTGCGCGTCGAATCCCACCGCGCAATGCCTGCTCGGATACAGCTACATCCAGGACTTTCAGTGGGGACACACAATTCCGCAGAGTTATCCCAATAAACTTGTGCCGATTTCGCAGTACTTCACCGATGTGAAGAACGGCACGTTGCCCCAGGTGGCGATGATCGAGTCTGCGGGGCCCGCCGGACTTGATGAGCATGGATCGGATTCCGACCAGTATCCGATCAATATTCAGCTCGGCGCGCAGTACGTGGAATCGCTAATCAATGCCTTGATGACGAGCGTTTCGTGGAAAGATTCGGCGTTCATACTTACCTATGACGAAGCCGGCGGCCTCTACGATCATGTACCGGCTCAGCCCGCGAAAAGTCCGGACGCCATCAAACCAGTCGATCTATTGCCCGGAGATATCTGCACCACCGCGACGGGTCCGACATGCGACTTCACGTACACCGGCTATCGCGTGCCATTGCTCGTGATCTCACCGTACGCACGCAAGCACTACGTGAATCATCAGGTGGCGGATTACACAGCGATCCTGAAGCTGATTGAAACTCGCTTCGGTTTGCCCGCGCTGACCAAGCGCGATGCGGCCCAGGTGAGCATGACCGCATTCTTCAACTTCAATACACCGCCGTGGATGACGCCACCAAAACCACCCACCCAGAGCACAAGTGGATCTTGTTACCTGAATCAGCTTCCGTAAGTCTGCCTAAAGTAGGGTACCCAGAAATGTGGGTGCGCCGGGTCTCGCCGACTTTGCGAGACCCGGGATCGAATGCTGTATTAGTCTTCTTGGAGTTTGGCGAGCGCGCCAGACAGTGCTTCGAGTGCCAACTGTGCCGCGTGGCTCGAGGCTTGAGGCAGGCCTCCGACGGCATCGATTAATTTGGCACGATCGATGCGGCGTGCCTCGTCCGGAGTTTTGCCGACTGCTAACTCGGTGAGCGCCGATCCACAGGCCATCGCCGGTACGCATCCTTTGGCTTTGAATCGGATTGCAGAGATTCGGCCTGCTTCTAATTTCACACTAAGACGAATCACATCGCCGCACACCGGATTCTCAATCTCAACTACGGCGTTTGCATCTGGAAGGTCCCCGGCGTTACGGGGATTCTGAAAGTGATCGAGAAGTTGGGTCGAGTACATCTTTATCGCCGACCGGTGCCGTCCGGAAAATAGATTGTCCAACCACGCTGTTTCGCCCAGGCCTCGAGGTCAGAACTTGGGTTCACCGCGAAGCCATGTTTCGCCATTGCGAGCATGTCGACATCCCATCGCGAATTGCCGAATGCCGCATCGATCTCTTTGCCGGCAACTTCGCGCAGTGCTTTCGGCTTGCCCGGCCCAGAAGGCAGCCGCACAAGTTTGTCGGTAACGAGTCCGTTGCTGAGTTCTGCTTTGGCGGCCAGGATCCTGTGCTCAGGAATGCCGAACTGCTTCATCCCTGCGCGGATCAGCCATTCGTTTGAGGACGAGACTGCCCAGATCTCGCAGCCGTTATCGTGCAACTGATGCACCAACTGCTTCATCTCGGGAAAGATCCGACCGGGGAAGTGCGACGTCATAAACTCCGTAGCGACTCCCGTCAGGGATGCGTCCGACATCCCCTTGTGCATGGTGACCATCTCGCCACACATGTCGTCTTCGCTGACCTTGCCGGCTTTGTACTCGGCATACCGAAGACGCATGGCGCTGCCGACTTCAGGCGACACCACACCGCGCTTGATTTCCCAATCAAAGAAGGTTTCCCCGGCGTCGCCCGACCATAGAGTGCCGTCACAATCGAATGCGGCCACTCGCGGCGCGAGCCGCAAGACGCTGTCCACAAATTGCGTGCTAGTTGAAAAAGCGGTGTCAGCCCTGGCTGTGTCCATGCACTTTGACAATACCGTGCGAGCGCCGAAACGCGCAATGGATGCAGCAGCTACTTCGACAAAAGGGCGGCGTAATCTTCAGGAGTGTTGATGTTGAGAGTCACATTGGGATCATCGACTGAAGAATACTGCATGTGATCTTGGTACCGATGTTCCACATCGCGTGCGTTACTGGTCACCGGCTCGCGCAAGAAGCGCTCGATCAAATCGCGCCCTGCTATGAACGGATGGCCGTGCTTTCCAGCAAATTCTGGCACGAGCGCCCAGACATTCTGCGGAGTCTCTTCAAACGCCTGGCGGAGCATTGCGACCGTGGCAGAGTTTGCCGGCGGTCTATCGACTAGTGTGATGATCGCGGTGTCCCGCCCGCGGCTGAGCACTTCGCGCAGTCCGATCTGCAGAGAACTGAACTGGCCATTGCTCGGGTCGGGATTCACGACGAGCGAAGCTCCGTGGGCATAGACAATCGGCGCGAGCGCAGCTTCGTTTTGCCCGGCCACTGCGATGACAAAATCGGTGGAGAGCGATAACGATCGGATTGCGGCCGAAAGGAAGCTGTCCTTCGCGAACTGGCCTTCCGCGGCAGGAGGCCAAGGCAGCAGTGCCTTATCGCGTCCCATGCGCGAGGATTCCCCCGCTGCCAAAATCACTCCTGCGAAGCTGACAACCCGCGACATGGTGCGGAAGATAGCAGAAAGTGAGGAGAAAGTCAGTGACCAGAAAGAAACGAAACCTTAAATCACCCAGAACACGAAGTTAGACGAAGGACATCCGGGTTCCTTCGTGAACCTTAGTGTCCTTCCTGGTTTCAGGTTTTGCGGCGGGTGCCTCGGTCGATGACTTCGTCCTCAGAACTTGAGTTCGTTTTGAACCAGCTCATATGCGGCAGTTTCGAACTAGCGTGGCGACGGATAGCGATCAATTCCGCCGTGATGGCCACGGCAATCTCTTCGGGTGTTACAGCGCCGATATCAAGTCCGACGGGCGCATGTACGCGTTCGAAAAGATGTTCAGGCAGTCCTTCGGCTTGAAGTGCTTTCGAAATCTCGATCACCTTGCGCTTCGATCCGATCATCCCGACATAGCGCGCGCGTGTCTGCACGGCCCAGCGCAGAATGCGCATATCGTCGCGATGTCCTCGTGTCACGATTACGATGTAAGACGACTCGTTTGGCTCGAGTTTCTGGGTTGCCTCTTCGAAGTCAAGCGCATGCACTTCGCGGGCAGCGGGGAACCGTTCCCTCGTCGCATATGAGGAGCGATCATCCGTGACAATGACATCAAATCCTGCCGGGGCTGCGGTCCGGCAAAGATTGATTGAAACATGGCCTGCACCGAAAACATAAAGTAATGCTGGAGGTAACACCGGTTCCACGAAAACCTCAAGCGTGCCGCCACAAACGAGCCCAGTGTCGTACTTCGGATCCTGGTTCAAGTCAAACTTTAATGTTCGGGGCTTCTCGGTTTCCATGACTTCACGAGCCGCCTGCCAGACATCGGCCTCGACACATCCTCCACCAATCGTGCCTACAATCGAGCCATCGTCACGCACCAGCATCTTGGCCGTCTGGAACGACGGAATCGATCCGCGTACGTTCACGATGGTGGCGATGGCTCCGCGGCGTCCCTGGCGGCGGAGTTCGACGATGTGTTCGTAGATGTCCATCTCTGAAAATTATCTACTACTGACAAACATAAGCTCAAGCCTTGTCTTCTTACGACGGATGCTTACGCAACGCCGCCTGAACCTCCTGCGGTAATTCTTCGTCCTGCATCATCTTGCCGTAGAGTCGCAGGATATCCGTATTGAGTTTGAACATCGTGAATCGTGAGTAGGTGGTCAGGATGGTTAGGTTGCGCGGTGAAATCGGATCGCCTGCCAGTCCGGCGACGAATTGATAGACCGGATCGACGTCTCC
>AP72_2010_repI_A10DRAFT_1000128_pt1 | contig 12244 bp, 10 predicted proteins | sample AmaPasreplicIA10_FD_9194 | JGI IMG/M metagenome (IMG submission 9194) | reverse complement strand
CCCGTCCGGTCGAGCAAAGCTCGACAGCCGCAGGTGAAAGCGGAACGCAATCCCGGGCGAGCACGACCCAGGAAGAGAATGACTTCAGCCGTGCAGTGAATGAGCAGCTATGGCAAGCGGCCGCAGCTGCTGAAAGCCTTCCTACATCTTGTCATCCTGAGGAGCCGTTTTTTGGCGACGAAGGACCTATGCATTCTGCCGAGAGCGTCTCGGTAGCGAGTCGTCTCTACGATCAGCCGTCCGAATTCGATCGCTACCAAATGATCCGCACCTACTTCCAAATGCTGATCGAAGAAGAACTCCCCGACGCCGTCGGCAAGATGAAGCAGTTCGCTTCCTGGTTCACCCATGGAGTTCCAGGCGGCGCCCATCTCCGCAAGGAAATCTACGAGTCGAAAGCCGCACCCGAAGTTCTGCACCGCGTCGAAGATTTTTTCGTAGCACGACTCTGCAGCTCAGCTTCTCTCGTCCGCCAGACTTAACCACTCATGGATACCCTGCGACTGCCCTCAGCGCTTGAGGCCAGTCAGAACATCCTGATTGCCGGCGCAGGTGGGGGCTTCGATGTCTATACCGGTCTCCCCATGTACGAGCGTTTACGTTCCCTGGGCAAACGTGTCTATCTCGCCAATCTCTCGTTTACCTATCTGGGCGGTACCAGCGCCAGGCCACTCACTCCCGCGCTCTACGCTGTCGATAAGACAACCACCGGAGAAGATATGTACTTCCCTGAGCGCACGTTGGCGTCTTTTCTTTCGAGCCGAACCGGCGACCACGTCACCGTTTACGCCTTCGATCGCATGGGAGTCGCGGCCATACGCGAAGGCTACCGCCATCTGGTGCAATCGCTCTCTCTCGATGCCATTATTTTGGCCGATGGTGGTACGGACATCCTGATGCGAGGAGACGAAGCCGGTCTCGGCACTCCCGCCGAGGACATCATGAGCCTCGCCGCAGTCGCACGCCTGGACGTCCCGACTCGCATCGTCACTTGTGTAGGTTTCGGCATCGACACCTATCACGGCATCTGTCACGCGAACTGGCTGGAAAATGTTGCTGGCCTGATCGAGACCGGAGGCTTCCTTGGAGCGATGGCTCTACGCCAACAGATGCCTGAGGTCCAGACGTACATTAATGCAGTCAATGCTGCAGACCAAGCTACGCCAGGTCGTCCCAGCATTGTGAACGGAAGTGTCTTGTCAGCCATCGAAGGCCGTTTCCGCGACTATCACAGAACAACACGCACTCAATCGAGCCAACTTTTCATCAGTCCATTGATGAGTCTCGTGTGGGCGTTCGATCTGTCCGCTGTGGCTCGCCGCAATTTGTACCTCGATCGCCTGGAACAAACGCGCAGCATTTGGGACGTCCTCACGACAATCGAATCATTCCGCAATGAGGTGCGCTCGCGGAGAATCGAATCCATCCCCTATTAGCTAGAAACCAACGTGTAGGACGCGGACGCACTCGTCCGCCCGGTTGAGCAAGCACCGGGTGCCCCATTTCTGGCCGGTTTTGCCAGAAGTGGGGACTTTGCTGTCTCCGTCGGCAAGATGAAGCAGCCCGCCTACCGGTTCACCCACGGGGTGCCGGGCGGCGCCGACCTCCGCAAAGCGATCTACGAATCAAAAAGCGCCCCAGAGGTCCTGGGGCGCGTCGAAGATTTTTTTGAAGCCAGATGGTGCGGAACCGCTGCTCTTGCTCGCGACATCTGACTCGCAGCTCATAGCTCATAAATCGAAGCTCATCCAATGATGATCAGCTCCAGGCGCATCTCAGGATGCGAGAAGCTGCATAGCCAGTACTCGTCTCCGAAGTAGTCAATGTAGTAGTCGTCCGCGTCGTAAGCCCAATCCGTAGGCCAGACTTCGACGATCTCGAAAACATATCCGCTGTAGTTGAATTGCGGACGCCCGCCATTGACCTGCATGCGTCCGGGAGCGAAGCGGTGCTCGCGTCCGAAGTGTGCATGGAAGTCATGCTCTGGAATCCGGCGTTGATTGCCAGTGTGCGGTGCCCTTGAGGGCTGTCCGTTCTGCCTCGGGTGTTGTGGCTGAGCCTGCTCGCGGCGCTCCTGCTCACGACCTTGCGGCTTGTCCATCTTTTGCTGCTGCTTTTCTTGCTGCTGCATCTCGTGCTGCTGCTTTTCCTGCTGTTGTTGCATTTGCCGCTCGTCCTGCCGACGCTCTTCGTTTTGCGGTTGCTGATTCCGATGTTCCTCAGGCTTTGCCTGGTCCTGCCGCGCTGCCGGCTGTGCGACTTCCTGCTTCTGGTTCTGATGCTCTTCCTGCTGCTTGTGCTCTTCCTGGGCCAGGGCGTTCATCGCCGCTCCTAAAACTAAAGAAGTAAAAATCGTGCCCACGACTGAAAGTCTGTTCATGTGATCCTCACTCGCGAACTCAAGATTTGCGAAAATCGTGGCTCAGCGCGAAATGCACACGCGGGAGAGCCGTTATCCAGATGCGATGTGAAAAGGATTTGTTGCCGGAAGCATGAAGTGCTGCGCTTGCAATACGGTGAGACTAATGTGAACCCTGCATGCGGACTATGATTTCCACTGAATGCGATCTAGGATTTTTCGTAACCGAATTCCCTTCGCCGGATTCACCATTTCGACGAATGAGACTCTTCCTTGAAGATGCGCGTGGAAGTTGGGCAACGTCTCACGGTTCTGACTGTCTGGACCGAAACGCATACAATTCGTCAGCACAGCCTTCAGCTGATCGAAGTCACGCCTCGTGACGTTCAGTTTCTGGTTCGTAACGAGCCCTGCCAGACGCTGCTGTACCCCTTGCCGCATCACTCTCGTCTTGCGGTGGTTCAGTCGAAACCCTTCTTCCAGCAGGACGGAACTTGCATGTGCAGCGAAGCGGCCGATTCCTCTTTCAAAATCGTGATCGCCTGAGAAAGCGAGGTCATCCGCATACCTCGTGTAAGCCGCGCCCGCAGACTTTGCTAGGGCGCTGAGCCGACAGTCCAATCGATAACAACAAATGTTCGCCAGAGCCGGAGAAGTGGGCGCACCTTGGGGCAGGTGCGGTCTCGCATACATCCGTCGCATTTCCGCGAAATCTATGCAGTCCGCATGAGTGTCGATCTCTCGCCATACATTCAGCGGTGTCGCATTGGTGCACACTCCACCCATCAGATCGGCGACGCTTTCCGGATATCCCAAGGTTCGAAATACATTTTGAATTCGAACTCCGCCAAACGTAGGAAAGAAATCCTGCAAATCCATCCGCAGCAGGGCCCTTTTGCCTACATGTGGAGCAGCGAACGTTTTGATGGAACGTCCCTTGATAAAACCGTGGGCCGCGGGGTGCGCCACAACTTTCCCCAGTATCCAGAGCAGGATCTGCCGTTGCAGATCTTTCAGTGTAGGTTTCGGAGACTCGATCAAACGAACGCTGTTGAATCGCTTTGCCAAAACTCGGTAGTGATAATGCCGCAGCCGTTCTTCAGGGTGCTTGTAACCCAAGGCCTTCAGGTCCGCAAACCAACGAAGTTCAGCTGGGGTCAATCCGAGCCATTTTGCGAGGTCACCTGCGGATTCAATCGCGGGAAGGTCCCAATTTTTTGAAGGTCCCGGAAACATTCCCGGTTGCGATCCTAAAAACTCCGTAACGACAATTTCGTCGGAGTGCTTCGCCAAAGCCCGCCGCATTCCCGCGTCTGTGCGCAGAAATGCAACTACCTCTCGATGACGAGGCCTTGCTGTGGTTCCGAATTTGGCGAGGTAACGTGTGGTCAGTGGACGAAGCCAGCGCCAGCTTCGTCCCAGCGTGCGGCGGCAACGATTGAGGAGCAGCTCAGACGCTGGTTCGCCGCTAAGCAGGGCGCGAGCCAGTGCATCAAGCAGGGAAAAATCCGGCATGAGAAGCGGCGGCGGAATGCTCCAACGAGTCTGACCCTGCGTGAGCAGCTCTGCGTGAAAGCGCAGCGACGCTCATGCGACGAATACGCTACGTACTCACATTTCCCTGGGGTAGCCCCAGAGAGGCCCGACTGAACCCGAAAGTTCAATCACGCCAGCTTGGAACATCCCGCCGTGCGGGCATTACTATAGCAGGACCGCCTGCTACGACTTTTCCTTCGGCGCCTCTTGCGCAGCCGCCTTCTTCACTTCCACAGACCCGCCATCGTCCCCGGCGCTCCAGGTCCCCGCCAATTTGTCCTCGGCCAGTTTCAGCAGGATGGTTCCCGTGGCCCCATTTCCGTCGAATTCCAGGCGCACATCGTCTCCCTTGTGCGAGCCGCCGGTGATGGTGAAATCTCCGTGATCGGAACGAATCATCCCCGACATCGCGCCGTCCTTCTCGGTCAACTCGAAAGCGACCGTAATGATGTCGCCCGCCGCGTTCTTCGCGCTTCCTTCATAGCGGCCGTTCACTCCTTTGGCCGAACCGTTCTTGCCTTGTTGTGCCACCGCGATGCACAGAGGGGTGAGCACAAGGCACAGCACAAATGCCCGTTGAACGGTTGTCAGGAGTGCAGGAGCGGCAGTTCTCTTAAACGACGACTTCATACAGCCTCCTTAGCCACCATCTTCCCCGATGGATCCCTCTCGATGTACGCCCACGGAATCTTTGCGTCGTGCGTGAACACCGTTAGCCATTTCTCGGGAAGCGCCCGAGCATAATACTCCTTTTTGCTCTCGATGGTGTCCAGCGGATAAAGGTCAAACCCCATCCCCCAAGTCAGATCAATATGCGCGGTAGTAGGCATGAGATCCGAAATGTAACAAGCAGTAGGAGCCAAAAATGAATCTGGAGGGTGCCCCATTTCTCCCTGATTTTGGGAGAAGTGGGGTTTTTGACTTTGACTTCCCTGCACAATAATCGCCAGCATGTGTGCCGTGTGCCCGGGAAATGTCTTCACTGAAATCCCCGGCACAATCTCCTCGTCGCCCTTCAGCAGAGTCATCTGTCCGCTCTCGACCAACGGATCATAGTTCTCTGGAAGGAAGCTGATCGCATCTCGGATGCTCGGGTCCTGCGCATAAAGCCACTCGCCCTCGGGCGCGTAATATTTGGCCCGAGGAAATGTCGCCACGAAATTGCCGTTCTTGTCCCGCACGGTATTCCATCCACAATGATCAAAATGCAAATGCGAGTTGATGACGATGTCGATATCCTCCGGCGCAATCCCGGCGGCTGAAAGATCGTCGAGCAGCTTTGCCGGCTGACCGTAAAACCTCCGCATTCGTTCCGACAGCTTGTTCCCCAAGCCGGTCTCAACCAACACGATCTGCTTTCCGGTCCGAATCAGAAGCGAGTTAAGTCCGGCTGCGACATAGTTCCGTTCATCGCACTGAACTTTCTTCGACCACATGACCTTCGGAATCACGCCGAAGAAGGCCCCCCCATCCAGCGGGTAAGTCCCGTCCGAAAAAACACTAAGTTCAAAATCGCCAAGCGTCATCCGATGCATTCGTTCAGTGTGCCACACGTAGCCCATTCACCACGGAAGCACGGAGTCACGGAGGTTTCTTCTTTCTTCCTCTCAGTGCCTCCGTGTCTCCGTGGTGGATTACTATCGAATCAATATATTTCCACAGGCAATCACAGGGGCGTTGTGACATCTGCCCTTGCGCTCCACAGCCCAGTTCTGCCATTCTTCGCCACGGCAACGCCGTGTCTCTTGAAAACAGCACGTCGGGCGAGCTAAGTCTCTGGCGCTCAAGATTTTGCCCGTAAGTGATTGAGCCCCATAGATTAAATCCCAAATTTCCCCTAACTCCATGATTCTAGAAATCCGGAGAGGGGGAGGGGGAGGGGAGACTGATCAGTAAACTTTCCCAAATTGAGACTGTTCCTCCCCGCTCGGTCTTGCGAAAATCTGTAGCTTGCCTGCTCCGGACCAACCTGAATCCCTCGATCATCTAATAATTATCAGTTGATTAACAGGTAATAGAAACGGAGCAAGTCATGATCACCATTCGTCATGCCAACGAACGTGGTGGAGGAAACCACGGTTGGCTCAACACCAAACACACCTTCAGCTTCGCCGATTATTGGGATCCGAAATGGATGGGGTTCCGCGCGCTGCGAGTGATTAACGAAGACCGCGTCGCAGCGAACAGCGGATTCCCCACGCATCCCCACCGCGACATGGAGATCATCACCTACGTACTCGCAGGCAAGCTCGAACACAAAGACAGCCTCGGAACCGGATCGGTGATTCTTCCAGGTGATGGACAGCGCATGAGCGCGGGATCAGGAATTCGTCACAGCGAATTCAATCCCTCGCCGAACGAAGCCGTGCACTTCCTCCAGATCTGGATTCATCCGGAGAAAGCCGCTTTGCCGCCGAGCTACGAGCAGAAGAGTTTTCCGGAAGAAGAGAAACGCGCGAAGCTACGAGTGATTGCCTCGCACGACGCGAAAGATGGATCAGTCAAGATCAATCAGGATGCGTCACTCTACGTCTCGCTGCTTAAGCCCGGAGAAGAAGTGAGCCACGAGTTCGCTGCCGGACGTTTTGGCTACTTGCAAGTCGCTCGTGGAGCGGTCGAAGTGAATGGCAAGAAGCTGACCCAAGGCGATGGAGCAGCAATCAGCGAAGAGAAGAAGCTGACCATCAAAGGCGCAGAAGACTCCGAAGTTCTGCTCTTCGATCTGGCCTAAAAGCATTCACCACAGGGAACGCAGAGGAACACAGGGATTTACCCCGTGATCTCTGTGAACCCTGTGGTGAAAGAATCTGGAAGCAACCACGCCACGGATTTCACGGATCATCACAGATAGATCATTCTCTAGATTTATCCGTGAGAATCCGTGAAATCCGTGGCGCTTTTCTTACCGTCTGGTTTTCGCGGGTTCTTTCTCACCCACGCGCTTGCTGACTGCGAACGTCATCTTGCCCGACTTCTTGTCAGCATCGACCACGACGTGATCGCCGTGCAGAACTTCGCCGTCGAGGATCTTCAGCGCCAGTGGATCCTGGGCGAACTTCTGGATTGCGCGCTTCAGCGGACGGGCTCCGAAGTTCGGATCGTATCCCTGTGTGAAGAGCAGATCTTTCGCTGCATCGGTCAGTTCGAGAGAGATCTTGCGATCCGCCAACAGCCGACGAACATCTTCCAGCCGCAACTCGATGATCTTAACCAGCTGTTCCTTACCTAGCGGATGGAACACGATGATGTCGTCCACACGGTTCAGGAACTCAGGCCGGAAATGCGTTTGCAGCTGGTTCATTACCTGCTGTGAAGCCTTCTCGAAGTCTTCCTCCGAGCGCAGGCCTTCCGCTTGCAAGGATGCAGACCCGATGTTCGACGTCATGATGATGATCGTGTTCTTGAAGTCGACCACGCGGCCTTTGCCGTCGGTCAAGCGACCATCATCCATCATCTGCAGCAGCAGGTTGAACACATCCGGATGCGCCTTCTCGATCTCATCGAAGAGAACGACCGCATACGGACGACGACGCACTTGTTCGGTAAGCTGACCACCTTCTTCGTAGCCAACATATCCTGGAGGAGCACCAATCAAGCGAGCCACAGAATGCTTCTCCATGTACTCGGACATGTCGATGCGGAGCATTGCATGTTCGTCATCGAACAGAAATTCGGCGAGAGCGCGAGCCACTTCCGTTTTGCCCACACCAGTTGGACCCAGGAAGATGAAGGACCCGATCGGACGCTTCGGATCGCTCAAGCCCGCGCGTGAACGACGAATCGCATTCGCAACACGCTCGAGCGCTGCATCTTGTCCGACAACGCGCTGGCGCAGACGTTCTTCCATCGTGACCAGTTTCTTGACCTCGCCTTCGAGCATCTTCGAGACGGGAATTCCGGTCCATTTGGAGACGATGCGCGCAACGTCTTCTTCGTCGACTTCTTCCTTAAGCATGCGCTGTTTGCCGGAACTCTCCATCTGTTGGGTCAGCTTCGAGAGCTCGTCTTCGGCCTGACGAATCAGGCTATAGCGAATTTCCGCGACGCGCTGCAGATTCCCTTTGCGTTCTTCGGCCTGCTCCTCAACTTTGAGCTGCTCAATCTTTTCCTTCAGCGAACGGGTGCGCGCGATTGCGTCCTTCTCCTTCTTCCAGTTCACTTTCAGGGTATTCGACTTCTCGCGGATTTCCGCGAGCTCTTTCTCAATCACCCCCAAACGCTCTTTGGAGTTCGGATCGTCTTCCTTCTTCAACGCCTGCTTCTCGATCTCGAGCTGCGTCGCTCGCCGTTCGAGCTGGTCAATGTCTGTAGGAAGCGAATCGATCTGGATGCGCAGCGAAGCTGCCGCTTCGTCGATCAGATCGATAGCTTTATCCGGAAGAAAGCGATCAGAGATGTAGCGGTGCGACAAAGTCGCTGCTGACACGATTGCGGAATCCTTAATGCGAACTCCGTGATGGACTTCGTACTTCTCCTTCAGTCCACGCAGAATCGCAACGGTGTCCTCGACGTTCGGTTCGCCGACGAAGACGATCTGAAAACGGCGTTCGAGCGCCGCGTCTTTCTCGATGTACTTGCGGTATTCGTTCAGTGTCGTTGCACCGATCGCGCGTAGCTCACCGCGGGCGAGCGCCGGCTTCAGCATGTTGGACGCATCGATCGCGCCTTCCGCCGCGCCAGCTCCGACGAGTGTATGCAGTTCGTCGATGAATAGGACGACTTGTCCTTGCGAGTCTTCTATTTCTTTTAGAACTGCTTTCAGGCGGTCCTCGAATTCGCCTCTGTACTTCGCGCCTGCCAACATAGCGCCGAGATCGAGCGCAACCACGCGCTTGTTCTTGAGCACTTCGGGAACATCGCCGGAGATAATGCGTTGCGCCAGGCCTTCCACGATTGCGGTCTTGCCAACGCCAGGTTCACCGATCAGCACGGGATTATTCTTCGTGCGGCGGGAAAGTACCTGCACGACGCGGCGGATTTCTTCATCGCGCCCGATGACCGGATCTAGCTTGCCACGGCGAGCCTGTTCAGTTAGGTCGCGAGCGTAGCGCTCGAGCGCCTGGTACTTGGCTTCGGGATTCTGGTCGGTTACTTTCTGCGAGCCGCGAACAACCGTGAGCGCCTTAAGGATTGCATCGTAGGTTGCACCGGCTTGTGCCAGCGTCTGCTGCGCGTTGTCGCGCTTCAAGTGCGTGATGGCCAGCAACAAGTGTTCGGTCGAAACGTACTCATCCTTGAAGTTGCTGGCTTCTTTAAAGGCCTGTTCCAACAGCTTGTTGGTCTCGTTGGCGAGCGTTGCCTGCGAGGCTTCACCGGAAACCTTAGGCAGCTTTTCAATCTCTCCGTAAACGCTGCTGAGTACAGCTTGCGGGCCAATGCCGATCTTCTCGAGGACTGGAGGAACGATTCCTTCCTTGTCCTCAAGCAGAGCTGCCAAAAGATGGATCGGCTGCAGCTCAGGATTTCCGTGCTCAGACGCGATCTGGCTGGCGCGCTGCACGGCTTCCTGCGCCTTAACTGTGAATTTGTCCCAACGGATTGCCATAAATTTGTCCTAACTTCGATGCTACTTCAGCCTAAACCTTTGTTGGCAGTGGTGTACCACCCACGGCTTTTCGCCTCAGCCACTTGTTCGGGGAGATATTCGCGGCCACATACTCCGCAATGACACGGCGGATAGTTGATGCAGGTGCACGGCTGCAGATCTTCACAAGTGCAGAACCGCTTTTCACATTGCGCTTCGTTGACTCGGTCGTCGCGCATGACTGCAACCTCCAGAGATTAGCGATGAGAGAATCAAAAATTGGGGAGGCGGTCACCTCTGCCGCCTCCCGCGAGCCTCAGGGGCTAAAAAGCCCGCATTTCCTTTCTGCTATCGCGGCGCTGAATCGCCCGCACTTCCGCGCTGCTTTCGGCGGCATTGCCGAACCTCGGCGGTTGCACTGCTCGGCTTTGCCTTCGCGGGGGCGGACGAGGGCGTCCGCCCCTACACGAACCATTACGCGGCTTTGCTGGGGCCCTTGCCTTCGAGGGTCTTTTCTGAGCCTGTGGATCCGACCTGGACCTTGATCTGCTTCGGCTTCGCTTCGGCCTTCTTGGGCAGGGTGATCTTCAGTACTCCCTTGTCGTAGGTCGCCGAGACGTTCTCGGTGTCTACAGTCTGGGGCAGAGTGAAGGTGCGGGTGAAGCTGCCATACTGACGCTCCACACGGCGGTAGTTCTCTTCTTTCTCTTCCTTCTCGATCTTGCGCTCGCCGTGAACGGTGAGAGTGTTGTTCTCAACGCGGACGTCGATGTCTTTCTCTTCGATTCCGGGCACTTCGATCTTCAATGCGACCTTGTGCTCGTCTTCGTAGACGTCAACGGCGGGGGCAAAGGTCGAGGTGGTCAGGGATTCATCCCGGCCAGCGTCGTTGTAGGAGTCGCGGAACAAACGGTTCATGCGGTCCTGCAGAGTGGCGAATTCACGGAATGGCTCCCAGCGGGTAAGAACGGTCATGATTAAATCCTCCTCCAGAGTTCTTGGTGTTTTCGAATTTCTTGAAATTGAGATCGGCGCCTGTCTGTTTCTCAGAGCGGCGATCACTAAATTAGACGCATGATTAGCGTAAAAGAAGCATAAAATATTAGTGTATTATTGTCAACATAAAATTGTTGCTTATAATTCATTAGTTTACGGAGGCTATCACGCACTTCAAATAGGCGGTTTCGGGAATATTCAGAAGCACTGGATGATCTTTGGCCTGGCCTCGCACCTCGAGCAGTCGGACAGTTCGGTGGGTGTCCAAAGCTGCCGAGGCAAGCATCTCGAGGAAGCCGGATTGTCCAACGTGGTACGAGCAGGAGCAGGTGACAAGGATTCCACCAGGCCGAAGCATCTTCAGGGCGCGAAGGTTGAGTTCTTTGTAGCCGCGCAGGGCGGAATCGAGGTCGCGCCTGGTTTTGGCGAAGGCTGGGGGATCCAGGACGATGGTGTCATAGAGGCGGTTGGCTGAGGCATAGTCCTTCAGCAGGTCGAAAGCATTGGCTTCGATCCACTCGATTTCACGTTTGTTCAGTGCGGCATTCTGATCGGCCACTTCCAAGGCTGGGCGGGAACTATCTACGCCAGTCAGGGCGGAGCAACGGGGGGCGAGATGAAGGGCGAATCCTCCCTGGTAGCAGAACACATCGATCGCCTCGCCGTGAGCGTACCGCGCCGCAGCCGCATAATTTTCGCGCTGGTCGAGGAAGGCTCCGGTCTTCTGACCTTCAAGGGCGTCGTAGTGGAAATGCACCCCGTTCATCGTGAAAGTCGTGGACGTCTTTGTCCCGTGCAAAAGGCCTGATGGGCGAGGCGGAAGGGCTTCGAGTTCCCGCACCCGAACGTCGACCCGCTCGCTGATGGACGCCGGACCAATTTGCTGCGTTAACTCAGAGACGACGGCCTCACGAACTTGGTTCGCATCGAACGCCTGGGTGAGAATTTGGAGAGACAGGACGTCCTTGTAGCGGTCGACGATCAGGCCGGGGAGAAGATCAGCTTCACTGAAGACCAGGCGGTAGGCGTCGGTGTCGCTGACGATGGACTGGCGATAGGCGATGGCATCGGCAATACGTTGTCGGATCAATGCGGGCAGATCAGATACCACTTCTTGCGCGAGCATTCTGATGGCAATTTGCGAAGAGCTGGAATAGAGGGCGGTGCCGAAGGGTTTGCCGCGTTGATCGGTGACGGTGACTAGAGAGCCGGGAGGAATGTTATCGGCCGAAGTTGTGTCTGAGCGGTATACCCAGACATGGCCCTGTTTGAGGCGCGCGGCACCTCGGGGGGAGATCTTAAGTTCAAATAGTTCGACGCCTTTGCGTATTTGGTGCATGGGACATGGTACTGCGTCGAGTTGATGAGGATGAGACGGGGCGTAATTCGGCAAAAAAGTGAGGACTCTACGGCGACAACTGCGATAGCATGTCGCCGGCCGCTGAAAATCGAATACACTCCCGCCCCATGCACATCGACGACCTCGTCAGAACTTACGAAAAGAAGAGTGACGAAGAACTAATGCAATTGGCGGCCGCACGTGAACAACTGACTTCTGACGCACAGCTTGCCCTGCAGAGCGAATTGTCCAGACGCCGACTTCATTTTGCAGAAGAGCGCGGAGCCTCTCAAAGCGAAGAGATCAGGGCCCATTCGGAGCGTGTACGCGCGGAAGGTCGCCGCCGAGAAGGTGTAACTGATTTTCTGACTGAAGTGCTTCGAACCCACCACAGAAGATTCTGGCTTCTCTTCAGAATCACTCTCCCGGCCGTAATAATCAGCACGACGGCGATTCTTTTGGCTCGTCACGAGAACCGAGAAATTGCGAG
>AP72_2010_repI_A10DRAFT_1000126_pt1 | contig 12406 bp, 32 predicted proteins | sample AmaPasreplicIA10_FD_9194 | JGI IMG/M metagenome (IMG submission 9194) | reverse complement strand
GTGATCCCCAGACTCTGGGTCTGGAGGAAGCGGTGCGATATGGCAGCTCCGCAGTTGCCACGAGGGCCACCACCATCAAGAAGCTGAGGGTGCCACACAGGGTGCCTGTTGCCTTGTGTGAATCCCTGAGCCTCTTGGCTCAGCGGTAATCGCCACCGGGAAGGCGATGTCTGGAGGGAACATGTTGGAAATCAACGATGGGAACACCCCGGAAGCGCCAATCACCGAGCCGGTGACGGAGGCGACTCCGGAAGCGACTCAGGCAGCTGCTCCGAGCGATCTGCCGGAGGATCAGGAGGAAGTCGAAGGCTAGCAAGCTAACGCCTGCTGCCTACCCGCCCAGGGAGTGCGAGAGCTCCCTGGGCATTTTCTTTGCGCACACCAAGTCCACCACGGGCGACTGTGGGGATTCTGCGGAGAACGGGGTGACTGCCGCCCTGTTTGGTGTGCGCCAAGAGAATCACAAGGAGGCGACTTATGTACCGAGTACAAGTGCGAGTACCTGGCGAAGGCGCAGCAAGGACCGTGAAGGGGCTGTGCTATCGCATTCGGAAGAGTGCGCAATCGACTGTGGATTGGCTCAACGCTAGCAAGGCTGTTTCGGCTGGCGAACGAGCGATCTTCAGCGTGAAGCGCACCAAGAGGTAAATCCCATGACGCTCAAGGAATGCGCTCAGCAAGCCTTGGCCGTTCAAGACGCCTGCAACCTGAGTGGTGTAGTGCACACCTTCGCTGAGGTTATGTCAGCGATGTGCGCCTTGGGTATGGACACCAAGACGCGTAACGAACACGCAATCACACGGCTGTTCATTGACAAGCTCGTGGATTTGAACGGCGGCCTCTGCAAGTTGGAAGAGGATCAGTTCGATTGCTATGCCATCTGCAAGAAACTGGCTGGTGTTGCATGAACGGCATCACACAGTTCGTCCCCACGGGGGCGCTCTTGGAATTAGCCAAGAGAAAACGGCGCCCCAGCAAGCCCGCTGCCCGACCTGGGCGCCCCAGCAAACACGGCCTAAGCGAGCAAGAGCGCAAGTGGCTTGAGCTTGCTAAGCAACCGGCGATTCCTGTTAGGGAATCGCGCTAAGTCGCGCGCGAGGGATTTTGAGAGCCGCTATGGAGTGAATTTTCTAGTCGGAAGGAGGGAAGTGCGAATGCAATGGGAAGTCGAACTTGATTTAGAACGACCTGGGATGTCTTGGTGGGAGCGCCTCTGGGGCCGCGATTGGGACCCCAATGAAACGCTCGCAGACGCCATCGAGGGCTGGCTCAATGGGCAAACTCTACGATAAGCGGGACCTCGCCTTTGATCTGGGGCGCATCGACACCCTGGAACAGCAACTCCACAAGAAGATAGCAAACGGCGTGCTCAGCGCGTTCGTTCTGTCTACACCGCTTGAATCGTTCGACAGCAATGGAAAGCTCGTGGTTGTCACAGTCCGTGACAGCTTTGACAAAGAACGGCAATCGTGCCGCATGAGGCTCTTGCAGTCGGGGCAGTTGATCCGAGACCTGAGGTATGCACTCGGGTGCTTTAACCGCTGCCCTCGTTGCCACATGAACGAGAAGGGACAGCGCAAGTGGTGCGAATCGCACTACAAGATGCGCTTCATCCTTCGGAGAATCCACGACGCCGTAGAGGAGAACAAAGCCCTGAGAGCACTCCAGGGGCGCAGCGATGACGAAGAGGAGCTCCACAGCACCGAGCTCAGTAAGTGGGAGAGCTGGTACTGGAGCGATAGACGGGAGGGCATCTGGCCCGGCTCCAAGGCGTATTCGGGCACACAGAGCGATCTGGAGAAGCTCAAAGAGGACTGGGGCAGCCTGGATTATTCCGGGTGGTTGCGAATGCTCCTAGCCAACGAGGAGATCCCTCAAGCGGAGTTTAACTCAGAGCAAGCGCGCTATGCGCAACAGTAGGCGTCGGGCCTGCTGATTGGAGGCGTTATGGGATTGCACATAGAAGGAGATATAGGGCCTGCACCGGAATTGCGCTACGTACCTCGTAGCGCAGCAGCATCCCAGGGCGTCAGCGAACTGCGTTCGCTGGGACAGCCTTGGGCCTCCAAAGCCCGATTCGCACTCGGGCGCACCCGACTGGGGCACATTCCTCACTGGGATGTGCCCCCTTGCTTCCCGGATGCGCGTAAGGCGCTAGAGGAGCTTGGGGTGGAGCCGTATAAACAAGCGGTTGCGGATTACTACAAAGCGATTCAGGAGTTTGGAGTTGACCGTGAACAACATGCGCATAAGTCCTGGGCCGTTCGCAAGGTCGTATCTGCATTCGAGACTCACGTACGCGGCTATCGGGGTGGGCGCTTTATTGCTCACGGGCCTGATCTCGTGGCTCCTAGCGAGCTCATGAGGGACGGGCTCCTGATGAAGGACCTGGACTACATCATCAAGCGCTATCAGGTGCGTGAGGATTTGCGTCCGTTGGCCGTCCGGATGGTTCGGATGCGCCTCCGGAAGATCTGGGGTGTCCGATGAGAGTTCTTGTGTGCGGGGATCGGCATTGGACAAACAAGAAGGCTATCAGTCTTGCGCTTCAGGCGCTGTACGGCTTGCACCCTGAGGGGCTGCACATCATTGATGGCTGTGCACCTGGGGCAGACACCTTGGCGTACCAAGTACGCATGGAAGAAGGCTACTCAGGGGAACGTTATCCGGCAGATTGGGCGCGTTACGGCCGAGCTGCTGGACCGAAGCGTAATCAACGCATGCTCGATGAGGGCACACCGGATTTGGTCCTGGCCTTCCATCCCAACCTAGCCCTGTCTAAAGGCACCGCAGATATGGTGCGGCGTGCAAAGGCGGCGGGAATACCCGTGGAGGTGTTCTCATGAGCCTGGTGATTTTCGTAGTCGTGATGGCGCAGATCGTACGGGAGTACTTCCTGCGCGACGACAGCCGTGAGGACGAAGTTTGGGATGCCTGTGTGCATCCGGGGGAGCTTCCATGAGCAACGGACTTCGTCCGACGAGGAGAGTTCTGGTGGATCTGGCGATCACCGCGCTTGTGACGGGTTTGGTGACTTTCGCTGTGGCCTGGATTCTGGTGAAACTCGCTGTCATGGCGATTATGGGAGGTTAACGTGAGCGCTCTCATTCAAATCGCAGTCAACACAGGCCACAAGGGCTACTTCTTTCATACACTTCAGGCGGCTAAGACAGAGCGCCCCCAAGAGATTCTCGACTACATCGCAGCCCTGGAGCGCATGTTTAAGCGCGTGGGCATGGCTGAGTACTGCGGGAAGTGCTGGCGTGGTGAGAATTTCCCTCTGCCGGGGACGAAGAAAACACACCACTCGTTTCAAGGAGTGAGACGAGGCTGCTGCGGCCAGTGCCCAAGTCTGGGGCACAGCGCTTGCATCACAAAGCCGATGCTGTGTGCGGAGTGGTTGTGCGGGAGCATGGCGTTGATTTTTCCTGAATTGCACGCTTTTACGCAGTTTCTGGCTTGGCAGTATCGTTCCCGTAATGGGATTCAAACCGCGCCTTATGTGCAGGGCGTAGTTGATGAGGGGGCCAGGCGTTACAGCGGTGATACGTTAAAAACTCTTCGTGTGCTCCGGCACGCGATAGACGCTTACGGGAGGTAAAGAGAGATGCGCTACTGGATTGCAGCGGCGTTCCTGGTGATCTCGATTTGGGGCTGGCTCTTGAACCTGGTTGGCCACAGACCGCAGCCGAAGGCGACTCCGCTGAGCTGCCGCAAGTTTGGCTGCTAAAAACGTTCTAGGGAGGCTCTATGAGAGCAATCACTGTGTTGGCTGGTGTGGCATTCCTGATCGCGGCGATAGCGGTCGAGCGTCAGCAGGATCTCTACATCGAGGCCGGCTGCCCTGGCAGATACCAGGGCGCACAGGCTGGTGCCACGCTGGATTCTGGGAGCGTATTACAGGCGCAATTCCCGGAGCGCATGCCGCGCTCAACCAAGAAGTTCCGGGAGATGCGCATCGGCGATGACGGAATCGCCTTCAGTTGCAAGGACGGCAGCGATCCTATCGTGGATCGCAAAATCTCGAGCTTTGTTGTGCTGACCTGCAAGGGGGGCGAATGAAACGCTGGCTCATGGCGGGTGCGCTCTTCCTCGGTGGCTGTGGACAGCCTTCGATTGATGAAGTTTGGGTCCTGGATAGCTCACCGGCTAAGACTATTACCGTGCAGTGCAACGACGAACAGGAACCGCACCTGGAAATCGGCCACAACCGCACCAAGGGCACGATTACGTGTGTCAGAGTGCCATGACTCAGCCAAAGGGAGAGATGCTTTCAAAGCAATGGCGCGATGCGTGTGGTAGCGGCAGACCGGAGAACGACCCTTACTACGCAGGCGTTTATGATGCTCGCATGGAATGCGCTGAACAGTTAGAAGCCGTCGCCGTCCCACAAGGGGGAGAGGGGCAGGGCTTTGAGGAATGGTGGAAAGAACAGCCGTGGAGCTATCCACTTGTCCTTACCGCAAAAGCCGCAGCCGAAGAAGCGTGGACCGCCGCCCTTGCCAGCAGGAGCAGCAACGAACGGAGTTCGTTGGGAGAGGAGCGGCCAAAATGAATCGCAGGCTCTTCCTCGGACGGCTGCTTGGCGCCACGCTGGTGCGACCATCGCTTGCGTTAGCAAGCGAGAAGTTTCCACCAGAGACGATGCGGGGCGCTAAGAGCGTCATCGTGATGCTCGCGGGCAACGAAAACAAAAACATCGTTACCGCTATCGTCCGCTACACAGATCGGGATGAGTTTCGGGCCTGCATCGCCCAGGAGCCAGACCTTCGGGTTGCCCTGGAGGATGCCCGGGAGTGGCTCGGAACCGTAAAGCGAGTCGTAGAGGGGCGCGAATAACATGAACGAGCTTAAGAGGGGCTTGGTTATTCTGTTGTTGATCGGAATTTTTGTAGTGGCTCTGGTTTTGAGCCACTGAGGAGAACTGCTGTGAGTACGTTCAAATTCCACCCCGGGCGCATTGTTGCCACGCCCGCAGCCCTAATAGCGCTCGATGCCGCAGGCATCAGCGCGGCGGTGTTCCTTCCAGCGGCACCTCAGCGGTGACTGGGGCGATATAGACGACGCCGACCGCAAAGAGAACGAGCTCTCCCTCAGAGAGGGATTCCGCCTCCTGAGCGCTTACAAGCTGCTCACGGGCGCCACAATTTGGGTAATCACTGAGGCAGACCGGAGTGCTACGACGCTCCTGCTGCCGGAGGACTATTAAGGGCCCCGGCGCCCCTGGTGGATCTTATGAGCAGCGAACCTAAATGGACGCCCGGACCTTGGCACCACTCCGACGGGAACACGTACTTTCAGAAGACGGGCAAGCTGATGACTGGAGACTTGATTCTCGGACCTGAGATGTGGGCAGGCGATTGGATTGCCGCTGTTTGGCAAAACGAGAACGTCACGATACAGGAAGCCAACGCCCGCCTAATCGCCGCCGCGCCAGATCTCTATAACGCTTTGGATGTCCTGCTCGGAGAGGTTCAAGACGATTCTTTGGATTGTGTGAAGCAGGCGAAGGCTGCACTTGCGAGAGCGAGGGGTGAGCCGCCGTACCCGAATTGCAAACAGCCTAAACAGTGCGCAGCACTGGGGTACTGCCCGCTTGAGATTAGCTGTAGCGAATAGGAGGAGTCCTGTGATTGACCCAAGTACAGCCGAAGTGCTCAACAAAGCGATGGATATGGCCAAGAATGGCATCATCGCCGGTTATGAGCTGGTGAGGCAGAATGCGCCGCTTGTGTGGGCGATGGCCCGCAGGCAGACGCTGATTGACGGGATTGAGATGTTGGGGCTTGGCGGCATCGTCGGGGGCTTGGCGTTGTATTCGTTCCGCAAGTTCAAGAAAGCTGACAAAAGCGATTGGGAAGAAGCGTACGTTTTTTCCATCTTGGGGCTGTGCGTTCTGTCCTTCGTGACGACGATGCTTCTCATCAAGGGTGTAGACCTCACGTTTAACCCTGATTGGTGGACGCTTCGGGCTTTGGTTGACATGGTGACCAAGAAGGACTAATGGACGCTATGAGCGAGTCAACTGTAGGACGAATCCTGGACAAGATCGAAACGGCTGTAATGGCGAAATCCGCCACCGAGACCCGCCACGACCTGAAGCTCGCCGCCGAGGTAGCGATGCGCTACCTAGAGAAGCTCTCGACGGCGTACAGCGTGCCGATCTGCGACCTGGTCCGCTGGACCAGCACTAACGTGCTGGAGAAGCACGGCAACGGCTAGGAGGCCGAAAATGCTAATCATCCGAAACGACATCCGGGGACACATCCGTTTGCGCCTCCCGCTCGCGATCGACAAAGCCACGCGGAGGAACTGGAAGCTGCTCCTGCGCCTAACGAGGGACCTTCCATCGTAGCAAAATGCGCTATGAGGTCCGCTACACCTGGGACCGCAAAACAGGCGAAGCCTGTGCCGTGATTCGCTACCAAGCCTGAGGGGCGACGCTGTGAAGCAAATGACCTGGAACCGGGAGAAAGAATGCTGGGACGTCACGATGCACTACTACTGCGCTGAATGCTCAATCCGGTGTGGCCAGGGCCTGAAAGAGGCCACCGCTAAGATCTACGCAGGCCTCAGCCGTGAGCGCTGCTCGCTCTGCAACAAAAGCCAGTGCCACCTCTACGGCTATAAGGAGTCCCTGACTGTGAAAACGACCACTCTGAGCATTCGAGGCGTCCTCGCTGTCGCGGGGAGCCGCCGGAAGTGCAACCTAACCCCCGGCTGTCAAGGAACGATGCACGCTGCCGTCCGCGAATACGCCAGCGGTGAACGGAGCCTCTGGTGGCACTGCCAGGCCTGCCGGAATGAGCTGAAGTCACTTCCGAAGCTCGCTATCCATGCGCCGATCTTCGAGACCCTCCGCCGTGAGGAAGAGGAAACCGAGCGGATCGCCCGGGAGCTCTCCAGTGGGGCTTCGCCCCGTGCTACGGGCGAGCTCGAAGAAGTCGCGGCCCGAGTCCGGGCCTACGCGGAGGGCTGGAATGAGGGGTAGCGCAATAGCCTGCGGGGCGTACCTGGTGGTTTGCTGGCTCGCGGACCCGGGCTCGCTCCCGATTATGACCGCGATCGTAGGCTTGACGATCCTGGCGGTAGCCGCAAACGATTTCTGGCGGCCTAAAAACCCCTAGAAGATTCCTCCGCTAATCTGCGGAATCAAAGATTAGACGTTTCGCGAGGCACTTTTTATGCACGCTTGCGCTGATCTTTTGTTTTTTTTCGCGCGCAGGCGCGGGGGTAGACGCAGGTGCTTCGTAGCTGACAGCGCCCCAGCGACCGATCTGGCGCGGCGGGCGAACGGGCTCGGGCTGCGCCGGGAACTGGACGACGCTGGTGTTTTCGAGGGCGTCCTGGAGCTGGCGGATCTCGAACTCGACCTCTGCGAGTAGGCTGCGCGAAAGCGCCAGGCCCTCGCGGTAGCGCCGGCTCTCGGTGCGCAAGTTAGCGAGTTCGTTAAGTCGCGCGAGGAGCATGTCTTTTAGATCGCGCTTCGATTTTCCCAGATGCGGATTATCCATAAGTTTGAGTCTGCCACGGAATGCCAGGGTTTTTTCGTTGACTGTACTTCAGTACAGTTACTACCTGACCAATGGTACTAGGACGTCCCATAAGTTATAGTACGTATTCGTACTAGTACCGTAGAAATCCGTAGGGCAACTCCTTTCTTTTCAGACGGTTGCACAAACCTTGGCGAAAGTCAAGGCGAAAACGCCAGTACCATTAGTTTTACTGGTCTCGCGGCCAGTACTAGTACGCTCGGAGGGACACGGTGATCCAAACGCAGGCAGTCCAGCAGGAGCTCCAGAACCTAGCACGCTTCTCGGATGCCCTAGAGCGGCCCGCAGGGACGGGCTACTACGCCACCGAGCACGGGATGCTTAAGGGACACCTGGCGGTGTTCGCGCCGTGCCGCTGCGTCCTCGTAATGAACGCCTATGGGGACTCGCTACTGACGCTCTGCAACACCCCCGAGTGCTGCTTCCTGTGGAGCGATGCCCTAGACGCTGTAGCCGCCCTACGCACGGCGCAAGGCGTGGACGCCGCACCGAAGGTGACTTCGATTGAGGTCAAGGTCTCAGAAGAACCGCCCGATGAAGCCTACCTGGCGAGCTTGGTGCCCAATGTCGATTAACGGGCCACACGTTTGGGTTGTGCTTGGGAACATCGACTACGAAACGTACCAGCAGCTTCTCGGTATCTACGGCACCGAACTCGAAGCGAACGGGGCCGCAGATCGCCAGCGGAGGCGTGGGCATTGGAATCGCTTGAATGTAGTCGAAGTCGAAGTCGGTAAGCCCTTCGGAGACGGCGTATGAGACGCATCTGTAAGCGCTGCAAAAAGAACCTCACCCCAAGCTGTGACTACTGCCATTCGGTCAATGTGCGGGAGAGCCGCCAGCGACCAGGAACTTTTAACTGCGGGAACTGCTTCCGCAAGCACATGGTTCTGCAACTCAAGGAGGAACTCTGTCATGAGTGCGAGCAGCAACTCCGGAAGGAGCGCCACCGGTGACGCTTGAGGTTGGGCACGTCTACGAATTCACGAATCCGCTGACCAAGAGCAAACACGAGGTCCTGCAAATGGGCGCGAATTCGCTCTGGGATCTGAAGGGGAACCGCTTAGCCGGAGTTCCCTGGCCACGGAACCCCGAACAGTTCCGCCATCTCGGTCTCTACGAGGAGAAGCCCTCAAGTACGCTCCTGGGATGGGGGGCCAGAAACGCTGTCAGCCCCATGACCGGATCTGATCCGGAGTTCTTCCTGCGACAGGGCGGCCAGGACGTAGCCGCGTTCTTTCACCTGCCACCCAAGGAGGTGCGCAAAGGTGGCTGGTTCTGGGACGGCTTCCAAGCCGAAACCACGGTGCCAGCCCGCCACTGCCACCAGGAATTCGCTGTCGAGTTCAAGAAGCAACTCGCTCTTCTAGCTGGACAGCACCTCGAACCCCGCGCCGCTACCGTCTGGGAGGTTCCCCAGGCGCTCATGGACGCCGCAGGCGAGAACCACGTCTCATTCGGCTGCTCCCCAAGTCTTAACGCCTACGGTCACAAAGGTCTCACGGCAGAGAACCCCAGAGCGCTCCTGCTGCGTTTCGCAGGCGGACACGTCCACGAAGGCTGGACCAATCTGCAACGCTGCTTCCCAGATGTAGAGGGCATCGTTAAGACTATGGACGTCTTCGCAGGCGTTGCTTGTGTCGCCCTGGCGCGGAACTTCGACAACCCACTCCGCCGCCGCTACTACGGACTCGCCGGTGAATACCGGCTGCCAAGCCACGGCCTCGAATACCGGACGCTGTCGAACTTCTGGCTGTACCACCCGCTGTCGTTCCAGCTCGTCCTGGGGCTCACCCGGCACGCGTTCTCGATGGGCGCGAACGGCTTTCGCAAGCACCTCATCGGAACCGACAACGAGGTCTCCACGATCATCGACAACTGCGATGTTCCCGCAGCGGTCGATCTCGTCCACCTGAACGAAGGCATCTACAAAGCGTGGCACGACTGCTACTACGGTGGCGGATTTGAAACTTTCCTAAGGGCGGTGGACCGTGGGATCGACAAGGTCATCCCAGATTTTGGCAAGGACATCCCAACTGCTTGGGCGAGCGTCCGAGACGCCTACTTCCAGCCAACCTGGTGCTACTTTGCAGCCCAATACAAGTGAGAGCGTCCTCGCTGAGTGCCCACGCTGCTTCGGCATGGGCGTCGTTGACAACTCCCGGAACCAGAGGGGCACAGCCCCGACCTGCCCGACGTGTAAGGGCAAGAGCTTCGTGTATCCGGAGAAGATCTGCTGCTGCGGCGGCGCCGCGGTGACTTATGTCACCGCGCTGAAGACGTGGTATTGCGGCGATGAGCGCTGCATGAGCGCTCTGAAGGTGAAGCGAGTGAATTAGCGCTCAAGAAATGAGCGCCAGCGAATTTCTGGGGCCAACATAAAGGACGCAGTCGTCGGCAGGATACTAGTCACGGGCCCTTCTGGGCCCGGAGTAGTTTGACAGTTCCTGCTAATGACCTGGCGCTCCGGTATGTCTGGGATGTGCGGCTCCTCTGGATGGGGGTAGCTAAACGTAGTCTCTCTCTGTAGCCGATGTTCTAGGGCCAGCTTCCCGGTAGGCCACGATGACGCTTGCGTCTGACGGCCGGTGGATATGCGAGCTAAGACCAAGTAGTACGGCTGCGGTTAGCGGCTGCTGGCGGGCCTCCTGCGGTGCGAAGTTCGCACCGCGACCAAGGGCTGTTACTAAGGCGTTATCGGCACGTTTGGTCGAGCGGCATGGAAACCTTCGTGCGATGGCCCCAGAAAGATCTTGTCGCTTAAGGAGGCGACTCTAATGAACAGAACTGAATTCTTCCAAGGGTTTGACTTCTTCGACCCCCTCACGGATGAGATCGCCCTGAACCATTGCTGCTCGCGGCCCCGAGAGATCGGCGGCTTCGTTGACATGGCCACCGTCCTTGAAGAAGCGGCCAGCAACGACGGCGTCAAGGTAACGCGCCCGCAGGCACTGCGGGAGTTCGTCCGGCAACTTCGGGCACTCGGCCAAGGCGTAATCGCCACCACGATCCCGACTCAGCGCTTCGCTATCGAAGCCCTGCGGGGCGCCGGTTTCACCCCCAGCGCAACCTGGCCCTCAAATTCTGGCTCCTACCGCGTCACACTTTGGGGTCGATGAGCTTCCAGGGCCTCTGGTCCTGGTCGAGGCGCTAGGCGCCCGGGGTCCCTCCGTTAAGGGACGATTCGCTGCAGAACACGTCAGTTGGGGAACGCCGTCGCCCCGGTGCGGGGAGCGGATGGTCTCCACTTCAAAGCTGACATAGCAGCGCGGCGGCAGGGCAGCAGTATCGCCCTCGAAGCGTCCACAATGGGCCAGCCCTCCATCTCCCATGAGGCCAGGGCCCGACCGTAGCAAGAAGGCGAGCCTAATACTAGTAACGGCATGCCTTGGAGGCCGAAATCTCCGGCTGCGGTGGGTCGGTAGTTCTCGAAGGCGGCACAGAGTCGCTCTAGGAACGACCCTAAAAACTCTTACGAGATTCACGGAGGGGCCCCCGCTCGACCGTGAACGGAGCCGCAGGCTCCATAGGCCGGAAGGCCTCAGAGTGGGGCACTATAGCTGTCGTTGAGGGCCCGAGTCGTACCAGGAGAGAAACCTGTGGCGGCTACCGGGCCCTTTTCTTTTGGCAGTGAACCTACGGTTCACTGGGAGGAACGGTTTTGAAGCACGACGCAGAAGCGCACGTATTCGAGATCCCGGACGAAGCGATCCTGGCTGTGCGCCCGACGGCGCTGCCACACGTCGCGCCCCCGGACTGGGCAGTTCGTTGTGTCTCCGTGAACCACGGAGTCCGTGGGCCAAGGTTCACGACACCACGGGTCCACGTAGCCTCTCAGTACCCGACGACCTACACCCCAGACCCGCCGCAGCGCGGCAAAACCTACGCAACCAACGAAACTCCGAACTACTTCAAGAGCATGGAGCGCGGCAATCTCCCGGAGAACGACTACCGCTTCTGGAAGGGCGCTCTTGTAACGCAGTCAACCGGTGCTGTGGCGGTGTGCCGCTGGTGCGGGAAGTGGGTCTACGGAGCGAAGGAGCGCCGGGACCACTTCAAAGCCAAGGACTCAAAGAAGTGCAGCCAGAAGCTCCGCGCAGTCTATGACTGGGCCCGGACTGGCCACTACCTTTACTGCTTCGTCTGCGCAAAAGAGACCCGAAACATGCACTGGGGTTTTCCGATCTGCCACAGAGAACGCTGCATCCGCGAGTGGAAATTCGGCCCCTTAGTCCATTGGGAGGGCCTAGAGATGGCCTGTAAGGAAGCGCTCAAGCGGGGGATTCTAAGCGGCTACCTGCCGAACGGGCAGCTAGATCGCTTCCAGGGCGCACACGGATACTGAGATGAAGAACTTCACCCTCGACTGGGTACGCAGGCAGGTTACTGCGACACCCGATAACAAGCGTCTGCCACAGCCGTTTCCAGGGCGCCGGAACCCAACCCGACTCGCCTGGGGTTACTCGGGCGTTATCATGCCGCTCAAGGAACTCGACCACAGTCTGAGTATCGAGCTGGGGCGCCCGGTCTACAAGAACACGAGCACCACTCCAATCCCATTCGCCATTCACTACAACGGCAAGCCAAACGCGTACCGCTGCCGGGAGTTCCAGAAGTTCGCCCTCGGACTCGGAGCGAAGAACCTTAAGTTCCACGAGAACTGGATCATCGAGTACGACCTCGGCGGAGTCTTGGCGATCCAACAGTTCGACGGCAAGCAGTGGCGCAACCAGAGCACCAGCGCCTATTTCGCCTATCACCCACAGGACGCCGCCGGAGACATCGTTGGTGCATTCCTGAAGCCGCTGCACATGAAGCGGCTCGGCCGGCTGCCGCTCTACAGCCACACCAAG
>AP72_2010_repI_A10DRAFT_1000125_pt1 | contig 12414 bp, 22 predicted proteins | sample AmaPasreplicIA10_FD_9194 | JGI IMG/M metagenome (IMG submission 9194) | reverse complement strand
GTGGTCGCGGTGAACGGAAGGTTGACACCGGCCTCGCGGCGCGCATGTAAAGCCAATTGTTGCAGCAAACGGCCGGCCCGGTTCGGACCTCCGTGTGACAGAACATAATCGAGAGAATCCACCCACTCTCGCGTTTCCAACACTTCTAGGCCGTCAGTTTCGGTCTGAGCCACTTCTGATTTCTCCCCCAAGGATTGGCGAATACTCCATCATAATTCAATCGCATCAATTCTTGCTGGTATAAGCTGCCCGATTGCCGGCGTCATCCCGAGCGGAGCCGCTTTTCAGGCGGAGCGAAGGGACCTCTACCAGAGCGACACCCTAGGCAAAGGAATGCTCTTGAGCGCGTTCCGCTAGACCTTCGTGAACCTTGGTGGCGTTTGTGGTTTATGCTTTTGCATGGAGGCGGCATGTTGCGGATAATCCTGCTGGTTTTGGTGCTGTTAGCTGCCATACTCCTGGTTCCGCGTGTACTGTCGCGCTCGGCGAAGCCCGCGGAGGGAAGCACAGCCCCCGATTTCACCTTGCCCTCGCAAGATGGCACGGTCCGTCTCGCGGATTACCGTGGCAAATGGGTTGTCCTCTACTTCTATCCGAAAGATCAGACTCCGGGTTGAACCCGCGAAGCCCACCAGTTTCAGGTGGATCAACCGAAGTACACGGAGCGCAATGCGGTTGTTCTAGGAGTCAGCCTCGACAGCGTCGCTTCTCACAAAGAGTTCTGCACAAAAGAGGGCCTGAATTTCAAGCTGCTCGCCGATACCGAGCACAAAGTCGCCCAAGCCTATGGATCGCTGCACAATTTCGGACTAGTGAAATTCGCGGCCAGAAATACATTCCTGATCGATCCTCAGGGAAAGATTGCAAAGATCATTACCAGCGTGAACCCGTTGAGCCACAGCCCCGAAGTCCTCGCGGCCCTGGATCAACTCCGGATGCCGCAACCGGCGAGACCGTAACAGAGCTGAGAACCAGTCGGCGCACGCTATGCCGCGCTAGCCGATCCGAACCATGTCGTCAGCGCGTCAGCGAGCCCCGACTGTGTTAGTTCTCCCACCCAGGCCACATACCCGTCGGGACGGATCAACACCGCCTTAGGAGCACTCACCATCCCGATTCCCGGGAGCTCCCAGGTACCATCAAACACAGCATCGACCACCTGAACCCGATCCGCCCATCGAGCGATGTCAAATGCGCGGGACTCCCCCAACTTGAGAAGCACCGGCCGAGCATCGTGCAGCAGGGAAAAGAGCCGCAGTGGGCCCTTGGCGGTGACGAGGTCAAGATCGGGCATGCGGCGTCCGACGAGCGGGTGTCCCTCGCCGAGGTCGTAATGAACGTCCAGACCAGACATCATCGCGACATATTGCCTGCGAGTCGAATCGTTCCGCATCATTTCGCACATCATCTCCCGCAGTGCCCCGATGCGATCGTCACTACGATCGATCGCGGTGAGCGCCATGGTGTTGCGCAACAGGCGTGCGCCCACTGGATGCCGCTCGGCATGGTAAGTATCCAGGAGGCTCTCTGGCGATGTCCCATGGACCACCTGGGCCAGCTTCCAACCGAGATTAACCGCATCCTGCACACCGATGTTGAGTCCCTGTCCGCCCATCGGGGAGTGTACATGCGCCGCGTCGCCGGCCAGGAGCACGCGTCTATCCCTGTAGGTCGCTGCCTGGCGGGCCATGTCGCTAAACCTCGAGATATAAGTCGCGCTGCGAAGACCATAATCCCTCCCGTAAGCGCCGACGAGCGCTTCACGGACATCTTCCAGAGTCGGCTCGCCACGCTCAACGACTTGCCCTTCGTTCAGCACCACGCGCGCGCGCTTGCCGTCATCGAGTTTGCCAAAAGCGCTAATGCCCTTTGCACCGCGGCGGATGCCCCACTCCGGCTCTTCCGCAGTCTCGACCTCGGCAATCAAGTAGCTGGTTGACGGATCCCATCCTGGGAAGTCGATGCCTGCTTTTTTGCGAATCACGCTGCGTCCCCCGTCGCATCCGACGAGATATTTCGCCCGCAACGATCGGCCGTCGGACAATTCGACATCCACTCCGCCGTCGTCCTGCGCGAAACCCGTCACGTCACGTCCGCGAAAAATGGGCATCTTCGTTTCGCCTACCCAGTCAGCCAGGATGCGCTCGATGTGTATCTGCCAGAGCGCAAGAAAGTAATTGTGACGGCTCGGCGAGTCGCTCAGGTCGAGACTCGTCCGCGCGAATGGCGCGCGGTAGACCACCTGCCCTTGCGAGATAAAGCGATCCGCGATTCCTCGCTGGTCGAGTACCTCGAGCGTACGTATGTGTAGCCCGCCTGCGCGCAATCCGGCGATGTCCGGATTCTCGCGGCGCTCGACAATCGCGACGTCAACGCCCGCCAACGCCAACTCGCCCGCCAACATCAGACCCGTCGGACCTCCTCCGGCAATCAATACTGCATGCCCCGCCATCGCTACCCCCAATCGGCATTCCGTGTGCGCATCATGCAGTACGCGGTGGGTCTTGCTGCAAGTCCCCCGGCGAGTCGTATACTGGAAGTGGCAGGAAGCGCGAACTACACACCTTTCGCGTTTCCTCTACTCTCTCCTGATCTCGTCCACCTGCACTGGGCAGACGCTTCATCTCTTCCAATTCGCCAAGCGAAGCTCTCGGTTGGAACCTGCTAGCACGTTTCCTTTCGGATGTTCGCAAGATGAAACTAAAACCGCTTGACAGGGAACCGGATGGTTGCCTATTGTAATAAGGAACTAAAAGGTTCCCTATTACACGAATGAACGATGACGCGGTTTTCAAGGCATTAGCGGATGCAAGCCGGCGCAAGCTTCTCGAGCGGCTGCGCCAGAAAAACGCTCAGACCTTGGGGGAACTTTGCAGCGGCCTGAATATGACCCGGCAAGCGGTGGCCAAGCACTTGGCGATTCTCAAAAAGGCCAATCTCGTGTCCTGGCAGCGCAAGGGAAGGGAAAGACTTCATTTCATCAATCCCGTACCCATCAATGAAATCGCCGAACGCTGGATTCGCAACTTCGAGCATCCCCGGCTGCAGGCCCTTTCAAAACTCAAGACGAATCTGGAGGAAAAGGAATCGTGAGTTCAATAGCGGAAAGCAGCTTCGTTTATGTCACCTTCATCCGCACAACACCTGAGAAGTTATGGTCCGCGCTGACCGATCCCGACCAGATGAAGGAGTACTGGTTCGGAATGCATATCGAGACGGAATGGAAGAAGGGCGCAGAGTGGCGGATGATCTTCTCCGACGGGCGAGTAGCGGATACGGGACAGATTCTCGAATTCGAGCGTCCGAGGCGGATACAGCTAAAGTGGCGCAACGAGTTCAGGCCGGAGCTCAAAGCCGAGGGCTTTACCGTCTGCACCATGGATCTGGAGCCCATCGGAGCCACCTTGCGCCTCACGATCACGCACACGATCGAGCGCGCCCAGTCAAAGTTCATTGAAGCCGTTTCAGGTGGATGGCCAAAAATTCTTTCAAACTTGAAATCTCTACTCGAAACCGGTCAGGTCATCCTCAGGGAAACCGATCATTCCCATACACGATGAGCCCGGATGCAACTTTGAAAAAATGTTTCACGCGAGGAGAAAATGTCTGTGAATTCGCTCGACGCTAAGATCGCCGCCAGCAACTCATACGCGCCCGTAAACGGCCTGAAGATGTATTACGAAATTGAGGGAACCGGCGATCTGCTCGTTTGCATCCCTCCTGCCTTTGGATACGCCGGACTCAATTCATACCCTGCGCTGCTTCAAAGCCACACAGTCAACACGGTCGATCTTCAAGGTCACGGTCGCACCGCAGATATCCCGGAGCGTCCTCTTTCGATCGAGCAATACGCCAAAGATGTAGTCAGACTCCTGAAGTATCTGGGAATCTCAAAGGCCGATCTCTTTGGCGAAAGTTACGGAGGCAATACCGCGGCCATGATCGCAGTTCGCTATCCCGAGATCGTCAGCCGGGTGGTGACCTNCGCTGCCACCTTTGGCCCTCCGCAGATTGCCTTGAATCCTCTCACGACGCACTCTGACCAGCCGCCTACGGCTGACTCCAGATACATACAGTTCCAAAGAGAGAGCTACAAGAAAGTGGCTCCCGATCCAGACTATTGGCCTCATATCTTTGACAAGCTGCGAAACATTCATTGGGAAGGCTTCTCGAACGAAGAGTTGGCGTCAATCAAAGCGCCGATCCTCATCATTCTCGGAGATTGCGATTTTGTCCGTTTTGAGACGCCGTTGAAACCGTCAATCTCATCCCCAACGCCGAACTGGCCGTAATCCCCTCTGCCAGCCACTTCGCCCTGTTCTCGGAAAAAGAGAGGTTGATCCCGATCGTGAAACATTTCCTCGAAAAGCCCGAGAAGAGCATTCCGTTAGCAACAGCTGCCACGGGTTATCACCCCGGTGAGACCAGATAGCAGTGAGTCGGAGTTGCGTTAGCCGCGACGCGCCGCCTCGATCGTGGCGACGTCAATCTTCTTCATCGTCATCATCGATTCAAAGGCTCGCTTCGCCTCACCGCCGCCAGCTGCAAGCGCATCGGTCAGCGCGCGTGGAGTGATCTGCCAGGAAAGACCCCAGCGGTCCTTGCACCAACCGCACGCGCTTTCCTGGCCGCCATTGCCGACAATAGCGTTCCAGTAGCGGTCCGTCTCTTCCTGATTATCCGTCGCAATCTGGAAGGAAAAAGCCTCGTTGTGCTTAAACGTCGGCCCACCGTTCAGACCGAGGCAGGGTATGCCAACCACCGTAAACTCCACCGTCAGCACATCGCCCTTCTTGCCGCTCGGAAAGTCACTCGGCGCATGGTGAACCGCCGTTACTTTGCTATCGGGGAATGTGGCGGCATAAAACTTCGCCGCATCATGGGCGTCCTTGTCGAACCACAGGCAAATCGTGTTCTTGGATTTCATATTTTTATGTCCTGTCGCAGTAGCGACTAATTTTCATTGGATGAGAACCAGGTCACACTCGTTGGTGTTCGTGTGCTTAAAAATAGGCCCTCAGCCGAAAGAGGTCTGCTTCCGGAATTCTCCGAAACTGACTCGCTCGAAATGATCTGCAGAGGTTTTAAGAATACCTCACAGCAGTTGTGCTGAATCGCAGCCAGCAAGATAATAGGCGAGACTCAGCCTGCTTAAATGGAGGACAGGAATGCAATCTTCACAATCTGAAACGTCGAATCCGCCGGTCAAAACAGAACAGCGCGGACGCATCCTTGGAATCGGCGGTATCTTCTTCAAATCCGCAAATCGCGATCAGATGCGCGACTGGTACTCGAAACACCTTGGACTCGCGGACAAAGGCGAAGGCGCCATGCTTCGGTGGCGTCAACACGACAATCCGCAGACGGAACAGGTTACAGTCTGGACTATCTTCCCCAGTTCTACGGATTACTTCGCTCCCGGCCAAGCGTTGATGATCAACTACCTGGTGGACGATCTCGATGCCCTACTCGACCGCTTAAAGCAAGAAGGAGTAAAGATTGACGAGAATCGGATGAATGAATCGTTCGGTCGCTTCGCCTGGATCTATGACCTGGATGGGAACAAGATCGAACTCTGGGAGCCGGCGGCCTGAAAGCGCGGAGGTATCCAATCTGCTTCCGCCGATTTCGCTAAGTCAGTCGCGCAGGACAGAGATCGTACGGCTGTAAAGCCCTGTCTCCCTGTTTCCGCAAAGTCCCTGGCTCGTGTTCACTCTGCCTTCGTGACTCTTCTCATATACTGCTGGAAAAAATCTTCCTCTCTCTTCTCCATCTGCTGTTCGACCTTCAGCCGAGTCTTGACCGCTCTGAGTACGCAGGAACTGATCGTGCGTCCCTGCTTCTTCGCGCTGGCGCGAATTGCCGCAGCCTCCTCCGTTGAGCAACGAATCAGCAGAGCCGTATTTCTGCCATAATTTGTAATGATATCAATTGATATCATTGGTCTCCCCCCCGGCAAATCGGAGTAACATTCCTCGAAGGGGGCGCGTTCGATGTCAGGAATGCGGCAAGTTCGTATTCTTGTGGTGGATGATGTTGCGGCATGGCGCCGCCAAATCCGTTCCCTTCTCAAAACCCACCCCGAATGGACCCTCATCGCCGAGGCATCTGATGGGAAAGAGGCCGTCGAGAGAGCGACCGAGCTACAGCCTGACATCATCCTTCTCGACGTCGGAATGCCCGTTCTTAACGGGATAGAGGCGGCCAAAATCATCCGCGAGAGATGTCCCAACTCCAGGATTTTGTTTGTCACTCAGGACGGAGACCGTGACATCAGAGATGAAGCTATGCGGGCAGGGGCGCTGGGTTACGTGCTCAAGACAAATGCCGCCCATGAGCTTGTGAACGTCATCTCATCTGCCCTGAATCACAATGGCTAGCAGCGCCGTCATCTGCGCGAACGCGCCAGTCCCTATCCGTCAGTGCTTTCCGGTCGGCATCAGTCAAAGTAAATTCTGTCGCACCACAAGCAATGCAGACAGAGAGCCTTGGGAAAACCCACACACTCGGGATATTCAGACCCCTCATGCCCGGAAAGTGAACGTTGATTTCAGCCGGATAATCCCGAACGCTTGTTGAACGACATGAATGGCACAACATGGGAGAGACCTCAGGGCTGGCCTTCTCAACAGCCTAGTGTTGCACAACCTATTCCGGGCCACGAGCGGGTGTCAAGAGCTTTATATGACGGCATCAAAAANCGCAATTCAAACTGAATTGGTCACGCCCGATATTTGCTGCCTGCTTCTTTCTCTTCGCGCGAAGTGAAAATACGCCGCAACATTAAGCGAATTGATAATCACCGCGATCACATTCCAAACAATCACCGGGCGCGACAAAATCAGCAAGCCGTAGTAGATCCAGAGGATCTGGAAGACACCCATAATGGCTACCATTCGTGGATTCATACCGGCGCTTGAACGACGCTTGAGCATAGCAAGCAAATCCGGCATGGCTGCGAAAGTTGTACCAAAACCAGCCACGAAGCCGAAGATCTCCGATCGAGAAAATCTTGGTATCAGCAGGCTTTGAGTATCGCGTGGAACCAGATCCCCGCAACCACAAAGGATTGTTGAGCTGAATAAGACCAGGGCGAGATTTACTCCACTGAATCGACGCATGCAGGACCTCCTGCTCCGCGTAGGCTAAGCCGCGCCGATCAGTTGCCCGACTGCCATTTCTGACAGTTCGAGCAAATCGATCCACTGCGTTTTGCCATTCATGGTTGCAAGGTCGTCGCTCCCCGCTGACAACATTCGCATCCAGTCTCTGGGCTAGCAGATCTCGGAGCCCCGGATTTTGTAACCAGCACCTGCGGCACAACTTCGTCGACCGTGTGCAATCCGAACGGCGCGACTGAAATCCCGTCACTCTGCTTTGCGCAGGGTGGGGAAGTCTTATCGATTAGCGGATGGCTCCCGCTACTGACCTTCCCACTGACCTACCAAAAGGAATTGCCTCTTCTTGTTGTCGGGCAGCAACAGTTCATACACTCGATAAGATTCGTACGATCCTGAAAAATGCTGGTCTTTTACCAGCCTTGCCTTGTAGTCGCCCAATTGAAACAGCGTGTTGGGGAAGTCAAAGGACTCTAGTTCACATTTCTTGCCGTCGATTGTGACGATCAGGTTTTGATGGTAGGCCAGAGAGCGGTTATCACGCACCATTCGCGTCTCGGCAACGTGAATGGTGATGCTGTAATCGGTACCCGCAAAAGCAGGCCAGCAAGTGGAACAGAGCAGGAAAAGCACTAGCCTAAAATGCTTCACGACTCCTCCTCTAGCAATTCACGGAGAATGGTAACAGGCACTTACTCAGTCGATGGATCGGGTGTGCGGCCCACGCTGTTGATCTCGCCGAAAATTATTTTGCCCATGCGAGGCCGTCTGCTCCGCGTCCGGCTTCGATTAACTTCACGCTCCAATCGTTGATTTGGATCGCGGCAATCTGATGGCTCGACGAGCACGAAACGTAAGCTTCTCTGCCATCCGGACGTACCAACACCTCTTGTGGAGAAGGCGGCACCTTGATCGTCTTTGCCACCTGCATGGTAGAGAAATCAACCACAGCAACTTCATTCGTACCCGGGATCGCGACCAGCAGCCATTTCCCGTCTGGCGTGGGGGCAGCGCCGTATCCCATGCCAGGCAGCGTGACCCAACGGTCGACCTTGTTCGTTGTGGTATCGATTACCGCCAGCCGAGGCTTCTCCGTATCCGAAGTGAAGGCCCAGTGGCCGTCCCGAGACAGGGAAATGCGCTGTACGTGTCCAGCTACGGGAATTACTGTGAGAGTTTTTCGTGCTGCGAGGTCGAGCACCGATACTGTGCCCGGACCTACATTCGCGGTGTAGCCTTTGCTTCCATCCGGGCTGATCGCCAGCATGTGAGATTCTGCTTGTCCGGTCGGAACGTTCCCGACAATCTTTAGCGAATGAGGATCGATGATCGTCAGGCTTTTGTCCAGCTCGGTGGTGACATAGAGAAGACCGTCTTTAGGTCCGAACACAGGGCAGTGGGGCCTGACACCATGCCCAAAGTCGACAGAGTGGATGACCTTGCGCTCACTGAGGTCGATCACATCCATTGTGCTTCCGTCTGTGCCCGGCAATCCAACTCCCGAGTCTCCATAAATTGGCACGAACGAGCGCTTCCCATCGGGAGACGCGATGACTTCATGTCCAGTCACGCCTCCTTCGTTGACGGTGGCAACCTGCTGCCCCCTCTCTGGGTCAATTAGCCCGAGAGTCCTGTCGCCTTTGTTAGCGACGAGCAGCAGGCCAGCCGATGAAGAGGAAGTAGTGATGGATGGCGCCGTTAAGAATCCTGCGAAAATGAATGTCATGGCGAGAAACCTAGTCATAGGAATTTCCCTCGGACTTCTCGCGCCATACTATCGCACTTTGGGTTGGCACAATTCCAGCTTAAGCAGTTCAGCACGGGCCTCTCGGTTCAACGCTGCCGCGCGGAGGCCAGACGCGAGGTTGACGCCGGTCGAGCGGTTTCCAATTTAAACGCCTTCCATGCCTGTAGACTTATGCGTCAGTAATTCTACTGTCTTCATTGGATGAGGAATAGGCTATGACAGACTGGTTCGCGCGCCCCGTGCTTCACGTGACCGATGTTGAGGCCTCACTCCGCTTCTACATCGACCGGCTCGGCTTCACTTGTCCCTGGCGCTACGATGACGAGGCCGGCATAGCGTATGTTGCACAAGTGGATCGACAGGGCTGTGCGCTGATCCTGGCGAAGACGTGGCCCCAAAAGGTTGGCAAGGGACTGATGTTCATTTCCCTGAATGTCGAGCCCGATTCACGCGAGGCCGCGACAGCCGCAGTGGATGCGCTGCGAGCGGAGATTGAGGCCAAGGGTGTCCCCGTGAAGGATGGTTCTTGGGGCTACCGGCTCCTGGTGATAGATGATCCAGACGGGAATCAGCTCTTCTTCAACTATCCGGCCGAGACTGTATCCTGACGTAACCTCGCGCTCTCACCGAAGCACCCGCCCGCGAGTGCTATTCGGTTGGTTTCGTCAGGAATCGTCTTCTGCCTTCACCACGCCGTTCTTCGCGGAACCCGACCCGAGAGGCTACACTCGGGAACCTAGTGTATTTCCACCTTTTCTGATGCAAGGAGCGCCAATGAAACATTATCTTTCGATTCTCCCAGTTGGCGCGGTCTGTGTTCACGCACAGGATGCTTCAAAACCGCCCGCTCAACAGCCCGAACAAGGAGTCGCGGATTACTACGGAGCCTACGCGCCTGGCGCGGAGCCGCAATTCAATCACAATCCAAACGCATTTCTCGTTGAGTGTGTTCGCGGTCGCAATCCGGTAAAGCACCGGACGTGGGCATGGGTTCAGGCAGAAATTCTCTCTACCTAGCTTCGCACGGATGGGACGTAACCGGGTTCGAAGTAGCTGATGTTGGAGTGGTGCAAGCGCGAAACGGAGCCAGGAAACTGGGGGTGAAGCTCAACGCTATCGTGAAAAGTGACAATGATTTCGATTTCGGCACAAAGCAGTGGGATTTGATTGTTCTTACCTATCAGCCCTTTCGATACTTGCTGACGAAAATTAAGCCGAGCTTGAAGGATGGGGGCATCGTCCGCATCGAAAACTTTCATCGAGACACCAGGCGAAACCGGCTCTTGGACGAAGATGCTACCTATCACAATAACGAATTGCTGGAACTCTTCTCAGATTTCCGGATCCTTCGGTATGAAGATGTAGTTGCGAGACCCGACTGGGGGATTGAGTTTCCTAAGAATCGTCTTGTGCGGCTTGAAGCGCAAAACGGAGATGTTCCGCATCGCGGGTGCGATTGGAAAGGCGTTGCGAAGCCCACAACAGCTACGGTTCAATGGGGATTGATGTCGCTACTGTGTACTGATGCAGGTTGGATTCGTGTGGAGAAACAGGGCAAGTGAAGGCATAGCTGTCGATAAATCCTGATTGCTTGACGCGTCTGTCTTGCAAAACGTCAACGATTACAAATAAAATGCACCACGCAAAATTCCAAAATGACGCGTCAAAGGTGGTTAGCTATACTGTAGCGGATGGACGTTGAACGCATAATTGACGAGATCCAGCAGTTGGAGGAGATGTTCGAGGCTGCCGATATCAGGCCGCTTAAGGAAACCGATATCTCTGCCGCGAATCGAAGGCACGATCAGACGCTGGCGCATAGCCCTTGGTTCAAGCTATGGCAACACTACGGGATTTGCTGCCGATCTGAGAATCCAGTAATCCAACTGCCCGAATAAGTTCGGCCCCATGGCCGCTTGCCGCAAGCGTTTCATCATCCTAAGACACGTTCGTGGTTTCCGCCGCCCCCTAACTGATCACTTTTGCTTCTCCTCGTCTTCTATTCCACGCCTGAGGGAAGATGAGGGGGCCAACGGTTGCAAAATCGCAGCGGATCAATGCGTGAAATCGCTTCTCAAGACTGGATCCTTTGCTAGAAGGAAGATGGAGATGGTGAAGTCTGAGTCAGCACTCCGGAAGTGCGCGCTGAGCAGCGCGTTGTTCAGGAGGGTTGAAGTCCCTCTGGCGCTCAAATGAGGGGCGCCATATCCAAGAAGCGGGGTTCGTAGCCTCGCTGGCCGGAGAAAGCGGAAGGTATGGAGAGGTCTAAACGGGCACGGAGGCGAAAGCTGGATACAGCCAAGACCGACCTGAAGCCACCGCTTGCTGTACTTTGGAGGGCAGGGTGTCCATCAAGTGAGTATCGCAAGATGGAATCCGAAGGGCCTGCGGAGAAGTACCGGGCCGTAATCGATGGGGAAACCCAAGATGAACCGGTCGGCCAAAGGTGGGGCAAGGTCGAGTCTGCACTTCCGAGACGAAGGCGTTCTCATTCACCCACCGCACCAAGGTGATTGCGGTCGGCACGGTACGGAAGAACAACGCGCGACCTCAGGAGAACTGACAGAGTCTCCGGGTGGCACCGGAGTAAGCGGACCTATAAGCAGAAGCGAAGTGGCGAGCGACGCTCTGTCAGTAGTCGGACGGCTGAATAGTACCTATGAAGCGTGGCGAAAGCCACGTGACCGGGCAACCGGCGACGGAATTGGGTCGGGAAAGGCAGCCGGCGAAGATGGTCAGGAAGAAAAGGGAAGCCAGATGAGTAAAGGCGAGAAGGAGGAACAGTTCCATGAGTGAAAAACCCGTACATTCTCGTCTGAGGAGACTGGCGGACTGGATCAACCTGACGGGTGCCAAGAAGGTCCATTCATTAATTGACAAGGTGTACAAGCGGAAGAATCTGGAGATGGCCTGGGAAAAGGTGAAGGAGAACCGGGGCAGTGGAGGCGTGGACGGGCAGAATCTGGAGGCCTTCGAAGCGCAGCTGGACCAGCAGTTGGAACGGCTGCATCGTGAGCTGAAAGAGGAGACCTATCAGCCTCTGCCGGTGCGACAAAACCCGATTCCGAAGCGGGACAAACCCGGCGAGTATCGAATGCTCGGCATACCCGCGATCTATGATCGCGTGTGTCAGCAGGCGCTGCTCAATAGGTTAGAGTCTATCTTCGAGCCGCTATTCGATGATGCCAGTTTCGGATATCGGCGAGGGCGATCGACGAAGGATGCGCTGCGCAAAGTGTGGAAAGAGATCCAAGGCGGATCGGAGTGGATCGTGGATGCAGATCTCCGAGACTTTTTCGGGTCCGTGGATCACGAGAAGCTTCTCACGCTAGTAGCCCAGCGGGTAGCGGATGGCCGAGTGCTTCGCCTTATTAAGGCAATGCTCAAGGCGGGAAGCTACGGCAAAGGGCAGCTCTTTCCGACCGAGCGTGGCACTCCACAAGGAGGGGTGGTCACGCCTCTTACACAAAAGGTAATTTTGACCGTTTAGGGCTTCGGAACCCCCATTTTGCGGTGGAGCTGACGGAATCGGAATGCTGTGGCGAATGG
>AP72_2010_repI_A10DRAFT_1000124_pt1 | contig 12417 bp, 19 predicted proteins | sample AmaPasreplicIA10_FD_9194 | JGI IMG/M metagenome (IMG submission 9194) | reverse complement strand
TGAACGGCGAAGGTAGGGAGCTGCTTAAGCACAATTTGCCTCCCGTCGAACCAGCTCGTGTGTCCGCTATTCGGCCCTGCGCTGGTGATACAACCCGAGAACGGGTGATGTTGAAGAATTGCTTCAGTGGCGAGCCACGAAGCTAGAACTCCCTTGCCCTCGGAGCCGAACTGGCCCCCGGCGAGTATGTGTAGGCCTTTCTCAGCAAATAGATAATTTTTCATTCTGGTCTCCTTGGGCGCAAGCGAGAAGCGATGGTAGCGACACCAGACTCAACATCATCGTGAATAGTCTCAGCGAATGCTGGTGCGACATGGGGCTGTTCCATGGCATCGAGCATACCAGCCAACGCAAGGTAACCGCACCCGTCTACGAAGTTCTCACGGTTCGGCGCGGGTGCATAGACGAACCGGACCATTTTTAGGTCTGCCATCATCATTAGAACGTCACGAGCATCCAGCATTTGTTCGCCATGATGTCGCACTGCAAAGGAGTTACGAATGTAATTCGTCCACCGCTCCGCCAACATTTCAAAACTATCCCCGACGTCTCCATGTTTTGGCCCTCCCACTATTTGCCCCGCTTCTGTTAGAATGTTAACCGCTATCGACTTAAGTTCCGCCATCGAGCCAATCCTTTATAGTTTCTGCGTAGTTGCGACCTAAGGGTTGTTTAAACGATTTTGTTATGTATGCTTCCCGCTTCCAGAAGGAAACATACATGACTGTTGAACGCCACCCAACTAACACTGGTTTCGCGTATCCATTAGCATCCCTGATGCGCTCCCCCTCTATATATTGCCGTTCGGTCGGGCCGAATTTAAGCCCATCCGTAACTTTCCCTTCCACGAACAGCACTGGGTTATTTCCGCTAGGAACAATGATCGTATCAAGAGTTCCCACAGCGAATTGATCTTCTATTCGGCGGGCGTACCAACCCAAGTCTTTGCATTGTTTGACCAGCTTGGTCTTTAAATCAGATTCCTCAGTACTCATTATACGAACCTGTTCTTCTTTACCCACCACTCGGGGGCGGCAAACAATATATTGCCATCTTCGTCTGCTTCGCGAACTACTCGCCCAACGGATTTCGGGAGCCACGCTTGGTGTCCACTCATGTTATCGGTTATGAGCCAGGCTTTACTGGTGGAGTGTTCCAACTTAGCCTCGATTTCATATTCTTCGTCCCCCATGCGTTCGGCCATTAGTGTTCCTCCTGCAAGATTTCTCTGATACGGAGTTCAAGCAGCAGGCGTTCAAGATATCGGCGACGCCAGCCAGTTCGCCGAATTAGGGCTATGGAATTAAGCAAGTGCGAGCGCGCCATTTGCCGCACCGGAATCACCCGCCCGTCCTGAGTGAACCACAGCGTGTCTCTCATAGAGCCATTTTAACATGCCGGTGCGTGGCTGTCAATCCCTACTTCTACTCGCGCGGGTGTAATCGGTGGATAAGGATAACGTGGTAGTCCTCCTTTTTCCCTTCCTTAAACCAGCACGCTTTATCGAAATCAGGGAACGGGCCGAACATTTTCCGCTCTAAGTTCACGCCAACGCCGTTCTCAACAGGTATAATGTTAGTTACTTCGACGATGCAGGGTCCGTCGTCATTTACCATATGAGGCTTCGGCCCAATTGGTTCCTGTTCCGAGTTCGTAGGGGATAGGGACATCTACGTTAAACTCCATGGGAACGGCCTCGCAAATTTTTATTAATTCGCTGGTGTCGAAGCCTTGTTCCCGTTGCCACATCAGCGAATCATGTATAGTCATTAGTATCTGAACCTGCGGATGCGCCTCTTCATATTCGCATGCGCGCAGGAGCGTCATTTTCATTAGATCGCCCCCCGAGTTTTGAATAATCCGGCTGACGCCTCGGTAAGCGAATTTTGGGTCTTCAAGGCGAGCTTTTCTACCTGAAATGGATTTAACATATCCGGTCGTGCGAAATATGTCCTTGGCAGCTTTCTGAAATTCCTTAATCTTTGGGAATTTGAAATTAAGGAACGCGTGATGATAATCACTCGCAGTGTTGTAATCCCAACCCATGTGGCCGGCTAAGCCCTTCGCCGATAACCCGGTGAGGATGCCCATTGCGAGTCGTTTAGCGGTATCTCTTGGCAATCCAAAGTCGTTGGAACAGATTCCATGGATATCCATAGTTCCGGAGCGGTATCCCTGAAGAAGTCGCTCATCTTCTGAGAAATATGCGAACAATCTAGGTTCTTGCTGCTTCGCATCCCCTTCTTGTAACTCGAAACCGTCATCAGCAATGACGAGCCTTCGGACAATTTGCCCGATGCTTTTATTGCGTTTTGGAAACGCTTGAAGATTCGGATCAGAACAGCTAAATCGCGCTCCGATAGCACCGAACTCGTCAGATTTAGATTGATTGAGTGTAGGATGGATGTATCCTTTGACATCGCGCTTCTCCATGAGCGGCGTTATAAATGAGGATAGCGCCTTGCGCAAGTGACGGACGGCTAGGATTCGCTCCCCAATTTCGTTGGTTTTGAGCCATTCTTCAGCGAATGAAATGGCCCCAGTTGCTGTACGACTGAATTGTTCGTTCCTAAAGCCATTTGCACGATACAATCGTTCAACCTCGATGGGCGATTGAACATTGACGCCCGCGAGAATTCCTGATTGTGCTTCGGCAAGTTTTCGGGCGATGATTCCCTGAGAACCGGTGAGTTCATTCCCGTATTTTTCGTCAACTCGGAGACCCCTTCTATATATCCGTGCGACACGATGGATTAATCGGCATTCTAGATCATGAACGCGCCGAAGTTCCTGCGCGTCTAGCATAGGTTGCTGCTTCTGCCATAATTCTAGAGTCGAAATACCATCACCACAAGCATAGTCAACAACACTAGCATGATCACCGGCCATTCGATGGAAGTTTGCCATGGATTTACGGTCCGGTAAACCGCCATACTTACTAGCAATATCGCGATACAACTCATCGCCCAATTTCTGGGTGACGCCATGGCGCTTAGTACAGTCGTCCAGACCGTATCCTCTGGTTGTATCATCGAGAAGCCCCTCATTCAACATCGAATCCTCTAATGGATATTCCGGAAACACACCGTCTTTATTACACATCCGCAAGTCAAATCCGACGTTATGTCCCACCGTACGATAATTTCTACGTGCTCGGTCCTTGAATGACAAATTAAGTACTCGGAGGAACTCGTCCGGATACAGTATATTCCCTCCGCCCACATGTTTCGTGGGGATATAAATTGAGGCTTCGGTATCAGTAATAACATAACCAACGGGCTTATCTTTCTGTTCCAAGCCCGTTGTTTCTGTGTCAAATGCTATCACCGGGCTGCGCTGAACCATTTGAATTGCCCGTTGCGGATCGATTCCTGTCCACATTTTGTTCCCCATAGTGACGAATTACGTGACAATTAGCGCACAATGGATCGCAACTATCCATGTATTCTTTAATAGATGGCCAAGAGTAAGTTGACATCATCATAGTGACGCCAATTCGGCGGCCACCTGTTAGCAGTATCTGGCATTTTTCCTCCAGGAACGGTGGGCGGGCCTCCGGAACCACCACAGAGACCCGCCCTTCTGACGCCTTGCGGAAAGGTAACGCTGGCAGTCAGAATTTCGTATTTGCGTCGCGTTGAACGGATGGCCCACCGTTTCCGCCAGAGGGCGGCCCAGACTCATCACGCTCGTCGCTGGCTCGGAATGCGATGTCCTTATATTGCTTGAACATGCCCGATGCAATTTCACCATCCGATTCGCCGGCGTAACCTAGACTAACGTATCGGTAATTGCTAAATGGTTCCCCGGACGGTCCTTTATCCGGAACCGACTGAATTGCGTATAGCTGATAGAAATGATCGACGGGTTTAGCCTCAATCATCGAAATCAGCCGCTGACAGGTGCCGACCGAACCACGCGAGTTGAGAATAATCGACGGTCCTAAATCTGGGCGTTCTGGAAAGTACCAGAGTAGCTCGTAAGTGAGCGACGCAGCCGGAGGCGATTTCGGATCATCATCTCGGCTGGAACCAAATTTATCCAGCCCAGATTCGGCGACAGTTGGAGCTAGTCGCCAAGTGTATATCTTAGGATTACCCTTAAATTGTACCTGGAAAGACCCTTGAGGTGGCTCCCAGTGAATTGCATCACGCGATCGGGCAAGAATACCTCGATCATCGTTGCGGGGTGCCCAGAGTACTTGAGTCTTTCGGAGAACAATTGGTATGCCTATAAGCTCTTTACCAAGCGGCTCGTTCAAGATCGCATGCCAAAACTGCCCTGATTTGGCTGTTTCATACTGTTCACACTCTGGAGACGTTCCCTGCAGAAGCTTGATGCGAGGGATTACGACGTCCGATTTATCGATGTTCCCAAGCTTCTCAGTCTTCATCTTATCCCGAAGATAGTCTGGAAGCTGACTGGTTCTGGGTTGCGTTAGTTCATTTGCCATTGGGCATCTCCTGATAAAGCACGTAGTCCGCGAATTCAGCGACGACATAGGTTTTATTGCTCAACCTTTCGTGATGCTAGTATAAGGATTGACCGATACTTTGAATATGTCAGGGGGCAGGTCTTTGCCTTCGGTCTCGACGCGGTTCTTAGCAAATCCTGCGAGCGTTGAAGAATTTACCGTCTCGATGATAAGGCTGCCATTTCCGGTGGATTTTAGCCAATCCCAGGCGGCTGGTTTTTGGCCATCAATAATGGATGCTGACCACCGGTGCCCGATTGAAACGCGCCCAATATCTTCGATGAAGATAAACTTCACCTTGTCTCGGCGAAGCGCATCTGGGATGTGGGAATATGAGAGCCGATCCTCTATGCCCTTGAGAAGGTCGCGAGCGAGTTTTACAGCCTCGTTTACTTCGCGTACCTCCACGAAGTGTTTGATTAGCGATTCTTTGTCGCCCTCGATAGCTGTTATTGTATCATGTTCAATTGCGTTGGCTGCATCTTGAACTGTTCTAAGAGCCTCCAACATTAGCGCCATGGTTGCAGTTTGCATGTTTGCCTCGTTGCACCGGACACTCGTCGTGTCCGTGCGGGCAGCTTAACACACAGCGCGGTCGCTGTCAAGATGCCTTTCTACATGAACATATACAAGGACGCCCGCACCGAGGTGTCAATTCTATGCGAGCGTCCAGGTTCCGAGCGCGGAGGGGACCGGCGCTCGAAATCATTTGCGCTTTTTTGGCGCTCGCTTCGGGAGTTTGCCAGGCTTGTCAGACGCGACAAACTCTTTAGCAACTTTCTTGGAAATGCCAATAGTTGATTTTCCCTGAGCTGCAGCGTACATCGCTTTACGCTGTTGTTGAGAGCGCATCGGCATCAGGAGCCTCGCTTTCCGTGGTAGTTTCGTTGACCAGGAGCAGCGCCCTTGCTTCGAGCAATTGCGCCGATCACACCACCTGGAACTCCCTCAGATTTTAGCTTGGCTGCGCGTCCGCCGTGACCAAGCTTAGTGGACTTGCCGCCGAATTTCTTCGGCATCTTCCCCTTTCCAAACGCTATCGCCATTAGAGCCTCCTTACTTCGGCGGCGGGTGTTGCGGGCGCAACGAAGCAGGCGGGGCTTGAATGGTCCCGTCATGGGTCGTCGTGTCCGTGCCGAGAGTCGTTGCGAAGTTCGTGAATTCGGTGGCGATATTCGCTGGCGTGACGCCGCCTGCTTTCGCCCAATTCACTACTCTCCGCAGCCGAACGTCGATCATTGCCGGGGTGACGTTCGCCCCCGGATAAAGGTTGTACGCCATTAAGATCTCCGTTTGCTTGAGGAACGCGAAGACTCACCGCTCGGTATAGGACCGACTACGTTGCTCATGGCCGATACATTTCCCACCGAATTTTGAGCGGTAACGAGGCAGGAAAGAGAATGGCTAACGTCGTCTTCTACGACGATATAGCTATCCAACGCTGCGTCGGTGATTGGTTCGCCGTCGCGAGCCCAGCGATAACTATAACTATGCGGATCGTCTTGCATGTTGTCCCAGTTACCCATCGTGCAACTGAGCGTGCCGCCGATGGACGAGGTTCCATCAACAAACGGGCGGTCTTTGTTTACAGGAAGATTTGGATTTCCAGTATCCTCGCCGCGTTGATCAACGTGTTTTTGGTAGTTCTCCATCCCCATCTGTTCAATTACTTGCCCGCGCCGACGTTGTTCCTCAGCGATTGTCATTTGTTCGTGGGCTGGGTCTGTCGATCGCGTATCAAGGCTATTTTTATCGAATGGTTTTTGGGGCTTCCAATCAGTGGTATTTTCCGGGGGGCGTGAACCAGTATGCTTGGTGCGCGTCTCGTGTTCTGTATGAGTTGCCATTCTACATGTCCTCTACGAGAAAAGCGCCGCCCACTATTGGGCAGCGCTCGGAGACGCACTCGTCGTGATTTAGTGCGTCGCCTCTCCCTCAGGAGCCTTTTCAGCAGGCTTGCCGACAGCAGGCGCCGGAGCGATTTCCAGAGCGACCTCACCACCATCGAGGTCCTTCAGCTTGTGATCCCGGCGAACGATGGTCGCCAGCATGTTGCGGAGGGTCATCCGCGCGCGACCCTGAGAACCAAGGCGCCCCGATGCAACCTGTTCGGCATAATGGTCAACCTTGGCCGCCTCAATGCCGTTGAGCTTGCACAGCCCCCAGAACTGCGAGTAGTTGAAGCCGTCCTTGCCCCGGCACTGGTCGTTGATGAACTTTGCGAGTTCATCGGAACCGCCTGCCTTGTAGCGACCTGCATACTTGGCCGGAACAATGGATCCCTTTTTCGCCGGGGCCGGGGCTTCCGTCGCCGGGGTTTCTGCAGTTTGATCGTTCATGACGCAACTCCTTTGTTTAATGAAGACACTATGTCCTAGCGTCGCGACCATCCTATCATACACGGCAGTCGCCGTCAATCCCTCTTTCCACCCGAACCTAGTGGAAGGAACTAAAATTTGTGTCGTTTAGCTCCTTTCCATGGAACAGGCTTGGTGCCCTCGTTAGTGTTCTCGCCATAATCACCTGGCCCAAATTCAAACTGAGAGTCCATGTTTAACCCCGTCGATTCTGCGAATTTCTGGATAAGAGTCCCGTGGAGCCACTTAAATCTGTACTGTACAATAGCACCAGCGCGGAATTTTTCTAATAAAGCTAGATTCTCAAATTCTTCGAATACGTACGTTCCACGAATACGCAGCTCGCCTAATTTCTTACATTTTTCTTCTAAATATTCAATGAATTTTGACTTATTAAATGGAGTAGATATATCCAAATCTTCGAACACGCGCCCCTCTTCAATAATCAACTTAGCAATTCTTCGTGGCCCGCTCGCACTGCCCTCCATTATCTTCGGATCACGCGCCGCCGAATCGGTTGTATCTTCAATTCGGTGGCGATTTACTGCTCTATCCATAAACATGCGCATATAATGGGCGATAATATTTGGATTTTGTAGAAATTGGTTAAAGTCGTCGAAGAATGGTTTTTGCCGTATTACCCACTCAGCAAATTGGGCGGGAGTTAGCCCCATGTATTCAGGATTATAAGTTCTAGTAAAATATAACGCTCTGTCGACTACATCTGACTGACCAATGTTTATGTTTACGTTATTAGAGGCGAACATAAGGCGAGCAAAAATGTTATAATCGCGCCCATCGATGCCCTTTAATTCCCCTAGCATCTTAGTTTGACGAACTAGGAGCTTTATTTCCTCAACAGCAGCTGGTCCCCTCGTTTTTACTTCGTCAGCGAACACAAACATTTTATTCATAAAGGGCGCGGTACTAAATCGTTCTCCAAACGTCTTACCAGTTATTGTTCCGTGAAGGGTTCCGAAAAGCGCCCCGCAGAAGGTATTTCCGATGAAGGATTTCCCGACCCCTTGACTACCGACAACGACCCAGGCGACTTGCTGCTTTTCACCCGGGTGTTGAATTGTCCATGCAAACCAGTCCTTGATCCACTCAACATGTCGTCGGTTATCTGATGTAAGCCATAATAAAACTTGGTCAAGCTTCTCATTACACTGATTAATAATAGCATCATTAATATCATTAATAGGCTTAATATCCCAACCGCGCCAAGTATTAAATACAAGATAGCTGTCGTCCCCGCTGTATTCATCTGAAACTACTCCGTGTGAACGAGATAACCGGAATATTTCACCCTCTTTTTGCGAAGGCCACATATCTGAATTTCCGACTGATAATCGGAGTTTACTGCCCTCGAACCATTTAAATGCTTCGCGAGGCTTGCCACCAACTATGATAATGTCAGGTTTATGGCGTCTAATAAGTTCTTCACCAGAATGCTCGAAGGCCTGGTTTCCTTGTTTAAATCTTTCTCTATCAATATAGAGCCCACCAGTTTGATTATAAACATAACGATCAGAAAAACCCATGAGTACAGAAACATCAGCGCCAGGAATACAAACAGCGCGTAGAGCAATAACAGTTTCCTCCCCCAGCAACTCCTTCATTGAAGGCCAGCCCGGAATTTTAGCATCCGGATTACGCTCAAGCTTGATGCGGGCGTCACGGAACGTACGCTTACGCATCCATACTTCGTCATCGCCCACCGAATTGCATATGAATTCGATGAGAGCTTCGGCTATTTTATCATCGTCAATTGGGCACAGAACTTCACGAGACAATTGCTCGCTATTGTTCATGGCCTGGGATTCGTCAACTACTCGGGCGAGCCACCCGGAGAGTTTGGAAGCGATGATTTGTCGGCTTCCTTCGACCCAGTGTCCTTGAACGAGGAAAAGGATGGTTCCAAAAGCAATTCCTCTAAGAAGCTGGTTAAACGGCACAATTCTTGGAGTTGTTGGTGCAAGTTCGTAGATATTCGTTGCAATCTCTCCAGTTCCCCGCCACCAAACTGAGATATCGTATGAACCCCCTTCTCCATAAATTGAGCCTGGAACAACAGCTTGTTTTGCATCTTTAGCCTTAGCTGAACTAGATCTGATCTCAGTGAAGTATCGACGGTTTCCAAGACGTACCTCCTTTGGTTCGAACTTCTTAAACTCGTCAAAGTTTCTAGTCTCTTCCTCACTTAGTTGGACAAGTAGATGGCGTGGTACACCGCAAGACAAGCGACCAAAAGCAAGACGACAATCAATGCCAATATGAGTAAAAGCGTTATAAATGCATCGATTGTATTGGCTATCGTCTCCGTCTATGTCAATATCGACCCAACCCTGTTGTAGGTTGAAGCCAACATTGTGCATACGGCGATCTTCCGCATCCACCCAATCCTGTAAGTTGGTGTCTAAGAACTGGCGGTCTGCCCAGTTTTCATCCACTGGTAGCTTGCTGGTCGGCCTTAAGAAGATGGCCCCAACTTTTACTACATCTTTGTTAACTGCCGCCGTTATCACTCTCTGCGCATTGATCACGCGCCAATCGTCAGGTGATAGCTCATTTGGCATCGTTTGTCCCGACTCTCCCCGACAAGTGGGCTCCGGGAGGTTGGCCGACCTAAGGCCCCAGAGCCCACTGTTCGTCGAGGACACGAATGCGGCGCATCTTTTAGCGCGCCGGGCTTAGTCTAGCACGGTGCACGCTGCGCCGTCAAGTACTCTTTCCGCTGGCACTACGCAAATCTGCAAGTATCATTTCAAGATCAACCGCAGTGAAGTATGTTAGAATAAAACATAACAGACCTAAATCATCCATTTTTAATTCGGCGGCGCGAACCATGATGGACGTAATAATCTGTTCGCGTGACTCTTTCGGCTTTTTAGGTGTCCTATGGACCATTTTTCAGCCCTAATTTCTCCGCAACCTGTTGTGCAAGGTCTAGCGTTCCAGCTAGGCGTTCCCATTGAGCTGCTAGATGAGCATCCTGCCAGTTCGTAGCGATGTGTTCTGCTTTGTCGCCGCAGATGCGAGACAACATACTCAACACGCACGCTAATCCAAACGCGTCGACGTAAGCTTCTAGCTTTTTGAAATCTTCTGGTAGTGGTTCTAACATTGTGGTTCTCCTTTAGCAGTCGTCAACTTCGACGAGCCCGCCTCTAATTGTTCGAGCTCTTTCCACCGTGGCTTTAAAATTTGGCAAATAATGCTCAGAAATTGGGCCGCCAGTGAACCCAATCACTATCTCGCTTCCGCACCCTCGACATTTCCAACGGTCACCAATCCACAACTTGTATGGATACCAACCAGCTTCATTAGCCGGCGACGATGTATGATAAGATGGGTTTGGCATGTTCTCAAGAACAGCTTGGCCATTGATCTCAGGTCGATAAAACAAGTTACATTTAACGCACACAGGCTTTAACATTGTGGTTCCTTTCAGTGCTTAGTTATTCGTTTATCCTCGAAATTCTCGAGCACGAACATGTAGATTTTTGCGATTAAATCACGTGTGATCTCCGCCGAATACGAGAGCGCACATTTTTGATGTCCGCAAGGAATGTGCTGGCTGATAAATTCACCGATCAAGTTGGCAAACAAAGACATGAACATTTCGGATTGGTCATCGGTTGACCGATAATACTTTAACTGTTGGTCAACCATCGTATGCATGAACGCGCGGTAGATTGTATCAGTAGCTTCATAATCACACTGACGATAATTTGGCGAATTAATAATTTGTTGAAGCATATCATGAATGTACTCATCGGCTTGTTTATGCTGTTCTTTTAACACTTTTTCCTGATTCTTGTCCATATTCCTAGTCTCCTATGTTAAGATTACGCCGCCCGATCCGAATAGCGGACATCTGCCGCGCGGCTTCTTCCACATTCATGTTGCGATGCCGCATCCAGAAATCCATCTTGCGCTGAGCGATACGGATTTCATAATTTGCCTGTCGCCTTTGTTCCTTGTCGGGGGCGCCAGCGAATACCTCACATAGGAATAACCAATTCTCGTAATGTCTTATGTAATACTTAACGGCGTCGGCAGTAACAAAGTCTATTATAGCCTTAGACTTAGAGTTGCTATATATGATGCAAGGCACGGTGGTTCTCCGGAGCGCCTATCGCCCCACGCGAGCATTGTAGCACGCGCGGGGCTGCCGTGTCAACCCCTACTTACTCCTTAGATGCGCCAACCCATTCGGAGGACAGCTTTAGTTCTCCGCCAAGCATTTCAGGCATTTTCAGAACGCCGCCCGCCTCGCGTGCTTTCTTAGCGAGCATGTTCCGGGCTGTCATTCGGAGGCGTCCTTGCCACCCATTGCTGGTTCGGTTGTATTTTTCGAGGCTGATCTCGTTGAGATTGCAAATTGTCTCAAGTAGGGCGAGATTTGTCCCACCGTCATTGTGGAGGAGGTTGTTGAGGCGGGTTGCGAGTTCGTCTCCGCAGGTAGTTGGATGGCCGTCTTCCGCATAACGCGCGCGGTACTTAGACTTGACCACCGAGTGAGCTTGAGGCTCAGCTTCTTTAGTAGCTTCTTCCTCACTATCTTCCGCATCCTCCGCCTCCTGGTAATCTTGGTCCCATTGTTCAGCTTCCTCAGAGCCCTCCTCAAATGGGTTTTCATCTTGAGCGTGACCGTCTCGGAACGCCTGCCCGCCATCAGTTGGGACGCCACCCATCGAATGGGGTTTGTCCTCCAAGAATTCGGCGGCTCGCTTAGGAGTTCCTGTGTCTTCACGCTCTGCCGCGTCATATTGTTCCTCGGTTACTTTAACCAGTAATTCGGCGGCGAATTCAAGCACAGCGTCTTTGTTAGACCAATGAACGGCAGGAGTTTCTTTGCCGAACTCCTCCCCGTTGACGTATAACGTGCACGCGACCGGTGTAGCGGGGTCGTAAACTAACTTTACTTTGAAGCCCTCCTCCTCGCCCATCTTGATTAGGGCTTGAGCAGCAGACATTTGTTCGATGGCGTAACGTGCATCGATTCCGTATATGACGAGGTTTCGCATCGGCCACGTCGCGCGTATCATGCCGCCATGTTCTTCGAGCTGAACTCCCATCTTTCCTGCTTTGGTAACTTGTGAGTGATGAATAGCCATTTTAGCCTCCTGTTAGTGAACGCCCCTATTATAACACAGCCGGGGGCTAGCCGTCAAGATTCCTTTCTACTAGCTGCGATGGAACTCTATCTGTATTTTTCTTCTGGGTCTATCGTTTTCATATATTCAGGATCTATCCTCCACCACTTCTTAGCGTGCTCCAATTCATTCTGTTGGAGCCTAGCCCAAAAATCCATGTCTTTTTGAATTAAGTCACGTAAACCTGGGTAAAGACTATCGCACTCAGAATCCCATCCTATTGCGCTACCTTTATCATTTTTATAGTTGCGATAACGATTCGCAACTTTGTCCATCCATTTAACAAAGTCTTCACGCGTCATTTTAGTTCTCCTGTTGCATTAGTCTACCCGGCAAATATCCCACGAGCCGTCTTTCTGCATGATGACGACGAACGCGTGGGGATAGAAAATGATGGTTTCATCGCGAAGCTTAGCTTTCGCGA
>AP72_2010_repI_A10DRAFT_1000121_pt1 | contig 12556 bp, 11 predicted proteins | sample AmaPasreplicIA10_FD_9194 | JGI IMG/M metagenome (IMG submission 9194) | reverse complement strand
GGAGGCGTCCTGCGCCTGATGCGCGGCGGCTACCCCTTGCAGTACCTCGAAGGCCGGCCCGGCCTGCCGCTGCGCTCGCCTTACGCGCGCGGCGACTTCGTGCCGCCCAGCGCCGGCCGCTCCGGCCGTTCGGACGACATCGAGGCGCGCCTGAGCCCCGGCGAGTTCGTGTTCGACGCCGAGACGACGTCGCTGCTCGGTGACGGAAATTCAGAAGCCGGCGCGCGCAAGCTCGAGTCGTTGCGCCAGAATATCCGCACCCACAAGGGCCGGGCGCTGGCGCGTGGCGACTTCTCGCCCGACGCCAAGCCGTCGGCCGAAGCCTACATGCACGCTCATCGCCGGGGGCACCGGTGAAGGACGACATCCGCAAGTTCGAGACCAACCCGGTGGCGACGTCCCGGCTGGCCGTGGTGTGGCCGGAGGTCAGCGGCTGGCTGCAAGCCTCGCTCGACGAGTTCCCGACCCTGTTGGTGGTCGATGATCTGCGCGACGGTCTCCTGCATCACCGCTACACGCTGTGGACGGTGAGTTTCGGCCATCAGACGCACGCCGCCGCGGTGACCGAGATCGTGCACGGCAAGTTTTCCATCGTGAACATTCTGGCGATGGGCGGCCCGCCCAACGACAGCGCCATGGAGTCGTGGGTCGAGTCGTTCACCAGCCGCATGGTCGATTTCGCGCGCAAGGCCAATTGCCATTACGTCGTCGAGATGGGGCGCAAGGGCTGGACGCGCGTTCTTAAGCCACTGGGCTGGGAGGAAGGTCCCATCGCCATGATCCGGAAGGTGACGCCATGAGCTTTCTGTTCAGCGGCTCGGGCGGCCAGACCCAGCAGACCCAGCAGCAGACCCAGTCGACCGCCTCGACCAGCTATCCCGACTGGTACCAAAGCTACGTCCAGAACATCCTCAACACGGCGCAGAATCTCGGTTCGCAGCCCTATCAGGCCTATGACGTCAACAAGATGTTCGCGCCGTTCAGCGCGGACCAGCAGCAGGCCTTCAACCAGATCAGGAACAACCAGACCGCCTACCAGCCCTACGTTCAGGCGGGCACGACGGCACTCAACAATGTGAGTGGCTACGACCCCTTCCAGCAGGGCATGCCCTACATCCAGCGGGCGGCCGCCGGACCGACGGCGCTGCAGGCCGGCGCGCCGGGCGTGCAGGCCTCGATGCAGGGCTGGAACAATCCTGCCGTTCAGTCAGGCTACATGGACCCCTATCTGGGCGGGGCCATCGGCTATGCCCAGCAACTGGCCGGCCAGAACTTCGCCGAGAACACGTTGCCGCAGATCAACAATGCTTTCATCAAGTCGGGCGGCGGCGGTGGCGGCGAGCGCTATCAGGAGTTCATGAACCGGGCCACGCGCGACTTCAACAACGCCTCGCTCGGGCAAGGCATGACGATGGCCAACCAAGGCTATTGGAATGCCGCCAACCAGTTCAATCAGGATCAGAGCCGTCTGCAGTCGGGCGGGCTCGGCATGGGCCAGTTGGCCAACACCACCATGGGCGCGCTCGGCAATCTCGGTCAGCAGGCGGCCGGCATCACGTCGGGCGCGGTCAACACCGGGGTGGGTCTCGCTGGAGCCTATTCCAACTTGGGCGGCGCGCTCTCGAACCTCAACCTCACCAATACCAACGCACTCCTGCAGTCGGGCGCGCTGCAGCAGCAGCAGGCGCAATTGCCGCTCACGGCGCAGTACCAGCAGTTCCAGCAAGGCATCCAGTGGCCGTATCAGATGGTGAATTTCATGAACGCCGCCTCGCGCGGCCTTCAGATTCCCCAGACGATGACGTCCGACCAGACGACCAACCGCTACAGTATGGCCGGTTCGACGCAGACCCCGTCGCTGATGTCGTCGATCCTCGGCACGGCGTTGGGCGGGCTCAACCTCTACGGTCAAGCGAACAAGATTTTCGGCGGCGGCGGCACGGGCAATACGGGCGGCAGCGACGCCACCGGTTCGCCGGTGCCCGACAGCAGTGGCAACAACGCCTTCTGGAATCAAGTCTCCGGCCAGATGAACGCCGGTGACCAGCAGGCAATCAAAAAAGGCGGCTACATCCGCGGCTACCGCAAAGGCGGCAAGGTGCGCTTCGACGATGGCGGCTGCGTCGGCGCAACCCAGCAAGCGCCCGACCCGCCCGCGCCGCAATACGCCACGCCCGGCATGGTGGCCCAGCCCGGACAAATTCAGGCCCCGACCGGTCCGGATGCAACGACTCAGCCGGCGACGACGGCTCCCCAACCCGGCGGTGTGCTGCGCGGCTTCGGCCGGGGCTTTGGCGGCGGCTGGGGTGGCTGGGGCGGCGGCATGGGAGGGGGCATGGGTTGGGGCGGTGGCATGTCGCCGATGATGGGCTTCGGCGGCATGGGCATGTTCAACCCCTACCAGATGTTCGGCATGGGCATGAAGAAGGGCGGTCCGGTGCGCATGGCGCAGGGCGGCCCGGCATTCGGCGCTATCGTGTCGCCTATCGGGATTAAGAGTCGTCGGGGCGCGACCGCGATGGCCGCGGGTGGCATTCCTCCGGCCACCATCGGCGTGAACGGTCGCCCCTCCCGGCGGGCGCGTGGGGCGCTAAGCGGAGGACCCGGACGCCCCATGCCGCCCGGCCTGCCGGGCATGTTGAACCAAGCCCCCGCGATGGCCCCGGCCATGGGCAACGCGATGGGCAACGCCATGCCGCCGCCTATGCCGGGCATGCAGGGCATCAGCGCACCCCGCCCCCGCATGGCCCGGGGCGGCGCGCTTGGGCGGATGAGGTAATCCCATGGCCGAACCTCCCATTGTCCCCCCGCCCGATCCGACCGGCACTGGCGCAACAGCCGCCGTCACACTTGGGGGTGGCGACACTTTCGATCCCAACAAGATCAACCAGATCGTCAAGCAGACCGGTGCGCTCAGCCAAGCGGCGCAGGCGAGTCGCGGTCAGGCGATGGACCGCATGCGCAACACCGTACAGGACACGCTGAAGGCCATCGACGAAACCACCGCGGCGCTGAAAGAAGCGCACAAGCCCTCCTTCGCCGACCCCGGCTGGATGGCGATGGCGGCTGGCTTACTGGGGTACGGTCAGCAGCCCGGCACCGCGACCAACTTCTTCGGTGATCTTGGTCGCGGTCTTGGGCAGGCAGCGCCCTACTTCGAACGGGCCAAGACGCGCGACGAGGAGTTCTGGGGCAAGATCGCCGACCTGCAGCAGAAGCGCGGCGTGTTCGCCGAGGGGCCAGATCGACTCGAAGCCGAGTTCCAAGGCAAGCTGCAGAGCGAGGCCGAGAAGCTGCTCGTACAGGCGCAGATGGCCGGTGCGAAAATGGACAGGCCGATCCCGATCCCCGGCTCCAACAAGGTCATGGTGCCGTCGTCCGGCGGCGGCTGGGACATCGTCAACACCTCGACCGGCGAAGTCGTCGGCCATGTCGGCCCGGGCACTGCCGGCACCGGTACCGGTTCCAGTAAGCCCAAGGCGACAGGCGACGTGCCCACGCCCGACGCATCGGTCGAGGACAAAGCAAAGTATCTGCAGGCTAACAAGGTACTGTCGCCCGATGACAACGTCGCCAAGCTCGGTTTCCAGCCGGATTGGGATCAATTGCTGAAGTTCGCCCAGAAGGACCCCAACTACGCCGGCCAGCTATGGGACGTGATCAATTACCGGCTCAATCCAGACCGGGTGACCAACCAGCGCGGCGACAAGTCGGACCTCAATCAGGTACTGGCTGACGTGCGCTTGATTGACCGCACTTATAATCACGAAATGCTCGGTCCGGTGACCGACGCGCGCAAGGCGTTCAATCAGGGCAAGTGGGGCGACAAGGTCGTGTCGCTCAACACCACGATGAACCACCTCGAAAACATCATGCGGGCGGCCGCGGGTCTCAACAATGGCAACAACCAACTGTGGAACGGCATCAAGAACACATGGCTGGAAAAGACCGGCAAGGCCAATGTCACCGACTTCGCCACGTCGGCCAAGCTGGTGGGCGATGAGATTGCGAAGTTCATCGGCGGCAACGGGCAGGTGGCCGAAGGCAGCAAGGAGCAGATCGAGGCGATCTTCTCACGAGTGAAGTCGCCCGATCAGTTGCAGGGCGCGGTGCGCGAGGTGATGGAGATCATTCACGGCAAGGCGCAGCCCATCGCCGACCAACGCAGTCAGTCCGAAGGCAGCCGCAAGAAGATGGACTACAGCGATCTACTCTCGGAGTCGGCGCGCAAGGCGCACGACCGGGTGATGAAGGTCGACATCAATACGCCGGAAGGCCGCAAAGAATGGCTGGGCGATCAGGCGAGCGCGTCCACGCCGGATCAGCGTGTGCCGGTGTGGGACCCCTCAGCGAATGGTGGCAAGGGAGGCTGGAAGTAGATGGCCGATGGCGGCGAAGGCGCAGGCGTCGACTTTCTCACGGTTCAGACGCCCAATGGTCCGGTGAAGTTTCCGGCGACGATGACGCGCGAACAAATTGCGGCGGCGCTCAACGCCAGTCCGCCGCCGATGACGTGGGGTCAGACGTTGGAACGGGCGGCCGACACGACAGGCGAAGCGATAAGCGGGGCCGCCAGTAATGTCGGCGACTACGTCACACGGCTGATCGATAAGCCGGGTGAGACCTTGAACAAGACAGGTTCGGCGCTGGTGACCGGCGGCACGGCGGTCGCCCAGCAGATCATCAACAAGCTGAACCCGGTGAACCAGCTTCTGGAGACGACGCACGCCGTCACAAATCTTTTGCAGCCGGAAGCGGCTGCTGAACTGGCCAAGCACATCAAGGCAACGACCGGGTCTGACATCACGCCGACCGCAAAAGAAATCGACCACATCATCGAACGCTACGGCAGCATCGACAAATTCAAGCAGTCACTCGCCGACCATCCCATCGAAACCAGTCTCGACGCGGTGTCGATCCTTCCAGCGATCCGCCCCGTCAAACTGGTCAAGGCGGTGCCGGGCGCGGTGCGCGCCGGCAAGCAGTTCATCAGTCTCGGCGAAGAGGCGACTGGCCGCATCAATCGTGTGCTAAGCGACGCCGAACGCGGCCACCTCACGCTGGATCAGTTGAACACCTTGCGTGACCGAGTCGTCGAAGGCCTGCCCGGCTGGAAAGCCGAGACCGCCGACGCCAATTTGCGTGAAGCCTATCGCCAGCTTCTGTTCGACGAAGCCAATATCACGCCGACCAAGGGTATGGTTGATGGCACGGTCAAGAGCCGCAACGCCGAGGACGCCATGCGTCAAGGCGCGGAGGGCGACCGGGCGCAGTCGATCATGGAGCACGCCGACACTCAACGACTCGAGGACCTGCGCAACAATCGCGACAAGGTGCGGGCCGACATCTCGGGTTCGACCGACAAGATTGCGCCGTCCGACGTGGGCGACAGGATTGGCGAAAAGGTGCGTTCAGCCTACGCCGCGGCCGACGCCAAGGTCGACGCGGCCTATAAGAAGGCTTTTGACCCGACCGAACAGGCCGCCGCCGGAGTGGCCCCTGCGGTCGACGGCAAGCTGATCAAAGACCTGCCCGCACAGGTGCGGGCCAAGATGATCGACGGCAATCAGGTCATCGCCGTCACCAAAGAAGGCACGCCCAAGGCCTTTCAGGCGCAGGACATCCTGAACGACTGGGCCAAGACGGGCCGTCTGCCGCAGGAGATTTTTCCCGGCGAAGTCATGCCGCCGCCCGGCGCGACGGGTTCGTCGTGGTCCTCGGTCGAGGTCATGCGCAAGTATCTCGGCTCTCTCCGCAAGCAGGCCGAGGCAGCCGCCCGCTCGTCGAACGACTGGTCGGACTATGGCGCGATCAACCGGGTGATGACGGCCTTCGATGAACAGTTCGGCAAGGCCAATTCGCTGTTGAACGACGCACGGGCCGAACACAGCGCAATGATGAAGACGTTCCATCCGGCGGCCAAGAATGCACCGGCCGGTCTCGTCGACACGATGCGCAAGCTGCTCAACCCCAACAATGCCGGCAACACCAATTTCACGACGCTGTTCGGCGAAGGCAAGCTCACCGGCGGGGCGCAAGCACCGATCTACGATCACCTCAAGACCATCATCGGCAACGACGCCGACGCTATGAAGGCGATGAAAGAAGGGGTGCTCAACAATTTGTGGTTCAATCCTGACGGCGTGTCGCTGACGCCGCAGGCCTCGGTCACGGCACTCACCAAGGCAACTGGCGCACGGCGCGGCAGCGCCTACGAATCGTTGCTGTCGCAGGACGATCTCAACGCGTTGAGTCGACATCGCGATCTCACCGAAACGATTGCCGACAGCCAGAAGGTGCGCAATCCGCCCAAGACCAGCTACCCGTTGCTGAACTACGCCAAGGAACTAGGCAAGCGCATTCCGGGTGCGCTGATGGGCGCGGTCGTCATGGGCGGCGCTGGTCACAAGTTTGGCGTCAGCCCGGAAATCATGGCGCTGATGAGTACTGCTGGATTGGGTGGCGGCCACATCGCCGGAGGTCTCTACCGCGATCTCGCGGCGGCGCGGCGCGCCATGGGAGCGATCACGCCGGCCGAAGAGAGCTTCCCGCTTTCGCAGGCAGCCGCTGTTGGCTACCTGTCGCGCCCCAGCGAAAACTTCTCACGTCCAGTCGAACCTAATGTGCTGCCCAAAGCACGGGGCGGTTATCTCAGGAGCATGTCGTGAGCCTGTTCGACAATCAACTGACCGACAAGAGCGCGCCGGTCTTTGCGCCAAGCGCTGAGGACGCGCAACGACTCGCCGCGATGCGTCTGATGCTGGCGCAAGCCGGCGTCGGTCAGTCGGCGACGCCCAATAAGTCGCGCTATCCGCAGATCGCGCCGCCGACCGCGCTCGAGTCGCCCGACCTGTTCAAGACCAATGTGTTTGAACGGATGTCGCAATTGCCCTACGCCCATCAGCAAGCACCGATGATCCCGCAGGAGCCGCAATTACAGGAATTGCCCGCGCCGCCTGTCGGGCAGACGCAGAAGGAACTTGGCATCCCCGACTATCTTGAAGGCCTCAACAAGCTCAGCGAGGAGAAGGAGTCGTCGAGCGTCGACCGCATCAAAGACCTGCTGGTGAAGTCAGGCGTGGCCTACGCGGACGTGCTGAAGGCGATGCAGGGTTTGGGCACGGGTGCCGGTACTGACACCAGCACCGGAACGTCGACCAGTGAACAAAAGCCCACACTAGACCAGAGCAGTAAAGGTCCCGCGCCCGAGGGCTACGCCTACAACGTCGGCAATTTGCGTGTCTCAGGCGTGCCGTGGACCGGCAAGGGACCGGGGTTCAACGGCTTCGAGACGTTCGACACGCCCTATAGCGGCGCACGCGCCATGGTGAACAATCTCAAATCCTATACCGTTCACAACCCCGACATCACCTTGGGACAGGCGATCACCAAGTGGGCACCGCCCAAGGAGAACGACACCGCGGCCTACATCGCGCGCGTCGTCAAGGATACGACGATCCAGCCTGACATGAAGCTCGCCAAGATTCTGGCCGATCCCGATCTGGCGGTGCGCGTGCTGATGAGCATGGGGGCGCACGAGAAGGGCAAGGGCCTGCACCCGGCATTCACGCGTGAACTGTTTTTGTCGGCCCTGTCGGGCACGCCGCCCAAAGCGAAGGAGTAGGTGATGCGACGGGGAGAAAATCTAGCCGCTATTCGATATCTGGTGATCGAGGCCAACACCAAGCATGGGGAAAGCCGCCCGCCCACGTCCGAATATCAGGCGTGGAAGCACATGATGAGTCGTTGCAACAATCTTAACGATGCCAAGTATTCCCGCTATGGCAGGCGTGGCATCGAAGTGTGCGAGCGCTGGTACGACTATCAGTCGTTCCTCGAAGACATGGGCCGCCGGCCGAAGGGTACGACTCTGGGACGGATCGATAACGACGGCGACTACGAGCCGAAGAACTGCGAATGGCAGACGCACAAAGTTCAGGCGCGCAACACCCGGCGCAATCGTTTGATCTTATTCCAAGGCAAGCGGCGACCGCTGATCGAGGTCGCCGAGATGATTGGACTCAAGCGTTCGACTTTGGAGCAACGTTTGAAGCGGGGCTGGTCGCTGCGCAGGGCGACGACGACTCCGTTGAGGGAGTGGTAAATGCCTCCTCCGTACACGATGGTGACAATCGTGCCGTCTGGAGGGACGCCCTTCCAGCTTTGCGATCAACGAGGGGCGGCTTTCCCCACCACCGGCACCGGCGGGCTCGTCTTCGCCAATGGCCCGACCTTGATCAGCCCGGTGCTGCAGAGCCCGGTGATCCAAGGGTCGTTCCCGACGCCGCTCACGACGCAAGGCGACATCTACTACTACGGTCCGGTCGGACCGGACCGTCTGCCGCGCGGCAACGCCGGACAGGTGCTGCAGAGCACGGCAAGCGGCGTGCAGTGGGGCAACGCCGCCGCCGGCACGCTCGTCGGCATCACGCAGGGCACCGGCATCAGCGTCACGCCGACCGATCCGACGCAGCCCACCGTGGCGCTCACCAACACCATCACCGCCGGAGGGCCGACCGGGGCGGCGGCCACGGTGCCAGTGATCACCTACAACGCGCAGGGACGACTCACCGCTGTCACCACCGCGGCGATCACCGCCGCCGCCATCGGCGCACAGCCCTCGGGCACCTACGTGACCGGTGTCACCGCCGGCACCGGCATGACGGTGACCGGCACGGCCACGGTGCCGGTGGTCAATCAGGCCAACGTCATCACCGCCGGAGGGCCGACCGGCGCGGCCAACAGCGTGCCGGTGATCACCTACAATGCGCAGGGCAGCCTGACGGCGGTCACCACCGCCACGATCACGCCAACCGCAATCGGCGCACTGTCCAGTATCACCGCTGGTACTGGCATNACGGTGACGGGCAGTGCGCCGACGCAGACGGTGGGCCTCAGCAATGTCATCGCAGCCGGAGGCCCCGTCGGCTCGACCACCACCGTGCCGGTCATCACCTACAACGCGCAAGGCCAGTTGACTGTGGTGTCGAACGCCACCATCGCCGTGCCGTCGGGCGCGCTCACCGGCATCAGCGCCGGCACCGGCATCAACGTCACCGGGTCCGCGCCGACGCAGACGGTGGCCATCGCCAACCAGATCACCGCCGGAACGGTGGGCTCGACCATCGCCATTCCGGTGATCACCTACAATGCCCAAGGCCAGATCACCAATACCACCGTTGCGCCGATCACCGCGCCTCCGGCGGTGACCTCGATCACCGCCGGCACCGGTCTCAGCGGTGGCACCATCACCACCACCGGCACAATTGCGCTCGCCAACCAGATCACCGCCGGATCGACCGGCAGCAGCGGCACGACGATCCCGGTCATCACTTACAACGCGCAGGGTCAGATCACCGGCATGTCGTCGGTNGGTGTGTCGAGCACAGCCGGCGGCACGATCACCTCGATCAGCGCCGGCACCGGCATCATCGCCACACCCAATCCGATTATCGCCACTGGCACGATTGCCGTCGATACCACGGTGATCGCCCGCCAGACCGATCTCGCGAACTACCTGCCGCTTTCCGGCGGCACGCTCACCGGCACGTTGAACGGCACGACCATCAACGGCTCGACTCTCATCAAGGCGGTGAGCGGCACCAACGGGGCCATCGAACTCACGCCGGGCAACACGACCAACACCGGTTACGTCGCTTTCAAACAGCCAACGACCAACACGCGCACCGGCTACATCGGCAACGTCGACGGCAATGGCATCATCAGCTACGCGGCGGAAGGGTCCGGCGGTTACCACAACTTCACCAACACGGTGGGGCCATCGCGCTTCACGATGGCCAACAATCGCATCGGCTGCCTGTCGCCCGACGGTGCCTCGCAGATCGTGTCCTACTGCGACAACAGCAGCAGCCGTCTGTACAGCGTTGGCGCTACCAACAATCTCAGCCTCGGCACCAACTCTACGCCGCAAGTCGAAGTAACGACCGGCAACATCTTCCGTTCGATCACCAACGGCAACGTCGGCCTCGGCGACAGTTCGCACTATTGGAATACGCTGTTCGCCCAAGGCGCAGTCTTCGGCCTGACGACGGCCGGCGGCAACATGGGCAACGGCACGGTCAACGCCACGGCTTACTATGTGAACGGCGTGGCGCTGAGCGGTGGTGGCCTGCCCACGGCCGGCGGCACGATGACCGGCGCGATCACCATGCAGTCGGGCATGACGGCCACCCTCCCGACCGGCACCAACTACAACATCTACAACGATGGCAGCGGCAACCTCACGTTCAGGAGCAACGCCAATCAGATCACGATGAGCCAGAGCGGCAACATCGTCGCGGGCGGTCAGGTGACCGCGAATTCGTACAACGTCGGCACCGCCGGTGCGATTGCGTGGAGTTCGAGCAGCCAGTTCATGGCGCTGGCCAACGGCAACTTCACCATGGCCAACGCCGCCGGCAACAGCTTCAACCTGCTGCAGTTCGGCGGCACGACGGCGAGCTTTCCGGCGCTGAAGCGCAGCACGACGACTCTTCAGGCGCGGCTGGCTGACGACTCGGCCTACGCCGGACTCTTCGCCCAGACGGCGGCGTGGCCCACCACCGGCAACCAACTGGCGACGGTCGACTATGTCGCCAACGTGGCCCCGGTGTCGATCATGCTGGCGCTGTCGTCGGCGTCGCTCATCGCCAGCACGACGGCGGCGATCATTCTGTGGGACGTCGTCGAGTTCAACAATACCGGCGGCACGCAAAGCAATGGTCTGTTCACCGTGCCGACGGGCATGGGCGGAACGTGGGATTTCGAAGCGGCGGCGCAGTACGGCACGCTGCCCGCCGGAAGCTACGGCATCATCTACATCTACGTAAACGGTGTGCAGAAATACAACGCCATCGGGGCCGTCGGCAGCAGCACGGGCGGCGTCAGCATCAGCGGCAAGATGCGCTTGAGCGCGGGCGACACCGTGGGGCTCTATCTCAGCGTGACGAGTTCCGGCGGCAGCTACTACGGCACCAACAACGGCGCGCGCAATACGTGGCTGCACCTCACCCGCATCAGTCCGTGAAAGGAGTCGTCCATGTCGCTCCTGATCTTCGCTCTCGTCGTTCTCGTCATCGTCGCGTTGGTGTGCTGGGCCATCTGGATCATCCCCTTCCCACCGCCGGTCCAGCCGTGGTTCAAGCAACTGATCATCGTCATCGTGTTGATCATCGCGGTCATCATCATCCTGAGCCGCGCAGGATTCGCCTAAAGAAGGGAGCCCCGCCATGCAGTGCGCGCTTGTGAAAGACAGCAAAGTCGTCGAGTTGATCGATTGGGACGGTGGCCCGCGCCAGTTCGAGCCGCCGGGCAGCACCGCCATCCCGCTCAGCAGCGTGCAGGAAGGCACCGTTGCGGTGGGTGACCTCTACGACAACGGTCGCTTCTCGAAGCCACAGGCAGAGCCGCCGCCGGTCGAGCCACCGCCCGTCGATCCACCGCCGGTCGATTCAGGGGCTACTGGAGCCACTGGAGATACGGGAGCAACCGGAGCAACCGGAGCCACAGGAGCCACAGGCGACACCGGAGCGACCGGAGCAACCGGCCCCACCTTCTAGCGCGATCCGGCCAGCGGGCCGACCGGGGGCTTGGAGCGCTTCGCGAGTCGTTCGCGGAGCGCGAAGCCCATCAACGGCCAAAGCTGGCGGATGGCGTTGTCACGCGCGAACTTCTTGCCGAGGTCCTCGTTGAAGTTCTCCGGCGCGGCCGGACTCGATGTGCCGATCACGGTGAAGCCATTCTGCATGACCAGCACGCAGATCGTCATCAGCCGCGTCGGGTGTTCGAGCGCGAGACGGTCGACGATGTTGATGGCGTCGATGGCATTGCCCAGCACGAAGCTATATTCCTCGGCGATGCTGCCCTCGATCTGTTTCAGCGAGACGCGCGGCCCCTTGGCGACCTTTTCGGCCGCCCGATCATCGTCGGCGACGGTCATTAGTGCCTCTCCTGCGAATTGAGGTACCAGAGAATCTGTCCCCCTATGGGTACGTTGAACAGGCGATTCACATCCTCCTTCAGCGCCACAAACATCTCGGGCGTGAGTTCGAACTCCTGTTCGATCATCACCTTCTGCAGTCGGACGATCTCGGTGTATCGCTCCATTTTTTCGGAGGGCGTGAAGGGCTTCTTGTCGTCGGCGGCGTTGAGGGTAAGGGCATGCGCCAGAGCGGTCGCGAGGGTGAGTTCCTCGCTGCCGATCATGGTGGGCGCTTTGGTGATCGGGTCCTCCAGTTTGACGTTCTTGAACTTCATGAGCAGCCTCCGTGGGAGGCTGCATCCTACAGATTTCGCGGCGGCCTGACGACGTCAACAATCGTGTCGAACGTGGAACGCACGCGGCTGGTGCGCCACGCGAGCTTGCCGTTGATCGGCACCATTGGTTCGTGGCGCGGATGCTGGACGATGACGTACATCCATGCTGTCCAGTACGACTCGCCCGGCTCCTCGCCGGACACCACCGAGACCTTCTCGCGGTCGTAGAGCCGCGGGTAGCCTTCGAGCCGGTCGAGCGCCATGAAGGTGGGTTCGTCGACCTTGAACACTTCGCCCTTGA
>AP72_2010_repI_A10DRAFT_1000120_pt1 | contig 12637 bp, 11 predicted proteins | sample AmaPasreplicIA10_FD_9194 | JGI IMG/M metagenome (IMG submission 9194) | reverse complement strand
GGGGGCCGCCGATGCGACCAGAAAGCCCACCGCTTGGATGGTGGCGGCATTGCTCTTCACGAATGGCGTTGCTACCATACACAACAGCCTTAAGAAACTCTTCACGGGGTTCTGCTTTTGGTTAGGTCCTGGTGTGGGTGTCAGCCCCACCGGGACCCTGATCCGTTACGCGGTGTGAGCCGCGTTGTTTGCTTTTTCGGTTTTCCTCCATTCGCATCGCCTGCCATTCCCACCTGCACTGACTGCGAAGGAATCGCTCAATCTCAGCTTTTCATTAGAACCTTACGAATGGCGCACGACCTCATCCACCTCCCTGTTCTCCAGCAGGGATTCTCGAACGAAAGCCGTGCTCCTTCGGATGAAATATTTGGACTCGCGCAAGTCGAGTTCGGATGCGGCGCAGTTGTCTCCCGATTGTCAAAATGATTGTTCGGCAGCTTAGCCTAGAAGATTAGTTCAGCCCGCGCGGTCACGGATTTCGCCGGTGCTCATCGGCGCGCGCCTAATCCGACCTCCCCGAGAGGATCGTCAGATAAGCCGTCCTATCGATAGTGACGTTGGGCTGAGGCGAAAACTTCCTGCCCTCGAAATGGGAAGCTGCGTGATGGCATCACGTACTGCAACACGTTTCGTGCCATCGATGAGCCGCTGTTCGCAACGCTTTCAAGCGACAACACAATCCCACTGGCGGCCGGCGCGAGAGGAGCAATGGAGACAGAGATTCTGGTGTTTCAGGGTTCTCTCAATGACGTGTTGAAGAAAGTCGATGCACAGCGCCAGTCCCTTAAGTAGTGATGACGTGAGCTGGCGAATTGTGACGTTTATGAAGTCACTCGCCTTCAACCCTCGGTCTATTCACGTTCCGGGCGGCGGCTGCTCAGGGAAGCAAAGCGTAGGTCACCAAGCTGTTCTGCGTTCCGATGAAGACTTTGCCATCCGCTGCGATCGGTTCTGGAAAGTGCGGCACAGGCGGCAGATGATCTCTCTGGTTCGGAGCTTGAGTGGTGGTATACAGCGTCTTGAGTGTGACGGCATCGACTGCGTACAGAGTCGCGCCATTCATCAGCCATAAAATTCCATTGCTGGTTCCATTTGCAGTAATGAAACAGTGACCTCCGCCCGGCATGCTCTGCGGAGACTTAGCGGGAGGTAGTAGCATCTTTCCGTTCTGCACGGTGTATGCCTCAAGCGGTCTTCGATCCCCAGTAAAGTACACTCGGTGGTTCCAATAACAGGGATTACCACCCTCCACACCCGCTCCTTGCGGGATTTCTTGGACGATCTGAGTGTCGCCGGAAGTGCAACCCGCGCACAGATGTCCCATGTTGTCGCGATTCAGGAGATAGATCGTACCTTCCTTGCCGGTCGCGACCATCTCGCGAGGATAGGTTCCCGATTGGAGCGGCAGCAGAACAATGCCGGTCAGGTCCATATCATTGGCAGCGAGAGTTTGATGATTGTACGGGGTGAAGTAGTCAACCAGCGTAACGCCCTTCGTCTGACTGAATTTCAGCGCGCTTATAGAGAGGTTCGTGGGAGCGGCATAGGGACCTTCGGCATTGACGGCGTAAATATGTCCACTTGTATCCGCGGCGACGCCCGCGCCTCTCTGCCAAATCGACGCAAATTGTTTGCCTGGCTCGAGATTGATGGCGCCCAAAAGTTGGAGTGTCGAAGCGCTATAAGACATTACCCAACCTTGGCCGTAATTATTGCTGCCGTTCGTCCCCCACGCGATGAAGATGTGGCCATTTGTCAGCAACAGACCGGGACGGTTCATCTGGTAGAAGTCCTTGAAGGTCGTGGTCGCTCCGTTTTGGGTATACGTTGCGGCAATAGTGGTGGGGCCGCCCAGTGTTTCTATGCCGCTCGAGATGTCGAGCGCATGCAGTCGATGCACGACCTGAGAGTTCTCATACGTCTCTGCGACCAGATAAAGCGTGCCGCTCGCTGCATCGATCACGGGGGTCGACACAATACCCAATTCCTTCCATGCGGTTGTGCCCGCATTATGCTTCACGGTAGCGGGGACAGTTGTGGCACCTGCCGGGCTGTGGGTGAGAATACTCGTATGCCACAGGGGCGCACTGCTGGTGCCGTCAGCATCAAACGCGTACACGCTGTCGTGCATAGTAACCACGAACACCACATTGTGAATGCCGTGACCCGCTACGTTCAGGTTCGGGACATAAAGCGGCTGCGCCACAACAAATCCGTCAACAGGCTTAGTCGAAAGTTTTCCGAATGTCGCGTAATGAACGTTGTTCGGAGTGAGAACAATCTCTTTTATGTCCGCGCCAGTGCGGAGATCGTCATAGTGCCAGGTCAGAACGGACGTCTGCGCCGAACTCCTCTCAAGAGCGGCAAACAGCCCCAGGATAGTTAGCAGCATCGAAGCCAGGAACGGAACCGTTATCCGCCCCAAATGTAGCCGGCTGAATGGAGCATGCATATCGGTTCCAATCTGCGGTGCTCGATCGGTTGGCTTTCTCGATTCCATTTACCGCACCGCTTCGAAATGATTGTTTGGGGTGCGGGCCTGAGAGGCCACGGGCTACGAATTTGTACGATCGATCCTAGAGGTGCCATACAGGAAAACCTGTAGGATCAAAGACAACCCTGGTAAAAATAATAGAGATCGTCTGATTTTCCTTCTTCTTCAATTGCCGCTTTTCTTCCCGATGTCATCTTCGACGAAGCAACTACCCGACACTGAAGGCACCATGGAGGCCGAAGATGGTCTCACCTGTAACGGCCAACGGACACTAAGGAACTCGTGCAAAGCGTGTGGTGTCTGTTAGTCGCAGGGCACAGTGTCCCTGCCTCGGGTAATTGCAGATGAGAATAAATCCTGCGCTGGCATTGTTAGTTTTGATGACGTTAACTTCACTTTGTCTAGCCCGGCAGAATCCTAATCCTCAGAATGCAACGACGGTTGTTCTGCACGCGTTCGAGACGCACGACGTCGTGATGTTGGGTGAAATTCACTGGAACAAGCAGGAATACCAGTGGCTTCAATCGCTGGTCGCTAACCCTGAGTTCGCCGATAGGGTTGACGACGTTGTGATGGAATTCGGAAATTCTCTGTATCAGAAATCGGTGGATGGCTATATTGCAGGCGAAGCAGTTCCGATTGAGAAAGTGCAAAGGGCTTGGCGTAACACACTTGGCCTGGGAGATCCGCCACCGATNTACGGGGATTTGTATAGAGCGATACGCGAAACCAACATGCGTCGCCGGGGCAAGCACCAGATGCGCGTTGTTTGTGGAGATCCTTATATCGATTGGGAGAAAGTAAAGACAAATGAAGACGTTGGTCCGTTCTTAGGAAATCGTGACCACTGGTACGCGCAAGTCGTAAAAGACGAAGTCCTCGCCAAACATCACCGCGCATTCCTGATCGCAGGGTCGGCCCACTTCCTGCGAGTCGAAGGAACTGGCTACATCGAACCCGAATTGCGTCGGGCCGGGGCAAAGACTTTCCTGATACTGGCTGGCACGAATGCAACAAAAAATTATGACGATCTCGATCATGGTTTCGATTCTTGGCCTGCGCCTTCGATAGCACTGGTCAGCGGAAATTGGGTGGGCGAGTTGCCGGCGATACCCGTCATTTCGGGCGGGACAGAAGGTGCCGAGTCTTCTTCGAAATTGAAGGATGCGGCCGACGCGCTGCTGTATCTTGGCCCTCGCGACAGTCTGATTAGCGTTGAGGCTCGACGCGAAGAGGTTGACGGAACCCCGTACGGAAAGGAACTCTTGCGACGAATGAAGATTGTTGGCTTGGTCCTGCCTTATATCCCAGACTCGAAGGAGAGTCCACAGTTTAGCCGGCCAGAAACGGGTGATGGTCCGCCGCCATTCAAGCCCCCTAAGAGTATCGACACGCCGCTTCCTCCAAGACCACCGAGCCAATAGGAACAACTATTGCGAAGTGACTTCTCGAAACTCGGAAACAAAACATTCGAATTCAGCTGCCGAAATGCTTCAACGGCTTTCTTGAGGAGCCCGGGCGAATGCGTGCGGGGGCTACATGGGTGTTGTCTCAGGCGGTGCCCCGATTGACGTGCGGGCGCGTTTCATACTAATCTGCGCTTACACCGGAAAGGAGGTGGTCTGATGACAAGTTCTGATGGCAGTAGTAGATGTACTCAAAGACCAGGTGAGGTGGCTGAGACTTAGAGCGAGGTCGCTCTGAGCGGGGCTTCGGAAATTCGTCATAACAACTTGTATAACGAAATCCGAGGCTACAGCCCGCATACTATCGGTGAGTAAGGATTGAGATCCGCCCGGCTGGAAGGTCGAGCCGGGAGCCCTGAGTTGCCGAAGAGGCCACGTAGAGTGACCACCTCTTGGTCAATCCGCAACAGTCCACCGGACGGCTCGTGGCGAAAGCTGCGAGCCGTTTGTTTTCTCAAAATTTCCTGCCGCCCGGCTCCCCAAAGAAATTCCCGCCAACTTTCCTTTCCCCTATTGCTGACTAACCGGAGAGGCTGGAAGTCAGCATGCCCGAAAGCAATTCCCTGAAGGTCGTTTATTCCGGTCTCATCGCCAACGTCGCCATTGCGATTTGCAAGTTCGTCGCAGCTGGATTAACCGGCAGTTCGGCCATGCTGGCCGAGGCATTTCATTCCGCGGCTGATGCCGGTAATGAATTCCTATTGTGGATCGGGATTCGACGAAGCATGCGCCCTCCCGATGCGCTGCATCCCTATGGACATGGCAAGGCACTGTATTTCTATTCGCTGCTGGTCGCGGTCTACATCTTCGGAATCGGCGGCGGCCTGGCGGTGCATGAGGGCATCTCGCATCTTCGGCATCCGCAGCTCTCGACGCATGCCGGCTGGAACTGTCTAGTGCTGGCGTTGTCGGCAGGATTCGACTTCTATTCGTGGCGAGTCTCGTATCGCGTGTTGCGTGCCAAGAAGGATCCCGATGAGAGCTTGTGGGATGAAATCATTGGCGGCAAAGACCCGACAATTTTCACCGTGTTTCTAGAGGATTCGGCGGGGCTCGTGGGGGCTGGACTCGCGTTCATCGCAATCTTTCTTGGGCAGCGGTTCAAGAATCCGTATTTCGATCCCATAGCGTCGATCCTTATCGGACTGGTCTTGGCCGTAATGGCATTCTTTCTGGGACGCGAGAGCGGGGCGCTTCTAATCGGCGAGAGGACGAATCGCGCACGGATACGACGTGTGAATGAAGTGATCCAGTCCGATGAGGCGGTGCAACACGTGGGGGAGATTTTGACCATGCAGCTCGGGCCTGAGCAGGTTCTGCTGAATGTGGAGATTCAGTTTCAGAAAGGACTGACGCTGGATCGGCTGGAATCTGCGATTGATCGGATCGAGGCGAGAATCCGAGAAGTTGAGCCGACGATCCAACGGATTTTCATCGAGGCGGAATCGTTTAAGAAGAGCGGGCAAAGGACGCGAGCGGCGTGAGGTCGAAATTCAGACTTCGGACCTCAGACCTCGGGCGTCGACCGTCGGCATCGAAATATGCGACGCCGGTGATTCGGCCGCGATCATCGGCGATTATCTGTTTGGCGATGCATTCGGAGCGCAACTCGCAATTGCCGGTGTCGATCGCGCGCGGAATCACGGTGTTCTGCGTACCGCATTTGGCATGGACTTCACAGGCAAAACCCACGCACCAGCGACATCGCATGCAGGCGCCTCGGCCGTTATATGGGACTGAATTGCGCAGCCTGGGGATATCGAACGGATGGAGTCCCAAGCGCTTCGCGGCGGGTTTAAGGATTTCGTGCTCCCGAGTCGGTGGAAGCGGCGGCATGGGTAGAGGGCGCTTGCGGGGGGCACGGAAGATGTTGTTGGAGTCGTCGCCGGAGACGCCGATTTCCCATTCGGCTTTTTCGTAGTAGGGCTCCAGGTCGTCGTAGGAGATGGGCCAATCTTCCAGCGTGCTGCCTTCGACGGCCCCGTAAGAGGGCGCAGGCGGAAGTCATTTTCCATGAAACGCCAGGCCATGGCGCCATAACTGAGAGTGCCTCCGCCGACGCATGCGGCGTTGTTGCTGTAGGCCCAGTGACGCGGGTCTATGGTCTGTTCGCGGCCGACAGGGTTGATATAGACCCGGGGGGTACGGTCATCAGGGCCGAAGGAATTTCCCAGTACGCAAGTGCGCTGGTTGCGGAGGTCGTCCTTGCGGTCGTCGAACGGAGTGAACCACTCGCCTGGTTCGAGGAGTACGACGGAGAGTCCGGCTTCGGAGAGTTCTTTGGCGACAACACCGCCTCCGGCGCCGCTGCCGATGATCACCGCGTTGACGTGTTTCAGGGACATCACTCTCAGGGGCTAAAGCCCACTTCCGACGTGGTCTTAGCGGCACGGCTGAAGCCGTGCCCTTCCCAATTCCTCCTTCTCTCAAAAAGTTCTCCGGACTTCAGCTGGATCTAGTTCTCAGATCGGTGCGGAGTCGGCCGCGGACGGGCGGATACGGGACACCCAGCATCTTCCAGCTCACGCCATCGCGATTGCCTCCGTGACGGGGATCGCCGTAGAAACCTTGCATCGAGTGATCGACTGCCAGTTGGAAGAAGTCCGCTGACGACGTTTGCTTCCACACTCCACACTGAGATTGGTTTCGACTGAGCAAGGTCAGCATCTCGATCTGCTGGAAGGATTCGAGATCCGCGAATGGACGCTGATAGCGAGCGCGGCTGCTCTCATTGGCGCAAGCCAGGCCTTGTCGATGCGTGCTCTGCATGTGCTGGAACGGGCCGCACAATTGGCGGTCGATGTAGTTCACGACCCCAGCCCAGACAGCGCCGGCGTCCTGATCAGGCGGGATGATCTGGTCGACCATGCTGGCGAGCGTTCGGGCTTCGTCCACGGTGAAAAATTGCCAAGGCGAGCGATCGCTCCTGCAGGCGACGCCTGTTCCGGCGGCAGCCGCGGCAGTGAAGGCAGCTTGCAGGAAGGCGCGGCGGTTGAGTCTTAAGGTTGGCTGCATCTTGGGAAGTACTCGCTTGGACTTTATCGGCGCGATGCGACAGGGTCTGTGACTGGGATCACTGCCGGAGGTGACCCGTAGAAGCGACGAATGTGGTGTTTTCAGCAACGTCTAAGGGTATGATGACGGGCCATGGCGAAGATCGATCCGGAACAGGAGAGAAAAAGGCTGGCGCAGTTTTATGCAGGGCAGCTGGATGGGGAACTGGAGAAGGTCGCGGAAGAGGCGTACGAACTTTCCGACCTGGCGCGTGAGGTGCTCAGGACCGAACTCGAGCGGCGCGGCATCCGCGTGCAACTGGCGGAGCATGCGCCCGAACCTGTCAAGGAGGCACCTGAGCCCGGCGATCCGCCTGAGGAGGCGCTCTCGGAAGAGGTACTACCGCCGGAGGAACTTCCGCCGTCGAATGAGGAGACTCACGAGTTAGTGGCGATTCGACAGTTCCGCGACCTACCCGCGGCGCTCCTGGCAAAAGGGAGTTTGGAGTCCGCCGGCATTGACTGCGTACTCACTGACGATAACGTGGTACGTCTTGATTGGTTCATCTCGAATGCCATCGGTGGAATCAAACTCTTGGTCGACTCCGAGGATGCGGCCGAAGCAGAGCAAGTGTTGAGTCAACCGATTCCCGAGCGTTTGGACGTTTCTGGTGTTGGGGACTACGAGCAACCGCAATGTCCAAAGTGCGGCTCTCGGGATATCACCTTTCGCGAGCTAGCGCCAGCCGCGTATTTATCGCTAGCGTTTCGGGTGCCCATTCCTTTCCGCAGAAGAGCCTGGCGCTGTCATTTATGCGATGTGGAATGGATAGATGAAGGTGTACCGGGTGAGGCGGGATCACCGGCCTAGAGCTTTGAATCCCTTCTGAATCACATCGAGCGTGTCTTCGGCGAGATTGAGCGTGGTGAGTTCCTCTCGCGGGAACCATCGCACTTCGGCGGCGTCGCTGGCCGCCAGGAGTTCGCCTCCGACACGACGGCAGAGAAAATCGATCAGCACGTAGTGATATTGCACGCGGCTCTCGGGATCTCGAAGGATGCGGTCGTAAACACCAAGTAACTCGCCAGGTTCGACAAACAATCCAGTTTCTTCGCGAGCCTCACGGATGGCCGCTTCTCGGACCATTTCTCCTACTTCGAGAACCCCGCCCGGGATGGACCAGTGTCCCTGGATCGGAGGATGGGCGCGCTTTACTAGGACCACACGGTCTCCTTCGATGATGATGGCGCCGATGCCGACCAGTGGGAGTTCGGGGAATTCACGTTGCATGATTGAGCTTCGAGCTTTGAGCTACGAGCTAAGAGCATAAACGAGTTTGCTCGTAGCTCGTAGCTCAAGACTCGTGGCTTGTTACAATCTCGCCGGACATAAAAAAGCGGACAACCACAGGGGTCACAGAGGGACACAGAGATATAGAACGGAATTCCTATGGCTCTCGAGGAATATAAGCGCAAACGACGATTTGAGGAGACTCCGGAACCTCCTCCGGAAGTGGCGAAGGATAAGGGGAACAGGTTCGTGGTGCAGAAGCATGAAGCCACGCGGTTGCACTATGACTTTCGTCTGGAGATGGAGGGAGTCCTGAAGTCGTGGGCGGTGCCGAAAGGACCGTCGCTGGACCCGGGGGATAAGCGGCTGGCCATGCAGGTGGAGGATCATCCAGTTTCTTATTTCGATTTTGAAGGCAATATTCCGGAAGGAAATTATGGCGCGGGCAGCGTAATGGTGTGGGATGTGGGTACGTGGGCTCCGCTGTCTCCGGTGCCTGTAAAGGGCAAGTATGTGCCGGGGACTGAAGCGGAAGCGGCGGCCATGATCGCGAAGGGCGACCTGAAGTTTCGGTTAAATGGCGAGCGCCTGAAGGGCGATTTCGCGCTGATCAAGATGAAGGGGAAGCGTCCGGGGAGCAAGGGCAACGAATGGCTGATGATCAAGAAGCATGATGCGCATGTTGTCGAGGGATATGACGCTGAGGGGATTGATGAGTCGGTTCTTAGTCAGCGCAGCATGGCAGAGATCGCTGGCGATGCGCGGTCTCGAGAGTGGACCAGCAGCCGTCCTGCGGGCCGGGGGCGATTAAAGGCTGCGTGGCTGGCAGATGCTGTGGCGCGGCTCGATCAAAAAAAAAAGCAAAGCGCAAAGGACGCGGAGGACGCAGGGGCAAATAGAGAAAAGACATCGGAGAACAAACGAAAGACCGCAACAAAGAAACCGAGCAACGGATCCACCAACGAAGAGGGAAACGCGACTGCATCGTCTTCGAAGAAGATCGACCTGAAATCTTCTGCGCCCTCTGAGCGCTCTGCAGTTTTGGTTTCCGTCCCTGTCAAGCGACCGATGCCTACAACAATTCATCCCATGTTGGCTGAGTCAGTTGAGCATCCGTTCGATGACAAGGACTGGCTGTTTGAGATCAAGTGGGATGGATATCGGGCGATCGCTTTCATTGAAGATGGAAAAGTCAGGCTGGTGTCGCGGAATCAGAATGAGTTGACCGGAAGGTATCCAGAGTTGAAGGATCTGCCGGAGTCTATCAACGCGAAGACGGCAATTCTGGATGGCGAGGTCGTGGCGCTCGATGCGGATGGACGGCCCTCGTTCAGCCTGATGCAGCAGCGGACAGGATTTCGCCCGGGAGGGCATCGGGCCGCGCCCAAGGCGGATGTTCCTGTCCTCTATTACGCGTTTGATCTTTTGTACCTCGATGGGTATGACTGGCGGCGGATGCGACTGGAGGAACGCAAAGCCAAGCTCGCTACAATTGTGAGAGCCGGAGACTCGCTGCGCTATTCGGATCATTTCGAGGCTCAAGGAAAGGCGCTGTTTGAAATTGCGCGGGAGAAGAAACTGGAAGGGATCCTCGCGAAGAAGCGGAACAGTTGTTATGAAGAGCGTCGCAGCCGTGAGTGGTTGAAGATCAAGATCCGGCGGCAGACGGAGTGCGTGGTGGGCGGGTTCACCCAACCCGAGGGTACCCGGACGCATTTCGGGTCACTGGTGCTCGGACTCTATGACAAGCAGGGACGGTTGATTCACGTGGGACAGGTCGGTAGCGGCTTTGATCAGAAACTGCTAGCGCAGATTTGGAAGACACTCCAAGGGTCCGAGACAACAAAGAATCCCTTCCATGGAGAGGTCGAGGCGCTCCGGCGGGTAAGTTGGGTAAAGCCGCAACTGGTGGCCGAAGTAGAGTTCACGGAATGGACTGAGGGCACAAACACTGGGAGTGGACCGAAGCTACGCGCGCCGGTGTTCCTTGGGCTGCGCGACGATAAGGATCCGAAAGAATGCCTGCTGGAAGACGCTGCTCCCAAGGTTGGTTCGGGTGAGTGAAAATCCCCGCTTCTGGCAAAATCGGCCAGAAATGGGGCACCCGGACCACTTGTTTTTTCAGAATTACTTGATGTCTTTCATTGCGAGCAAGGTGCCGTAGTCATGGCCGGAGGTATCGACCGCGCGGGCAACCACAGCCGCAAAAGCATCACGCACTTCGGGCATTTTCGCCACCAATGCCTTCATGACGTTAACGTTCTCCTGGTAAGCCAGGCTGGTGTTGGCAACGTTTGCCGATTCATATCGAACAATCAGGTCCAGGTCATTGCCGACGGCTTCCGGAAATGCGGCGGTAAGCTTGTAAGTGACGCTTCCGACCATGAGCGTAATCGACTTTCCGGCAGCAGGCAGATCGGCAGGCTGCAAAGATTGGGATTCGTCATACAGCCTGTCAGTGGCGAGCGTGCTCATGAATGACAAGGGTGAGATAAGACTGCGCGCTTCGAGGTAGTAGAACCAAGCATTATGCAACTGGCCTTTAGTCTTGTACTGACGCGCCTGGGCGAGAAACCACTCGCTGTCGTGTCCCGCGATCGTGGCCGACTTAATGTAGAGTCCACCGAGTTTCCAGTCGTTCCCAATCTGTTGCAGGATTTCGGAGAACATAGTTCGGCCTTTGGCCGCGTTGGCATCGAGAAGCACAATCGCATATTTACCCTTGGGCAGACTCTCAAGATAAAACGCGGCACTGTTCGCTGTCTGGCCATTCTTGCCAAACACGCCACAGTAGAATTCCTGGCGCTGATTGGGCGTCGCGTCATCGGCATTCAAGAGGAACGATCCCTTGATGGTGGCTTGAGCGCCCGATAGGGACTGCTGATGGTCCTTAATTGTGTTGTCGACGCCGGCGAAGTCGGAAGCGAGACTCGGAATCGAAGCCTGCCGGAGCGAGACCGTATCGCCGCGTACGGCGTAGTCGAAATACCGTTGCGCGGCATTGGTGATGGCAGTCTTGAAAGCGGGGTCCATGTCATTGGCAGTTTGGCAGGTCTGCGCAACAANGCCCGACGGCACGAGGCATAGCAGAAAAGACATCGTCAGAACCTGAGCCCGGCAGCGGCGCGATGCGAGTCCCATAAAAGTTCCTTTTTTTCAGAGAGTTACAGTGGCCCAAAAGCATCGCGATCTCTGACAAAGGCCGACTGCAACGGCTTTAGATGACCGTTCTGGCATGAAATGTTTGCAAGGATAGAGGGGAGGATCGTTCTTCAATTGGGGGATTTTTCGGCAGTTCATTCCGGTCCCTTCCGGTGCTAGAATTTATGTAATGGCGTTTCTGCGGTATTTCCCCCCGCGAAGAGTCCTAAGAGGAAATCGGTCATGAAGACAGGATCGAAATGGAAAAGAATCGGGACGGTTTTAGTCCTGAGTTCAGGCCTGCTCTTCTGCGGAATGCCTACCGCCAGCGCAGCGACATCAGGTCCAGGCCAGCGTAAGACGGCAAAGAAGAAGAAACAGCCAGAGTTGCCGCCCCTACCCTCGGGGCCGACCGGCCAGCCATTGCGCCCGATGCCCCTGGATGCGATCGCCGCAGTGCCCCCGCAAGTCACATACGAAAACAATCAGCTCACGATTAACGCGCCAAATTCCACGCTGGCTGACATTCTTCGCGCCATACGAAAGCTGACGGGCGCAGAGATCGAGATTCCGTCGGCGCCGGAGCGGGTGGTCACCCATTTGGGTCCGGGGCCGGCACGCGATGTGATTGCGGATTTGCTGAACGGATCGCGGTTCAACTACGTGCTGCTGGGATCGCCAACGGACTCGAACGCTCTCACCAGAGTGGTGCTGGTGGCGAAGACTGGGCCGCAGGAGATCACGCCAAATCCAGCTCCGACGCCCAATCCTAATTTCGCGGCGGCGCAGCAGAACATGCCGCAAGAGGTAGAGGCGGCGCCCGACGCGAATGAAGCTGAGGCTACCGACGACAATACCAATACCGGCGACGAAAATGCAGAGCAGCCTGCGACCGACGCGGAACAGCAGCAGCAAACAGCTCCGGAGCAGGCGCCAGGCGTCAAGACTCCGCAGCAGATGCTACAAGAGATGCAGCAACGGCAGATGCAAATGCAACAGCAGGGACAGCCGCCGGTTCCGAACCAGGGTCCGGGTTCAGGGATGCAGCCGCATCCTCCGCAGGAGAATTAGACGGGACTGATACCGTCATGTCTCTTGCTCTTCATTTGACAGGATTCCCACTGTCGTTTCCCTTTTTGATCTGAATCCCTCAGGCGCCGAATGATTCGCGGATCCGACACCCAAGCGGGACGCGGGCGCTACTGTTGGTTGCCGCGGACGCTATCGAGGCTTGCGGAGCGCGTTGTCGGGC
>AP72_2010_repI_A10DRAFT_1000119_pt1 | contig 12670 bp, 7 predicted proteins | sample AmaPasreplicIA10_FD_9194 | JGI IMG/M metagenome (IMG submission 9194) | reverse complement strand
CCGGTGAAGCCAGATCTTCCCATTTGCCCCGGACATGAGGGAGTGGGCATCGTGGTCGCGCTCGGGTCGGGTGTGACACACTTAAAGGAAGGCGACGCGGTCGGTATTGCCTGGTTGCACAGCGCGTGTGGTCATTGTGCTTTCTGCCTTTCAGGCTGGGAAACCTTATGTCTGCAGCAGAAGAACTCCGGTTATTCGGTGAATGGCAGCTTTGCGCAGTATGCACTGGCACAGGCCGACTACGTCGGGCGCATCCCAAAGAACCTACCCTTTGTTGACGCGGCACCGATTCTCTGTGCTGGTGTCACCACCTATAAAGGACTGAAAGAGACCAACACGCGGCCGGGCGAGTGGGTGGTGATCTCAGGGGCGGGCGGCGGGTTGGGCCACGTGGCCATTCAGTACGCCAAGGCAATGGGGCTGCATGTCGCGGCTGTAGACTTGGGGCCGGAAAAAGTGGCGTTGGCACGAAGGCTCGGAGCCGAGATTGCAATCGATGCCAAGGTACAAGACCCGCCCACCGAGATTCAGAAACAAATTGGCGGGGCGCATGGAGTTCTGGTAACCGCCGTGTCGACGATAGCTTTCAAACAGGCCATCGGCATGCTGCGGCGCGGCGGGACCTGTGTGCTCAACGGTCTGCCTCCGGGAGAATTCCCGGTTTCGATCTTCGATCTCGTACTGAACCGCTATACCATCCGCGGCTCGATTGTTGGCACGCGCCTTGATTTGGAAGAGGCTCTAAGCTTTGCCGCGGCAGGCAAGGTCAAGGCTATCATCCAGACACAGCCCCTCGAATCGATCAACGACGTTTTCCAGCGCCTCAAGACAGGGAAGATCAACGGTCGAGTCGTACTCACAATCGGGCGCAAGCAGTCTCAGGAAGACTCAACAAATTGACTGAAACTACTCTCCCGGAAACGGTGTTTCCAGGTTAGGACCGCAAAAGCCGCTCGCCGATCGTCAACCGGATATATGTGTATGTGATGTCGAAATGTACACACTGATGAGTTGGAAGATTTCCGGGCAGAACAGCCTCTGCTCAGCGTTAGATCAGACTAGAAGCGCGTCCACCATGCGAACGGAAGTCAATCGAAGAGGCTCTACACCAGGTTTGGCTGTCTATCCCGACAGAACGCAATAAGCCCCAATAAGCGTATCTCTTATGTCGCCTTTCTTGCCCCTTGAGAATAAAAGGCTGCGCAACGCTCGCATTTTTCATCACGCTCCACGATGGTGTAGCTTTCGTTCGCCTTTTTGATATGACGCGCCAAATGCGTCGCTTCCTCTTTCGTCGGGAAGGGTTTCCAATCGAGAACGGAGTTGGACCAGCGAATATGGTAATGAATGTCTGACATGATGGGTTGCCTTGCAAGCGGGTTGCAGATGTCCAACGTTGTAGGGGAGGATTGACCGCAAAACCACGATGCGCCTTTCGCGATTGAAAAACGCAAGTATCGGTCCATTGGACACAAATCGGAACTCCAGCATTTTCTTTCACTTCATCCCAAGTACAGACAGTTTGAAACGAAAATGCCCGAATACGGGCAGTCACACCAGCGGGCACCTAGTGGCGTTCTGTCAACTCCGACAGTTTGTGAATGCGACAGGATCGCTCAAAATGAATCGTCTGGTTGTAAGTCCCATAGAATTTCAAGCCAGGCCAACCCGTAATTCGGTAGAAGGGATAGGAATTCGTGGTCGACAAGAAGTGGGCTTCCTTATCTGCTAGAGTGCATCACCGCCGCGAATCTAACCAAACACTGACATTGAAATGGTCTCGAGCGCGTTGTGGAGGGCGCGTTTGGGATATCAAGAACGGTCTGCTACTGCTCACTGTCACTGCTTTATCGGGTTACGTGAGCCTGTGCTTCGCGCAAACCTCGATCAACATCGCGTCTCCCGAGCATAAAGCCTGGGACATCCTGCAAAAGGCAGTTTCGGCCAGAAGCACAGAGGAACGAGCGCAAGCGGCCGCCGCACTGGGACTGATTCCAGAAAATCCGCGTGCGAGAGAAACGGCCGAGTCTTTGTTGAAGGATGGAAAACCGGAGGTACGCGTGGCCGCCGCAACCGCGCTCGGGCAGATGCACGGCACAGAGTCGATACCCATTTTGCAGCAAGCCCTGCGGGACCATAACGTCCCGGTTGTCATGGCTGCCGCTAAAGCGCTCAGCTTGCTTCAGGACAGCGGATCGGCGCATGAGGTCTATATTGAACTGCTCACGGGCGAACGCAAATCTGGGGAGGGTCTCATCGCGCAACAGATCGCCATGCTGCACAACCGGAAGAAACTGGAGGAGATCGGCTTCTCCGAAGGCATCGGCTTCGTCCCATTCGCCGGAATGGCCTGGCACGTTTACCGCACCGTTCACAAAGAAAATCCGAACCCGGTGCGAGCGGTGGCTGCGACTTACCTGGCTCAGGATCGCGACCCGGCAAGCGCACGTGCTCTGGTCCGGGCCACAGATGATAAGAATTGGATCGTCCGCGTCGCTGCTATTCAGGCGATTGCGCAGCGCGGCGACCCCTCGTTGCTACCCAGAGTTCAATTGAGGTTCTCCGACCGGCATGCAAAGGTGCGTTACAGTGCCGCCGCAGCAGTCATCCATCTCAGCGCCATGAAGACATCGGAGATGAACAACGAAGACAAGCTGTCCGATGTCGATGACAGCAGCGCGCAAAATACGGGCTCGGCAGAATACAAATAATTTCAAGAAAACACACGTAAGGGTGGGTATTCCTAAGAATCCACGGCCCTCGACCATAGCCCGTGCGCGTCGGCCAGCAGCTACGGCTGACTCGAAAAGCCGAAGAGTTCTGAAGTCAAAAGCTGCGACTGAGATTGAGCCCGTGATCGCCTCCGCTCTCGCCGATGGCTACACCGTCATCGTGGAGGATTGAATAAACAAAATGCTTTTCACAGGCCCAAAATGCGCTGCTATTTTTTTTAAACGTTGCGGAGCGCAAGACTCAAAAAAGGCCCTGTCTTCTCGGATCGGGACCCGACCGACAGGGCCAGTTGTACGCTGTCACCTAACAGGTCATGGCTGAGAAAGAAGTCACTTGTCCTGCACTGCAGCTTGCAACTGTTGTGTTGAGCCTCCGTCGCCCGCTACTTCGACTTGGTGCAGGGATGGTTCGGCTCTTTGCCAGAGCAGGTGCGAATCCGATGCGCCATTTGGATAGGTCTGTGTGGATAGCTGTCCAGCTGGCTCGAGGATGATATCGACGCGGCGGTTATAGGCCATCCACGTGGCTTTGTTGTTGTGCGCCATCCAGGCGTCGGGCTTCTGCTGAGCGTCGTTCTGCAATGTCGCGACGTCGCCGCGGCTGAGCTCATTTTTCTGACCTTCGGCACGGATCTGGATCTTGTCTTCGGCAATACCTTGCGACACCAGATATTTTTTCACCAGGTCTGCGCGGCGCTCGCTGAGCTGCAGGTTGTAGTCGTTCGCTCCGCGCACATCGGCATGCCCAACGACCACCAGAGTCATCTCGTCGTCGGCGTATTGCTCGTGCGTCTTGAACTGACTGGCTGCTTCGTTGAGCACTGCCTTCTGGCTGCTGAGCAGTCCGACCTTCGGCTTGGCCACATGTGGATAATTGCTGGGATAGAACACGCTGGTGAGTGTCACCGGCGGCGCAGGATCGATCGAACCGACCATGTGAAGGGCGACAGTTTTTGTAGCCGTGCCGCCGCACTCGTTCGTGGCCGATAGCGTGTAATTCTGGACTTCATCCACTGGTCCGGTCCCAATCTGAGTTGGTTCCAGCGTGATAGTCGCATTCCCATTCGTGCCTTGATCTTCCAGCGATGTTATGGAAACTTTGTCCGCATTCGATGCCGACCAGTTGAGTTTGACCGGATCATCTTGTACGACCTTGTTTCCGATCTTGTGATACTGAACTTCTTGCTCACTCGCGGTGAGGGTTGCGACCGGCTGGGTGTCGACCTCTACTGTGGCCGTCTGTGTCACCTCGCCACCCGGCCCTTTCGCCTCTAAGTGATACGTGGTGGTCTTCATTGGCGTAACCGAGCGATCTCCATTCGCCGTCACGTTGTCCAGATCGGTGATACTGACATCGACAGCATCCGTCGAATTCCAATTGAGTTGAGTCGACTGTCCGCAATTGACAGATGTCGATTGCGCGCTAAGCGTCGCAGTTACGGGAGCAACCGGTACCTGCGCACTCGCGATTCCGGCTTGGAATCGGGGCTGTGCGCCCAGTGTCTCACCTTGGCGCCACGATTTCGTCTTCGTCTTGCCATCGTGATCGAGGTAAACAGTGACCTGCTCGCCAGCCTGTACCGTCACTGGCCCAGACCAGATCGACTTCCCTTCACGAGTAACGGTCACATTGTAGGTACCGGGATGCACCAGCAGGCGCTGGTGCCAGATCCAGTTCCAATTGAACTCATCCACATGTCCTACAAAATAATCCGGCGTCGTGCCGTTCAACAGCACAGCTGCCCGCGAATCTCCCTTGAACTCGATATCCCCGAAGGGTCCCGAAACGTTTTCGCCGGATTTCTGCAAATCTATTCTTAGATCGGATGTTTTGCCGGCGTCGATCTGCACCGATTCTGTCACCGTCGCGTATCCGCTGTTGTGTACCGTTACCTGATGCGGACCGGGTGACAGCTTAATGGTTTGACTGCCGTCCCGGATCGCCGAGCCATCCACAAATACGTATGCCTGTTTGGGGCTGACATGAATCCTCAGTTTCCCCGTTTTTCCGGTATCAGTTGCGGTAGATATGTTTGCCAATGAAACGATTATGAAAGCCGCCAACACGAAAACACTGGAACGAGTGGTCAACATCTCTTTCGAATTCTCCTTTGCATTTCGCCGATTGCGTCTGCCGTGCAGGGATCGGATGTGACAGAAACGCATCCTGTTTCTCCGGAGATCTCAAATGCAATCGAGAATCCAAACTAAGAAACGGCTAACTGTCCCATTTTTGGAGCTTTGAAGTGGACACCATAAAGTACGGACGCCAGTGCCCTAATCTGGGCGGGCAGAAATCGGGCAGCGAGTGCGCTTCGAACCTCGTCTCAGTACGACATTGGGGCTGAAAAAACAGGTTGGCTAACGCTCCGGTTTAGCAGAAAGAGTCACCACGCTATAGTGCTCGATCTCCCCCAGCGTGAACGACGCCACATTTCCCTGCAGCGAGAGTTCAGCCAAACGCGGCTGGGACGTATCGGGCGACAAGACCTTGATCTCCCAGTCGCTCAGATCATGGACAAAACCATTCAGTTCCAGCCGGACTTTCACATTCTTGGCGGCATGCTGGTGATCGTAATTAAGCAGGTGCAGCATGAACGTCTGGCCGTCAGGTCTCCGAGTCAAATGGCCCAGCACGTAACTGCGTGGCTCCAGACTGACACGGCACGCGCGGGCGGCGGCCTCCGCACGTGCCCCGACCCCTGTCCCTGGTTTTGCGGCCCGGATGATGATGCCTCCACCCGCGGTGAACGCGTCGAAGCGCTTTTTTTGCGTAGCGTTGAGCTTGCCGAGGCCGGCCGGCAACACCAGCACCTTGAACTGTTCCAGCGGAATTCCCTTATCGAGATGCGCGAGCACCTTGCTCTCGAACAAGACGCTCTGCTTGAGGAATTCGTCAGCTAACCGATTATGCGGCTCGTCGGAGATCAAGCCAATCTTCGCAGCGGATATTGCTCCGTGATACAGGTTCTGATGCTCGACCAGGAAATGATTGTATTGGGCGATAGCCGCCCAAGCCTGCTTGGCCTCCGGCTCGCCGTGGATCAGCGCAGAGAGGAATCGACCCTCGATGTTGCGCGACGTGGCCGCACCGAACGCATAGGCCTCGGCAATGGCAAGCTTTTGCTCCGCTGGGCCGGGGATACAGCGCTCGCGCGGCCCACAATGATATAGGTCGTTCTCATATTTCAGGGGCTGCCAAAGCTGCTTCTCGCCATTCAAAAATTGGATCTTGCGCGCGTTTCCTATCTGCCATTTGCCGTCCCATACTCCAGGAGTGTCCTTGCCGTCCTCTTCCCAGATTGCTTCGTTGATATCGTTCATCGCAAACCGATCTGGTGCTATATGGATATTCGCTTCCACCATGACCTTCGGCCGGCCGGTTTCGCGTGCCTTTCTCTCCGTCATTCGCTGGGTATCATCGAGCAATTGAGCGAGTCCATCGTCGTACCCGATCATGTTGTCCCAGAGGATCGCGTCAGCTCCCGCGTCTACCGCCAGCTCCGCCTTTTTCAGAAGATATGCGCGCCAGCCGGGCTTGCGAACATCGGCCAAGCGTCGGTCCCAGGAGATTTGCAAATCCGTTTTGGTCGGACCGGCATAGAACATGGGGACACGGTGCATCCACAGCCCATAATCCTTAGTCTCCGGGTCGTCGCGATAGGCGCTGTTGCGGAACATGTTGGAAGCCGACAGGTAGGCCGAGACGTGAATGCCGTTCTCGTGACAACGGGCGATGACCCTTTTCAGGTTTTCCTGGTTCTCATTCTCGTCTTTCAACGACCAACCGCTGCTCCAAGTGACCCAGATCCAATTGAACTCCGCCTGCTTCAGCAAACCGAGCATCTGGTCAAAATCGCGGTCGTAAATGTGGGTTAATACATCTCTTTCTTCGGCGCTGAATCTTTTTCCCCACCAGGTCCGCTGGGACTTCCAGCTCTCGATCTGTCCGCCGTCTAGTCGGATGAAACGAAAATTTCCCTGTTCCGCCCAATGCGGCACATCCTCCGGCTTGGCGCGATACAGCTTCGGTGGCGGCTCAAAAGACTGTCCGGTGCAGAGCAGCAAGGACGCTACTACTAAACCAATGATTGAGCTGCCCCTGACAATTCGCACGTCCTCAGTTCGCTCTCCTTCCGGCCCCGCTCTCCAGCACGCTTTGCCGCTGAAGGTCTATATGTGACCAATCAAATCGGCTGCCTCATCGCGTCCATTACGGCAGTGCACGCGCAGTACCAAAAAATGAAGAAGCCACGAGCCGCTTTTTCACCTTACCGAGTATTGGCATGACAATTGCGGACCCAATTCTACTTACAGGCTTTAAGTATCGCCGGGAGGCCGCGCGCGTTGCGAAAACTGATCCCGATGTGTTCCAGGTATTCGCTCAGGAGGTCTGACCTTGTCAGTTGTCGTTGGAGACTCATGCGGGCTCGCTACCTGCGCGTCGGCGCTTGGGCAATCGGGCGGGCTGTTGTCGGCAGGATATGGCAGAAGAAGATTTCGAAAACGCAAGCACAGGCCCCCTCTATAGTCCCTCCCTCGCGTCTATCGTGCCACGTCGATGAGAGACGAGCAGAAGAGAGGCGTGAATCCATATGCAAACGGCTCCCCAACATTTTGTCGTCACGCATTTCTTTCAACCTCACCCTCCTAGCAATTCTGGGGGTTTCCCTCTCCGCCCAGGTTTCGTCGGCCGCCCCCGATCTCCCGTCAAACCCAAGAGTTGTGGCCTTTTTGACTGAGTCAATCGATTGGTATCGCCATTGCGCGCTCGAACGCCAGCTTACAACGGATCCGGTCGACCTCGTATTCCTGCAAGATAATCGTCCGAGTGGCGCCGAGATTCTCCAGTTCTCCTTTGACTTTGCCAGAGCTAGTGTGTCGTTTTCGGCACCCCCACAAGCGGAAAAACAGAAAGGGAGCACTGCGCTTGCGACCGGCTCGCCAGACCTTGCACAGTTCTTACAGCTCGAGAACAACACTGAGTTACAGAGCCGACAGGCGAGCGAGCAAATCGCGGAAATCAACGAAAGCATCAAGACCGCGCGTGGTGCGCGCCGCCGTGAGTTGCAAGCAGCCCTCGATGCAACGCAAAGTCGTCTGGATGTCTTGCAGGCCGGATTAGCCACGCTCGGGCAGTTAGTTGAATTTATGCAAGCGTTCACCGGTCGCGAGTCCGGAAACTTAACATCGACTATCGACGACCTGGCCCGTACGGTCCCCGACCTGTCCAGCCAGGCAACTCTTAGGGCTCAGACGCAAGAGTCATCTACGCTCTTGTCTCCGAAATCGAAAGATTCCGGAATCCTCGCTCTCAGCTCAGAAGTATCCGTATTGGGGAAAAAACTCACGATTCTGGATGACCAGATCCGCCGCACCGAGAGCCTGAGGCAATTTTCCGAACAACTGCGGACTCCGCTGTTGCATGCCATCCAAGAGCGTCTTCCATCGGCCACCGGGAGCGCACTTCAGGGAAGCGATCTGGCTGAGCTACAGCGACAAAAAACCAGACTTGATGAGCTTGCAGGCCTAGTCAAGACCCTGTCTCCGGCGATTGTAGCGTTGGACAAGCAAAGAGTTATGCTCGCCGCCTATACATCACAGTTGAAGAATTGGCGTGCCGCGGTTTTTGCCGAAGATAAAAAAACGTGGAAGAACCTGGTTTCACGGCTGGTGGGCGCAGCCGGAGTCATTAGTGCGCTCCTCATTTTAGGCACCGTTCTGCGCAGAATCATCAGGCATCACATGCGTGACACCGAGCGACGGCACATTGCCCTAGTCATCCAGAGAGTGGTGCTCTGGTCAACGATTGTTGTGGTCGCCGCTTTTGCCTTCGCGTCGGATCTAACCTCTTTTGCGACCTTCTTTGGATTGTTGGCAGCCGGCATTGCGGTTGCGCTTCAAAGTGTGATCCTGTCCGCCATCGGCTACTTCGTGCTGGTGGGCAGACGCGGAATAAGAATCGGGGACCGCGTTCGGATTTCGGGTATAACCGGTGATGTCACCGACATCGGTTGGTTCCAATTTCAACTGAAGGAGATCGACCTGGGAACTCAGCAGCCTACCGGCAACACAGTGACGTTCTCCAACTCGTTTGTTCTGGCTTCTCCAGCTACCGGTCTGTCCAAATTCAGGCAGACCGAGATGAGGTCGCCGCAACTGCAGGTGTCTGCCAAGGGAGCGCACTCTGAGTCGGTGTGCTGATGGCTAGCCGAATCAGCTTCTGATGTTTCTTCACGTTCACTCTGGCAGTGCTGTGCCCTGCTACCGTCACAAGTGAGGTCAGTTGCCCAGATCCGGGCACGCACGCCCCAGTGAATGAGTTCCAGTCATATTTTCCGAGTGTTTCGTTCTGATTCTTTGGCGAGGCAAGTGCATTGATCACACTGACAGCATGCGACTTGATCGGCATTGCAAAGAGTGTCAGATGGCGTTGCTCAAGGTCCTGAGGCGGAAAACAACAAAGTGTGGGCTACAAATAGACGAAGCGTTCGGAGAACCTAAACGACAAGTCCGAGAGGCTACGAGCCAGAGCAGGTGCCACCGAAAGTAGGTCGAAGCCTTACGCAATGGCCAAGCAACGCGAGTTTCTCAGGACAGCCGCGCCTGTCGCCATTTAGCCGACTGACGCTAGTTGTTGTACAGCACTGCTTTCAGATAGGAACCGAAGAATGAGTGTTGCCAACCAGATGCTTTCTCCCTGCCCAAACGTGATGGACAGTCTCCCCCGCTTGCTGGTTCGGGAATCAAACACAGCCACGGATTGGGCCCCGACGGAACATGAGGTGTTGTCGCGCATCGCAGCGGCTCTGCCGAACTGCGCTCCTCAGGACCTTGCTATCGAGGTGGCCGACCTGCTCCTTCCTTTTGTTAGCGTTGACTGTCTCGATATTGTCGCCTTCGACGAGAATAAGGCTGACGTCTTATGGCATTCCACAACAGGAACAAAGCAATCTTGCGAGAACGTGCCCATTGAACAAACCAAAATGTGGTGGGTGTATCAGCATCAACAAGCGCTCTCCATTTCCGACTGGTCGTGTGATGACAGGTTTGCACTTCGCAGAGAGGCACTGAAACGGTTAGGATGCGAATACAGATCGTTGTGCTGCATCCCACTGCGTACTTCTCGTCATCGGCTTGGAGTCTTCCGCGTGGCGAGCCTCCGGCCCGACAATTTCTCCGATACGCAAATGCGCTTGCTATATTCTGTCGCCGACCAACTGGCACTGGCGATGTCGGAAGTGATGAGCCGCGAGCGCTTATGGAAGGCAGAGTCGCAGTTAGAGGTCAACAGGGCACGATTTGAATTTATCGTGTCGGTGGTGAACCGTGCAGTCTCGAGCGAAGCGTTGGGGGAAGTCCTGGCGGGGGTTACATCGGAGATACGACGGATTTTGGCTTGTGAGGTTGCCCTGATCGCGCTGTCGGACGAAACCATGGGGCGTCTGAAGGTCAGTGCGATCGACCTTGAAAATCCGGGTTCGGCTCCTGACGAAGAAACTCAATCCAAATTAGCTGCTCGCCTGGACGGGATTGTGTCGAATATAGAAAACGGCAAGCCTTGGACCGGGCCCGTCGAGGCTCTTGCTGAGATGGTCTCAGCGCCAGGGGAAAAGCATCATGAACTGGCGGAAGCTTGCGTGATTCCGATGCTCACGCGCGGGCAAGCACGCGGATTCCTGGTGCTCGCCCGAACTCCGGGACAAAGCTTTACTGCAGACGACATTGCTTTCGTCTCTCACCTGGCGAGGCAGCTTGCGCTGGCAATTGAGCTTGCCATCGGGAACGGCCAACAGCAAGGACGACACCAGCATCTTGGCCACGAGCAGAGCCGCCTCAAGGACGAGATTCACGGCGAGACGCGCTTCGAGGGTGTGGTGGGTAAGAGTGCATGTTTCGGCCGCGTCCTAACAGAAGTGGAAATTGTCGCTCCCACCGACTCTGGCGTATTGATCTTAGGCGAAACCGGAACGGGAAAGGAGTTGGTTGCCCGCGCCATTCATAATCGGAGTTCGCGGAGTCAGCATAATTTTGTCAGAGTCAATTGTGCCGCGATACCGTCAGGGTTGCTCGAAAGCGAACTTTTCGGCCATGAGAAGGGCGCGTTCACCGGAGCCATCATGCGGAAGGCGGGCCGCTTCGAGGTTGCCGATAAAGGTACGCTTTTTCTCGATGAAGTTGGCGACATTCCGCTTGATTTACAACCCAAGCTGCTACGGGTCCTGCAGGAACATGAGTTCGAGAGGCTGGGCAGCGCGCGCACTTTGCACGTGGACGTGCGCGTAGTTGCGGCGACTCACCGCGATTTGAAGCAAATGGTTCACAATGGGCAGTTCCGAAGCGACCTGTATTACCGTCTCAACATTTTTCCACTTACGGTTCCTGCCTTACGCGATCGCATCGAAGACATTCCGATCCTAGTTCGCTACTACGTCGAGGAGTATGCGCGCCGGATGAATCGCAAAATCAAAGACGTTCCCGCTGCTGCGATGGAAGCTTTTTCGAGGTATTGCTGGCCCGGAAACGTGCGGGAACTGCAGAACTTTATCGAACGCGCGGTTATCCTTTCGCAGGGAGAGCTACTTTGTGCTCCTCTATCGGAGCTGGAACAGATGCCCAGCCCCGCGCAGAAATCCATGCTCGGCACCTTGAAGGATCTCGAGAGAGAACAAATCGTTCAGGCACTGCGCGAAGCCGGCTGGGTAATCGGAGGACCAAACGGAGCTGCAGCCCGGTTAGGGATGAAGCGGACGACCCTAGCCTACAGGATACGGAAGCTGAAGATTCCCGTATAAATTGGGTGCGGCGGTTGACCGTCCGGGTGAGAAACGCGAACTGCGGAGCGCTCTGGCACTGCTGACGCGTACCTGGAACGTTACCTCTGTGTTTCTTTCTATGTTCGGAGCAACTTCCTCCAGTTCACTTCAAGCCTCCGGATTTGCAGCTTTGAATTCCCTCTAGAAACCGCTGGTCTGGCGAGGACGTCGATCGATAGTCAGGCACTTCTCTGCCGCCCCCGCGCTTACACATCCGGAAGCACAGGATCGCTGCAGTTTGCTGCTCGCGGGTGTCGCTGTTTGGACCACCGGCCGGTTCAGGGTATTCCGATGCGCGGCATCGAGATGGATTTCTCGGCGGATCTTGCGAAAACCGTACTCACTCATCGGCAAATCGCTCCGGCTCACTCACTTCCTATGCCCAGACTGCCAAAGTATTGGCACCGAGTTCAGAGATTGGGCACCGACGACAAGCGAGGAAGCTTCCCGTTTCAGTCGATTACGAGTGGCCATTATTTTGCAAACACTCAATCGCTTTCGGTCGCGTGCCGTGTGTGCACAACATCCCCGGCACGAGGAAACTGAATTCCGATTCCGACATCAGTGCGAGCAGCATAAGGAGCCTGAAGCGATGAAACCTGTGGTCGAGATAGAAGAACCATCGACAATTTCTCTGAGCGCGTACGGCAAAGCAAGATCTACCATCCAAGGATCCCCTCTCTCTCCTGAGGAACTAAGGAAAACCCAGGCGTACTGGCGCGCCTGCAACTATCTCGCTCTGGGCATGATTTACCTGCAGAGCAACCCGCTTCTCAAGGAGCCTCTCAAGCCGGAGCACATCAAAAACCGGCTGCTGGGCCACTGGGGGTCGAGCCCCGGCCTGGCTTTCATGTACATCCACCTGAACCGCCTCATCAAGAAATACGACCTGGACATGATCTTCATGGCTGGGCCCGGCCATGGTGCTCCTGGAGTTTTGGCTCCCGGGTATCTGGAAGGAACGTATTCGGAGATCTATTCGGAAAAAAGTGAAGATGAACGCGGCATGCACGAATTCTTCAAACAATTCTCATTTCCTGGAGGCATTGGCAGCCACTGTACACCGGAGACTCCGGGCTCGATCCACGAAGGCGGAGAGTTGGGGTACGTCCTCTCGCACGC
>AP72_2010_repI_A10DRAFT_1000117_pt1 | contig 12706 bp, 15 predicted proteins | sample AmaPasreplicIA10_FD_9194 | JGI IMG/M metagenome (IMG submission 9194) | reverse complement strand
TGGACAAGCATCTGGACGAAACCCCGTTCGGAGTGCCCCCGAGTCTCGGCACCTGGGGCGGATCAGGCGCCGTGGTCGACATGGCGATTCGAATGTATTTCCTGCACAAGGCGTTTCCGGATCTCGTGGGTCCCGAATACACGCTTCGCGCGGTCAACTACATTCTCGGCACGCACCCGGTATCCAGCACCTCGTATGTAGCTGGAGTCGGCACGGTTTCAAAGACAATGACGTACAGCAACAATCGCGCCGACAATGCTTACATCCCGGGTGCCGTAATTCCCGGATACATCATCATCAAGCCGGATTTTCCCGAATGCATCGACGATTTCGGCTTCCTTTGGTTCGAGGATGAAGCCGTCGTGGCCGGCTCGGCAAGCTGGGTCGTGGCCGGCAACGCCGCGGATGCGATCATTAAGGAGTCGAAGTAAGTCCAGAGGTTTCAGCTGCTTCGCATGACGCACACACTTGCCCAGTGCTTTCATTCGCTTGCCGGTAATTACCCTCATGACTGCAATCAGGAACGAGCAGCTAGAGCGATTTTGGGCCAAGCAAGCGTCCCCGCGGACATTCGGTGAGCCAGGTATGCTCCGGAAAGGAGCAGGAGCAAGCCAGAGCCGCCCCCTATCCGAGGAACCGCAGACCAAAGGGTTAGCCAAGGATGTGCGGCCGCTGCAGTCCTGACTCGCCGCAATTGAAAAAGGATCAAACCATCGATGCTCAAAGCCGAGGCGAGCGCCAGAGCAGTCCGACGTGCAAGAAGAGAGCAAGAGAATAAGGCGTCATATCTACCTCCTTTCGAACTTGTTGCCAATCATCTCGTTGCGGTCAGGTTCGCTGCGATACCCCAGCGGCCATGACAGGACTGGCCATTAATCGCTCACTCAGACACCCCGAAAATTTTGTGCGTTGTGAAACGATTCTCAGCGGACTTGATCATGAAATCCGCCACGTTTGACCGTGAGATCTTGAATCCGAAAAGAGGCAGGTGGCCGTCTCTCACGCGATACTTCCCGGTATGAGGTTTATTCGTTAGTTCTGGTGGCCGAACCATGGTCCAGTCGAGACCGCTTTCAGAGAAGATTCTTTCCATGGCAGCTGAATCCGCTACGATGCTCGGAAACAAGACCTTACCGAGCAGGTACGCTGGCGGGATAATGGAGTCTTTGAACAGGAAAGCAACAGACTCGACGACAACTCGCCGAACTCCTGTCCTCTCCATTGCTGTCGTCAGCGCAGTAGCAAACCGCTGTAGAAGGTCGGCGTCTGCTTTCGAAACAGGGAGGCGCGGGCCGAAAGTGGATATGATTGCATCGTGCCCTTCGATTGCCTGAGCAAGCTGAGAGCTATCCAGCAGATTACCTTTTTTGACTGCGATCTGCTTCTTGACCGCGGCTAGTCGATCTGGTGCACGAACAAACGCCGTTACCGAATGGCCGCGTTCGGTCGCATGTCGGATGACTTCCAGACCCGTGGCTCCGGTTGCACCTAGTACGACCAGTTTCAACTGGGCTTGCCTTGGGGTAGCGTTAGATATCCTCGCAGAGTTCTCCATACCCACCTCACATATTGGATATAGATGACTATAGCGAATAAACGATGCTAGAATTCTTGCTTGTTGCCAAAGAAGAAACAACGTACATACCGATCCATCACTCGCAAACGCCAGGCTGCCGAAACCAGGAGTCGCATTGTGGCTGCTGCTCACCGACTGTTGAGAAATGAAGGCTTCTCCGGAATGACCATCGACGCGATCGCAAAGAAAGCCAATGTCTCCGTTCCGACGGTATTTGCAATCTTCAAATCAAAGACCGGCATCCTCAGCGCTCTTCTCGATGAATCCATGTTTGGTTCTGATTACGAGGACATCGTGCGATATGCACAAAGCGCAACCGATCCTGAAACCCGTTTGCGCCGAGCGGCCGCTGTCGCGCGGCAGATCCGGAGCGCTCAAAGTGCCGCCTTCGAATTGATGAGAGGAGCGGGCGTAGTCGCGCCTGAGCTGGCGAAACTCGAACGGCAGAGGGAACGCTTACGCTACGACAGAGAGGAAAGTGTTATCACCTCTCTACAGGATTCAGGACAGCTTCGGCCAGACCTGAACTATGAGAAAGCACGCGATATTTTCTGGATGCTTACCGGAGGAGATGTATATCGCATGCTCGTAGGGGAGAGACGGTGGACGCTGGAGCAATATGAAGGTTGGCTGGCCGGCACTCTCGTTAAGTTACTGCTAGCGAGAAGCGATTGAACTAAAACAGATCATACGAAGCCTTTAGTCGATTCCGAAACGAGCTGTGATCGAAGACCGACACTTCAATTTTCTGCGCCACCGACTTGCAGCCGGCTTGCTTGATCGCCAACGCGTACACGCCCGGCTTCCAGAGTGAAAACCGGAAGAAGCCATTGCTCTCGGTGGTCGTGGTTTGAACCGCGTTCGTCCCCACGAGAGTGAGGGTCACCGCCGCCCCAGCGATAACCGCACCCGAAGGATCGGTTTACGGCGCCAACCGCATCGCCCGTGACGATGCTCTGCCCTGCGGCCTGCAAAGCCATCAATGCGNCCACCAGCAGGACACATAAGATCTGCGGACAATTAACAGATCTGTTTATCATGGCACTCCCTCGTAATACATTCCGAAANGTGATCACGTCCATTTCGCTCCCTCCCAGCGGTGTGCCTTAACAATCCGAACCAGACCATCGCCAGAGGTGCATTCAAGCCACCATTCCACTAGGGAAACGTAGGATCAAGAAGTGTTTGTCACGAACGACCCGAATGTGGGGATGTCTTTCTCGTTGCCAGGGTGGCCGTCACACCGGACACTCGTCGTTCCGGGAACTAGACGTGGGCTAGCATGGTGCAGGAGGAGCCATTAACAAAGGGCACGAACGCTTTGCCCGTTTGCCGGGTTCTCAGTCACCATCCATCTTCAGTCGTGAAAGTCTTGGCTCGCCGTTTGGAACCGGAACCTCGAGATGTTGCCGATCTTCGTCGCACGATCATGACTTGAATTCGCGTTAAGATTCGGACGTCAGTGAGCATCCGGTGTTCCGTCCGACCACTCGGACACCGGAACCAAGAACTCCGTCACCGGCTCTGGAGCACCGTTATAGTGTGTATTCACCAGAATCGGGGAGCCAGGTTCGCCTGCACCCCAGGTCTTAGCGTCTTTGAGAGGAACGTAAAACATCAGGTGGGGAAGCCAGGGTCCGTAGGAATCGGTAAGGTGCCCTTGCTTCGACAGCATATAGGACATCCCGCCAGGCTCGACGGCCGGCAGTTCCTTTTTCTCGACAGCGGCATTCATACTCTCGTGGATTTCTTCTTTCGATTGTCCAGCCAATGCAAACTTTGTCCTCATAAAAATGATCGGCAGCACCGTCCGCGCAGCTTGCGGATTAAGGCATTGCGGACCGTATTTCTTCGGGTTCCAAAAATCGGACGTCTCGAATCCGTCCGTCCATCCTCGATCTACGATGCAGACAAAGCCGTTCGTGCCTTCGACCGCAGTTTCGTAGCCCCGCCTTCCGAGGACCATTACTGTGGCGTCCTTAGCGACGGATGGCGGAGCCGCGCTTCGAGCCAGAGCAATCTCCGCGTCTCGATCCATCAAGTACTGGTCAAGCGGGGCCATGCTGGGATACGAGGTTTTGGTGTCTGCTGCCCGCCCTGGCCGCGAGGCGCACAGTACAACAACAAATGCGAAAGTTCCTAATGTCACTGTCCTGACCATCTTTCGGTTCATTGATTTTCTCCTTCGATATGGATTCCGATACACCGTCCAGTCGGATGATGATTGAACCTCTTTGAATTCGTTTTCTGAGTTCCACTCCATGATGGCCGGAGTGAAACTGCTGTTCGCACTCTTTCTCATTGACGCATTGCTACATGGCCGGTGCGGCCGTTCCATCTGACCATTTGCTGACCGGTATCACGAACTCGGTGATCGGCTCCGGACCGCCCTGAAACTGCGGATTCAGCGTGACCGGCGAGTCGGGCAGATCCGCACCCCAGGAGGATTTGTCTGTCAGTGGAAAATAGAACATCAGATGAGGTATGTGGTGCCCAAGCGTGTCGTTCAGGTAGCCTGCCCGCGACATCATGTAGCACATTGCGCCCGGCTCCGGTGCCGGCAGCTCTTTATTGTCGAATCCGGCTTTGATGCTGTCGATCATCTGAGCTTTCGACAGCCCGCCTAATACCATCTCCGTCCGCTTGAACGTGAGAGGCAGAATGGATCGCGCGGCTGCGGGATTGAAGCATTCCGGAACACGTATCTTGGGATTCCAGAACTCCGCGGAATCGAATGGGGACGCCCATGAGCGTTCCACCATGCAAACAAAACCGTTCCTTCCCTCGATGGCGGTCTCATAGCCCCGCCAGCCAAGCACCAGGACCTTTGCGTCGCTGGATATAGATTCCGGAGCAGCGCTCCGCGCCAAGGCGATCTCGGCATTGCGATCCGGCATGAGGTAGTGCTCGATCGAGGCCATGCTCGGATAAACTGTCGAGCGATCCTCATTCCGATTGTGCATGATAAGAATTAACGTCAGTCCCACAGCTACGCAGACGATAGCGAAGGCTCCGGCCCAAGCCCACCGGCTCGTCATCACACTGTTTTCCAATCTCGGCCAGTTGACCTTTGACGCTTCGCGTTTCTGGAGCTGCTCCCCAAGTGCCGCGGTGATCTCCGAGGGGATGCCTGCTTCTGGTGACTCAACCTCCCAGGCCAGTAGTTCTTGGGAAACACCCCGGAAATCGGTAGCGAGAGTCTGGCACTCCGGACACAGTTCCATGTGCGACAAGGTCTCCGTGGCTCGCTCCATGGGCAGTTCCCCGTCGAGATAAGCCATGAGTTCTTCCTGTTCGATCGGATGTTTGCTCGTGCTCATTGCGTGCCTCGTCTTCCTGGGGACGGCTGCCCGGCGCTCGGTCGTAAGGCAGGATTGTTTTTTGCCTCCCACTTTAGGTAACTTTTCAATGCGAGACGCGATCGAAAGAGCCTCGAACGCACCGTATTTACGGGAATTCGCAGCAGCTCTGCAATGTCGGAGTAACGCAGCTGTTCATACTCGCGCAGCATCAAGATTTCTCGCTCCGGCGCATCCAGCATTTCCATAGCTTGCCGCACCCAAAGCACGCACTCGGGAGTTCCGTCAGTCTTAGGCTCGGCAGCAGGCTGCCCTGATGTACTGCTCGTCAATAACTTACGCCGTTCCGCAGCCAGCAGCTTCAACGCGATGCCATACAGATACGTTCGAACCGAGGCTCGCGGCTCATAACGGGAGGCTGCGCGGATCACCGCGAGGAAAGTTTCCTGGGCGAGATCCTCCGCCCGCTCGGGGTTGTTCAGCCGGCGCCGGAAGAAGCCATACACTGGCTTGCGATAGCGGGCAAACAGCTCCTCAAAGGCTGCGCGTGATCCACCCTGGAATTCCAGCATCAAGGCTTCGTCGCTAGTCATAGTCGGTGCGCCAGCTCAATCCCTGAATCCTTCTACGACATGGTTCACATCGTTCGTGCCTATTTAATGTCCCAAGAAAGCGAAAAGTTCCCGCTCGGTTTCATTCCTCCTGCGTTTTTGTGGCTCTTATCAACATGATCTCCAGCGGTCGGGATTGGGGAAAACTCATGGCACCGTCGCTTTGCCCTGCAGAGCGGATTTTCCTGCCACGTTACCTACACCATCACCAATCAGTGGCTAAGACGGATTTGGCGCCGCGGTCACGATCAACAACACGGGTACAGCTGCCCTCTCGAATGGTCGTTCGCCAACGGACAGACCGTTACACAACTGTGGAACGGCAGCGTGACCCAAAGCGGCCAGAACGTAACTGTCACTAACCTCAGTTACAAGGGCAGCATCCCAGCCGGAGGGCGCCATAATGGAATGGGCTTCAACGGCAACTGGAATAACATGACGAATTCCGTTCCTACCTCATTCGCAGTGAACGGAACAAGCTGTATGTAACACGTCGCCGATGCCGCCGGAGCCGAGCGGAGCAACAGGTTCCTATGTACCGAGATTCGTGCCAGGAGTGAGGGCCATTGCGTGCGCGCAATTATGGCCTGAACATCATTCTCGAAACGGAGACGATGGTTCTGGTCGCAATCGAGAAGATAATTGCCTTTCGATACCCTTCCTCGGCACACTGTTCTCGGGCTAACTCCCGTAACGCCCTAGTTTCTTCTGGCGCAAGAAAGTGCGCCTAAACGACCCGTTCCGCATCTGGCTCGGAGGCGTTGTTCCACGTCTCTGAAACCCTACCTTTCCCTGGCACCGACCGATCTGCAATAGCACTCGCTCACCCCGGAACACACCAAAGTGTAGTATTCATTCCGAAGACTCTTGCAAATTGATTTTTGATCTCCTACTGATTAAGAAAAATGTCGGTCCCAATCCAGGCTGCTGCCAGCGATTTAAGATTGTTCTTGTAGGTCCGTGTAACTGTGTACTCTTTTCCACGCGTTGTACGAAGCGCGTATGCCCCTGACGGCAGCGACTTGATCTGCTCCACAAACAAACTGTTAACAAGTACGGAGCGATGAATCCGAATAAAACCGTACGGCTTGAGTATCTCCGCCATGACAGAGATGGACTCCCGCAGCCAATATGAGTCAGACCGATGCCGCAGTGACACATAGTTGCCTTCGGCTTCAACGACGATGACTTCGACGAGATCGAGGAAAACAATTTTACCGTTGGCTTTGATCGCGATTCTGGTGGATTGCCGTTGCGGCAGAGTGTCGGCAGATCCCTCGGCGCACTCCTCCGCGGTGCATTNNAACGCCGCATCTAAAGCTCTCATGATTAGACGTACTCCAGATGGTTTAAGGACGTGATCGACAACGCTTTCTTCGATTGCAAAAGTGGTGCATTCGTCGCGCGCAGGCCCAGATGGGATCACGGATGCCTGGTGGCCGTTTTCTTCGAGTTCTTCTTTTGTCACCGTTAATTCTCCATTCTGGGAGTGTCAATCACGCTACGTTTCAGCGTGCGAGCACCCCATCGAAGAACTTCCTTATATCGTCAAGCAGGAGATCGGGCTGTTCCAGAGCCGCGAAGTGTCCGCCCTTCGGCATCCGGGTATATTGCACAATGTTATAGGTCGGTTTGGCCCAACGTACGGGGCAGGCAAACATCTCTTTGGGGAAATCGGCGAACGCCATCGGGACGGTCACCCGGGGCTGAGGCTCCGTCGCCTCGCCAGTTAGGCGGTATTCACGATAGATCCGCATAGACGAGCCCACAGTATCGGTGACCCAGTAGAGCGTGACATCGGTAAGAAAGGTGTCGCGATTGACTGCGGTAAGAAAATCGCCGTTATTGTCCGTGCCTTGTTGAAATATGTCCATTACCCACGCGAGCCATCCGACCGGGGAATCAGCACATCCATAAGCCAGAGTCTGCGGTTCGCTGGTCTTGATGAAGAAATGGCTACTTTCTTCCCGTTCAAAGTATGAATAACGCTTACGCTCCGCGTCGCTCATTTGCGCGACGGCCTCCTTGCTAGGCGGATCCAAGACAAGAAGGTTCACATGAACGCCGATCACGTGCTCCGGCGCGTCGTGGGCTATGTCGCGTGCGATGGTGGAACCCCAATCGCCGCCCTGAACGCCATAGCGGGAATAGCCCAGGCGTTCCATCAACACGATCAGGGCCTTGGCCATACGATCGGGATTCCAGCCCCGAGTTGTGGTAGGTCCGGAAAATCCAAAGCCAGGAAGCGAAGGAATGATGACGTCAAATGCCGGGTTATGGTTATCTTTGGGATGGGTAAGCGGCTCGATCAGCGCGAGAAATTCAAGGATCGAACCGGGCCAACCGTGAATCAACAGCAAGGGTATCGCGTCGGGGCGGAGCGAGCGTTGATGGATGAAATATATCTGCTGTCCATCAATTTCCGTGGTGAACTGATCAAAGCGGTTGATCTTGGCTTCTTCCGCGCGCCAGTCGTAGCCATTCTGCCAGTAATCCGAGAGTTCCCGCACCTTCCTGATGTCGACGCCGTACTCCCACGTCGTGCCCGGAAGCTGATCCGGCCATTTGGTTTCTGCCAAGCGGCGCCGAAGATCGATAAGAACCTGGTCTGGCACATGCATCTTGAACGGCCGGATGGTNGCTGCAGCCGACTCTGGATCAGTCTTCGAATTCGGCGCTTGCGCATGTCCCGGAGCAATCGACGAAAGCAGAAATAGAGCCGCGCAAAACACTGATCTTGGTAGCCGCCGCGTTCCCGGCCTGCGAGCGCGGACCTGCATAGCGATTTTGTGACCCCGCATTGGATTGCCCTTTGTCACGATTCCTCCCCTTGATCCGCAGCTGTGCATTCAATTGAGCGCGGGCGATCCATCCGACCAGAAGCCTGTAAGTATCATGAATATATTGATCGGTTCCGGGTCACCCTTCTGCCGTGAGTCGACAAAAATGGGAGAGTTATTCATGTTCGCGCCCCAGTCCGCAAGTTGATCTGCGTGGTGTAAAACATCATTTGAGCCAGGGTGTGGGCCCCATCCTGGGTGATGCCTTTATCGGCGAGGTAGGCCTGCTTCGACATCATGTAGCACATGGCGCCCGGGCTCCAGAGCCGGCAGTTCCTTTTTTTCGACGGCGGTCCTCATGCCCTCCTTGACTTCGGCCTTCGATCTTCCCGTCAACACTAATTTGGTCCTCAGGTAAGTAATGGGCAGGATGGCTCGCGCCGCCTGCGGGTTATAGCAGATCGGACTGCGATTCTTTGGGTTCCAAAACTTCAGGCTCTCGAATGGGCTCATCCAGGCGCGTTCCACAATGCCAATAAAACCGTTCTTGCCTTCCGCTGCGGTCTCATAGCCGTGCGACCCCAGGACCACGACGGTCGCATCCTGAGAAACGGACGACGGGGCGGCGGTCCGGGCCAATGCGATTTCGGCCACGGTCGGCGATGAGGTACTGATCCGGCGAGGCCATGCTGGGATATGGATCTTTGGCCTCTGCTGCGCGCAATGGCCGCGCCTATCGCGAGAGCCAGGACAAAGAAGCCCAACATCATCATCTTGACCGACTCTCGTTTCATTTGGTTCTCTCCTTGAATCGTTATGACGCAGATCTAGGGTTATAAAGAAGCATAGCGTTCGATAAGTTCAACCACCGCGTCGGGTTGCTCCTCTACGACGTAATGCACGCTGTTCTTAACCACCTCAACCTTGACGTTTGCGCACCCATGAGCTCGCAAAGCTGCGGCGATGCTCGGCATGAGTTTCTCGAAAGGCGAGTTTTCGCCGGCAGCCAGCACCAGAGGAACGTTGATCGCACTTCGCTGTGCCGCGTTGAATGTCTCATTCGCGGGAAAGGCCCGGTAGATCTCTAATAGGGCGCGCAGATGGTCGGGGTCGGCATAAGATTCCGCATAGTGGCCCACATCCGCATCGCTGAAAGTGTTCGGGTCAAGAAAATAGCGGAAGTAAATAGCCTGACGTCCGGCAAGTAGTCGCTCCGCCAACGCCGGCGCCTGGTGGAAATTGATATGCCACGCGATGGGACTGGCTTTGATCTCCTCCCATGGACCAAGACCGGGGAGCGGCGCGTCAAGCATCATCACCCCTCGGCTGGCTTCCGGATAAAGGCGGGCGAAGGCGTAGGCCACCATTGCACCGATATCGTGACCGGCAACGTACACGCGCTGCAAATGCAGCTGTTCCGCCAACTGGTGGATGTCTTTCGCCATATTCGCAGCGTCGTAGCCGCCGGCGCTGACAGCGGAGCCACCCACACCGCGCAGGTCCACAGCAACGACCGTAAACCGCTTCGCCAATCGCGGCATGATTTGATGAAACGCATACCAGTCTTGGGGAAAACCATGCAGCAAGAAGATCGCAGGTCCCACCCCCGCGCCGACGTAATGGAGGGTTGTACCATTCACTTGTGCGGTGGCAGAGACGAACCCGCCTCCAAGCACCGCGAGGGCCGGATCGGGTGGCTGCTTTGACGATAATTGCCCATGCAAGCCAGCGCACGCGATTACCACAAAAACAGCAAACGCCATTATGANCCGTGACCGATCATACATACNGGTATGCATGTTATNGNCGATACAACTCCTAAGCTTGTCTGCCCGCAGCCATCCGGTCACGGCGCGCGCGAAGCCCTTCCAGGTAACCAGTCAAGTTTCTTAGTCCCGATCGCAACACCCGCACATCTTGCGAATTCTTTGCCAGCGAGAAGTAGCCCTCGTACGCCGCGATTAGAAAGGTTGCGGCTTCGTCAGGGTCCACGTTGCTTCGCACCGCTCCGTGTTTCTGTCCCGTGCGCAGGGCTGTCGCGATTGCATCGTGCCAGTGCTTGAAGAGCCTGGCCGTCCTCCTGCGGAATCCTTCGTCAATCGGAGACATCTCTTGAGCAAGATTATTTAGCGCGCAGCCGCGCTGAAGGTCTTGCGGTTTCACCGATGTGGATTGAACAATACCGATCAGCGCATCGACAGGATTATGGGGGTTCCGCAATGGGTGCAACCATTTCTCGCGGGCGATATCTGTAATCACCTCGTCCACGACCGCATAGCCGAGCGCTTCCTTGCTGCCGAAGTGGTAGTACAACGCACCCTTGGTGACCCCCGCATTGGCGAGAATCACATCCACATCAGCGCTGCGGAAACCCGACAAGTGGATTTCCTGGAAAGCAGCCTGCAACAAGCGCTTTCGCGTGCGCGCTGGATCGCGTGGTGCGGCCCGTTTGCGTTTGGATTTCCGGCTGACATGTAACATACCGACAAGTATGTACGCTAGGATGTCACCCGTCAAGGGCAAGCTCAACGNACGCCCAAAACGCCTGAATCGTCCTCCATCGCTAGGGCATTACGTAGGCGGTTCAGCTGTTGCGACGACAGGAGCGGCATTGGTTGAGCCGCGGATCCGCGCTTAGCAACCAAATGCGCGGCTTGGGCCAATTTGAGTTGGCCAATCGGGATGGATTTCGTGCGGGCTATGAGCTTCATTGAAACTGGTCGAGCCCACCCATCCGGAGGGGTGGTTGTTCTGGCCCAAGCGCTCGACCCTATCAGCCCTACCATACATACCAGTAGGTATATGCGACGCATGACAGGGTAATGCCCTCATCGACTCTGTTCTCTACGCAAACTTATAGCGCGACGAAGGTAATTCTACTGATATCCGTATAAAACGACGCACGACGCGCCGTCGCCTCAAACCAAAATCCGTGCCGTCGTGTCCTCTTTCGTTAGGGTCGTACCTAGATTCGACTAGTTCACGTCATTTACCTGATTTGCTCCGCTCGTGGAACTCGGCCTGCACGATCTCGCCTATGAATTGATGGCTAAAACGTTCTAGGAGGGTTGTGAGTATGCTGAATTTGAAGTACTTGCTGCTAAGCACACTGTTGCTCGGTATGTTCTCGAACTGCGCATTGGGCCAGGAGACGGCCACCTTGCTGGGAACCGTTACGGATCCTTCGGGCAGCGTCCTTCCGAACGTAACTGTAACCATTAGGAATAACGCTACCGGAGTGACTAAAACCGCTTCCACTAACGACGTCGGTCAATACGCTTTTCCGGGTGTTCAGATCGGGAACTACGACCTTAAAGCCGAAGCGAAGAGCTTTAAGACTCATGAAGCAAAGGGAGTCGTCCTGAACGCAACGGACCGTGTTCGTATGGACTTCCAGATGGCGGTCGGCGCTTACTCGGAAACAGTAACCGTAGAAGCCAACGCCCTCAACGTGCAAACCGACAGTGGTGAACAGAGTTCTCTCGTCAATGGCAAGCAAATTACCGAACTGGCCACCAAAAATAGAACGATCTACAGCTACGCAACGTTGGCTACGGGCGCAGCGAACTTGAACCCGGACACGCAGGTCCCCGTGCCAGTGGGCGGCGCGTCGGGCAATATCAGCTTCAACGGCAATCGGCCCGGCCACAATTTGTACATGCTCGATGGCGGAGAAAATTCGGACCGCGGCGGCGCCGGCAGCTCAAGCATCCTGCCCTCCCTGGATGCTATCGCTCAGACCGAAGTCCTCACTTCCAACTACAGCGCTGAATATGGGCTTTCTTCCGGCGGTACCATCAGTTCAGTCACCAGGTCTGGAACCCACCAATATCATGCTTCAGCTTGGGAGTTCTTCCAGAACGACGCCTTGCAGGCCAAGAACTTCTTCAATCCTGGGCCCAAAGCTGAGTTCCGCTATAACGTGTTCGGCTTTAATATCGGCGGCCCAATTCCGGGTGGGAAGAACAAGTTATTCTTCTTCTACAATCAGGAATGGCGCAGGCTGGTTAACGGTACCAATATCAACCAGCAGGTTCCCGATCCGTCCACTTATGGTGGAGTGTTCCCCTCGACGCTCACAGCTGCAAATCTTCATACGCCGTGCACCAACCAAGTATCGGCAGCAGTTGCTACCCAATTCACCTCTGCTGGCCAAACACTTAGCACACCTGACGGGGCAACAGGCGCTTGCGATGACAATAACGGACATACGGCTGCCCTAAGGGCGTTCACAAACAACACAATTCCCACGGCGCTTCTGGATCCCAATGCGCAAGCGATGTTACACGCTGGTGGCAAGTTTGGAGGAATTTTCCCGGCGCCCACCAATGCCAACCGTTTCCAGGCTCCCGTAAGTCTGCCCAACGATCTGCGGGAAGAAATCGCCCGCATTGATTACAACGCCACCAGTAAGCTCTCGATTTATGGCTCGTTCGTTGC